>FRDC01001961.1_pt3 | contig 64303 bp, 65 predicted proteins | sample 1106171 | NCBI WGS metagenome assembly FRDC01 (sample SAMEA3930566, study PRJEB13176) | freshwater metagenome | biome: Drinking water system; feature: drinking water; material: water | place: Singapore | collected 2014-12-20 | reverse complement strand
ATACTACCAAGTCTTGTAAAATATATATATAAACAAAATAATATTTAATTTGTTTGTGTTGATCGCAGCCTCATGTATAAACATAAAACGATTTATCCTGTTGTGGAGAATGTGATGTTTAATCTGTTGAAAGTCAGTTTTTTGTTGCTGATATGCCTTTGGTGCTTGGATATGGCTCATGGAACTTGCCGGGAAACTCGAAGAACTTGCAGAAGAGGCTGTCTGCAAGCCCGTATTTTGGTTTATGACCATACTTTGATGGGTTCGCGCACCGACTTTTTAAATCAATGCGAAGCGGCCTGTGATGAGGGAGCACGCGAATGTGATATCTATAGTCAAGCCCGAGCGACTCCTGCTCAATGCGGGCATTTTGAGGAGCGTTGTCATAGTTCTTGTCCTCAAAAGGTTTTTGTATATGCCAACTTACAGGGAATTCTTGTGGGCTATACTGAAAAAACTAATGCGGCAGATGTTTGTAAGTCGACCTGCACGATTGCCTATAGGGTTTGTGATCCAAATGGCTTATTTTGAAACCAATCTTTGAATAGTCTCTCAACCGTCTCCACCGATATACTGTTATAAGCAGTATAATCCTCGGCAAACACGTCAGCCAAAGGTGGAGACGGTAACTTCCCACAAATTGTTAAATCCGTAGGCGCCAAAGGACCCCAGCGTGCAGGAAATGTGCGCCCCATCAATGTGACCGTGGGAGCTCGAAGGCTATTGGCAAAAAACTGTAGTGAACTTGTGTTCGTTAGAACGGCCTTTGCGGGTCCGACAACATCCATTAAAATACGTAAATTGGCAGGTTGAAGAATGGGGATATCTTCACCGGCTACCTTTTTGAGCCATTCCGTTTCTGCAGGTGAGCCAATAATAAAAAGTTGATGTCCGCGCTCATGTAACCAAGGTTGCAGGTTTAAAGCCAATTCGCGAAATTTTTCTGCGGGCCATGCTTTTTCAATTCGGCTAGCTGTGGGATTGATCAGCACATAACTTTCTGTATGTGTAAGGTTTTGCGCTACAGTTTTGTCTGCGACTTTTAATTGCGGCAAAACTTTATCGCGCCACTGATAGGCGGGCGTATCTTTCGCTTGTCCTGGTTGAATTACCATATACCGTTCTGCTTTTTCTTTGCCGGTCCGTTGAGTTTGTTCCTGAATCATGCGGTGACGATTGCCGCAAGTAAACCCCAATGGAAAAAGGGGCTGCTTTGTGGCTGTTGCAATTCGCAACATGCGATCGCGTTCATGAATAATAGGATCTTTTCCAACCCATGGTGACCAATGAGTAAAAAGCCACTTCACACCCCACCAGCAAGTGCCAATGCGAATCGGAACTCGCGCAAAAAACGAAGGCCAAGCGAAGCGAAGCGATTCGGGACGTAAATTGACCGAGGCTTCACATTGGCTGAGATACTTTTGAAGATATTGAGCTTCACCTTGGGGCTCCCAAGTTTCATTTTGCAGATGAGGCACACACAGTCGACCATAGCCTTTTTTATCCATAGCGATAATGCCATTTATACGCGGCCAACGGGAAGGAAGTAAAAGTGATTTCCAAAGTTCTGGGCCGGCCACCCAAACTTGAGCGTTGGGAAAACGCTGCAAAGTCTCTTCAAGGGCAGCCGTCGCAACCAAAAGGTCACCGACAGCACCTATACGAATAAAACAAACTTGCTGAACATCTGTGAATTGCATGAAGAATTATTGTCTGCTGGTTTCAAGGGCTGTTGTCAAATGCTAGATTAAAATACCAAACCCAGCTGCACAATGCCGGAAGAGACCGTGGCTTTATTCCAGTCGCTTAAAGAAAGATTTTCGTATTTATAAGCGAAACCTAAAACGACAGAGTCGATATGACCTGAAATGCCAAATGCATACTCGCCAGCGGCGATAGAAAAACTTAAAGCGATGTCATTGGCGCCATCAAACTCATAGATACCACCCCAACGTAGGCGTCGTCCCCAATCAAAAATGTCGCTTCTGGAGCTAAAATGAAGAGAAGTTTGTAGGCGCTTATTTAAAAATGCGGGCCGTGTTGATGTGCCAATGTCAAAAATGGGTGTGGAGTTCGAGTGAACTCCACTGCCGGCGATGCGCATATTTGTAAGAGTGGCAGATACCATCGGGTTCCAGCTGTTCTCCCAGCGATAGGTCATTCCAGGTTCAAGAAAAAATAAATTTTCTTTATGAAATTGCACAATAGTAGGGTCTGCTAAGGCTGAAGTGACATCAAAGTCTTGATAAATATATTGTCGCTGCACAAATCGAGCTTGAAGACCTAACTTTAATGCCGGATCTTCTGCCACGCTGAATCCCATTTTTCCAGCCAGTTCACTTTCTCGATAAATCTGAGTGGCCACCTCAGGATAGGCTGGGTTCTCTACGCTCGTTGCAAAGCCCACTCGTAAAGGTGTCGCAACAACGGCCCAATTATTTCTTTGATACCAAGCGGTCGCGTTGTCACGAGTGACAACCGGAGATCTTTGATCAACAAGACGTCTGACAACTCCAACGTAATCACGATCTTTGACTTCATCATTGTAAGCCAAGGCTTTGGGTAAATTACTGTCGAACAAGGCATTGAAACGAAGTTGATGCTTTTCTGAATCGGCCAAATACGCTGGATTGCAAGCTAAGCCTAACTGAGAAGGATGTAAAGACAGACATGTGCGGCCTAAAACGATGTCTTCAAGAGAAGAAGATGGATATTCATAGAAAAAATTGGGAATACTGCGCAGACTGCTGGCGTGGGAAGCCCCACACATTACAAACAGTAAGAAAAACAGCAGTCGTGAGATCAAGATTACCTTTCACATTTTGCATTGAGCTGCTTGTACACAAACGACAAGTCCAGGGCTCCAGGCATGTTCACAGATTTAAGTGTATCAATCGCATTGCTGAGATCAATATCAAATCGTTGTGAGGCCTGGACCATTTGTTGTTTTCGAGCAGGATCCACCGTACCTAAAATAAAATCATTGAAGACGCGCGCAAACATGGTGCGCATTTCGCCAAGCTGCACGATCAAACGATCAAAATCCACGTTACATCGACTTAAATAAGAAAGATCGAGTCGAGATTGGATGTAGTTCTTAATTAAAACGATACGTAAAAGACCGCGATAAAGTGCCGGACCACCTTCGAAATCATCACCGTCTAAAATTTCAATGGCCGCTCGCAAGTTGACTTGCGCTTGAGGCGACATAACATCAGGTACGGCATTAAATAAGCGGATGATTGTATTCATGCGCATTGAAGCCATAAATATGGCTTGTGCGACGTTTACAATTCGAAGTTGTTCGGGTGATTTTGCGCTTTTGCGTAATTGATCGTAAATCAAAGCATTGGCTTCACTGGCTACTTGTGCGTCTCGGCTCTTCGATTCTCGTACGATCTCATCGGCTAACCCCAGGAAACCAGACAAGAAAATACCGGCCTGGGCAGCATAAGCTGAAGCTAAAAGAACTCTGGATTTTTGATCTTCGGGGTTAGCGCGAACAGCAGGATCCATGATGGCAATGGCTTCGTTATATCGCCCCTGAGTAATCAGTTGCGAAGCCCTCGATCTGTCGTCCACCGCCTTCTTGGGGGCGCAGTTCGTAAGCCCTATAGAAAGGGCTGCTAAAAGTAAGAAACATCCTTGAATCTTAATCTTCATGATGTAGATAGGGGTTGCAATCGAAATGCCAGGGGAGGACGCTTGTCGACTTCCCCGCGATGCCAAAAGTGTCGAGTCTTTGATCATCAATGTAAATTCTTTCTGTCAAACTACCTACAGTGGAAATAACGATAAATACAGCGTATTTATATGTTTATGAAAATATCAATTGCCTTTAAGAAATGGATTTTTTTAGTCGCAATTTTCTCTCTCGCAACTCCGTCCTGGGGCCAAGAGAAAAAGCCTCTATTTGACGATTTTGTGAAGAAGGGTTCCGCGGCCCTGCTTGGTGGTGGCTCCACTGACGATGCTATTCGGAAATTAGCTATAGGACTTGTTGTCGGCAACGCTTTAAAACCTAAAGAATTCAGAGAAGAGCCGATCAGTGAAGATGAAGTTTCCGTGACTTCAAGATTATTTTTTAAATTTGATGTGTTGGGTGAAGTTCAGGCTGTAAAGCGTGTTTCAAAAGTACGAAATGAAAAACGAAAGATGCCAGCTATTCTTTTGTTAACTAGTGCTGGAACTGGTGTTGAGGCAGTTAAAATGATGCCGCCTCCAAACAACTCGATGGTTGTTGCATTGGATTACGGTGTTCCAGCAGAGACGAAGGGTGTACGCGAGAGAGCACTTTATCTTGTGACTCAAATTCCCAAACTTCAAGGCGCAATTGTTTCTGTTTTATATTGGCTATTGAAGCACGCGGAAAATGTCGATGCAAAACGAATTAGTACAGTCAACATTGGGTTTGGTGCGTACTTAGCTCCGCTGAGTTTGCGAGTGGCAGAAGCTTTAAGTTTTACACCGGCGGGAACTGTATTTATCCACGGTGGTGTTCAAGTAAAAAACTTTGTGATTCGCTACTTCAAAGAGAACCATCGAGTGAGTCCTGGAGAAAAAGTTCAAGAGCACATTTATAAAATTTTAGATTTTATTGATCCTCGCCAACACTTAAAACATTTAAACGGCGCGTTTTATGTGATTCAGCCTGATCATGATCGTTATATTCCAAAAGCCAGTAGTGAAGCTCTTGCAGCGGGCCTGCCAGCTCCTAAAAAGGTAGTAGAGGAAAAATCAGAATCGAGAGATCTTGTTGTTGAGCGAGATGCAGTTATGGCCCAGGCCTTAAGTGCGACGAAGCAGTGGTTACTTGAAAACGATGCCATTCGTGAGTAACATTTCATGAATGTGGAAAAAGTTAATCTCCCATCCTAAACGATTTTATTTTATGGCCGCCATTTTTGTTCTTGTTGGAGCGGCCGTTTATTTTTTCAACGTCTCCGGATCCCGTGGGTCTGTGAGTCAATTTCAACAATCTCAAGATCAACAGGCTTTTTATCGTCTACATCAGGCGTTAGGGTTTTTTATTGTGTACACTGAGGGGCGCTGCCCGGGCGGTTTGCACAAGGCCAAGGGCCTTTTAGTTATGCGTTATGATCGCAGTAAGAATCGTGAATTATGGATGGTGATGCGTAAATTAATGCAACTGATCTCTTTAAAAGAGAAGCCGGCCACTTCTGAAATTGAAGCCCTCAAACAAGAGATGCAGCGTATTCAAGCAGCGGGAAATTACGCCTATGAGCCGAACTGGGCCCAAGAATACGAAAATTGTATTTTAAGATAGATCGCGTCTTCGTTAAAGTTGTTGAATCTAGAAAATGAATTCTCTAGAATCCCCCGCATGAAACAATATATTTTATGCATCGCCCTATTGGCGGCGTCTTTTGCAAATGCGGAAGATGCAGATTTTGAATCGCGAAGAATTCCTTATAAGGCCGTGATCACGGATATTCCTGCCACGACTTGGGATTTTTTAAAAACATCATTTTCAAAAGAATCTATTCCAGCTTGGGCCGGAATTATCACGTCCACCGGAATACTTTATCACTATGACGAAGATTTATTGTTGGGAGCGCAAGCGACGGGCCGGCGCTGGGGATTAAGTAACGTTGATAAAACGAAAACAGTTTGGAAGTTAGGTGGATATGACATTTTACGTCTTCCTACTGATACAGCTTCGGCACTTTATTTTCTAGGTGATGGTTGGACGGATATGGTGGCCACCGGCGCATTTTTTGCGACGGGATATTTTGGCAAACATGTGCGGCCCTTCAATACATCCTTACAGTTGCTGCACGGAATGACTGTTTCTGGAATTTTTGTGCAATTTTTAAAGCGAGCCACGGGTCGTGAAAGTCCCTCAGAAAGGTCGAAAGAGCGCGGCTCATGGCGTCCATTCATGCCGCCCAGTAAGTATGATAAACATGTGTCTAGGTATGATGCTTATCCAAGTGGACATGTGATGACCTCCACACTTGTTTTTACAATTATCCGTTCCAACTATCCTGAGTATGATCATTACTTGTTGCCGCTGGAAGTGACGTGGTTGTCCGTCTTGGGATTTGCGATGATGAATAACGGAGTTCACTGGGCCAGTGATTATCCACTCGCCATTGGAATGGGTTACGTCATTGGTAAATCCAGTTTGAAGTTGGGTAAACCAAAAACAAAAGAAGAAGCGGCTAAAGCAGAAAATGAATGGGATTTTTTCCCGGGAGTAGCGTCAGATGATTCAACGACAACGATCAATGCGATTCGTTCTTTCTAGTCTTGTTCTTATTTTTCTTTCTGGCTGTGTGGGCCCAATGGTTATGCAAGAGACTGCACGTACAGTAGGGGATGGAAATAGTGAATTGTCTGCAGCATATAGCTCGGTTTCGCAATGGGCTGCCAAATGGAATTACGGTTTAACTGAAAATTGGGATTTGGGTATTCAGCTTGAAGGTTTAAGCATGGGTTTGCGAACCAAGTATTCAATTTTGAACAATCATGAGGGCGGTTGGTCATTGGCGACGGCCTTTGGAGCTGGCGCGTCTATTGGTGGTAGCCATTATTATTTCGACTTGATTGCCAGTCATTTAAAAGGTCACTGGGAGCCATATACTTCTTTTCGAATGGTTCATATGAAAATTGATCCAGTAGAATTTAAAGATGAAAAATCAGGTCAAACGGATTTTAGCGTGGACTTACCTGACTACAATTATGGTCAGTATTTTTTAGGTACACGTTATTGGTTTGATAAACACTGGATGTTGTCTTTAGAGGGATCGCTGGCCTTTGCGATTGGTAAAGGGATCCACTTCGAAAAAGCGGTTTTTGTTGGTGCGGGAGCTGGATACAAATTTTAATTCCAAGCTCCACACACAGAGATTAGATTCTTATGGGTTTTTTGAGGCTTCGGCGATGGACTTTAAATCTTTGAGGCCTTTTTCGAATTGGTTACCGACCATTTTGTCCATATCCATGAATAGGCAGAAAATTCGACTTAAGAAATTATTTTTTCCTGACATACTCCATGTGACGATGGTGTCTTTGTCGACAGGTTTAAAATTAAACTCAGTTGTGGCAATGCCGGCCATAGGTTCAAGGAAATCCATCTGAATAACAATTTGTGCTGGTGGAACACTTTTTGTGATTGTCATGCGGCCCACTCCCACATCTGAATTTCCGCTCCAGCCATGAATGGCCCCTTCACCGGCGCTAGGGCCTTCAAAAGTGGATTTCATATTTGGATCCATTTTAGCCCAGGGTGACCACTGGGGCCATGCCGTTAAATCATTTACATGTGGAAAAATGATGGCAGGCGGGGCTGAAATTGTAATCGCGCGCGTGATTGTAAAGGTGTTGGGCTTAAATGCTGCGATGATTAAGATAATAGCAATTACAGCTCCAAGGACCGCAAAAATCTTCTTTAACATAATAAATCCCTTTCGTTTGCAACTCGGTAGTCAGTGTTCTATGAAGATAGCCTAAAGCCGAACATAGTTTGGCGCAAGAAAAAGGAAAAGTTTGAAGCCCTTTCATGAGTCCGGAACATTAGCACAAATTCGTCGTCTTCGAATCATGGCCGAAGCTGTATTACAGAAGTATCCAGTGAAAGTACGTCGTTTGGATTTCATCCATCATGGTGAGAATGCGACATTCAAAGTTCATACTCGAGATGGGGACTATCTTTTGCGATTGCATCGTGACGGTTATCATACAAAGGATGCAATTCTTGAAGAATTAAATTGGATGCAAAAGTTATTTGAGCAGACTCAGATCCATGTGCAAAACCCTGTGTACTCTGTGGATAATAATTTGGTGGAAACGCAACATGCTAAAAGTTTTGCGAATCCTCGACACTGTGATTTGCTCGAGTGGCGCGAGGGTCAGATTCGCTACAAAGGAATAAAAATAAATCATTTTTACTCTATTGGAAAGCTACTCGCGGAACTTCATAATTCAACTGAAAATATAAAAGTTAAACATAGAAAGTATTGGTTGCCAGAGAAACTAGTTGGAAAAACCAATACAAAATTGGGCGATTTAGCTGAAATTAAAAGTTTATTTAAAAAGGAATTTCCACTTTTAGATAAATGTCGTGCACAAGTTTTAAAGGAGCTACAGGCCTATGCAAAACACAATCAGCAAAAGCAACGCTTGATTCATGCAGATTTACATTTTGGAAATATGATTTGGCACAAAAATACACTCACACCGATTGATTTTGATGATTGCGGCCTGGGCTTTCAAGCCTATGATTTGGCAGTAGTGCTTTATGCATCGGGCGGGTTGTATAAGAAGGACCAAAAGAAAGAAATAACTGCAGCCTATGACAAAATGATTGAGGGCTACACGTCTATTCGAAACCTTTCCGCTGCGGACATTCGGATTATTCCCAATTTCATACTTGCAAGGCGAATTGCCATGCTGGGTTGGTTACACCAACGACGGGATAATCCTCGCTTTATTCGGGTTTTAAAAGAAAATGTGCCTCATGTAATGCAGTTCGTTCGAACAGCATTAAAACACGGGCCTACTTTCCCTTAAAGAAAAACAGCCATGCGAGAATACATAAGAATCCCGGTACTCCAAGCATGTACATGATAATTGGCGCTGCGATTTTTCCATTTACGTTGTCGAGAGTCTCTTTAATAGTTTTCATGGTTTTAGACTTTTGCAGCATTCAGGCCAGCCTGAGCTGCAATATAGAGCGACCGAAAAATTACATAATGGAATATATGCCCCAATATGGGGTGAAACAGACAATTAAACCTTGTCAAAGATTTGCGCTTCAGATTACAGCTAATGCTGTTGAAGACTTCATTTTATCAATACTCTTTTTCTGATTTAGTTCACTTATTCGCGCAGCATGATTTAGTGCCGGCGGGCCCGAGGCTTTTGTTTAATTGGTTTTATAAAAAAAATAGACGTGACGCTTGTTCTTATCAAGAGCTATCGCGCAAGACCAATAGCTTTATTCAAGATTATTTTAAATTTGATTTGCCGACGATACATACAGTTCAAGAATCTGCTGATAAAACTGTTAAATTTTTATTTCAGTTTGAAGATGGCAAGAGGGTGGAAACAGTCTTAATCCCATTTCAGAATAAATATACGGTTTGTTTATCCTCGCAAGTGGGTTGCGCTATGAATTGTTCTTTTTGTTACACGGGTACCCAGGGATTCAATCGACATTTGTTGACCGAAGAAATCATTGGCCAGTTTTTACAAGTGCAAAAATGGTTAACGGAAAATCGGCCAGATGATGATCGTATTTTAAATATAGTTTATATGGGGCAAGGAGAGCCTTTACATAATTTTGATGCTGTTAAAAAATCGGCCGAAATATTTTTATCGCAACACGGGTTGAGCCTCGCAGCTCATAAAATTACAATTTCAACTGCAGGTTACGTTCCGGGTTTAAAGCGGTGGCAAGAAGAAATGCCAAATGTGAACATCGCCTTGTCACTGCATTCACCATTTGCAGATAAGCGCAATCAACTGATTCCGATCAATCGTCGTTTCCCTTTAGAAGAGGTGTTGCCGCTGGTGGATGCTATTCCTAAAGATGAAAAGCGATTTGTGACTTATGAGTATCTTTTGCTCGAGGGTTTTAATGATTCCGATGAGGATGCAAGAGCCACCGGTCAATTGCTGCAAGGGAAAAAGGCCTATATCAATTTGATTCCATTCAACCCTTTCCCGGGTGCTAAATATCAACGTCCAACATCAGAGCGTGTCGAGAAATTCAAAAGCATCTTAGACACTTTTCAAATTCCAACACTGATTCGAACTACAAAAGGCGATGAAATCTTAGCTGCCTGTGGACAGCTCAATACAAAAGCGCTAGCTTTATAGTTCACACATAAAAAGGATATATATGGCTTGCCCTTGTGGAACAAATCAAAGTTTTGAAAAATGTTGTGGACCCTATTTGAGCGGTGAGGCTTTTCCAGAAACCGCAGAGCAGCTGATGCGCTCTCGATATACGGCTTTTACAAAGGCCGATATGGACTATATCAAGAAAACATTAGCCCCTGAATCTCGGAAAGATTTTGATCTAGAAGAAAATCGCAAATGGGCGAAAAGTGCAAAATGGCAAGGGTTAAAAATTCTATCAACCGACAAAGGGTTGGCGACAGATAAAAAAGGCACCGTCGAATTTATTGCGACTTATGAACAGAATGGTGAAAGTATAGATCATCATGAAGTGGCAGAATTTCGTAAGGATGATAAGGGTCATTGGCTCTTTACGGAGGGCGATTCGCATACTCATCCGGGTGGAGAAGGCCATCATGCCCACCATCATCACAAGCCACAAACTGTACAAAGAGAATCACCAAAGATCGGTCGCAATGATCCTTGCAGTTGCGGTAGCGGGAAAAAATATAAAAAGTGTTGTGGAGCGGCCGCTTAAATATAGCGTGCACGCAGGAAGCGGATCAGTCATACAAGACTGATCCACAGGAAGTTTACGATATTTATGACTTCTTCTTCATTGGTTTTACAAACTTCAAGGTCATACGATCACTTTCACCGATTGCTAAATACTTTTCTTTGTCTTTGTCACCCAACTTCAATACTGGCGGTAAAGTCCACACACCTTCTGGGTGATCTTTCGTATCCTTTGAATTGGCGTTAATTTCAGATTTTGCAACCAGTTTGAATCCCGCTTTTTGTGCCATTTTAATAACAGCATTTTCATGCACGTATCCTGATTTTGGATCGTGTTTGGCTTTAGGATTCGCTCGGTGCTCAACTACACCTAAAATCCCACCGGGCTTTAAGGCTTTAAAAAATTCATTGAAAGCAGCTTGCTCACTGCCATTCGACATCCAATTATGAACATTGCGGAACGTGACCACCATATCTGCTGTTCCGGCTGGAGCAATGCCAATATTTGCTTGTGGATTTAATGTGGTGATTTGTGCTTTCTCTTTAATCTTTGGATACTGTGAAATCCACGCGGTCGTTTTTGCATTCATTTCGGCAATATATGGAGACGCTTCCGATGGGGGAGTTGCCGCAATATAAACACCCTTTTCGATCAGATATGGCGCTAAAATTTCCATGTACCACCCACGACCTGGAGAAATCTCGACAACGGTCATTTCGGGGCGGATGCCAAAGAAAGTGAGCGTTTCAAGTGGATGACGATACTGATCGCGCAACTTGTTTTCAGGATTACGATAGGGGCTATTGACCGCCTCTTCCAAAGTGGTTGGAAGCGGATGTTGAACGACCGGCGCCGGCTTGACTTCGGTTGGCTTTTTCTGAGACGAACCGCAACCCACGATCGCAGCTGCCATAAACAAAATCAGACTTAAACTCTTCATATTTCCTCCTAGTTGAATGGGTGCGGTCACTATAGACTTAGGTCAAGCCAAGCTCAAATGATTATAAGAGGTTACCGATAAGGAGGGCATGAGTTGGATCTACATTATCCTTTTGGGTACTGCGGCATTTTTGGTGTCTACAATTGGGGCAGTTTTCTCAATTGTGGGTCTTACATCTTTATTTGCTGGAGCGACTCTTTCTGTGGGTTTGATGGCGGGCTCTCTAGAGTTTGCAAAATTGGTGAGTGCTGGATTTTTATATCGTTATTGGGGGCATGTAAATCCAGTTATGCGCACTTATTTATCTGCAGCAGTTGTCGTACTTTCCGTGATCACCAGTATGGGTATTTTTGGCTATTTATCAAATGCATATCAAAAGTCGTCGCTGGAGCTAAATTCGATGCGTATGGATATGGACAGCTTGCGCCGCAAAGAAATGCTTATTCAAACTGAAATTCAGAAAATTGAAAAATTCATTGGCGAAGTTCCAGCTAGTCGTATTTCGAAAAAATTTGCGCTCTATACGGAGTCTCGTGCACATGTTGCTCAGCTAACGGAACAATCTAAAGAATTGAACATGCAGATGGAAGATTTGCGGCGAAAAATGCTCAACATGGAAACGGAAGTGGGGCCGATTGTCTTCGTTGCGGATATGGTGGACGTGCCCGTCGATACTGTGGCAAAATTTTTGATATTGGTATTTGTTTCGGTTTTTGATCCATTGGCGATTTGCCTTGTTTTTGCTATGAATTTGGCAATTCGAATACGCGAAAAATACCGAGGTGATGAAGTGCGAATTGGTCATTTGTCATTAACAAAGCCTGTGGACCACCGCTATCGCAAAAGCTCCTAAATTCATATAAATTCAGTGCCGCCTGTTGAGAAGTATGTTATTTCCAGGTGTATGGAAACAAACATCTGCTCTTCATGTCAAAAGCCAAAGGCCACACTTAAATGTGGTTTATGTAGCGATGCGCTCTGTAAATCTTGTGCACAAATGCTAGAAGCTGATAGTTTCCAATTGTTAAAAGAAATCCCCGCCGATTTATCACATAAAGCCTACTGTGTTCCTTGCTTTGATTCAAAAGTCGCCGCACCATTAGAAACCTATAATGAATTGCTAGAGAAAGCGCGAAATGTATACGTGTTTACAAAAGCCCAATCGAAAGAGACGCGTTTGATAAAGCGCAAAGCAGCTATGATTCGTGTAGAAAATTGCAGTGATGAAGATGATGCAATTTTGCGTTTGGCTTTTTTAGCCGCACAAGGAGATTACAATGCCATTGTGGATGTGCATTTAACCTCGAAAAAAATCATTCAAAACTCCTATCAATCAACGGCTTGGGCTGGAACGGCGATTCCGTCACATGTGGATGCAGATAAGCTAGAACAAAGCAGACCTGTTTTAAAAAACCCAAATTAATGAAATAGTGTTCAACTTTTCGGCGCTCGGTTTCTAAATGAGATTCCGGGGCACTTGCTATATGAATTTTAAAAAAATCCAGCCAAACTTGAAAAATAGTGTGTGGGAGGATTTATGAGTCAGTGGGGTGTCTCATATTGGATGATCCGAGGATTAACTCTTGGGATTATTCTATTTAGTGTGGGCTGTTTGCAAGATGAGGGGTCCAAAGACTCTGCATCTAATTTGCCGCAGTCTGATTTAAGCGTGCCTCCGTTTGTGCCTCCTCCGCCGGCACCGGCACCACAACCGACGCCTCCGCCAGTGGGTGATCCCTTTATAGATATTCCATTTGAAGTGGTTGGCAATACTCGAACAAATGCAGAAACGATTACCGTACGAACAATCAATTATGATTGGGTGAAAATGAAAGTCGGTTGGTCGGAAGACTGTAGTGATGGTGTATGGGCCAACATCACGCCAGAACGTACAGTGAATATTCCAAAAAAGAACGCCAAGCAGACGATGTCAATTCAAGTATCCGACTATGACTATATTTATGAACGTTGTTTTAAAGTGGAAATCATCCAAGACAACGCGGGCCCAGAAATTATCTTTAAGCACTATCCAGATCCTACATTAGCAGAGGGTGCTACTCCGTATGTGGAATACACAGTCACAGATTTATCGCCGATTGTTGAAACCACATGCGCATTAAACGGAATTGTAAAGCCTTGCGCTTCTGGTGGTCCAAATATTGTGAACTTTACGGCGATGCCTGAAGGAAACTATCAATTTACCATCACCGCAAAAGATGATTTTGGTTACAGCAGTACTTCCACAGTGAATTGGACGGTGGTCAGTACCACTCGCAATGTCACACAACGATTTAATATGAACGATTATCGTAAAGTCGATGTGTTGATGATTATCGATAATTCGGGATCGATGGAGTATGAGCAAAAAAGTATGGCGGAAAGAACTGGCAGCTTGCTTTCTGTGTTAAGTGGTTTGGATTGGCAAATCGGAATCACAACAACAGATCCACGCAACGTCACTTTAGGCGATGGACGATTAATTCAGCTTAAGAATAGTCCAGGGCAATACATTTTAAATTCATCGATGGATCCAGTTGTGGCTCAACAAAAGTTAAGCCAAACATTGCAACGCACTGAAGTTGGAAGTGGATCAGAGCAGGGGATTTATGCAACTTACCGTGCGATTGAGCGCAGTTTGGATGCGGCCAATAATCCGTATCACCGGCAATTGATTCGCGATAATGCTCACTTTGCAGCGGTCATTATTAGTGACGAAGATGAATCAGCCAATGGTGCCAAGAATGATCCTCATAATCTATTGAATCTGATTAATGCGTCCTTTAGTGGTCAGAAGAACTTTTCTTTCCACTCGATTATTACGAAGCCAGGTGATGATGGCTGTCGCAATACATATGGAGCTGCTTTCGGTGATCGCCTATCTCAGCTGTCATCTTTAACAGGTGGTATTGTGGGTTCAGTTTGTGAGTCCGACTATACTCCGCAGGTGGTGGGTATTGCGAATGGAATTCGAAACTTATTAAAGACGATGACATTAAGTTGTGCGCCTATTGCGGGCTCTTCCATTACGGTCACACTCGATGGAGTGGCTTATAATCAGCCGTATGTGATCGAGGGCGTGAATATGCGCTTTGCAAACGAGCTTCCTCCTGGACAATTTGAAGTGAATTTCCGCTGTTTAAAATAAGCGGAATTTGACTCTGTTTGTTAAAAGTGATTGATTAGCTGCAGACATGAATCTTCTGCAGTTAAGCAATGGCGCCAAAGCCTTTGGTGGCCAAAAATTATTTGATGATGCGATCTTTTCCATCAATGAGGGCGAACACGTAGGCGTGATCGGTCCTAATGGCGCAGGCAAAACCACGTTATTTAAAATTTTGATTAATGAAGAAGATTTGGATTCTGGCTCTTTGATTCGGTCGAATTCTTTACGACTTGGTTATCTTTCTCAGCACGACACTTGGCTACCTGAAGAAACAGGAAATTCCTTTTTAGATCGAGTTTGTAAGCTTCCCGTATGGCAAGTGAAGTCCATGGGGCGCGACCTTCAAGTCACTGAAGAAATTTTTGAAAAGCCGATTATGTCGTTAAGTGGCGGATACCGTATGCGCATCAAGTTGATTGGTCTGCTGGGAACGGATCCCAACTTAATGCTTTTAGATGAACCTACAAATTATTTAGATTTAGAGACGACTCTTTTGCTAGAGCGATTCTTACAAAATTATGATGGCGCTTTTTTATTGATTTCCCATGATCGCGAATTTTTACGTCGTACCACCGATCATATTTTGGAAGTCGAAGCGGGTGATATCACCAAGTATAACGGCAATATTGATGATTACTTCGAACAAAAAGAATTATTGCGCTCTCAACTCGAAGCCAGTGCACGCAGCCAGGCCGAAAAACGAAAAGCGGTGATGGATTTCGTCAATCGTTTTGGTGCAAAAGCAACAAAAGCGAAACAAGCCCAAAGCCGATTGAAAAGCTTAGATCGAATGGAAAAAATTGAATTAAAGCCTTTGCCGAATGCATCTGTGATTCAGATTCCACAGCCGAATCACGTCGGTAAAATTGTAATGACGTTAAAGGATGCGGAATTTGGTTATGGTGATCGTAAAATCATTAAAGACGTCAATATGGAAATTCGTCGTGGTGACCATGTAGCGGTCGTTGGATTAAATGGGGCGGGTAAATCCACTTTACTGAAAGGATTGGCCGGAACACTCGCGCCATTGACGGGTGAAAGACAATTGGGCCATCAAGTTGAGATCGCGATTTTCAATCAACATGTGGTCGAAGTATTAGATCCCGCCCACACTGTGTTTGAATCTTTAGAATCAGCAGCGAGCCAAGATGTGACCCCTCAAGAGATCCGTAATATGGCGGGCTCATTATTATTTTCTTCCGATCATATTCAGAAGAAAATCAAAGTACTATCCGGAGGGGAAAAATCACGCGTGGCTTTAGGCCGCATTCTTCTTAAGAAAGTTCCATGTTTACTTCTGGATGAGCCGACCAATCACTTGGATTTTCAAACCGTTGAAGCTTTAACAGAGGCGCTAAAGCGATTCACAGGAACATTGGTTGTTGTTAGCCATGACCGGGGTTTCGTTCAACGTGTCGCCACGAAGATTCTTGAAGTGTCTAAAGGCGAAGTCTTATTGTATCCAGGAACTTATGATGAATACGTCTGGAGTTTACAAAAAGGTTTAGTCTCAGGCGAAATTACGACGGAAGAAAACGCAAAGGCAAAAGCCAAAGTTCCCGAAGTTTCCGCCAATCAATTAAAGAAAGAACGCGATAAAAAGTTGCGCGCGATCGAAAAGAAAATGGCTCAGTGTGAAGCCGATTTAGAAAAGTGTGAAAAGCTTAATGCTGAATTAAACGAAAAGATTGCGGCTGGTGATGGCGATAACGCGAAACTAGTTCAACAGATGGCCGATAACGCCACTCAAATTCAAAAGATCGAAACCGAGTGGACGGACCTAGCTGAACAAAGAGACACTTTAAACTAAGTCGTCTCTTATTTTATAAATTTGATAAAATTGGCTTTAGATGTGTAGCAAGTGCTTCTTGAGGAAGGAGTATTTACCGAAAGAAATTGAACCGCATCTGCGCCTTGTGCACATGCATGTTGTTTGTTCTTCGCTAAAGTATCTTTCCAGTCGCAATTAACAGAAAAACCCGATTCTTCTGCCTCAAATGCTCCAAGGACTTCAAATTTTTTATAGATAACTTGTCCTGGCATGAAAACTTCTAATGAACATTCAGCAGGTTTTGCCTCAGCTGATTTTACAGGTATATAACTGCTTGTTGTTGAGCAAGCAGTTAAAATAAAGAGAATAGAAGATAAAATTATTTTTTTCATAACAGTATTTTACCATTCGGCACGAGCTGTGCGATTGGTGCCTTTGTTGGCTTTTTCGCTGCGCTTTTTCTGCCACTGATCGCGGCTGTTGCCACCAGCAAATTCTTTACGAGCTGCAGGGCGACCTGTGCTGAAAGTTTTGCTTGGGCTGCTGCGCTTCTCTGGAGCATCCGCAAAGATCGAATTATCTTGGCGTGGGCGTTCATCGCGTTTGCGAGGGGCGCGTTCACGAGGTGGATAATTGGCCGGACGTACATTGCGCTCTTCGCGAGGAGCAGAGTGCTCACTGCGTTCTTCACGTGGTGCTGAATAGTCTTTGCGTTCGTTACGTTCTTCACGAGGCACATAGTTGGCTTTTCGTTCTTCACGATCACCGGCGCGGAAATCTTCACGATCTCCACCACGGCTGTAGCGTCCGCCACCGCCGCGATACTCACGACGACCACCACCGCGACGATCATCACGGTCTCCGCCACGACGGTAACCGCCACCTCTACGACCGCCACGACCTTCTTCACCCGAGCGTTCTGCGCGAACAGAAGCTTGAGGAGAAGCCATTGGGCGTTCCTTTTCACGATCTTCAAAAATTTCAGGAGACGTCATAGCTAAAAAGCGTCCCACGATTTCTTCAGGAGACATCTTCGCTAAAACAGTTTTCCATTCTTCACTGATTAATTCCATTGCGCGCTCATATGAAGGCACTTCTTGGAACTGAGATAAAAATTTAGCAATCTTCTTAATGCCGATGTCTTTACGAGTTGGTAAACGACCTTCCACCATTTGGCTTTTTGTCATTTGCTCAATACGTGGGATCAAGTTGCGGTGACTTGGAGTCACTAAGCTAATCGCAATCCCTGATTTTCCACCACGAGCCGTACGACCAATACGGTGAACATAAGATTCGAGTTCACGAGGAATAGAATAGTTGATCACGTGAGTGACATCTTTCACATCTAAACCACGAGACGCCACATCCGTACATACAAGTAAATTTACACTACGATCACGGAAAGCTTGCATGGTGTGTTCACGCGACTTTTGATCTTTGTCTCCGTGTAGGCAATCCACCTTATAACCACGATTCGTTAGATAACGAGTCAAATCCACAACCAATGCTTTGGTTTGGCAAAACACGATACCGTAAAAATCATCAGCCGCTTCAATAATTTTACATAAGATTTCTGGTTTGTCTGATTCACGAGAGCGGAAGTAAATCTGTTCAACTGTCGTTGATAAAACATCTTTACGATTCACTTGCACTTGTTTCGCATTACGCAAATATTCGTCGGCAACTTTTGAAACGCCGCGATCCATAGTGGCTGAGAATAACCAGATATTACTTTCATCGCGTTCAGTTCCATCCAAAATAGCTTCCAAATCTTCTTTGAAGCCCATTGAGATCATTTCATCGGCTTCATCAAGAACAACGGTCTTCACATTTTTTAAATCTAAAGTTCCGCGCTCTAAATGATCAACTAAGCGACCTGGAGTTCCCACCACAATCATGGCTCCTTGACGCAAGCCATGTGTTTGATTGCCGTAATCAGATCCACCGTAAATAGAAAGAGCGCGAACGCCTTTGAATTTTCCAAGTAAATTAATTTGTCCTGTCACTTGCAAAGCCAATTCACGTGTTGGACACATGATGAGCGCTTGTACATGTTTTTTGCTCACATCAATTTTTTCGAGAAGCGGAATTCCAAACGCGGCCGTTTTTCCAGTTCCAGTGGCTGCTAAGCCGATGAAGTCAGTCGCTTCGCCTAATAAAATAGGAAGAGCTTGTTGTTGAATCGGACTTGGTTGAGTGTATCCAAGTTCTGTGATGGCTTGATTTAATTCCGGACTTAATTGCAGTTCTTCGAAAGAATTCACGGTCGACCTTTTTGGTTTATAAGATAATATTGAGAAGGGCGGACCTTAACACGGCGCCGTAAAAATGCCTAGAATCAAATAAAAAAAGGTAAAAATCCTAGCCAAATCAAATATATGGCCTTTGAGGCCCGCGGCCATGGCGGGAATGGCGTCCAGTACGCAAGGATTCGCGGACAAAGTCCAATTGTTGCTCCACCATTTTGTCGAAAACATACAGCAATTTATCTTGCTCTCGGGAAGCTAAATCAAAGCCATTTAATGGTCCCAGCATTTCAATTGTTTGATGAATGGCTTCGAGGGTTGAAAAACAACCTTCTTTAGGTTGAGTGCGCACTCGAAATCGCGAAGGACCTGTCGGGTTAAAACAAATACGCGGAAGATGATGCAGATTTTGACTTCGCCGCAAAGTTTTTCCGGCGGTACTCCATGTGCCATCAATCACAAGTACAACAAGTTGTTTTCCCTCGGGGATCAAAGATGCACGTTCAGGCATTGAGAGATGACTTAAGTTTACAGAAGTGGGGCCAGGAAATAAAACTACAGGATGCTTTGTTGGATCATTCACAATCGCATTCACGCGCTCATCATGTGTGTAATCATATCCCATAATCAATTGCGAATTTTCCAAACATAAATGTGACATGCGACCCGACGCAATTCCGCGCCGAACTTCAAGACGATGAATCAAGATCACAAATTCGATTTTGGGATCAAATTTCTGCACATGTTCACAGTAGCAAGTGCGCACAGGACGTACGCATGTTCGACAGTAAGTTCTCTCCATATATTTACGCTAAACAACCCTGATTCTGGCGTCAATGCGCTCAGCACGAACACGAACGAGTAGGAAACGACCACAATGGATTTAGAAAATATGTTGTGCTCTTGCGCAAGGAGCGATACTCATGCGCAGAGTTAGTTAACGCTTGTTTCGAGTTTTAGAGTATTTCGCTCAGATCCTCCGAGGCGGCTTCCCGACCTTAGGAGGTTAATATGGGTAAAAAACTATATGTAGGAAATCTTTCCTATTCTGTAACAGAAGACGGACTTCGCAGTACATTTGGCGAACACGGTAATGTTGAGTCAGCAAAAGTGATCATGGATCGCGATTCTGGACGCAGCAAAGGCTTTGCGTTTGTTGAAATGTCGACTGATGAAGAAGCACAAAATGCCATCAGCAGCTTGAATGGTTCTGAATGGGAAGGTCGTGCAATGACTGTCAGTGAAGCAAAACCAATGGCTCCTCGCGATAACAATAGTCGCGGCGGTGGCGGACGTGGTGGTCGTTACTAGTATCAGTTAGGGATGTGTGGAGAGTTTCTCTCCACATGTCGTACAGAAAGCATGGCGGTCTTTTCGGAGCGCCATGTGCTTGATCTTATCGCAACTTCCTTGAGCCAATCGATTTACAACTTCACCACATGATGGACAATACTTAACGGGCGCATTGCTGCGACTGTGATTCATGTTTGGGCATCGTTCTTTCATGCTCGAGCCCGACTTTTTTCGGACTGTCGGCGCGCTTTGGTTTTGGGTACGGCAATAATGGGGGTGTGTGGCTCATCTTTTGTGACAATTAAGATTAGTCCATCTTGTTCTTGGCCGTTAAAGCGATCAATGCCATCGCGTGCTTCCTGTTCCGTCGCCATTTGTACATAACCGACGCGGCGAGGACTTGAAGTGGTCTCGACAACTTCAACAACGGCACTTTTCACTTCACCAACAGTTGTAAACATATCCTCGAGTTCTGATGAATCGACTAAATTTCCAAGATTGCGAATGTAGAGTTTGGTACTCATGAAACCTCCTGAAGAGAGTGAAAAGTTATAGGCAGTGTATCATACTCTTCACGAGAAAGGTGTTCTATTAATCCACTAGAACGATCCTCGCCGAGTTGGTAAAGAATTATTGTGTCGACTAGACAATAAAACGATTTTGGAAAATAATTTTCTGCAGAACTCGAGCCGATTTGTTGTTTTTTGGAGTGTCTATGAAATTAGTCATTGGCAATAAAACGTATTCATCATGGTCGATGAGGCCGTGGGTGTTGATGAAGCACTTTGAAATTCCATTCGAAGAAATTTTAATAAAATTAGATTTACCTGAAACTACGCAAGAAATACTTCGATATTCGCCGTCTGGCAAAGTACCCGCTTTGATTGATGGTTCGGCCGTTGTTTGGGATTCACTGGCGATTATGGAGTATTTATACGAGCAGTATCCTGGGAAAAAAATGTACCCTCAGGATTCACTTGAAAGAGCTTACGCGAGATCTCTTGCAAATGAGATGCATAGTGGTTTTGCAGATATGCGCAAACATCTTTCCTTTCACTCAAAGAAAAGATTTGAGAATGCAGATCTTGCGCCGGCACAAAAGGATATTGATCGGGTGAAAGCAATCTGGCTTGAAGCTTTAGGGAAATCAGGCGGCCCGTTTTTGATGGGGGATTTTTCTATTGTGGATGCCATGTATGTGCCTGTTGTCGGTCGCTTTATTACATATGCGGTACCGGTTTATGGTGAAGTGGAAGATTATATGGATCGAATCCTAAATTTACCTGCGGTCCAACAGTGGTATCAAGATGCATTGCTGGAAGATTTTGTTGCTCCAGATCATGAGGCGATGTCGAAAGGGTTTATTTAAAGATAAATCCACTCACCCATGCGCTAAATATTGACCCACCTTAAGGTTTGGTGAACAATCTCTGGCAAGTTTAAAATTTGTCGTGAGGTGATCGATGTCTGAAGATTTAAAAGCAGAAATTGAAAGATTGAAGGCTGAAAACGCAGCTCTTAAAAAGCCTTCGGATCGTGGTACATTGTCGATGAAGGTCAGTGAAAAAGGTGCGCTTTCTATTTATGGAATGGGCCGTTTTCCCGTGACTCTTTATAAAGAGCAGTGGTTAAAACTTTTGGCCATCTCTGAAGACATTAAGGAATTTATTAAAGAGAACAACAGCCGCTTGAAAACGAAAGATTAACCTTTCGCTTTCTTTTCTAGCTCGGCCCAGCGTTGATATTTCTGATCTAATTCAGATTGCAGCTGGGCTAATTTTACATGGATGTCCGTCATTTTCTTCGCATCGCTTAAAGTATCTGGATTTTGCGAAAGAGCAGTTAACTTTTCCATATCAGTTTCAAGTGTTAAGATCAGTGCTTCCATATTTTCTAATTCAAATTTTTCTTTAAAAGACATCTTGGCTGTACGCGTAGACTGAGATTTTTGTTCTGCGATTGCTGCTGAAGCGGCTTTATCGGCGAGCAAAGATTCTTGCTGGTACCAGTTTTCCCACTGAAAATAGCTGGCAAAGGTTTGTAAGCCACGATCTGCAAAGTGATCGGGCGGAAATGCTAAGATTTGATTGGATACAGCATCCATAAAGTAACGATCATGAGTTACAAGTATGACGGCACCGTTGAAATCATTCAGCGATTGCTCGAGAACCTCAAGTGTTTCCATATCAAGATCATTGGTCGGTTCATCGAGAACTAAAACTTGAGCGGGCAGTAACATCAATTGAGCTAATCTTAACCGCGCTTGTTCGCCGCCAGACAATTTTCGAACCGGTAAATCGGCCTTACGACCATAAAATAAAAATCGATCTAAATAACTGCGCACATGAATGTACTGCCCATTGAAGCTAACATAATCGCCTTCGGGGCAGAGGTTTTTTAATACGCTGGCTTCTCGATCAAGACCATCTTTTGACTGCTCGAAATAAGCCACTTTTAAGTTTTCCGCCTGACTGACAGTTCCTTCATCGGGCTTTACTTGCTCTAATAAAATTTTCACCAGCGTCGATTTCCCACATCCATTATCGCCAAGAAGAGACAATCGTGTTTTCGGGGAAATAAGTAAATTAAGATCCGAGAATAAAAATTTATCTTCAAAACTTTTCTTTAAATTTTTAGCCTCGATTAATTTTTTCGGTGAATGCCCGGTCGCGCCGAATTCGAGCTCAGCCACTTTCTTTTGATTCTTACGAATCAGGTCATCAACATTTTCTGCTAGTTCATGTGCGCTTTGAATGCGCGCACTTTGCTTTGTTTGACGTGCGATAGAGCCACGACGAAGCCATTCCGTTTCTCGTCTTAAGGTGTTGCGCTGTACACGTTCATGGCGTTTTAAGGCGGCCAGCTCTTGTTCTTTGATTTCGGCATATTGGGCATAATCACCAACCACACTTAGAAGTGCCTGCGGATTGCGTGGATCTAAATCTAAAATTCGGTTCACTGTTCTTTGCAAAAAAAGTCGATCATGAGTAATCATTAGAAATGCAAAGGGAGCATTTCGTAAGTATTCTTCAAGCCAAAGAATACCCGTAACGTCTAAATGGTTGGTTGGTTCATCAAGAAATAACAATTCGGGGTCTAAGATCAATTCGCGTGCAAGAGCCACTCGTTTTTGCCAACCACCTGAAAGGTGTTCGACAGACATATCTTCAGAAAAATTTTTGATTTGAAGATGCGCCATTAGTTCATAAGCGCGGCCCATTTGCTCATGAGGGTCTTCACATTTTTCAAGAATGGTATCAAGAATAGAGCGGCCTTCGGCAAAAGTTGGAGTTTGCTCGAGGAAACCAATGCGTAGCCCTTTCTTGCGTGAAATTTTTCCGTCATCGCTATCGATAGAACCATGTAGAATGCGAAGTAAAGTGGATTTGCCCGCGCCATTCGGTCCGACAAGTCCCACATGTTCGCCTTCTTCAAGGCCGAAACTGACGCCTTTAAATAAAGTATGCGCACCGAATGCTTTTTCAAGCTGATGAACGTTAATAAGAGTCATGGTTTTTCATTCTTAAGCGAATAAAGAAAAAGAAATAAAAAATACCCGTAAAGGCGCCGCCCAAGTGAGCTCCGTGTCCGATTGGAAAGCCACCGCCGTGACTTTGTGCGATCAGACCCCAAACATCCAGGCCAATAAAAGCAATAGCGCCCCAGATCGCGGGCAGGGGAATAAAACCAAGTAAATAAATTTTTTCTTTTGGATAAAGTAATGAGAAGAGCAAAACAACTCCGGCCACAGCGCCAGAGGCCCCCAATGCGGAGGTCCCGGGTTGATGCAAATAATACTCAGAAACAAGGCAGTGGACGAAAGAACTTATAATGGCGGCAGCTAAATAAAAAACAATAAACCGTTTTGCTCCAATTGTTTGCTCTAAGATGCGTCCAAAACTGGCCAGTACAAACATGTTGATAAGAAGATGAAAAAATAAATTATGCGAAAAGGCTGAAGTTAGAAGGGTCCAATAGCGACCATCAGCCAACGCATTCCAGCTGACCAAGAAGTTTTGTGCCATAAATGACGAATCTTCTGCATTCGATCTAGCCCACATAAAATAAACGGCGGCATTAATTAAAATGATAATGGGAATGAAAGAAAACTTGCGAATGACGTCACCTCAAAGTATGCCGTGAGTCTACTACAAAAGTGTGACTTTTCAAGTGAGGAAAGATGAATCTAACGCTGATTTACCCTATGTTTGTTCTGGTGTTTTTTACTTTTCTTATTATGGCGATATCCCTCTATGCTCGCATTGAAGCTGTCAAAAGCGGGGCCATTCCGGTTCGATTTTTTAAAACCTTTGAAGGGGCTGCTCCACCAGAGTTTGTAACGAAAACCACTCGCCATTTTACAAATTTATTTGAAGTTCCAGTGCTTTACTATGCGGGCTTGATTATTGCGATGATTTTGCCTCTCAGTGGGTTTTGGATTCAATTCTGGGCCTGGTTTTTTGTTGTGGCACGCATTGTTCAGGCTGTTATCCACATAGGTCCCAATAAAATTAGGCCGAGAATGATCAGCTACGCGTTGGGATGGTTTGCGGTACTTTCGATTTGGATTCTGATTTTGATTGGTATTCAAGCATAAGTAGATGAGTTGTATTCTACGAATAAAGTTCCACCCGGTTCAGCGGAACCTGTGTTTACTGAAAGCTATTATTTGATCTTACCATGGGCACTTATCAATTTTTAAAACCAATATTTAAGTAGTCCATTCACACCAAAGGTATCTACGCCAGAATTACTGACAAATAAGTAATTTGCCGTTGCTCCGAGTGACATGCTTTTACGAGACACAAGTCCCACCGAATTTAATGGAAAATCTATACCAGCTTGTAACTCAGTCCCAAGTCTAACATCGCTATCACCAGGAACAGTATCAAACACGGGTCCTAGTCCAAGACCAACATAACTGTGGCGAATAATCATATTTGTTCCGCCGAAATTGTACGTGCCTCTTGCCAATACTTTTGTGCGATTCAAGTCGCCGTCGCGATTTTCGCTGGTGAAATTGGTGATTTCGACAGCAATACCATAAGGTATATAAGGTTGAAATCCGACTTCAAGTCCATATTCAGCAGCACCACCGTAGCCCCCCTCTGAATCGGCGATACCAAGACGTGCTCCGATGTGTGGTTTTTGCTGTTCAACCGTCGTGGCTTTTATCGGTTCTGGCAAAGTCGAAGAGCTTGTTTGTGCGCCGGCCTGTGGATTCAAAAACATTGAGATCAGTAAAGAAAAAATATATTTATGCATTTAATACTCCTATTATTAATTAGATGAAACGTTTGCTTCGCGGTGATGTAGATCGATAAGTTGTTACTCCCTCCTGGAATGGTTGTTGTTCTTGAATTAAGCAATACAAATGCCAAACCTATAAATCCTAAATTGTACGGAGCATGGTGGACTTGAGAACTTTTGCGACGTCTAGGGGAAATGTACCCCATTATGCGCTATGAAATCGCAAAACATGGATGGGGTTGATCCTCATCTTGCTATCTGAATTGAGATGGGTATATTTATCTCATGGAACAATTATTTACTCTTCAAGCGGTCGTCCCGTTTTTGACTCTTTGTGCACTCGAGCTTGTCTTAGGTATCGACAACGTTATTTTTATCTCGATCCTTTCTAGTAAGTTACCAGCAGCGCAACAGCAAAAAGCACGCACAGTGGGCTTGGCATTGGCTGTGATCACTCGTATTGGTTTGTTGCTTTCATTGTCATGGGTTGTGAGCTTAACGGGCACATTGTTTACAGTGTTTTCTGAAGAAATATCAGGGCGAGATCTGATCCTTTTAATTGGTGGTTTGTTTTTGATAGGAAAAAGCACGCATGAAATACACCAAAAGTTGGAAGCCAGTGAAACAGCGACAATTGCAGCTGTTCCATCTCAGTTTTGGGGAGTCATAGTTCAGATCCTTTTACTTGATATCGTGTTTTCTTTAGACTCTGTTATTACGGCTGTGGGTATGGTGAGCGAAATTTCGATTATGGTCGCGGCCGTTTTGGTTTCAACAGCTATAATGTTGTTTACTGCAAAATCCATTGCGGACTTTGTGGATCGTCGCCCGACAATTAAGATGCTCGCGCTGAGTTTCCTATTGTTGATTGGCGTTACATTAATGGCTGAAGGATTCGATCAACATATTTCAAAAGGATATATTTATTTTGCGATGGCTTTTTCGCTGTTTGTGGAAATGTTAAATTTAAGACTGCGAAAGAAAAGTCAACATCCTGTTAAACTCAAGAAGGCTTTATAGAAGTTGGCTTTGGTTACTCTTCGATTTCGAAAGAGTCCGTAGTGGTGACGCTTTGATTTTTTTCGAGCATGGCTTTTAATTCGTTCAACTGATCTTTTGGAATGTCCTGCCATTCTCCTGGATGAAGTGATCCCAATTTGATATTCATAATACGAATTCTTTGTAGGTTTTTTACAACTACGCCCTGAGCTTCACACATTCGTCGAATTTGTCGATTTTTACCCTCAGTAAGGATAATAGAAAATGTGTTGCCGCTGATTTTTCGTACTTTACAAGGCTTCGTTACGTATCCACCAATATCTACGCCCTGACTTAATTTTTTAACAAACGATTCATCGACGGGACGGTTGATTTCAACGATATACTCTTTTTCGTGACCAAACTGTGCACGCAAAATTTTATTCACGATATCGCCGTCATTAGTTAAAAAGATGAGCCCGGTCGATTCTTTATCGAGGCGACCAATTGGAAAAACGCGTTCTTGATGGGCGACGGCCTCGACGATGTTACCTTCCACGCGTAAATCAGTTGTTGAAGTAATTCCTCGAGGCTTGTGATACATGATGTAAGTTTTCGGCGGATTGAATTCGATGCGTTGGCCATCAACAAAAACTTGATCGCCTTCTTGAACCTGATCACCAAGAACAGCGACACGATCATTGATCTTCACTCGGCGAGACTCAATAAGTCGGTCGGCTTCTCGTCGCGAGCAATAGCCCTGTTCGGTAAAAAATTTGTTGATCCGCATATAGCTTCATAGCCAAATTCAACTCTATGCGCAAGAGAAGAATGCCTACGAAACAAGTGTGGCCCTAATGTTTTTTAAACTTAGATTCTTCAAGCCAGTATGAAGTTTCTCGTTGGTACGTTAAAGTAATATGGGTATACATGAGCTTATAGGGGGCAGCCAATGTTCATAAGTATGATTGCGTTTTTCAGTTTACTTCAAATAGCAGACGGACAACCCAATTCGCGAGTAGGCGATGCACTCAGTTCGGAATGGAAGGAAAATAAATTTAAAGCGACATTAACGCCAGGGTTTCACTTCAATGAGAAGGCGCCTAATGGCCTCATCTTAGATTCGCAAATGGTAAAGCCGACAAAGCTGTCGGCTCAAGAAATAGAATTTACGCAATTTCCAGAAAAGTGGACGGATGGGAAAGCTCGTCTTTATATTTGTGATGATGCCGTCACCTTTTGTGAGTCTCGTACTGTAGTTTTGAAGGAGTCAGGACCAGCGAAAAATTCAACTCATACGATTGACGGTCTATCTAAAGGAAAAGTGAACAAATTTGGTTTTATTGAAGATGATTATGCCAAAGCTTTGGCGTTGGCCGCGAAAGAAAAGAAGTTGCTATTGGTGGATTTTGCTGCTCGATGGTGTCCAGGATGTGTACGACTAGAGAAAGAAATTTTTGGGACGAAAGAATTTAAGAATAGAACAAGAAATTTTGTAAAGCTTAAGATTGATACTGATCGTTTTGAAAATTCGATTTTGTCCGAAAAATTTAATATTAAAGCGATCCCTTCGTTGGTGGTGATCAATCCGCAACAACAAGAAATTGATCGAATTTTAGATTTTCAGCCACAAGAAACAATCAATGCATTTCTTTTGAATATCGAAAAGGATCCGACACCTTTGCAAGAGCTGAAAGAAAAGGCAAAGCAGAAGGATATGGCGACGTTACTGCGTTTTGGAAAAAGGCTGTTATCGGCTGGTCGAGAGCAAGAGAGTGCTGAAATATTAAAGCAGGTACAACCCGAGCCGCCAGAATATGCACGAGCTCGAGTGCTAGCCGCGGCCGCATCGTATGCTGAGAAGCCAGAGACAAAAGGTCAGTATATTCAAACGTTGAAAGATGTCATTCGAGTAGAACCCAAAAGTTCGCGTTCCATCGAATGGCGCGAGCGCCTAACAGGTTTAGTTGATAATGAAAAAGAAAAAGGCCAGCTACAGCAAGAGGGCGTAGCATTAGCGGATGACTTACTGGCGCATCCAGAAAAGTTGACCGAAGCAGTCAAGTCAGATGAAGTTGGCGAATTTGTTGGATTTGAAGCGCTCATGGTTGCAATGCTTCGAGCCAGCTTACTTAATAATCCGGATGGATGGCAGAAAGCCGCACAGATAGGGCAAGAGAGTCGCATACCGTTAAAGAATGTCGGCGTGAATATGCGCTACATTATTGTTTTAACTCAGGCTCAACGTTTTGATGAGGCAGAAAAATTAATTCTATCTTTATTAAAGAAAAATCCAAACGATCCGGAACTGTTGCGTCGTCGATTGCGTGTATTGCTCGGACAAAAAAAATATCAAGAAGCCATTTCGCTTGGTAAAAGCTTGATCGAAAAATCTTATGGGCGAAATGAATTTTATGTAGTCGAAGTTTTGGCTAAATCTTATTTAGGTGCGGATCAGAAGGCTCAAGCCAAAGAATTAATCGATCGTTATTTAAATCGCAGTGAAATTCATTTTCCAAATATGAAGTCATCAAAGAAGTCTCTCGAGGAGTTAAAGCAAAAAACAATATGAGTCAACGTCGTGCCATTTCTCTCATTAACAAGAGCGGGGTTCTTTTGGTCTTTCCGATTAATAATGCGAAAGATCCTCAATCTCTTTGGAGCCAGTTCTATCCAAGAACAAAAATGCGTTGGGAATGGGATGGTGACGGGGATAATAAAGTCGCCGGGATGTGGATGCTAATGAAACGTCTATCGAATTGTGACCAAGTTGTCTATTCAAAGTGGTATCGTGGACGGGCCACTTTTTTTTCTCGTGAACTTTTCGCCGCCATGCTCTGTATCTATATAAGTAGTGGTGTGCACTCAATAGGATTATCCTTAATTGCGCGCGAACTATTAGATACTCTTGAAAGTGACTCACCTCTTTCAACGAAAGAGTTAAAAAAAATGACAGGTCTTCAAGGGCGTTTAAATGAGCCGCAGTACAGTCGGGCCATGAAAGAGTTATTCTCGAGATTGTTAATTGTGGCTTACGGTGAAGTTGATGATGGTGCGTTTCCGTCGTTGGCGGTAGGTGCAACCAATCTGATTTATGAAGATCTTTGGAATGAGGCGGAAAGTATGGATGTTCAAGTTGCGACCGAGATTGTCGATCGATGGATGCCACTTGGCTCGCAAATGAGAAAGTTTTTTGAAACTAAAAAAGGGAAATAGGCATGAGTCAAACAGTTGCTATTCTTGGTGCAACAGACAAACCGGATCGTTTTGCTTATAAGGCTTTTCAAATGTTAAAAGAATATGGGCATAACCCGATACCAGTAGGTAAAAATATTAAAATATTAGACGGACGAACTGTTTACGAAAAGCTGGTCGATATACCGATTCCTGTTGAAACGTTAACACTGTATGTGAGACCAGAAATCTCCACAGCAATGGCGGATGAAATATTGAAACTGCAACCCAAACGAGTCATTTTTAATCCTAATACAGAAAATTTGAATTTGATTCGTGCTTTGGAGCAAGCAGGTATTCATACTGTTCAAGCGTGCACTTTAGTTTTACTCAGAACGGGTCAGTTTGAGTCCGCCTAATAGCAAGTGCTTCACATCTTGTTAGCTTATTTTCGCAAAGTGGAATGATAACAAAAAAGCGAAGCTTCTCAGCTTCGCTTTAGGGGTGGGATACGTTTCACTAATTACTGAGTTTTACTTTTCTTACCAACGGCACTTTGTGCGAGACATCGATAAGAGATCTGCCATTCTTTGAGTGATGTGGTGACTTGTGAACTTTCACTGTTCTTGCCACCAGCTTCACCTGTTGTCAGTGGAATGCCAAACAGGCTGCCAGCTGAGCGCTCAGTGGATGCGCGATCAGTTTCTTTACCTGATGTTTTGGTTTCTTGACCCACAGCCACTTCGCCTTCTTCTAGGATCTTGTAAACTCCAGGATTGCAATTGGATTGCATTTTTTGAACAGCTTTACTGCGATCCTCATCCTTGTAGTTGGTTGGAATCGCGATGATTCCCTCTTCCTGTGGCTTTCTTTTCACGTCTCGTGCTTGTCCTTCATACGGGACCGTTTGGCAGCCTGAATAAATCAGGGCAAAACCAGCTAATAATAAGAACCGGGCGGTGAATTTCATAAATCCTCCTACTCATTAAGTATATTTTTCACAACCGTCTAAACCCAGACCACTCTTCTCACGGGTCGAACTTGTTGAGTAGGCCCCGGACCGAACTAAATGTTCGCTTCTGTTCGACATTCAGTTGCAACGCGCCGAGTTACAAGCTATGTAGCAAGTCATTATGATTCCAAATTTTTATCCCAATGATCACAGAGTTTATCTGCGCGAAGAGCTTCAGATTCGGCAGAGTCGTCGTCCACAATACTCGATGCGAGCGTTTGCACGAGATTTAGAAATGAGCCCCTCATTTTTGTGCGAATTCCTGGCGGGTCGCCAAGGACTTTCCAAGGAGCGGGTACTTTGGATATCAAAAAAACTGAACTTTACATCTGATCAAAGCGAACATTTTTGGAATCTGGTTGAAGCGAAGTTTGGTCGCACGACAGAAATCAAAAAAGCAGCCGACTTTCGTGTTTTGCAAAAAACTAAAAATGAATCGCATCATTTAAGTCTTGAGCGTTTTCACCTCATTGCAGACTGGTATCACTTTCCATTACTGGAAATTATTGGTTTGCAAAATGAAGATTACACGCACAAAGAACTCGCGGAAATTTTGGCCATACCTGAAGTCCATGTGACGGAAGCGATCACACGTATGAAAACAATTGGTCTACTCACAGAAGAGGTTACAGAGTTTGGTACTGTGAAGTACCGCGTGCAGTCGGATTACACCATGGTCGGCGACGAGGGCGAAAATCGAGCCATTCAAATTGCACATCAACAGCTTCTGAATATGCAAGCGAAGTTTGCAGAAATTAAACCACTAGATGAAAGAGAAAACATGGCCGTGACTTTTCGATTAACTCAAGGTGAGTGGGAAAGTCTTCGCAATGATTTGCGTACGGCGATGATGGGCGTGATTTCAAAATATGCGGATTCGCAGGCAGGTAAAGATCAAGTGGCCTGCTTGACAATGCAAATGGTGACTTTGTTGAATTCGAAAACTGAAGGGGCACGTTATGAAAATTAGAATATTATTTGTTTTGCTGCTGACGTTTGGCTTTTATGCAGAGGCCTCGATACGTTTAATTGGGCGTGGTGGCGGTTATGCTGAAATGCAAGCTCTAACCGCGCTTGCTCGATTAAAAAATTATTTGGCACCATGTGTTCAAGATCGAAAAAACTGCGGTTTATCAGAGGAAAATCATCGGGTTCTTGTTGAGGTTGAGAAGCTTGGCTTATTAAACACAACGCATGCTCGGCTTGAGTTTTTTACCAGTTCAGAGCCTGGTGATGTGTTTCGATTTAATGAATATGATGCAAATTATGTCGCGATCAACACAAATGCACTTTATAATATAGAAGGAAAGCCAGGGACCTATTCCTCGATTTTGCTTTCGGTCTTCACGGCTTGGTTTAATCGGCCACCAGTCTTGGCTCATTTGCAGACTTTGATGAAGGGGAAGCCTTTTGATTTTTTCTATCTATTTGATCACATATTTCGAAATGTCAGCGTAAACGAAACGAATTTAACATTAAGCAATGGATCCATTTTTCGCGAAGTACGAATTTATATGGATGGAAAAACGGATGTTCTGATTGCAATGGAGCATCAGTATCGAACGCTTGATCTTACGCCATTCATCAGAAGAAAACTGCCTTGTACAAATGGGCTTGCAAAAGTATTGGAAATGTCCAATTTTTTTCAAGAGGGCCAGCATATTATAGGGCGCATGAGATGGTCTTGTGATGGAGGACAAACTCGCGAAGGGCGCTTTCATATGAATTATGCATTTCCTCAAGATGAACGCTCTTTAGATTACTTCATGTTTCAAATTGTGAACATGATAGAAGTGAGCGCGCCCAGCGATTGTGGTCAAATACTTGGCGATAAATAGTGGTTCGAAAAATATTAGGACTTCTTTTTTGTGCATACACGTTGTTCGCAACAGGTCTTCTGTATGCGAGTGAATCTTTAGGGCGTAAGCCTTTGGTTGAATGCGCTTATCGAATGTTTCCTGTCTTATTGATAAATGCTCGAGAATCTAAAAGTTTTATGAACCATCTTGGCGAAGCTGAAAAGCGCGCCCTTGGCAAAATTATCGATAGAATGAAGCTATCACCTCCTGAACTTGTTTATTCTCGAGAGCAAAATCAATTTATTATTCCTCCGGATATAGCGCCGCGTTTGATGTGGACTCCGGTCCAGGCCGAGGACGCAGAGGAAGTATTGGCAGGACTTAGTGACGAAAATGTCATCAATATAAATGAAGTCTTATTGCAAGATCCCAGCCTAAAAATTGATTTTGTGTTTTTACTAAAATTGTTTGTTCATGAATTGGGCCATAAAATTGGTGAAAAAGATCTTGGGATGCGTGATCGATTGGCGCAAATGTTTGAGAATCATCTTCGCTCTTATTTAAAATATGAAAAAATTGATACGGATCTAGAATTAATGATTTTCTCTTTGCCGCACGCCAAGGTCAATGTTGAGTTGGCGAAAGTGGAGGCTGATGAAATTCAGCCAAGTAGTCTATTAATGCTAAAGCAAGGGGCAAATTATACTGATCTTACCTCGAGTTTTCGGCTTGCGATGAAGACTCCGACTACGAATATGCGGGCTCTATGGGCTGAATTGAATAAAGGAATATATTCTATTACTGAAGTCATTTACGCGGCTATGAACCAATATATGAAGCCGGCAATGGATCATGGGATAGATGCTGTTAACAGGTTGGCTGGCGAAGAGGTTATCAAGCGAGATGAAGGTTACCGTAAACTATTTGAGGTATTATTACGTGAGTTGCGCTTAGTTGAAATTCACTCAGTAGAACAAGTTGAACTCAAGGAAAGTCGGCTGGTTTCTATGAAGGCGACATTTGTTATTACTCGTACGGGAAAAGACTACGGGCACATTTCTATTAATGGCACGCCCATGAGTGATTTAGATAAAAATCATCCCATGTATTTACAAGAAAGTTATCTGGTTCCGATGACCATTCAATTAAATATTCCTCGCGATCTGAGCAAGGATTTAAAATCATTGCCGTTCCATGTGCAGTTAAGGGCGGCAACAGATTATAACCAGGTGGCAAAGGTCGGTCGCAGCACGCGCGTGAATGGACAAGTCTCTTTGCTACAGGTCAAATTTTCTTCTGATAAAAATCCAAAGACTGTGAAGATGTCTGCTCAATATGGTTCCGGATATGTAACGCTAGCGGCGAAGAGGGTTGAGAAAATGGTGGATGGTATGTATCTTGCGGAATTTGAAATTGATCCGCAGTTCTACCATGGTGAAACGGCGTATGTTGTAGATGCACTATTAATTAATTTGAAAAAAACAGTATTTTTAGATCGATTAGTTACGCTGAGTGGACCTGAAGCAAAGGCGTTTTATCCTAATGTGAAACCGGCGTCGAATACGATAGTTCCTCATAGTGTCGGAATGTGGGGTTTAAAAAAAGGCCAACTTGTTTTTGCCAATGAATTCGATGCAGGTATTCCGATCAACCTCGAATTTGGCGATGGACAATTGGGTTTTGCGGTCAACCCACTGGAAGCTGTCATGGATTTTCAGCTGCAAAAAAAGCAAAAGATTAAAGAAGTCCGTTTTCACTATATGCGTACCTCATCTGAGTTTGAGTTGGATCCCGAAAAACAAGCGAGTGCCGACGGATCTCGAACCATAAAAAATATTCAGAAGAACGAAACCTATGAAATCGTATCTATAGATGGGAAGGATTTGGAAATTGGAGAAACTTCGAACGGTGCACAAATTGCGCGAGCGAAATTCCAAATGCCCCTTGAAATGTTGGACCGCCCTCGCGAAGAGCTGCAGGCTTATTTAAAAGAAAATATAGGTAAGAAAGAGTTTATGTTTGTTGCAAGTCCTGTTGTCCTTGAAATTGTAGCCGAGGACTTACAGACGCTTCGACATTATTTTAAAATTAACAGGAAGCCCTCAACAAAATGTGAGGACTGGTTAAGTTCTATTGCTCAAAAAGCTACTGGCACTTAAATCGCATTTCAACTGTATAGGCTTTGCCAAGGGCTTCATCAGCCGCAACGCCGCCGATACCAGCAATACCGCCGAGTCCCGATTCCTTTTTTCCGCCCATCGCCCAAACGGTTCCACCTACAGTTTTTGCCACTGTGCTGGCGCGCTTCGCATTTTTATAAGTTTTTTCATCCATATCGCCCGTGTATTTTTTGTTTTCATCTACGAATGCAGCCGTAGTTTTATTTTTTTCCTTACAGAAGTGATTGGCTTGTGCAATTGCATCTCGTGTGGCTTCGTCATTGTCATCGGATTTGACGACGACTCGATTGACTCCGTCTGCACCAGGACGAACATCGCGGTGGTGGGCGCATGCGCCAAGCAACATGAATAGGGTCATAGCAAAGCCAGTTCGAAGCATCATAAAACCTCTTCAGAGTTAAGTTACCTGAAAGGCTGACATAGATTATTTATATAGGACAGGATTTTCCTATTAGAAGCTGCGCGTGAAGGCGTGACAGGCCCAGTCAAAGCCTCCATACTCGCCTTACACAAAGAGGTATTAGCAATGAAGAAGATTACCGTTAAAAATCCTGTCGTGGAACTCGATGGCGATGAGATGACTCGCATTATTTGGAAGTTTATTAAAGAAAAGCTGATCCTTCCTTACATCGATGTCGACATTAAATATTTTGATTTAGGAATCGAGAATCGCGATAAAACTGAAGATAAAGTGACGATTGAGTCCGCCGAAGCCATAAAGAAATATGGAGTCGGGATTAAGTGCGCGACAATTACGCCTGATGAAGAGCGAGTAAAAGAATTTAAGTTAAAGCAGATGTGGAAATCACCAAACGGAACGATCCGAAATATTTTGGACGGAACAGTTTTTCGTGAACCGATTATTTGTAAAAATATTCCGAAGCTTGTTCCTGGATGGACAAAACCGATTTGTATCGGCCGCCATGCATTTGGTGATCAATATCGTGCGACGGATTTCGTAACTAAAGGTAAAGGTAAACTCACCATCACTTTCCAGCCAGAAGGTGGCGGGGCCGCACAGACTCATGAAGTGTATAACTTTAAAGGGGATGGTGTGGCGTTGGCCATGTACAATACCGATGAGTCCATCTTTGGTTTTGCGCGAAGTTGCTTTAATGTAGCGTTAAATAAAAAGTGGCCGCTATATCTTTCAACAAAAAATACGATTCTTAAAAAATACGACGGACGCTTTAAAGATATTTTCCAGGAAGTGTACGAAAAAGAATTTAAGGCGAAATATGAAGCTGCAAAAATCACCTATGAACATCGTCTGATCGACGACATGGTGGCATCTGCTTTGAAGTGGAATGGCGCTTTTGTTTGGGCATGTAAGAATTATGATGGTGATGTGCAGTCGGATACAGTTGCTCAAGGTTTTGGTTCTTTGGGCCTCATGACTTCAACTCTGGTCACTCCAGACGGAAAAGTGATGGAAGCGGAAGCCGCGCACGGAACAGTCACTCGTCACTACCGACAGCATCAACAAGGTAAGAAAACTTCCACAAATCCAATCGCGTCGATTTTCGCATGGACACAAGGTCTTGCGTTTCGAGGTAAACTAGATGGCAACGATGAACTGATTAAATTCGCGCAGACTTTAGAGCAAGTGTGTGTTGCGACAGTTGAGTCTGGAAAAATGACAAAGGACTTGGCTGTGCTCGCTTTTGGCAATGACGTCAAAGAGGGTCAATATTTGAATACAGAGGACTTCTTGGACTTATTAGACAAAAATTTAAAAGAGAAGTGGGCGTAATCCCAAGTTGATTTTTTCAGAGGTTGTATTGGCGTGCCTGATGTATCGTCGAGGCACGCGACTTAATGTAAAAAATGACTCGAAAAGTAAAAGTTAAAAAACTCTGACATTTTGTCAGTAACTAAATTTCAACAATTCACCGAAAAGCCAATCCTCTTGCTAAATAACGAGAGCTTTCATACAAACTCCTCACATTCGGAGGGTTTATGAAAAAGCTTTTTTTGATCGGTATTTTTATTCTGTCTTCAGCGGCCTTTGCTGGCGAGTGCGTGGAAGAGCTACCATTAGCTGAGCATATGCAGCGTATGTACACGACATTTGATCGCATTTGGGCGTCCTGGGATAGCGTTGATAATGTGCAGATAAAGGATGCGATGATTACAGACATTAAGCTTCTGCGCGAACAATTGGCGCAATCCCTCAAGCATATGCCCAGTCGCCTTGTTCGTCAGCCCGAGTCTTTAAGTAAACATCTAGCTGTACTTGATTATCAAAGTACAATCGTTGAAATGTTGAGTCTTACAATAAAGCTTGAGAAAGCCTATGTTGATATTCGTGAAGGGGCCGAAGGATCGCAGCAACAGCGAGTTGAAATAAATAAAATCCTGACACAAATGACGAAGGTTGTGGGGCAGGGGCACGCGAAGTATCGATTTGGTCGTTAAGCAAAGTCGGGGCGCGAGCAGAGCGCGCCCATTATTAACTAATACACACGATTGTCTGGAGTACCATCACCGAGATGTTTTAAGGCATCGGCCTCAATAAAGTAAACCTCGGTGGCTTCAGTGCGGTTATTCCCTTGTGTACGGCGCCCCAGATTCGACATGCGAGTTCTGATGTCATCAAGATTGGCCCTTACATGTTCAACAAGAATTTTAGAGTGATCTTTCGTCATGGCTAATACTTTGAAGTAGCCAGATGCTAATGGCTTATAAGCTCCAGCATCAGGGGAATCTTCTATTTTTGCCTTTTCATCTAAATTAAATACTTTTTGCGCGATGATTTCAGTTTTTACTGGAATAGTTTCATTGATGGAAACGGGAGCAAAAAACTTGTGGTTCCATGAATACCACTTTTGTTGATCAAGCAGAATCTCTTTGCCGGATCTTATATCTGTGCAAATCTCTTGTGAGAGACCTTCGCACTCTTTAGAAGAGACCGTCTTCCGCTGTGCAAAAGCGACATTTGAAAGTATTGTAAGAATGACAAGGCCAGTGCCTAAAATTGTCTTTTTCATGTCTTCGTCCTCAATTCCCTTTGAGTTGGGGGTGTGGCCACCCGTTTTATGCTTCTATATAGCAAGACATGTGCACACTTTAGGCATTGATAAAAAATCCACATTTTATTGGTGGGTCGAAGTTGCAAAACATAAACAAACTCACATTTTGTTACACAAACGCATAAAAAGTCGTATAGCAAGACCATCAATAATCAAAAGGAGACAGGAAACATGTCATATGGGAAAAAGCTGTTCATTGTTTCGGTAGCGGGATTATCTCTAGGCCTCTTAGGTTTTAGCAAAATAAATTTACAAGTAAAAAACATCGACGACAAAAGCGCGGAAGCACTTTTAAGTCGTACCATAGGACAAACTGAATTTGCCAATCCTGCGGAATCAGGTTTGGTTCTTGAAAGTGGACAGCTGGGTCGAGGTGTTCCTCCACCTCCAATGGCGGCTTCAGCTCCTGGGCAACAGCGAGCCGTTCAAGAAGCAGATGTTTTCAAAATTGGTAAAAAAGGTTCTAAATTACTTTATCTTTTAAACAGTCTACGTGGTTTGCAAGTTATCAGTTACGCCGAGGGAGTTGAAAAACCAAAAATGATCGGACGCGTAGAGGCCACGGGCAACATGCCCCGTGACATGTACTACGTCGAAAGCCTGCAGCGCTTAGTTGTTTTGGAGAATGTGTATTTCGATCGCAGTGGTAAATCCAAATACAGTGAAAACCAAGCTCGCCTTGTGATTTATGATGTTAGCAATGATCAAGCGCCGAAGATTGAACAGGTCGTCGAGTTCAAAGGTGCGATCCGTGATTCACGTTTAGTAGGTGATATTCTTTATGTTGGTTCTAGTATTGAACCAAACTGGCGCTCTTATGGTGGCGATAGAGAAAAGCGTACGGGAATGGTGCAATCTTTCTGGGTGGGCTCGGGCCAATCTGCAAAAGTAAATGAGTATCAACTTTCTCTACCAATGTCTTATTACGAAAATATGAATATCGTAGAAGTAAAGAAGGGTGATGGTTATCTTTATTATATCGTGGCCGTTTTAGAGAATTCGAATTGGGGATTTTGGAGTCTGAATAATAAAAGCGTAATTGAAGTCGTCGACATTTCAGATGCTCATGGAAAAATTGAGCCTGTTATGAAAGTCGGTGCAAAAGGTAATGTGCGTGAGCGTTCACAAACTTTAATTAAAGATGACACACTAGTTGTTGTTTCAAATTATGCGAGCGAAACACAAAAAAATGCTCAAGGACGTCCTATCACTCGTGTAGCTGTTGAATCTTTTAAGCTCCCGGCCGCGACATCAGAGGTGATTACAGAATCTGAAGCTCAGTTCCGTCAATTGTGGGTGGATCGTGAATTAGCAAAAGCAAAGCTTTCCGATGAAGACGCGATTGAAACGAAAAGAAAAGAATTATTAGCAGACAAAGACAACGGTTTAGCTGGTCGCTTTGTGCAAACAAAGAACAGCTTAAGCAAGCCTTATGCAGATTCAATTGTAACCGTTGGCGATACAACAGGTCTCAGTACAGATCTTCGTGATGTGCGCTTAGATGGAAACAATCTTTATGTCTTCTGGGTTCCGACAAATAATGTCGATCCTTTAGATTTGTTTGATCTATCAAATTTAGATAAAGGTGTGAAGTATGTCACACGTCTTCAATTTGAAGGTTGGATTGAGCGTGCCGTTCCATTTACGGTGAAGGGCCGTCAGTTCGTTGTGGGATTAGGTTGGATTGTTCCGGCTCAAAATAACGAATGGGGTAATCGTAAAGCTCAAGCTTCTTTGTTTGAAATTTATGAAAGAGCGGGTAAGAAAACCGCAATGCAGTTGGCGCAAATCGAGCTCAGTGAAAAAGGCGCATGGGCCGCTGGCTTCTCGGGACAAGATAAATATTTAGATATTCGCGACAATGGTGATGGCACAGGCTCATTACTTTTCAGCCAATATGCAAAAGTCGGTTCCACATGGAAAGAGGGCGGCAAACTTGTTTCTTACGACTTTAACAAGGTGTTAGCGGACCAAGCCGATCAGTTTTTTACTGAAGGTGGTTTCTTAGTTGGAGAATCCAGCTGGATTAAAAGAATTTTCACCAATACCGAAATCAATCGCATCAATGCTTTTTCGGATATGTCGCTCGCGACTTATCAAGACTCAAGCAAGTTAACATCGGGTGGTATTGTTCAGGCGGCAAATATTTTGGAGCTCGCTCGTAATATCAAAGCTTTTGAATTGATGGGTGAGGCGCAAAAAACTTTCGGCGTACAAATCGTCGCGAAGGGTTATTCTTGGGGTGCTGAAAAAGCGACCACAGAAATCCGTCTGACAACAGTTCAGGCACCAGATGCAGAATTAAAAGATGGCATGAGTGTGACGACTCTTGCGGGTGCTTATTCTACGCATGTGAAGATCAGCCCAACATCATTGTTAGTTTACACTTCTCAAACGGAATATATTCCGTGGAGTGAAAATCAAACTCGTCGTCCAAAAACTGATCATAATGTTTATTTGCTCAAGTTTGATGGTCAGAAATCAGTGTTAGCAGACACTCATAAATGGACAACCGAAGAAAGTGATGCGCGCGTCGGTGGGCGCGTGGGCGGCCCGACAATGTGGATGCCGCGTAGTTATTCAGCTGCAGACTTTATTAAATTATCAGATGGTTCATTTCTGTTAAGTGGGTTGCCTTCTTTGAAATTATTCAAAGCTGCTCAAAGTTTAACTGTCGCTGAATACCAGTATGAGAAATGTCCTGTTGTTGAGCAACGTCAAGAGCAGGATTCGAAGCAACCTCGTGTCTCTGACGTTGAATTGCGTCCATTGGGCGGTAAACTGTATATGTACCATTCAGTTTTTTACCCGCTGGGTGCAACAGATCTTGGTTATGTACGCAAATATTTATCGCCACTGAGCTTTAATAAGAACACGGCGACCTGTGATCAGGCTGTGAATATTCCAGGAGAACCGCTTTCTATTGAAGGCGACAACTTGGTGACTTCTGACTTGCAGGTTTTGGATGTGGTGACTTACTTGCGCCCAGACTGGAACGATGAAAAGAAAATGGTCCGAGAGTGGAAGTATTTAACTTCGAATGCCTTGTCTTCTTTAAAGCTTACGAAAATGTCGGCATCTTTGGAAGATATGCAAGTTTCAGATGACTCGACGATTTCGAGCATGAAGAAGATCGCAAAGAACGAGTACTTGTACGTGAAGTCTCCGACTGCACAGTCTTGGCGTTCAGATGATTATGCCTCTATTCACCAGATGACTTTTGTAAGTTTAAATAACTACAAATTTAAAACAATGGTGCGAGGAATTTATTTGCAGACGTCTCAGTCGCAAGATATCGCCAGCGTTTTAACTCAAGGTGAAGATCGTTTGACAGTGCTAACATCTGGCAATGGTGTTCGTGTTGTTAAGTGGAATATGAAAGATCGCGAGCCATCGATAGTACCGGTGAAAACATCCAGTGCATTTGGTGCTGGAGAGTTTGGCGAGGCAGCCTATATTCCAAGTTACTTTTATGGGTTTAGTGAAGGCGCTGTGAATTTCGATTCAGTGACAAATACGTTGTTATTCCCATTGGGTACGGCCGGTGTGAAGTCGATCGAATTGAAGAAGTAAATCATTACATTTTGTTATAGAAATGAACAGAAGCAAGGTCTTAAAAGCCTTGCTTCTTGTTTTTGGAGAAGCTTCAAAGCAATATAAGTAGAATATGAAACTAGAATCAGGTGACCGCATTTATTTTGCAAAAAAAGATTTCACGAAAGAACTCGAACACGAGCTCGGGAAGTTTCAAAAAATTTCTGATCGTCTTTATATTGGATCGTCTAAAGCTGAGCCGATTTGGTATCAAAATGTATGGCTGGAGCCACAAATTATAAAGATAGAATCGATCGGTGATGGGGCGAAGAAATTAAAAGACATTCAACGCAATTGGGCTTTGCATTCGACGAAATTGCACAGACGTGCGGATTTGATTCAAGAAAAACTACCCAAAATTAAATCTAAGCGAATTGATTTTTTGGGTGAGATTCCGACGCAACCCATGGGCAGTTGGACTCTGATCGATGAAAATACAATTTTATGTAGTGCGAAATGCTCCAGTCCTTTTGCCAATGGCGAAGCTGAATTTTTAGAAGATAAAGAAAATCCTCCGTCACGTGCTTATTTAAAATTATGGGAACTCTTTACTCTTTATGGGATAAGGCCTGAATCCGGAGCAAAAGTTTTAGATGTGGGATCATCTCCTGGTGGATGGACTTGGGTTTTATCGGAAATGGGCTGCGATGTGACGAGTGTCGATAAAGCTCCTCTCGAAGAGCGAATTGGAAAAAGAAAGAATGTTCATTACTTGCAAGAGAGTGCTTTTGGCTTAGAACCCAAGGATGTAGGCGATATAGATTGGTTCTTTTCAGATATTATTTGCTATCCTGGAAAGCTGCTGAAATTGGTGGAAAAGTGGATGAAGCCGGGACGTCGTATGGTGTGTACGATCAAATTTCAAAAGGCCACCGACTTTGAGATTCTAAAAGAATTTAAAGCAATCCCTCATTCGCGCCTGATTCATCTCTATCACAATAAACATGAAGTGATGTTTGTCCTTTAATTTCGTTTCAATTTGAGACGGAATATTAAGTTTGAAACCTAGACTTCCGACTAGTTAGAGTGGAGGTAACAATGTATTCACAGAATGACGTCAGCGGAGTTCACAGTTTTTTAAATTCAACGCCAGAAGGAACTTTAAGAAAAATGCTTATGGGTGGTGATTTGACGGATGGACATTTTCGTTTGCTTCATAAAATGGCCAAAACATGCAATGAAGCCGAGTTTGTAGACATGTTTATGAATGATAATTTTGGTAAAATCAAAATGTCGTCAAAAGAGAACCTGATGAAGGAACACTTTTGGATGATCTGTAAGAAGAAGCTTGAGGGCACAGGGTTACTCAGTTTAAGTAAAGCTGCCGCTTAAATATTTGCAAGAGTCGGTTCTGCATTCTATAACCATTGAATGCAGAACAAAGGTCTTCCTTACATTTTTGCGTTTCTCGCGATCCTAATATGGTCTTCTCTGGCGATATTGGGTTTTCTATCCAGACATATTCCTGCATTTCTAATGGCCTCTATCGCGTTTGCGATCGGAGGTCTTATATTTTTGCCGACGATTCGCCAGTGGCGTTGGTCATGGCCCAGTTTTGTTTTAGGCTTGTATGGATTCTTTGGTTATCACTTCGTTTATTTTTGGGCATTAAGATTAGCTCCTCCTATTGAGGTGAATTTAATAAATGAATTGTGGACGATTTTTATCGTGCTTCTTGCGCCCTTGTTTTTCCCAGGATCGAAGCTGAAGTGGAATCATTTTGTTGGAGCCACATTGGCGATGATGGGGACCGCTTTGATGGTTTGGATGAGTGGCGGAAATTCAATAATTGGTTTTTTATTGGGCCTAACAACGGCTGTGATTTGGTCGACCTATTCGTTAATGGTACGCAAAGTTCCGGCCGCTTCATCTTCGATGGTTGGGCTTTATTGTTTGGGTTCGGCGGTACTTTCGTATCTTTGTCATTTGCTGTTTGAGTCATCTTACACGCCGACCACAGTCGACTGGGTTTTTCTATTCTTTATGGGTGTCGGCCCAATGGGCTATGCCTTTTACCTCTGGGATTGGGCTTTGCGTAGAGGCGACGTGCGGGTAATTGGTTCGATCTCTTATTTAATTCCGATTTTTGCGACCGCATGGCTGGTCATTTTCGCTGGAGAGAATCTTCCTTGGTCGACCATCATAGCGATGATTTTAATCTTAAGCGGCGCTGTTATTGGCAGCTTGTCATACCAGAATGAGACGAAAAATAAATAGACAACTGTTAGGTCTGTACGGCTCGACTTACTTTGGCTGACTCCAATCTGGTGCTCATTTTGCAGCTTCTCTACGTAAGAGGGGTGGTAAATATGAGACAGATATTGATGGCCATTTTAGGTTTACTGACTGTGGTAGGATTCCAAAATTGCGAGCCCCAGCAATTCAAATCGACGTCCTTATCTGGTCAGAATAAGTCGATCACGGAGAATGTGGATTCAGGCGTATTGGGTATTTATGATTACTCACAGATTTTCTATATGAAGTATACAACGACAGGCGGACTTATGTCTGTTTCGACCCCAGAACTTTCCATTGTTCCGCTAGAAGATGGGTCCATTCAAGCGAGCGTCAGTTTGGTGGATTACAATGGGCAGCTGCAGTGTGTAGAGGTGGGTTTAGTTACCCGATGTTCAGTGTTATTAGATTTGAATGAAGAGCGCGTGACCGCGTTGAAAGCGGCTTTATTTGCGGCTTCATTTGAACTCGTGCATCGAAATCCTGAAGATGGTGTTGTGATGGATTGCGGAAGCCAACATTTAAAATTTTACCTAAAAAACTTTTCTTCGCATGATTATATGTTTAATGCAGGAATTTGTAATCCTGATGGAGCCTTAGTGATTAATGGAACGGATTTACATACATTGTTGAATGAAATGAGCCAAGAGGGTCTTGATCAACTCATGTCACCTATTGTTCAGTAGTCTGGATCACATAGACTTTATGAATTTTTTGATCTCGGAAATCAAAAGGGATCGTTTTTTTCGAGATATCCTGGATATTGTAGCGAGCCCGCATAGTTTCATCTAATTTGAAATCGCGTTTATTGGTGGAAAAATAAAATGTGCCGCCATCTTTTAAACGCCTTAAGCCATGCTCAATCAAAAATCTTTGTTCCCGCTCAACTTCGAAACTGTCCTCCATTTTTTTAGAATTTGAAAATGTGGGTGGGTCTAAAAAAATCAGATCGTAATAGTTTTCGTCGCGAGGGCTTTCCAAATATGCGATTACATCCTCGACAATAAAGCGATGCTTTTCTACGGGAAGTTTATTGAGCTTAAAATTTTCGATGGCCCATTCGGTGTATGTATTTGACATATCGATGCTGGTCACTTCGCGAGCACCACCAAGTGCTGCAAACACGCTTACACTTCCGGTGTAGGAAAATAAGTTGAGAACCTTTTTATCTTTCGATTCGTTACGAATTTTTTCACGCATAATACGATGATCAAGAAACAAGCCGGTGTCCAAGTAGTCTGTTAAATTGACTAAAAATTTTGCGGGTCCTTCTTGAATCACAAAATTATTATTTTGCTGATCCAGTTTTTGATAATGATGTTTTCCGACAGCGCGACGTTTTAAGAATATGGACTGAAATCCCAACTGTTCTAGAGCCTGAATAGTTTGATCCCAATGGCTTTTCTTTTCTTCTGTGTTGTCGATTTTCTCATTGGAGCGATCATAAACAACGACGGAGCCTCCATAGATATCGATAAAATAGGGATAATCTGGAATATCGCGATCATATAAGCGAAAAGCCTGAATTCCATATTTCTTAGCCATAGGTTCAAGGCGCGCTCGATTTTTCTTTAATCGGTCTAGAATTGGGTTCATTTACTATGATCTGGTTAAAGTTAGGCTTGGTTTTAATGTGTTGAATTAACACTAGTCAATGCTCACCGTCTTCGCTACCGTAGATTCATGGAGCTGATTTCACTTTTTCTCGATTTTATCACCAATATGCCGACGGTTTTAAATGCTTGGTCCCATGATTTGGGATTTTGGGTGTATGTGATCTTGTTTTTAGTGATTTTTGCTGAAACGGGATTGGTCGTGGCGCCCTTGTTGCCGGGGGATTCACTGCTCTTTGCTTTAGGAGCTTTAGCTGCGAATCCCGAATCCTTCTTTAATATTATCCTATTATTTATTGTGTTATTTATTGCTGCGATCCTTGGTGATTTTGTGAACTATCACGTGGGATCTTTTTTTGGCCGACAAATGATTGCGTCGACTCGTTTTCGTTTAGTGAAGCAAGAGCATATTGATAAGACCCATGCATTTTTTGTTAAGTATGGTGGTAAAACAATTGTGATTGCGCGTTTTATGCCGATTGTTCGCACCTATGCACCATTTGTTGCCGGCATAGGATCCATGGATAAGAAATTATTTTTCTTTTACAATGTTATTGGTGGATTTTTGTGGGTGTTTTCGTTTTTAGTGGCAGGATATTTCTTTGGAAATATTCCGGCGGTACAAACGAATTTTCATTATGTGATAGCTGGTATTATTGTGGTTTCTTTGCTGCCACCTGTTTACGAATTTCTACGCGCGCGCAGTGAAAAATCCGTCTAAAAGGCCGGCGTCTTCAGACAAATTAAATTTTGGTGTGTTCATACGGAAAAAAGCATCGCGAGCACTTTCAGTCATATTCCATTCGCTAGAAATAAGTGTACAAAAGTTTTCATACTGAGTTTGGCCTTCGTTCGACAAAATATCTTTTAAAGTCTTTCCTTCTTTTCGCAAAAAATATCCGAGTGTGATTGCTTTCATATATTGCAACATATGAACTGAGTAAGAATTCATGTCGGCCATGAGATAATCAAACTCATGTTGGAACACATCATCTTGCGTATACATCTTTCGCAAATCAGGATGCTGCCAAAAGCGATGCAGGATTTTAAAGAAACCCACTTGCCCTTTATGATTTTGTGGTTCTAGAAAAAATCGATCGGCATGTTCTAAGTCATGCAAAATAAATTCGAACGGATCACGAAGTGGATTGATCATTTGCGATAAATATTTTTCGTCCTCAAACACGGTGACACCTCTGTGACCTTCGGTTTGGACGCGCAGTAATTCATTAGGTGTTGGAATATGGGTCCAAAGTTGCAAAGGGTAAGCATCTTCGAACCATCGAGTCAGGGCGCGATTGATCGAAACGGGGATGCCATAAAAAGCAAAACGGCTGACCAGTTCAAAAACGGTGGTTTCAGGTGAAAGCCTGCGCCAAATTTTTTCATTCCACGGGACTGAGATGTCTAAATCCCGAAGTTGTGGGGATGTGGGTGCGTGTTCGGCAAGGGGTGGCTTGAAGGGGGAGCTTAAGAATTGATCCCCTTTTCGATGCCATAGATAGGTCAGCACAATCAGGCTGACGAAGGCTGGATCTGAAAGCTTTTGGGCCCGCCATTGCTTAAAAAGCGGGCTTAGCTTTGGTCCTAACACAGGACCTTCCTGAGCTAGCTGGGTTATTGAAATTCTTAGCTTTTTCACAAACTGGGTATAATTCGGACCTTGCCGGATGGGAAGCCATTTGATACAAGGCGTCAATGAGAATTCTGCTCCTCACTCCTCCCATGACCCAAATCAACTCGCCCTATCCGGCGACAGGGTATTTGACCGCATTTTTGCGGCGGCTTGGTTATCAGGCCGAGCAAAAGGATTTGGGGTTAGAATTGATCCTTCGATTGTTCTCAAAAAAGGGACTGGAGAGGGTACGCGCCGGATTAAGGGCTACCGATTCGGATTCCGTTGAGTTTTTCCATGAAGCCTTCACGGATTACGCGGGTACCATCGAGCCGGTGATTCGATTTCTTCAAGGACATGACAATACGTTAGCTTTAAGAATTGTCGCGCGGACATTATTGCCGGAAGGCCCACGGTTTTTGCCATTGCAAGAACATCCAGAGTTGCTTGAAAGTTTTGGAGCCATGGGCGATCACGATAAAGCAAAATATTTGGCGTCGCTTTACTTGGATGATTTGATTGATGTGATCAAGCATGGACTTGATCCAGCTTTTGAATTTTCTAAGTACGCTGAACAATTGGCAGCGGCCCAAACTTCTTTTGAGCCCTTGTATCAACGTCTGACTTCGAAGCCGACGCTGATTGATCAAATGATTTTAGAAATTGTGCATGAATGGCATAAAGAAGTTCAGCCCGATGTTGTAGGTCTTACCGTTCCGTTTCCTGGAAATATGTTTGGAGCTTTGTTGGCTGGTCGAGAGTTTAAAAAATTAGGTACGAAAGTCATTTTCGGTGGCGGCTTTATTAATACAGAGCTGCGCGAGTTATCCGATCCACGATTTTTTGATTTCACAGACTATATGATTCTTGATGATGGTGAACGGCCATTGCAGCTTTTGCTTTCGCATTTAGAGGGTAAAATCCCAGCTGAAAAATTACTGCGCACAAAAATGCGTGTAGATAACACTGTGGTTCAACAGTCTTCTCCACAAGAAAAAGATATCGCATTTAAAGATTTACCGGGACCTACATTTCTGGGATTGCCATTAAATAAATATATCTCCATGCTCGAGATGCCGAATCCGATGTATCGTATGTGGTCGGGCTTTCGCTGGAACAAAATGATTTTGGCTCATGGCTGTTATTGGAAAAAGTGTACGTTTTGTGATGTGTCTTTGGATTATATAAAACGCTTTGAGCCCGCGCGTGCGACAGATCTTGTGGATCAAGTGGAAAGAATTATTTCTGAAACTGGCCAAAGTGGTTTTCACTTTGTAGACGAGGCGGCGCCACCGGCGTTGCTGAAAGCTTTTTCAGAAGAAGTGTTGAAGCGGGGATTGAAAATCACGTGGTGGGGCAATTTGCGTTTTGATAAGCAGTTTACACCTGAATTAGTTGAGTTAATGAAAGATGCGGGTTGCGTAGCAGTAACGGGCGGATTAGAAGTCGCGTCTCCACGCATTCTGGAATTGATCAATAAAGGTATTACCATCGAGCAGGTTCGAGAAGTCACAAAAACATTTAAAGATGCCGGCATTTATGTGCATGCGTATTTGATGTATGGATTTCCAACTCAAACAGAAAAAGAAACAGTAGAAAGTTTAGAGGTTGTGCGCAAACTGTTTGCGGATGGATGTTTGCATTCGGCTTACTGGCACCGTTTTGTGGCGACAGCTCATTCTCCGGTGGGTATGAATCCTGAAAAATTTAAAGTGAAGTTGCATGTACCGGCAGCGCCTGCGAGCGGACTTTTCGCACGCAACGAAGTGCCGTTTGAAGATTTAACTGGTGTGGATCATTCGCAGTTAGGCGAAGGTCTACGTAAGGCTGTCTATAATTACATGCATGGGATCGGTTTTGATCAAAAAGTGGCGCAGTGGTTTAAGTAAGACTTCGGTTCAGGTCCAGTTCTAAAAAGTGCAGAAATTCCGATAAGTAGGGCATGAAATGGTATTCACAAAAAGCTCTACTCTTTTTATTTTTGTGCACATTCAAAACACATGCGAATGACCTTTCATGTGCTAAATTTTCTTGGTGTTCTATGAACGTTTCGCGTGAACTGGAAGATCTAATTAAGGTTGAGGTGGCCTTGTGTGAAAGTGAATTAAATGAGCAAGGCATCGAGTGTTCCGAAGAAAATAAAAAAACTCCAAAATATAAATGTCATCCTGATCGCTTTTGTGACTCGAGATTTCAAAGTTACAATGATGCCGGCGGACAAACAATTGAGGAGTGCCTGTCTGGCTTTTTCGAACCAATCAAGCAAGGGCTAAAAGGTGTATTTGTCGATATGCCGGTTGCTGTAGCAACAACAACATATCAATCCGTGCAAACATGTATAGAAAAACCAAATTGTTTGAAAGATGATGTTCTCCCAGAGAATACACAAGCTCTGGTTAGCGAAAATATAGCGATTTACAATCAGCAAATAATGGATCAAGAAAAGCAAATTGAGAAGCGGGCTTGTAGTGAACAACCAAATCTTTGTGCATTACCTGAGATCAGTTGCCGCGAGTGGGAGCGTATGCAAGTCCAGGGTATCGACCTTGAAAGTAAATATGGTTTGGACGGAGCAAAGAAGGTTCGCTTTTGTCAAAAAGCAAACAGTGAACTGGCAAGCAAATTAGACAACCTGAAGAATGCGCAAGCCCGAGTCGCGGCACAAGCGCTGACGGAATGGCTCAAGCTGTATAAAGAAAGAAAAAGTTGTTATCACCCGAGATTTTTAATTGAAGAGGGTTGCAAGCTTTTAGGTGTTGGAGCTTCGATTGCAACGGTACCATTGTTAGTGAGTCGTATCTTAAGTTTGGCTGCAAAAGGACTGACCGCAAAAGAGATTTTAGGAAAACTCAAATCGGAAACATTTAATATGCATGAGGAGGGGGCGTCTTTAAAAGTGGTATCTGAAAATATAGAAGTTAAGCCAGTTGCGCCTATCGAGCAAGTTACTGTTAATAAAAAAAATCCAACGCCCGAATCTTGGAAGCTGAGTCCGAAAGAGATTATGGAAAAGCGGGAGCAAATTAAGTCTGAAGTGCTTGAGCGCATAACGAAAAATTCAGATGACCCACAATTACGAAAAATGATTGAGATCATAGGGCAAGAGCGAGTTGCTGAATTAGTAGCGAATAGAATAACAGATATTCAAATACAAAGAAATGGCTCTTCCAAATTCCATGGACTGGTTTCCAAAAAAATCGAAGAAGTGACACGGGATTTTGATAATCGCTTTAATTTTCCAGAAAACGCGAAGGGTGGGGGCGGAATGAATGTAGAGCGATGGAATCAGGCTGACCCTGATGATCGCGCGAAGTTCTTTTATGACGTTTTATCTAAACCGACTATGAAATCAAAAGAATATGCAGGCAAATCGAGGAAATTTGCGGAGCGTGAACAAGTTCGTCAGCAATTTTCGACTGATCCAGAAGCATTTTCAGAAAAAGGAATGTTAAGTGTTGTAGATAAATTAAAAAGACGAATTGAAATTGATCGACGGAGTTGCCCAGATTGTACTCGAGAAGGAATATTTGTTCGAACTAATCGTGAAGATCACCTCATTGAACATTTGGTAGATCTCTCGAGTACTAAAGTGAATGTGCCCGACGCCATTCGAGCGAGTAATCGTGGGATTGTTCAAGTAGTAGGTGAGATAAGTGAGAAAAAAGCAGATTTAAATAATCTTTCACAATCTTTAGATATCATAGAGGCCTTGAGCGTAAAGGCTCGTGCTAGCAAACCAACCACAGTATGGACACGGGAGTCGAGTGCAAGATTTATGGCTGAATATTCGACAAAAAAGATGACACCTCAAAATTATCGTTTACAGGAGAACGGCAACGCGTATTTTGAAGTGGAGTCTGGGGGAAATCGTGTGGCAGTTGTTTTTTGTGCGAAGCCACCTTGCCCGAATCCAACGTCTGCCAAAGGAAATATCGATACAATTTTTCCAATATGCGGGCCTGATGTTGTTGAAATTCCGTCTACAGAACGTATACAAAAACTTACAAAGTTTTTGCGTGGACCGCCAGAGGGAAAAGCCTTAAATTCGACTTTAAGATCAGGTGTGCCTCGAATCAAGAGCTGCAAACACTGATGTATGAAAAGACTTTTTAATACGGTCGTGAATAGAGGCGAAGTCAGGTGGTAAATGTGAGCCCAATTGTGCAAAGAATTCTTCACGTGATTTCATTTCTCGTTCCCAAGCCGCGTCTTCTAAACTCATCAATTTTGAAAACTCTGAAGAGTTCATCGATTCAAAACCTTCCCAATCCATATCTTCTAAATTGGGTTGGATGCCGATTTTTGATTCTTGACCGTTCGCTTGTCCTTGAATGCGGCCGACAATCCATTTTAAGACGCGCATATTTTCACCGTAACCAGGCCACATAAAGCTGCCATCGACCGCTTTTCTAAACCAGTTTACTGAAAACATAAGTGGCGCGTTGTCGCCTAATTTTTCACCCACTGAAAGCCAGTGGCTAAAGTAATCACCCATGTTGTAACCACAGAACGGAAGCATGGCCATCGGATCTCGGCGAACTACTCCAACAGCACCAGTGGCTGCGGCCGTTGTTTCAGAGCCAATAGTTGCGGCCATGTAAACACCTTCAGCAAAACTGCGAGCTTGAGTGATTAATGGAATTGTATCCGCCCGTCGTCCACCGAAAATAAATGCGCGCACTTCCACGCCTTCGGGATTATCATAGTTGGGATCAATTGACGGACAGTGAGATGCCGAAACAGTAAAGCGCGCATTGGCGTGAGCCGCAGGACGACCACTGTCGGGTGTCCATGGCTGGCCTTGCCAATCAATTAATTTCGCAGGAGGTGTGGGGGTCATCTTTTCCCACCACACATCTCCGTCCGGAGTCAGTGCCACATTTGTGAAAATAGTATTGGCTTGAATGGTCTTCATTGCATTCGGATTTGTTTTCTCTGAGGTGCCGGGTGCAACTCCGAAGAATCCCGCTTCAGGATTAATGGCGCGCAATCGACCTTGAGCATCCGCTTTGATCCACGCGATATCATCACCGACTGTTGTAATTTTCCATCCATCAAATGTTTTTGGAGGAATAAGCATGGCGAAATTGGTTTTTCCGCAAGCAGATGGGAAAGCGGCGCTGACGTAAAATTTTTCTTTCGCCGGAGTTTCAACGCCGAGAATCAGCATGTGTTCCGCGAGCCAACCTTCGCTGCGTCCCATCGTTGAAGCAATACGAAGTGCAAAACATTTTTTACCAAGTAAAGCGTTACCACCGTAACCGCTACCAAATGACCAGATCATATTTTCTTCGGGATAGTGAACGATGTATTTATGATCTTTATTGCATGGCCATTTCACATCGGGTTGACCCACTTCAAGGGGCTGACCAACGGAATGCAAACATTTTACGAAGTCGCCATTTGTACCTAAAACTTGAAGGGCGGCGTCACCCATACGAGTCATCAACTTCATGTTCACAGCGACGTAAGCAGAATCGGAAATTTCAACTCCAATTTGTGATAGCGGGGAACCAAGTGGACCCATGCTAAATGGAATCACATACATTGTTCGTCCGCGCATGCAGCCGTCAAATAGCGGCGTCAATCGTCGCTTCATTTCTGTTGGCTCAACCCAATTATTTGTCGGACCTGCATCTTTTTGATCAAGACTGCAAATGTAAGTGCGATCCTCGACTCGTGCGACGTCGGTTGGATCCGACCAAGCCAGATAAGAGTTCGGTCTTTTTTCAGGATTTAATTTAATAAAAGTGCCGGCTTCGACAAGTTCACCGCACAAGCGGTTGTACTCTTCCTCAGATCCATCGCACCAGTAAACGCGTGCGGGCTTGCAAAGAGTTGTCATTTCTTGGACCCAAGAGAGTAGCTTTGGATTGGTTGTTTTCATGGAGAAAATCTATATCAATCTTTACGGGGGCGGACAACAATATGACAGGCCGAATCTGGATGTTTTTCGAAGTAGCGCTGATGATACTCTTCGGCTCGGTAAAACTCAGGTGACGGTTTAATTTCAGTTACGATGGGCCTTGGGAAGGCTTTCGATTTCTCTAATGATTCTTTATACTTTAGGGCCGCAGCCTGTTGCATGGGTGTTGTAAAGTAGATGGCCGACCGGTATTGGGTGCCCACATCCGGACCTTGGCGGTTCAGCTGTGTTGGGTCATGGATGCTGAAAAAATGTTCAAGTAGTCGCTCAAAAGACACGATTTTGGGATCGAAGGTGACCTCAACGACTTCAGCATGCCCGGTTTGACCCGTGCAAACTTGCTGATAGGTGGGGTTTTGGGTGGTGCCTCCGGCATAGCCCGACACAGCATCTTGAACACCTTTCAGTTCTAGAAAGGCGGCCTCAACTCCCCAAAAACATCCGGCTCCAAAAAGTACTGTTTCCATGGAGGGGAAAGTAATCGGATTTGTATTTAATCTCAAGGTCCGCTGCAAAACATTCAGAATTATTAAGGGAGTGGATTTGTGAGTCGTGCCAATTCGACTCAAGCGGGTGCTTATGGCAAAAGATTTTGGCCTTCAGCTTGCTTTGTTTTGCATACAACGGAGGACAAAAAGGATGAAGAAAATCGTATTAGTCGCATTAGTTATGCTTGGAATCAGTGCTCACGCAGAAAAGTATGGCGTGACTTGTTTGACGGCGGATGGACGTGCTTACTTAAATCTTAAGCCTGAGCAAATTCGAGATGTGACTCAGCATTCTTATGGAACTTTCACTGTTGAATTGGTCGATGGAACAGTTTGGAAGCGAAAATTAAAATTATCGAACAATAACTGCATAATTGAACTTATGGGGAATGATCAAACTCCCGTATTGGATTCACTTCTTAATAAATAAGTTATGGGGCTACTGAAGTGAAGTTGTTCATAAAATTTATTCTACTGATGTCAGCAGGAATGGCACGGGCCGAGCACGAACCCGTAGTCGATATGAAAATTGAAAAAGTCATTCAATCATTTGTTGAGAAGAATAGTTTTTCTGGCGTGGTATTGGTGCAAGATGGACCGAATTTAGTTCATTTGCAAAGTTATGGAATGGCTGTGCGTGAACATCAGGTTCCCAATCACTTGGATTCGATTTTTCGTATTGGGTCTTTATCAAAACAATTTGTTGCAGCTCTGGTGATGTCTTTGCAAGAGCAGGGCTTGTTGTCTGTTGAGGATCCGCTATCGAAATTTTTTGATATTCCAGAGCATTGGGAAGGGATTACGCTTAAGCATTTGCTGACTCATACTGCGGGGTTAAAAGCAAATTTACCCATCAATACAGATGCAAAGCAGATCGCGGCTTATCATAATCCTGAGGAACTTTTAGAGTCCGCGAAGTCGGTGCCGCTCGAGTATAACACCCAACTTGAGCGACATTATCATTATTCGAATATTGGTTACACACTGCTGGCTATTGTATTACAAAAAGTTCTGGGGGCAGATTATCCAAATGTTTTAAATGGTTTTGCAAAAAAATTGAAGTTATCAACTTTGGCTGTTGATCATGATTCAATAATTACGCCCTTCATGTCGCAAGGCTATGTGAAATTTCCTGCAGGTGATGGGCGCCAATCCGGAATTGATGTCTTGAATTACTTGGGGGCAGGAGATTTAAGGGCCGGAGTGCAGGACCTTTCAAGCTGGGTCGATATTCTTTTAGGAAATCAATTCTTGAGTGAAAAGTCGCGGGAGGAAATGTGGACGGCTCATACGCCAATTCCATCGGCAATTCCCGGAGAGTCTTGGAGTTATGGCTATGGCTGGGTCGTTGTGAACTCAGAAAAGAATCGATTAAAAATATTCCATAATGGCTCTTTGCCAGGTTTTACGGCCGATCTTGCGATTTGGCCGCATGAAAATAAGCGAGTGATCGTTCTAAGTAATTTACGAGAGAATATTTTGAATCAAGATAAAACGAGTTATATTTCTTTGGTCAATGCCCAGCTTGTGCGTGAGCAGATTGAAAAAGTGCTTTTCCCTGAGCCCCTCACGGAATCGTGCGAAGACCTTCTTTAACTATTCAGCGGCAGGTTCTGTAGGCTCTTCGCTTTTAGTTACACTTTGTACAAACGGAATTCCGAAACGGCCTTGTTTGTATTCGTATTTGAGGATGGAAACACCGGGACGGGCCCAATCATAAAGTGCGCGGTCTACGTGTAAAGTCCAAAAGTTTTCATCCATTCCTGGGTCTTCAATCGTAACAGTCGTACATAAGGTCTCGGCTTTTTCTTTGATAACGGATTCAAGTTGTTCGCCAGGCCCTGTATCAAATGCCATATTTAAAACATAGACATTTGGCATTGCGACCAGCCATGCAACCACAACTGTAATAATAAAATTGCGGATCGGTTTTCTGGTGAGACCATCATCATCGGTAAGAGCCGTGTGAGCCATACCGAGGCCATAGAAAAATAAAATCGCGAAGAAAATAAAAAATGGAATTGTGATCAGGATCCAATCGCTACAGTTTAAAATTTGTGCGTTGTTTGGCGATAAAAATCTTAAAACCGCCATACCGAAAAAACCAAAGAACATCAGAAAAGACCAAATCAAGGCAAAGCGGGAAAAGCCTAGCTTTGGATTTTTTCGTTTAAGAAAAGCAGTGAAAAGGCCGGCAAGTAATAAAGCTGGAATAATTGCGATAAACACCATAGGAAAAGTCTAAAGGCCCTATTGCCAACAAGCAAGTTGCAGTTGAAAACATCGACTTTTTTGCGGTTATGGCCTCTATCGCGGCGAAATTTGAATCCCGCGTCCTTGTAGGGTGCGGTCTAATTTCGCATTGTAAACGCCAATCAAGCTTTGAAAGGTGTCTTCGCCTTCAATAACCTTCATCGCGTGGGCAATAGCCTCTAGCGTGGCCATGCCTTCGGTCATATGTTCGGCTCGAAGATGGGCGGTTGAAGTGTTTTGAGAGGAAATCTTCACGCGTGGAATGTGGGATAATTCTTTATGACGAATATGAACTTTACTGGCTTGTCTCCAATTGCCATCGGGAACAATCAAATGAATGGGTTTGGAAAACTGCGATAAAAAATCTTTGGTGAGCTCTTCGGCGTTTTCTGTGGGGTAAAAAAACAAGGGTTGATAATCATCGTTTAGAAAATGACTGAGGTCTAAAGTTTCTCTCTCTTTACCACGCACATACATTTTACTATTGGTGAGGGCGCGAATGGCGAGGCGACCTGTATTGGTAGTGCGTTTTAACTCTTTGGCGTGAACGACCAAAGACAACTTTGTTGCTAATTTTAAATTGGGGATTAAATCACAAATACATAAGTTTTTATGTAAACCGCAAACAGCACATGGATCTTTCGTTTTGCGCTTACGATCCATATTTTGCCCAACCCAATTTTTCTAAAATAATTTTAAAATCGGTCGCCAATGGTGCTTTGATGGTTATTTCTGTGCCTGTTTTGGGGTGTTGAAAAGAAACTTCCGTACAGGCCAGTAGCAATCTTTTATTCTGAAAGTGCTCTCGGAAAAAGCGATTGTGTTTGCCGACCCCGTGATTCACATCACCGATAATGGGACAATTGATATGTCTTAAGTGACGGCGGATTTGATGTTTCCGTCCGGTGCGTGGAGAAGCTTTTACAAGTGAGTAACGACTACTGGGGTAACGATCCACTTGAAACGGCAAATCAACAGTCGCCAAAGTTTCCATGTCGGTCACGGCTTCTTGAGCGGGTTTATCGAGGCGCGCCTTTTTATCAGAAATTTTATCTAGCTCTTCTTTTAAGGGGTGATCGATAACACAACTGGCGGGTGCTTTGCCTCGAACGATGGCCAAATATTTTTTCATCACTTGCTTTTCAATAAAATCCTGCGCAAGCAGAGTCGTACTTTCGGGTGAGAGGGCGAAAATTAATACACCTGATGTTGCGCGATCTAAACGGTGTACGGGATAAACCATTTGTCCGATTTGATTTCTTAATACTTGTAAAGCCGCAACAGACTCGCGGGCGGCGAGCTTCGTTCGGTGCACGAGCATTCCTGAGGGTTTGTTAACAGCAATATAATCGCTGTCTTGATAAAGGATTTCTAAGTCGGCCATGGATTGGGTACTTTGCATGGGAAATAGGGGAACTCAAGAGTATTTATCTACGTTGGCGGCGATGATTAATATTTTTTATTGATACACCCTTTGCGCAACTTGCTGAACTCAGCAAGTTAACCCCGAGAACTTGTTATTTTGAATTTGAAATGCACTATATTTGAGCAAAGGTACGATTTGCTGAGTTCAGCAACTTGTGATGTGAGTGTCTGTATCGGGCGTAAACTCTGTATGTCTATATCTTTTAAAGCTTAGTTAGTTCAACAAACTAGGGTTAAGTAGACACTGTATCGGGAATACAAAATAGTCCATTTGTCTGAGGCTTGAACTCATGCGTATTTATCACAGCGTTCAAATTAATTGGACCGTAAATATGAGGGAACATTTCCTCCGTCTCTCCCTCGTATTTGATGTCTGAATTTATGAGCTCTTCATTGATCTCGAGTAAAATAAGATTGTTTTGACCTTTAAATAGAAAGTCAGCAACGCGTATAACCTGATTAATCGTTGAACAATGAATAAATCCTTCCATCTCTAAAGTAGAGGTTCGATACATGCCTTGCTTGTTGGCGTTTAGCCAATCCTCAGTCTTAGCAATATGAAAAATCATACAAGGATTTTAACACTCCGAATCCTTACTGTCCAAAACCTAATGGTTTTCATTCCCGATGCAGTCACTATTGCAATGACTAGTGAGCGACTTGGTAAGGCTCAAGAATGCGGCTCACGCCCTGTAAGCCTTGAGAAATAGCTTTGGTAGTGGCCGGGCGATCAGGGCTTTCATAGAAATTTAAGAAAGCATTCGACGTGATCAAAACCAAATCGGTCAGCATTTGCATTTCTTGTTTGTCATGGACAGGCTTCATCACGCCGGCATCGACCCAAGCGAGATAATGTAAACGAAGAAGCTTCACTGATTTTTTCAAATGCTGTTTCCAAGCTTTTGAAAGAGCCGCATCTTTACGACGGAGGTGATACATTTCGCGATGGAAAAAGCGGTATTCCCAAAAGACCTTCATAGTGGCTTCGATCAGTTCGAGGGGGCCTTGAAAGCGGGGCTGTTTGCGGTCTAACTCCCAAAGAGCGTAAAGTTCTTGGGTCATATTTTTATAAAGTTCCAGGGTGATTTGCTCTTTATTACGAAAGTGAAAGTACAAATTGCCCGGGCTGATTTTGAGTGCATCGGCAATATGGTTGGTCGTTATAGCTACAACACCTTGGGTGTTAAATAGCTCGATACTTTTCTTTAAAATGCGGTCTCGGTTGGTCACTTTCATAAGGTGTGATTACTCGCCTCGGCGGGGTTGCGCAAGAAAGAAGTTTTTGAAAAAAGCACTCGGTGCAAGTGACGTAAAAGGGCACTAGAGAGTCATCAAATCAAAAATATGTAGGTTGGGCGGTGGCATTTAAGTTGCTGATATGAGCTTGGAATTAATAATGAGGTGGCACGTGAAATGGATTTTAACATTACTAACAGTCGTTTTTTCGTTGCAAGTGAATGCAGCAGGAAAGATTCATCCCGACCAAGTTGAAGAACAGTCTTTTGAGGCTGAAGCCGAAGAGTTGGATGTGATGGACGCTCAAGCGCTAGAAAAGACCTCTCGTCAAGAGACGGCACGCTTAGAGCGTGAATCTAAAGCCATGACGAAGAAAGTGGCCACTTTAAAACAAAAGCAATTACAGGCTAAAGAAAAGATTAAAAATAACGAAGTCAAATTCCGCGCGGCTAAAACAGTACACACTAAAATCGCGAAGGAAACTCGCGCTGAAGAACAAAAAGCTCAGGCCTTACAAACCCAGGCCGAACAGTCTCAAGGTAAATTGGATCGCTTGAAAACTCAGATTGAAGAATTACATGGTCGTCGTAACACATTTCAATCTCAGGTTCGTGATCTTCAAAAGGAAAAGCGTGATTTAGAAGCGCAAATTCAACAAGCAGAACGTAAAATTCTAGAGTATCAGAATCAAATTCAAACTTTACGTACACATGGCAAAAAATTAGGCCAAGTGAACAATGCTTTAAAAGTGAAATTGAGCCGCTTGCAGAGCGAGCAAGATCGTTTGAACAACCGTATAGCTTCTAGTAATTAAGATTTAAATTTAAGTATTGATGAAAAAAAGGACCGATGACCTCGGTCCTTTTTTTATTTAACGCAGTGTGGGCCCAAAAAAGAAGATGGAACATTTAATTAAAGGCCCCAGGATTTAAGAATTTCGGCTTCTTCTTCGGCGCTCATGGCTTTCTTAAAGCGGGCGCCAGGCCGGCCCTTCACACGGGCCTCGCATTCACCCCAGGTTTTGTGCTTTTCTAATTTTCCATTCACTAAACTTAAATACGAATACGCGACTTTCTTTTCGGCATTCTTGTAATCTTTCATTTCAGGAAGGGCCTCGGCTGCCGGTAGATCTAAAAGATCAAAGCTATAGCCGCTGAAATCACCTTTATAAAGGTAAACCGATTGCCCCTTCGAGTAGGATACGGCAATTTCATCACAGCGCTCGTTGCCAGGAATGCCTTTGTGGCCCCGGATAAAACGCCATTCGATATTTTTTCCGCCGCGCTTTTGTACAACCCTTTGTAGGGCTTCCCAAATATCTTTATTGGCGACGTCTTTTCCATCGGCAGTTTTCCACCCGCGTTTTGACCAACCATGCACCCATTGAGTAATTCCACGAATCACATAGACGGAATCTGTATAAACGACGGCTTTACCAGGTAAGCGATCGACTTTTAATAGCGCTTCTAAAACGCCAGTCATTTCCATCGCATTGTTGGTGGTTGATGGATGACCGCCACCAAGTTCAATCACTTGACCCGTTGGCAAAGCGACAATCGCACCATAGCCGCCAGGGCCTGGATTTCCAGAGCACGCGCCATCAGAATAGATCAAAATATGATTAAGGCCCGGAAGTGTGGTCATACGCGTTTTATCTTTCTGAAATCAATTAATGCGAGAATGATAATGTAAATTGCCAGTAACAGCAAACTGATCGACGCAATCGAGTTTAAAAGTCCTGCATCAAGGCCTTGCGAGGCTTTGAAGTTGTTCCAGGCCAGTTCCGTCAGTGCGGTCAGTGTAACGGCTAAAACGAATAACATCGGCAGTAACGTAAAAGCGATTCGTCGACGAGCTTTGTAAAGCCACAAGGTAATCGAAATTAATGTGAGAGCTGCGAGCAGCTGATTGGAGGCGCCGAACAATGTCCAATACTTCACCCAGGCCCCATCTTCAGTTGAGAAAAGAATAAATCCAGGAAGTAAAACGGTGATCACGGTCAGAATAATGGCTCCGGTACGAGTTTTCCAGCTCGTGAGTTCTTGTAAGATATAGCGGCCAAGACGTGTCGACACATCTAAAGTATCGAAGACAAAAGTAGAAAAGGCCATCGCACCAAATGTAATCGCGAAGGGAAGATTTTCTTTGTCGATAATTAAAGTGATAAATTCACCAATACCATTTCCGTAAATGGTTCCGGGTTTAAGGCCTGTGATTTTTTCTGGGGCCATCATCATAATCACTGCAAGTGCGATAAAGGCAACAAAGGCTTCGGCTAACATCGCGCCGTAACCCACCGGATGCATATGCGATTCCTTATCGACTTGTTTTGAAGTTGTGCCTGAGCACACAAGGCCGTGAAAACCACTACAAGCCCCACAAGCGATAGTCACAAATAAAAATGGGAAAAGGGCGCCCGTGGCGCCGCCCACATCAAAACCTTTAAAGGCTGGCTGTTGAATTTCGTAGCCGCCAAAAAATAAACCGATAATTCCAATGGCGAGCGCAAAGTATAGGATAAAGCCGCCGAGGAACCCACGTGGTTGTAATAAGGCCCAAACAGGAACTACGGAACCGATCGCACAGTAAATCATAATGAGGACAGCCCACGTTTTCTGAGTGAGAACAAAATATTCAGATACGTAAACGCCGAAGTAAGAGGCGGCAAATGCGAGAGGCACAAAAATAATCGTGATCAGCCAAAGTGGGGGATTTAAAAATCTTTGAACGACACCGAGGATGAGTGAAAGCACAAGATACATAATACTTGCAGCGGCCACAGCTCCGCCCGGATTGAAATCGACTTTGATACCTTGAATTTCTTCAACGGCTGAAGTGAAGCTCGCAGCTGTTATATCGGCGAACGCCACAATAATATAAATCAATGCGATCCAAATAAACGCCATCATGGCGATACCGGCGTGACGGCCAACAGTTGATTTTGTGACTTCCGCAATCGAAGTGGCGCCGTGACGAACAGAGGCTGTGAGAGAAGAGAAATCATGAACCGCACCGATCAGTACGACGCCTAAGGCGATCCAAAGAAGGCATGGCACCCAACCAAACATTTGGCAGGCGACGATGGGGCCTGCAATAGGACCGGCGGCGGCGATGGCAGAGAAGTGTTGGCCAAATAAATAAAAGGGATTGGTTGGGATAAAATCAACACCGTCTTCTTTAGTATGGGCCGGGGTGATGTTGGCGTCGTTGACTTGAAATTGTTTAGAAACCCATCGGCCATAAAAAAAGTAAGCCAAAGTTAGAAAACCTAAAAAGACGATCGATAGAATTGGAAACATGGGCCGACACTAACCCTGCTGGCGCAGTTTTTTCAAAGAAATAATATGCAGCAGGTACGCCATCGGAACCACGAAGGCAGGTAACCAAACAAACGGGAAATAAAATACGGCAGTGTTGGCGGGCTCAACGAAAATCATTTGCATTGAAGTGGGGGCCGCAAGAAGGCCACGGACCACAACATTGGTTAAAGCGATAATTCCGAAAATATTCCAGATGATCAAAGTTCTTTTCATGCGTGGACCAAATTTATAAGCCAAGAAAGCGACGATGGGGGCTGTGATACCGACCAAAATATCGAAGTTCGCCCCTTCAAAAGTCATCATCTGTGCGACTAAACCGGCTTTCCACATATAAAGAAGCAAAACTTCCATCAGCACTCGAAAGCTCTGCAGCAAAACAATCCAATGCTGAGCAACAGGGTGGATCAATTGCCAAAAACTTTTGCTGAGGCTGAGCCACGCGACTCCTATGATGGCCGGTACTAAAACGGCGAACATATGGGGTGGAAAAGATTGGTTCTCACTCAACCAACCATAGAACGCGAGGGACCCCGTCAACATGAGCCAACCCATTAATATTAAACGCAGTTTGATGGGAAAGCTGGAAGGTTTATGGGTGGCAATGCGATAGAGATTATTGCCCCAATGGAGTGATACAAAAAGACAACTATATAATAGGACCACAAGACTAATAAATATAAGGTTCAAAAGCGGAGTTGGTGCAACCATGCCCCTACCATGACATTTGACATGTCGCGAAAACAACAAGAAAGGTATGAAATCACAGGATTAGCTTTTGACATTGATGCTCAAGATTCCTAAAAACGAGAGTTGCTTAAACAACAACCAAATACTAACAGAGAGAAACTATGAACATGACAAAGGTTCTTAACCGCTTAGGGTTTATTTTCCTGACTTTCTTCATGTCGCCATTTGCATTCGCAAGTGAAGCCGACTTGAAATTGCCACAATTGGATGTCGATTTTCCAATGTTGGGCTTAAACGGCCATCAAATTTTAGTTGGTGGTATTGTGATTGCCATTCTGGGCATTCTTTTTGGTTTGATGGAATACTTCAAAATCAAAAATCTGCCTGTGCATAAATCGATGCGCGATATGTCGGAATTGATTTATGAAACATGCAAAACTTATTTGTTTCAACAAGGTAAGTTGCTTATCGTTCTCGAAGTTTTCATCGGTATTTGTATTCTATTCTACTTCGGTTACTTGGAAGGAATGGAAGTTGGCCGTGTCGCTTTGATTTTGATGTGGTCTGTTCTTGGTATCTTGGGTTCTTTCGGAGTGGCGTGGTTCGGTATCCGAATCAACACTTTCGCAAACAGCCGTACATCTTTTGCATCACTAGCAGGTAAGCCTTATCCAGTAATGGATATTCCGCTACGTGCAGGTATGTCGATCGGTGTGGTTTTGATTTGCGTTGAGTTAGTGATGATGATGTTGATCCTTTTGTTGGTTTCACCTGAAGCCGCAGGATCATGCTTTATCGGCTTCGCAATTGGTGAGTCTTTAGGTGCCTCTGCACTGCGTATTTGCGGTGGTATCTTTACAAAGATTGCGGATATTGGCTCTGACTTAATGAAGATCGTTTTCAAAATTAAAGAAGACGATGCTCGTAACCCTGGTGTTATCGCGGATTGCACAGGTGACAATGCGGGTGATTCTGTTGGTCCCACAGCCGATGGTTTTGAAACTTACGGTGTAACAGGTGTTGCTCTAATTAGCTTTATTGTTTTAGCTGTTGGTATGCAGATGAATCCGGATGGAACTCATGCGATCACTCCAAACGGACTTCAATTACAAGCGAAATTCATCGTGTGGATCTTCGCTATGCGTATCTTGATGATTTTGACTTCAATTGGTTCGTACTTGGTGAACGGTTTCGTGATGAAAGCGAAATACGGTTTGGCTAAGAAATTTGATTTTGAAATTCCGCTGACATCTCTTGTTTGGTTGTCATCGATCTTCTCAATGGTTGTCACATTTGTTGTGAGCTACTACATGTTAGAAGAGGTAGATGCGAATGGATTGTGGTGGAAACTTTCTGTAATCATTAGCTGCGGTACTTTAGCGGCTGCAGTTATTCCTGAAGTTACAAAAATCTTTACGTCTGCAAAATCACAACACGTCATCGAAGTTGTGGAAGCATCACGTGAAGGTGGCGCATCACTTAACGTTCTTTCTGGTATCGTGGCTGGTAACTTCAGCGCGTTCTGGAAGGGTATGGTGATCGTTGGTTTGATGTTGATTGCCTACTTAACAAGTATGGAAGGCTTAAGCTCTTTCATGATTCATCCTGCCGTATTCGCGTTTGGTCTTGTGGCCTTCGGAATGCTTGGAATGGGTCCTGTTACCATCGCCGTTGATAGTTACGGTCCTGTGACTGATAACGCGCAATCGATCTTTGAACTTTCACAAATTGAAAGCATTAAAGGTATCGATGAAGATATTAAGAAGGCTTACGGTTTCAAGCCGAACTTCGAACAAGGTAAACACTATCTTGAAGAGAATGATTCTGCGGGTAACACATTCAAAGCCACTGCAAAGCCAGTGTTGATTGGTACTGCAGTTATCGGTGCAACAACGATGATTTTCTCAATCATTCTCTTGTTGAATTTGAAACTTGATCTTTTAGATCCAAAAGTTCTTCTTGGATTAATCTGCGGTGGATCTGTGATTTACTGGTTCTGCGGAGCTTCGACTCAAGCAGTTGTGACTGGTGCTTATCGCGCAGTTGAGTTCATCAAAAAGAACATCAAATTATCTGGAACAAAAGCTTCTGTTGAAGATTCAAAGCAAGTTGTGAAGATCTGTACTCAGTACGCGCAGCTTGGAATGATCAACATCTTTGGTGTTGTTTTCTTGGGAACATTGGCGTTCGCATTCTTTGATGCCACATTCTTTGCAAGTTACCTGATTTCCATCGCCGTGTTTGGTTTGTTCCAAGCGATGTTTATGGCGAACGCAGGTGGTGCATGGGATAACTCGAAGAAACGTGTTGAAGTGGATTTGAAAGAAAAGGGAACAGCTCTTCACGACGCTTCAGTTGTTGGTGATACTGTGGGTGACCCATTCAAAGATACAGCGTCTGTTGCTTTGAATCCGATCATTAAGTTCACAACTCTATTCGGGTTGTTAGCGGTTGAGATCGCGGTGAAAATGGGCCATGAAGGTGGCGGTGCAAGCACAGCTCACGTCGTGGGCGCGGTTCTGTTTATTGGTATGCTGTACTTCGTATGGCGATCATTCTACAAAATGCGCATCAAATAAAGGCAGCGGGTAGCGGGCAGGCCGGCAAACTGGCCTGGTAGCCGCTTCTGTTACTGGAAATAAAAAACCCGCTCTTTGCAGCGGGTTTTTTTATGCGTAAATTATTACGC
>FRDC01000403.1_pt1 | contig 64326 bp, 55 predicted proteins | sample 1106171 | NCBI WGS metagenome assembly FRDC01 (sample SAMEA3930566, study PRJEB13176) | freshwater metagenome | biome: Drinking water system; feature: drinking water; material: water | place: Singapore | collected 2014-12-20 | reverse complement strand
CATCGCTGCTGGCCTCCTGCCCAGCAGCAATGCTGAACCACAAACGAGGCGACTTGTGAAGCCCCCGCGAATCTACCAGCGCGGGAAACGCTCTAACACCCAGGAAATCGTCGTCAGCGCGACCAAGATTCGCGGCGCGGGCAACCAGTCCAAGGGCGTGCAGACCACGCTGAGCGTGGCCGACATCGCCAAGGTCGCTTCGGTCAACCGCGACATCCGCGACATCCAGCGCCGCGACCCGTTCGTGACGTTCGATCTCGGCAACTCGACCGATCGCGGCGGCGCGGTCCGTTTCGCGGGCGTCAACCCCCGCTTCAACCGCTTCACGATCAACGGCGTGACCGTCGGCGACACCTTCGGTCTGAACCAGGACGCCAGCCCGAACATCCGTGGCCCGGTCTCGTTCGACGCGCTGGAGCAGGTCACGACCTCGGCGGCGAATTACGACTTCCGCCAGACCAACTATCAGGGCGGCGTGATCGACGCGGTGCTCCGTTCGGGCACCAACAAGCTGTTCCTCACCGGCTTCTATTCGCAGAACACCGACGGTCTTTCGGGCGACCGGATCGGCACGCAGCGCATCGCCCTGCCGCCGTTCAAGTCGGAAACCTATGGCGCGACGATCGCCGGGCCGATCCTGAAGGATCGCCTGTTCCTGATGTTCAACTATGAAAAGAACACCGATCCGCGCGCCTTCGGCACCCAGCCGGAGAATATCCAGGGGCTGACCACCGCGCAGATCGACAACCTCCGCGGGCTGGCGGGCGCCGCGCGCTACGGCATCGCGGGCGCCGCGTTCGGCGATGTACTGCGGATCAACCAGCGCCTCGACGAGAAATTCTCGACCCGGCTCGACTGGAACATCGCCAGCGGCCAGCGCCTGTCGATTTCGTACGTCAACGCATACAACGCGCTGATCAGCCCGAACAACACCACCGTTTCGGCGACCAACCCGCAATATGGCCTCAGCTCCAACGCCTACACGCTGAGCGAACTGCTCCGCGCCGGCATCCTGCAGCTGAACTCGACCTGGTCGAGCACGCTGTCGACCGAAATCCGCCTTATCTACAAGGGCTATCAGCGCGGTCAGGAGCCGCTGGGCGGCCGCACCAGCTCGCAGTTCACCGTCTGCCAGGATGCCGTCAGCGTCGGCAGCGCGACCGCCTGCTCGACCGGCGTTCCGCGCATCACTTTCGGTCCGGACAATTTCCGCCAGACCAACGTGCTCAACACCGACACCTTCGGCGGGTCGTTCCTGGGCCGGTTGAACCTCAACAACCACGAACTGAAGCTGCTGGTCGAAGTCGCGCGCAACCGCACCTTCAACAACTTCGTGCCGAACAGCCTGGGCAGCTATTATTTCGACTCGCTCGCCGATTTCGCGGCGGGCAACGCCAACCAGGTGCAATATGCAGCGGTCGTCGCCCCAGGCGCGACCGGCGCGGCGGCGAATTTCAGCTATGATGAAATCTCGGTTGGTCTGCAGGACGATTGGCGCCCGGCGCCCGGCCTGAACGTCAGCTACGGTTTCCGCTGGAACCTCTATGGCCAGAACAGCTTCCCGCTGCTGAACACCGCCTTCACCGATCGCACCGGCTTCAGCAACCAGCAGACCTATAAGGGGCTGCAGACCTTCGAGCCGCGCCTGGCGATCGACTGGAAGGTGACGCCCTCGCTGCGCCTGCATGGCGGTGTGGGCATCCTCGCGGGCGGCAACCCCGACATTTACATGTCGAACAGCTTCTCGAACACCGTCACCACCAACGCCTTCACCATCTCGCGCGCGGCGACCGCGCTGGGCTGCGCCGGCGCCGCGAACGTGACCGGACCGGTCTGCGTCGCTGCGCTCAACAACGTCGGCGCGAACGTTAACCCCGCGCTCACCCAGTTCGCGCGGGGCGGGTCGGCTTCGGCCCTCACGAATACCGCCGAATTGGCGCCCAATTTCCGCCTGCCTTCGATCCTGAAGGCGTCGCTGTCGGCGGATTGGAACTTCTTCGGCATCGAGTGGGGCGTCGATTATCTGTTCCAGAAAGTGCGCAACGACGTGGCCTTCACCGATGTGCGCTCGATCGCGATCGGCCGGCTTCCCGACGGCCGCACCCGCTATAACGGCCGCCTGGGCTTCACCGATAACAACTGGGACGTGCTGACCTATAATGCGCAGGGTGGCCGTAGCCACATCGGCGTGTTCCGCTTCCGCAAGGAATTCGATTTCGGCCTGTCGCTGACCGGCGCGTATATCATTCAGGACATTCGCGATGTCGGCAATGCCAGCGCGTCGACGCCGAACTCGAACTACCGCTTCCAGGTGTTCGCCGATCCGAACTTCCCGGTTCTGGGGACGTCGGACCTGCAGACCGCCTGGCAGTTCAAGTACAGCATCGGCTACGATCACGCGTTCTTCGGCGATTACAAGACGAAGATCCAGCTGTTCGGCGAAACCCGCGCGGGCAACCCCTACAGCTACTTCATGCAGGACAACGTCGCGACGCGTTCGTCGGTGTTCGGCACGGTGCTGACCAGCAACCAGAACTCGAACCTGCTGTATGTGCCGCTGGTGAACGATCCGATCGTCAGCTACGAAAACGCCGACGTTCAGGCCATGCTGAACAACCTGATCAACAGCACTGGGTTGAGCCGGTTCCGTGGCCAGATCGCGCCGAAGAACATCGCCCGCAACCGTGCGGTGACCCGGATCGACCTCCATCTGGAGCAGGAAATCCCGCTGTTCTTCCGCTCGTCGCGGATCTCGGTGTTCGCCGACATCAACAACCTGCCCAACCTGCTGAACAGCGATTGGGGCGGCCTGCGCCAGATCGGTGGCGCGCCGGTGATCCAGGTGCAGTGCTTGAACCAGGCGGTGCCGACCGGAACCCCGGTAGGCAATATCGGCGGGACGGTGCCGGCCGGTGGCGTCGCTGCGGTCAACACCAACTCGACGCAGACCTGCGCCCAGTATCGTTACTCGGGGTACCGGGGGCCGAACGACAATCTGGCGCCAAACTTCAACGCCTCGACCTACTTCATCCGTCTCGGCGTGCGCTTCACCCTGTAAGCGCGCGACGATCGAAACAAAGCCAGCCGCCGTCCCCGACAAGGGGGCGGCGGTTTGCTTTTGGGGGATGCACCAGGGCCCTGAGAGGCCGCGCGCCTCAGCTCGCTGGGCTGGGATAGGTCGGGTTGATCGGGCGGCTCATCACGCGCTCGACCATCGGCATGAAGAACTCGATCGGCGCGCTTTCATAGGCCGGATCGAACCCGGCCTGATCATATTTCTCGCAGAAATCGGCGCAGGCCTCGAAATGCGGGTGGCCGCGAAACCCCTCGCGCAGATCGCGGCCCAGGCCGAGGTGGTGGAAATAGTAATAGCCCTGGAACACGCCGTGGTGCTGGGCGATCCAGTGCAGTTCCTCCGACACGAACGGGCGGAGCATCGCGGCGGCGATCTCGGGGTGGTTATAACTGCCGAGCGTGTCGCCGATATCGTGGAGCAGCGCCATCACGACATAGGCCTCGTCGCGCCCGTCGCGGTGCGCGCGGGTCGCGGTTTGCAGCGAATGTTCGAAGCGATCGACCGGGAAGCCGCCATAATCGCCGCGCAGCAGCTCCAGATGCGCGCGCACCCGGCCCGGCAGGCCTTGCGCGAAATCGCGGAAATGGTGGGAGATCACCGCCCAGTCCTCGGCCGTTCCCTCGGTCATGGCGGTGAAGCGTGCGCGCTCGATGGTCTCGGTCATCATGCCTCTCCTTCGTTTTGGAAACACGCGGTTGGCGTGTTTCGCGGCGCCGGCCCACGCCCGTGCCCGGCCACCCAGATGATAACGCCGTTGGGTGGCCGGGAGGAGGCGTGGACCGGCGCCGCTTCGAGAAAAGGCGGACGACGCCCTTTCCCAAACCAGTCCGACAGGCAGCATGACCTCTTCCGATGCGCTTGTCAGCCGGTATAAGCGGCGGCCATGGCCAGCCTGCCGCGCCCCGCCGTCTTCTCGCGGCCCTTCTTCGAGCAGAAGAACCGTGCCTTCTGGATTTTGCAGGCGGTGGGATGGAGCGGCTATCTGCTGCTGCGCACCGTTTCCAGCCTGTCGAACGGGCTGAGCTTCACCGCGCTGATCCCGCTCGTGATCGAATCGATCGTGGGCTATTGCATCACCCTGCTGCTCTCGGCGCTGTACGGCTATTTCCGCTCGCTGCCGCGGGTGCCGCTGGTGGTGTTCAGCATCGCCGCGCTGCTGGTCGCGACGCTGATCTACGCGGTGCTCGACGCATTCTCCTTCTCGTTCATCAAGCTCGATCGTCCCGGCATCAACCTCACGCTGATCCTGGCGACCTTGTTCCTGAACTTCACGGTGCTCGCCGGCTGGTCGGCGCTATATTTCGGGATCAACTTCTACCTGATCGTCGAGGAGCAGATCGATCAGCTGCAAGTGCTGGAAAGCCAGGCGAGTTCGGCGCAGCTGGCCATGCTGCGCTATCAGCTGAACCCGCATTTCCTGTTCAACACGCTCAATTCCATCTCGACCTTGGTGCTGCTGAAGCAGACCGAGCGGGCCAATGCGATGCTCAGCCGGCTGTCGGCGTTCCTGCGCTATACCCTCGCCAACGAGCCGACCGCGCATGTCACGCTTTCGCAGGAGGTGGAGACGCTGAAACTCTATCTCGAGATCGAGAAGATGCGCTTCGAGGATCGGCTGCGCCCGCAATTCGAGATCGACGTCCGCGTCGCCCAGGCGCGGCTGCCCTCGCTGCTGCTCCAGCCGTTGGTCGAGAATGCGATCAAATATGCGGTCACCCCGCAGGAGGAGGGGGCCGAGATCAACGTGCTGGCGCAACTCGTCGGTGAACGAGTGCGGATCGTCGTGGCGGACACGGGGCCGGGCTTGAGCGAAACAAAAAGCCGCTTCAGCCTTTCAACCGGAGTGGGCCTTGCCAATATCAGGGAACGACTGGCGCAGGCCTATGGCCCCGACCATCGTTTCGAGACTGGCCAAGGCCCTGGGGGCGGTTTCCGCGTGGAAATCGAGTTCCCCTTCCAGCTCGAAGAGCCAGTGAAAGAGGCCGCATGACCATCCGTACCATTCTCGTCGATGACGAAACCCTGGCGATCCAGGGGCTGCAATTGCGGCTTCAGGCGCATGACGATGTCGAAATCATCGCCACCTGCATGAACGGGCGCGAGGCGATCCGCGCGATCAAGACCCATAAGCCCGATCTGGTGTTCCTCGACATCCAGATGCCGGGATTCGACGGCTTTTCGGTGGTGCAGGGGCTGATGGAGGTCGAGCCGCCGCTGTTCGTGTTCGTCACCGCCTATTCGGACCATGCGATCCGCGCGTTCGAGGCGCAGGCGATCGATTATCTGATGAAGCCGGTGGAGGAGACGCGCCTCGCCGACACGCTCGCGCGGGTGCGCCAGCGCCTGGCCGAGAAGCGCGGCGCCGAGGAGGTCGACCGGCTGAAGGAAGTGCTCGCCGAGGTCGCGCCCGACGCGGTGGAGACGCTGGGCGACGCGCCCGACAATCCGGCGGCGAACCGCTATGAAAAGCTCATCAACATCAAGGATCGCGGCCAGATTTTCCGGGTCGATGTTGATTCGATCGAGCGGATCGACGCCGCCGGCGACTATATGTGCATCTACACTGGCGACAACACGCTGATCCTGCGCGAGACGATGAAGGATCTGGAAAAGCGGCTCGATCCGCGCCGCTTCCAGCGGGTGCACCGCTCGACGATCGTCAACCTCGATCTCGTGAAGGAAGTGAAGCCGCACACCAATGGCGAGTGTTTCCTGGTGCTCGGCTCGGGCGCGCAGGTGAAGGTCAGCCGCAGCTACCGCGACGTGGTCGCGCGGTTCGTGCATTGAGTTCAGCCCCAATCCTCCCCGCAGGCGGGGAGGATTTTAGCCGGCTAGCTGGAGAGGTTCTTGATGCCCTGGCTGATCCTGCTCATCGCCGGGCTGCTCGAAGTCGTCTGGTCTTATTACATGAAGCTGTCCGCCGGCTTCACCCGGCCCTGGCCCTCGGCGATCACGCTAATCGCGATGGGCGGCAGCTTCGCGCTGTTGAGCACGGCGATGCGCAGCCTGCCACTCGGCACCGCCTACACCGTCTGGACCGGGATCGGCGCGATCGGGGCGTTCGTGCTCGGCATCGTCGCGCTCGGCGAATCGGCGAGCCCGTTGCGGCTGTTCGCCGCCGCGATGATCGTCGCCGGGCTTGTCCTGCTGAAGATTTCGACCGAAAGTTGATCGACCCGAACGGAGCTCGATTGATGGATAAACACGCCACTTTCGCCGCGCTGCACCGGCCCGGCAACCCCGTGATCCTGTTCAACGCCTGGGATGCCGGCAGCGCCCAGGCGGTCGCGCGCGGGGGCGCGGTGGCGATCGCGACCGGCAGCTGGTCGGTGGGCGCGGCGCATGGCTATGGCGATGCCGAGGGCGTGCCGCTCGACGCCGCGCTTGCCAATGCCGAGCGGATCGTGCGCGCGGTGGCACTGCCGGTGACGATCGATTTCGAGGGCGGCTATGCGGCGGCCCCCGAGCGGGTGCGCGACAATTTCGCCCGGCTCGCGGCGACCGGGGCGATCGGCGCCAATTTCGAGGATCAGGTGATCGGCGGCGAGGGGCTCTACCCGCTGGCCGAGCAGCAGGCGCGCATCGCCGCCGCGCGCGCGGGCACCGGCGCCGGCTTCTTCATCAACGCCCGCACCGACATCTTCCTGAAAATTCCGCCCGAGGCCCATGACAGCGGCCGGGTGAGCGAAGCACTGGATCGCGCGCACGCCTATGCCGAGGCGGGCGCGAGCGGGATGTTCGTGCCGGGGCTGCTCAAGCTCGATCTGCTCGAACGGCTCTGCGCCAAGACGCCGCTGCCGGTTAACGTGATGGCGGTGCCGGGTGGGCCGAACCGCGCCGCGCTTGCCGGGGTGGGCGTCGCGCGGATCAGCCACGGCCCCTTCCCGTACCGCGCCGTGATCAAGCAGCTGGAGGAGGCGGCGCGGGCGGCCTTGGGCTGACGCGCGCTGGCGGTCAGGCCGCGTCGATCCGGTAGCCGATCGGCTTGAACGTGCCGCCATTGCTCGCCGGCGCCGAACAAGCGGTGAGGCCGACGATCAGGTTCATCCGCGCCACGAAGCGCACCTGGTCGCCGGGCTTGCTGACGGGCGGCAGCACCTGCAGCCGGCCATCGGCGGCAACGGGTACGTTCATGAAGCAGTTGAACGCGACGGGGATCATGTCCGGCGCGACGCCATAGGGCGCGAGCGCCTCTGCAAGGTTGCCGAAACAACCGCGATGGCGCGGCATCTCCGGGTAGAAATGGTCGAACGTCTCATGGCTGCACGGGGTCAGCAGAAAGTCGTGGATGCCGACCGTATCGTCGACGATCTCCAGCATCACCCGGCTGCGGTTGGAATAGAGCTTGTGCCCCGTCGTCAGCCTGATCGTCTCGGCATAGTCGAGCGTGCGGCCCGAGCTGATCACCTCGCGCGGATCGTCGGCGTTGAAGGCGAGCAGATCGGCGACCTGCTGTCCGCGCGGGTCGATGACAGTGAGCGTCTCGCCCGCGCTGAGGCGGAACGCGGTGCCCGAGCGCGGCGGAATCTCATTCATCGCCGGCATAGCTGAACGGGCAGGCCCAATCCTTGCCCACCGCGCGCCCTGAATATTGCCGCGCCTCGCTCATCTCGCCGTGGCGTGCGAGCATCGGGTTGCGCGATCCGGCGAGCGCCTCGTCGCGCGACAGGATCTTCTCGCGCATCCCCTCGTAACGCCCCTCGGCGCGCAGCCGCTCGAACTGATCGTGCAGGTTGAACACCATCGTCGGCCGATCGAACCGCCGCGCGGGGCGGCTGGCATTGGGGTGGAGGCCGACAATGAAGAACGCCTCGCCGCCGAAGCTCAGCGAGAAATGCGGATTGGCGGGATCGCTGGAGACGCGCGGATCATATTCCTGGCCGCGCCAGACATCCTTGTCGGACAGGGACTGCACCCGGGTCCACAAGGCCGCCTCGAAATCGGCTTCGCTCAGAGCGTCCGGTCCCTCGAAGATCACGGCGAAGCTGCGGAACAGCCCGGGATCGTCGCGATAGGCCTGGGTGAAGCGCAGCAGTGCGTCGTGGATGCGCAGATCGTCCCAGGCGCTGGCGATACTGTCCGCCGCGAGGACTTGCAGCGTGCCGCGCGCAAGCGCCGCCTTGGCGCCGACGCAGGGGAAGGCGCGATCCTCCACATGCGCGAATAGCCGGGCCTGCAGCGCTTCTTGCGCCGCGTGCTGCCACGGGAACATCGATAACCTCTTCGTTGATCTCGGTTGCCGGATGAACGAGGGGGGCGGGGGCGGGGTTCCGTGGGGGGCTTGCTTGTTCCGAAGAGCGCCGTCACCCCGGCCCCCGAGCCGGGGCCTCGCTGCCTCGCGCCAGAAGAAGCAGCGGGGCCCCGGCTCAAGACCGGGGGCGGCGCGGGAAGGCGGGGGCTTACGGCACCCGCGCCTTGGGGAAACCCTGCCACACCGCGTCATAATCCTCGTCCAGCGCGCCGCTTGCCGCCGCGAAAGCGGTGGGGCGATAGACCCAGCGGCTTTCGAGCATGAAGGCGAGCGTGTTGTCGATCTTGTGCGGCTTCAGCTCGGCCTCGCTCGCGCCCTGCCAGCTCGCCACGTCCGGCCCGTGCCCCGCCATCTGGTTGTGGAGCGAAAGCGCGCCGGGGACGAACCCGCCCTGCTTCGCGTCATAGGCGCCGTGGATCAGCCCCATCGCCTCCGACATCACGTTGCGGTGGAACCAGGGCGGGCGGAACGTGTCTTCCGCCACCATCCAGCGCGGCGGGAAGATCACGAAATCGGCGTTGGCGGTGCCCGCCACCTCGCTGGGCGAGGTGAGCACGGTGAAGATCGAGGGGTCGGGATGATCGAAGCTCACCGTGCCGATCGTGTTGAACCGCGCCAGATCATAGCGGCACGGCGCGAGATTGCCGTGCCACGCGACAACATCAAGCGGCGAGCGGCCCAGATCGGTGCGCCACAGCGCGCCCTGATATTTCTGCACCAGCTCGAAATCGCCCTCGACATCTTCGTACCAGGCGATCGGCACCTCGAAATCGCGCGGGTTGGCTAGGCCGTTGGCGCCGATCGGCCCGAGTTCGGGCAGGCGGAAGGGCTGGCCGAAATTCTCCGCCACATAGCCGCGCGCTTGGCCATCGGGCAAAGTCACTCGGAAGCGCACCCCGCGCGGGATAAGCGCCATATGGCCGGGCGCCACCTCGATCCGGCCAAGCTCGGTCAGCAGGATGAGCCGGCCCTGCTCTGGCAGGATCAGCAGCTCGCTATCGGCCGAGACGAAGGTGCGCGCGGCCATGTCGCGCCCCGCGCGGTAGAGGTGGAGCGCGACGCCCGACTGCGCCGCCGCTCCCTCGCCGGCGGTGAGCATCGTCGTCAGGCTGTCGAGCCAATCGGCCTCGAGCAGGATGTCAAGCGGCCCCCAGCGCAGCCGGTTGGGCGCGTGCGGCCCCGGCGCCGCGGGCGTGGCGAAGTGCGGGGCGCCCGCATAGCGGGTGAAGGCCGGGTGCGCGGCGGAGGGGCGCAGGCGGTAGAGCCAGGAGCGGCGATTCTCGTGCCGGGGCGCGGTGAAGGCGCTGCCGGAAAGCTGCTCGGCATAAAGCCCGAAGGCCGGCTTTTGCGGCGAGTTGCGCCCGATGGGGAGGGCGCCGGGGACGGCCTCGGTTTCGAAATAGCCGCCGAAGCCGGTCATGTAGTTGGTCATCTGCTCGACCTCACTGGCTCGAATGGAAACGCGCACGCCCCTATCCCGCCTTCCCCGGCGAAGGCCGGGGTCCAGTATCCGCCCGGTGGGGAGGGGGCGCCCCATTAGCGGACCCGCCCGCCACTGGGCCCCGGCCTTCGCTGGGGAAGGGGGGGAAGCGGGCGGTTCGTCGTTACTCCACTCCCGCCGGGATCACCCCGCGGCGGATCTGGTCAAGCTCGATGCTCTCGAACAGCGCCTTGAAATTGCCCTCGCCAAAGCCGTCATTGCCCTTGCGCTGGATGATCTCGAAGAAAATCGGCCCCACCATATTTTCGGTGAAGATCTGCAGCAGCAGCCCGCCCCCCGTCTCCGGGGAGCCGTCGATCAGGATCTTGCGCTTGCGCATTTCCTCCACGTCATGGCCATGGCCGGGCAGGCGCTTGTCGATCAGATCGAAATAGGTGTCGATCGTGTCCTGGAACCTGATGCCGTTGGCGCGCAGCTGGTCGACGGTCGCGAAGATGTCGTCGGTCGCCATGGCGAGGTGCTGGATGCCTTCGCCCTTATAATCCTTGATGAATTCCTCGATCTGCGAGTGATCGTCCTGGCTTTCGTTCAAGGGGATGCGGATCTTGTCGTCGGGCGCGGTCATCGCCTTGCTGAACAGGCCGGTCGCCTTGCCTTCGATGTCGAAATAGCGGATCTGGCGGAAGTTGAAGAGCCGCTCATAATAATCGGCCCAATAATCCATCCGCCCGCGCTTCAAATTGTGCGTCAGGTGATCGAGCGTGTGCAGCCCGGTCGCGTTGGCGTCGCGCGTCGCGCCGGGAACGGGCTCGAACGCGCTCTCGAAAAAGTCGCCGCCGTCCTGCACCAGATAGAGCGTCGCCCCGCCAATGCCCTCGATCGCGGGCAGGCCATAGACGCCGGCGGTTTCGGTCGCGCCGCGTTCGATCGCGCGGGCGAAGGCAGCGGGGGCATCCGCCACGAAAAAGCCCATCGCGCTCGCCGAGGGGCCATGCTCGGCGCGGAACGCCGCGACCGGGCCGCTCGCCTCCATGTTGAGCAGATAGTTCATCGTCCCCTGCGCGTAATGGCGGATCGGGCGCTGGCGGTGGGTGGCGATATGGGTGAAGCCCAGCTTCACGAACAGATCGGCCATCGCCTCGGGCTGGGGATGGGTGAATTCGACGAAGGCGAAGCCGTTCAGGCCCATCGGGTTATCGTGGCTGATCATCGCGGGAAGCGCTCCAAAAACAAGTATCAGATGAAACTATATAGTCGATTGAAGCCGGCCGTGCCAGCGGGCAGTGAAGGGCGAATGCGTCAGGAAGCCCTCGAGTGATCGCTCTGTCCCGCCGCGACCGGGCGCTCGCGGTCGCGCTGTCACTGCTCGCCGGGTTTGTCGATGCGATTGGCTTCGTGCTGACGGGCGGCTTCTTCGTGTCGTTCATGAGCGGCAATTCGACCCGGCTCGGCGCGGCGCTCGCCGCCGGGGAACGCGCGGCGCTGCTCGCGGGGCTGCTGATCGCGATGTTCGTCGCCGGCGTCGTGCTCGGGGCGCTGGTGGGGCGCTGGGCGGGGGCGGGCAAGCGCCGCGCGATCCTGGCGCTCACGGGTGCCTTGCTCGCGCTCGCCGCGCTGCTCGGTGATCTGGGGGCGCCGGATGTCGCGGTCGCGCTGGTCGCGCTGGCGATGGGCGCGGAGAACATCTTCTTCGAGGAAGCCGGCGAGGTGCGGCTGGGGCTGACCTATATGACCGGGCGCTTGGTGAAGATCGGCCAGGCGATCGCCGCCGCGCTGACGGGTGGGGCGCGGTGGGGCTGGGTGCCGCATCTGCTGCTGTGGCTCGGCCTGCTCGGCGGCGCGACGCTGGGGACGCTCGCGCATCACTGGCTGGGGAGCGACGCGCTGTGGCTCGCCGCGCTCTGGACGTTGGCGCTGCTCGTGATCAAACTGGTGCTGCCCAATGCTGAAGCTTGACGCCTTTCTGCCGTATCGCCTGTCGGTCGCGTCGAACCGGGTGTCGGCGGCGGTGGCGACCGCCTATCAGGCGCTGTTCGGCCTCAGCATCCCGCAGTGGCGGCTGATCGCGGTGATCGCGGAAGGCGCGGGACTTACCCAGCAGGCGCTCGGCGCGCGCACGCAAATGGACAAGGTGACGGTGAGCCGCGCGGCGATCGCGCTGGTGGAGCGCGGACTGGTGGCGCGCGCGGCGCATCCGGGGGACCAGCGCGCGCATCTGCTGTCGCTGACGCCCGCAGGGCGGGCGCTCTACGAAAGCGTCGCGCCCAAGGCGCTCGAGCTGGAGGCGCGCATCTTCGCCGGGTTCGATGCCGGGGAACTCGCGCGCTTCGCCGAGATGCTCGCCCGGATCGAGGCGGCGGCGGCGATCGAGCCCGAACGGGGTTGATGCGCCCGCGCCCGGGCGGCTAAGCAGCGGCCAGCCTCCCCAGGGCGTTTTCGCATTCTACGAGTACCGAAAGGGAGGAATCATGTCCTTTGTCGATCGCGCCGGCCTGAGCGTCGCCACCGAGCTGGCTGACTTCATCGAGGCGCAAGTGCTGCCCCCGCTCGGCATCGCGCCCGCCGGCTGGTGGGCGGGGGTGGCCGACATCTTCGCCCGGTTCGCGCCCGAGAACGCCGCGCTGCTCGCCAAGCGCGACGCGCTACAGGCGGCGATCGATGCGCATTACGCGGCGGGCGGCGCGGTCGACGAGGCGTTTCTGCGGAGCATCGGCTATCTGGTGCCCGAGCCTGCGCCCTTCAAAATCGGCACCGAGAATGTCGATGCCGAAATCGCGACGATGGCGGGGCCTCAGCTCGTCGTGCCGATCCTCAACGCGCGCTTCCTTCTCAACGCGGCCAATGCGCGCTGGGGAAGCCTTTACGACGCGCTCTACGGCACCGATGCGTTGCCGGGTGCGGCAAAGTACGGCGGCTATGATGTCGAGCGCGGCGCGCAGGTGATTGCGGCCGCGAAGGCGTTTCTGGATCAGGCGGTGCCGCTCGATGGTTGCAATGGCTGGACTGACTTGTCGACCGCTGATGATATCGATGTCTTTCTGACCGATCGTTCGCAATTGATAGGCAGGGCAGGTCAATCCTATCTTTTCAAACACAACGGCCTGCATATCGAAGTGGGGATCGATTACGATCATCCGATCGGCAAAAATGACCCGGCAGGCATATCCAACGTCATCCTCGAATCCGCGCTGACGACGATCTGCGACCTTGAGGATTCGGTCGCCGCCGTCGATGCCGAGGACAAGGTCGCCGCCTATGCCAATTGGCTGGGGCTGATGCGGGGCGATCTGGAGGAGACGTTCGAGAAGGGCGGCAAACCGCTCACCCGCCGGCTCAACCCCGATCGGACCTACACCGCGCCCGATGGCACCGCCTTCACGCTCCCCGGCCGCGCACTGCTGTTCGTCCGCAATGTCGGCCATCTGATGACGACTCCCGCCGTCAAGCTCCCCGGCGGCGGCGAGGCGCCCGAGGGCATTCTTGACGCGATCGTCACCTCGACCATCGCGCTCCACGATCTGCGCGGGCTGGGGCGCTATCGCAACAGCCGGACGGGCAGCGTCTATATCGTCAAACCCAAGATGCACGGGCCGGAGGAATGCGGCTTCACCAACCGGCTGTTCGACGCGGTGGAAGATCTGCTCGGCCTGGCCCGCCACACGGTGAAAGTGGGGGTGATGGACGAGGAGCGGCGGACCTCGGCCAATCTCTCCGCGTGTATCGAGGCGGTGAAGGGCCGGATCGTCTTCATCAACACCGGCTTCCTCGATCGCACCGGGGACGAGATCCACACCGCGATGGCGGGCGGGCCTGTGATCCCCAAGGCGGCGATGAAGGCGAGCGACTGGATCAGCGCTTATGAGGATCGCAACGTCCGCGTCGGCCTCGCCTGCGGCTTGTCCGGCCGGGCGCAGATCGGCAAGGGCATGTGGGCCGCGCCCGATCGGATGGCGGACATGGTCGCGCAGAAGATCGGCCACCCGATGGCGGGCGCCAACACCGCCTGGGTGCCCTCGCCGACCGCCGCGACGCTCCACGCGCTCCATTACCATCAGGTCGATGTCTTCGCCCGCCAGCGCGAGATCGCCGGCGAGGCGGTACCGCCGCTCGCCAAGCTGTTGAGCGTGCCCTTCGCGGGCGGGCGCAACTGGACGCCGGAGGAAGTGGAGCGCGAGCTGGACAACAACGCGCAAGGCATTCTCGGCTATGTCGTGCGCTGGATCGACCAAGGCATTGGCTGTTCGAAAGTGCCAGACATCAACGACATCGGCCTGATGGAGGACCGCGCGACGCTGCGCATCTCCTCGCAGCACATCGCCAATTGGCTGAAGCATGGTGTGTGTACGGCCGAGCAGGTCGACGCCGCCTTCGCGCGGATGGCGGCGAAGGTCGATGCGCAGAACGCCGGTGATCCGCTTTACCGGCCGATGGCGGGCGATCCTGAAGGGTTGGCGTACCAGGCCGCCCGCGCGCTGGTGTTCGAGGGCGCGGCGCAGCCCAATGGCTATACCGAGCCGCTGCTCCACAAATATCGCGCGCTGGCGAAGGCGCGGGGATAGGCCTTAGCCGATCAGGCGGTACATCAGCCCCAATGTTTGCCCGCCAAGCTCGCTGGTGAAATCGCCGGCGAGTTCGGCGGCGAGCGTCACCACCGAGGAGAGCCGACCGCCCTCGGCGGTGATGCGGCTCCATGCCGCCGCCTCGGTGCGCGGATCGAGCCCGCCAGAGGCATCGACCGCGACCAGTAGCTGGAACCCCGCCGCCAGCGCGTCGAGCGCGGTGCGCTGGACGACGATCTCGCTCGCCACGCCGGCGAGGATCAGCAGCTGCCGCCCCTCCAGCGCCGTGACGAGGCCGGTGTCCGAGAAGGCCGAAGTCGTCACGCGCGGGCGCAACTCCCCGCCGCCGAGCGGCCCCGTCACCGCCGTCAGGAAATCACCGCCCTGGCTCACCAGCGAGCAATAGGCCGGCAGGCGGTGCAGGGCGCAGAGTTCGGCGAGTACGCCCGCCGCGCGCTCGATGCGGTCGCGCGGGTTGGTCTGGCTGGCGGGGACGATCCCTTCCTGCAGATCGAGGAACAATACGGCGCAATTGGCAGGGGTGGGCAGGAGCATCGGCTTTCCCTTTCGCTGGAACGGCTTACGGCAACAGACGATCACGCGCCGCCCGCTTCTACGCCGCTATCGCGCGCGCCGCCACCGGGCCGCGTCCACCGCGCCTTTCCTTTGCCCTCCGTCCGAAAATCGAATATCCGGTATGGGCGAGGAGAGCCGCGTCATGGAGCATGTCGACGTTATCGTGGTGGGGGCCGGTATCTCGGGTATCGGCGCGGGCTGGCATTTGCAGAACAAGGCGCCCGATCGCAGCTACATGATCCTGGAAGGGCGCGGCGCGATTGGCGGCACGTGGGATCTGTTCCGCTACCCCGGCATCCGCTCCGATTCGGACATGTACACGCTGGGCTACAGCTTCGAGCCCTGGACCAACCCCAAGGCGATCGCCGATGGCCCCTCGATCAAGGCCTATGTCGAGGGGGTCGCCAGCAAATATGGGATCGACCGTCATATCCGCTTCAACCATCACGTCCTTGCCGCGCGCTGGGAAAGCGGGGCGGCGCGCTGGATCGTCACCGCGCGGACCGAGGGGCGCGAGGTCGAGTATAGCTGCAATTTCCTGTTCATGTGCTCGGGCTATTACAACTACGCCCGCGGCCACATGCCCGATTTCCCGGGCGCCGAGAGCTTCCGGGGCCAGCTGATCCACCCGCAATTCTGGCCGGACAAGCTGGATTACGCCGGCAAGCGCATCGTCGTGATCGGATCGGGCGCGACTGCGGTGACCTTGGTGCCCGAACTCGCCAAACAGGCCGCGCACGTCACCATGCTCCAGCGCTCGCCGACCTATGTCGTGTCGCGCCCCAGCGAGGACGCGATCGCTAACCGGCTGCGGACGCTGCTGCCGGCCAAGGTCGCCTACGGCATCACCCGCTGGAAGAACGTGCTGTTCAGCCTCTATTTCTTCAACGCCGCGCGCAAGCATCCGGAGCGCGCCAAGGAGCGCGTGCTGACGATGCTCGCCGAGCATCTGCCGAGCGAGACGATCGCCCGGCATTTCACGCCGCGCTACAATGTGTGGGACCAGCGGCTGTGCCTGGTGCCCGATGCCGACATGTTCGCGGCGATCAAGGCGGGGCGGGCCGATGTCGTCACCGATCGCATCGCCCGGTTCGACGAAGGCGGGATCGTGCTCGAATCGGGGGCGCGGCTCGATGCCGATATCGTCGTCTCGGCGACCGGGCTCGAGCTGCAATTGCTGAGCGATGTCGCGTTCAGCGTCGATGGCCGCGCGGTGAACCTGGCGGACTGCTTCAGCTATAAGGGCATGATGTACAGCGACGTGCCGAACATGGCCTCGTCGTTCGGCTACACCAATGCGAGCTGGACGCTGAAGGCGGACCTGACCTGCGGCTATGTCTGCCGGCTGCTCAATACGATGAAGAAGCGCGGGCTGCGCCAGGCGACGCCGCGCATCGCGCATGATGTGGAGGCACAGCCCTTCCTCGATTTCACCTCGGGCTATGTCACTCGCGCGCTCGAACGCTTTCCCAAGCGCGGCAACCGCGCGCCGTGGCGGGTGCACCAGAACTACGCCAAGGATCTGATGGCGCTTCGCTTCGGCTCGGTGGACGACGAGATGGAATTTTCGAACCCCGCGCCAGGCCGGGCGACGGTGGGGCAGGGGGAACGAGTGCCGGCCTAGGGGCCAGCCTAGCCCGCGAAAAATCTACCGCGTCGCCCCGGCCCCCGAGCCGGGGCCCCGCTTCTTCTTCCGCCCAAAGGCAGCGGGGCCCCGGCTCAAGGCCGGGGCGACGACATTAAGTCCGCACGAAAACGGATGAACGCGTCCATGGTTACTTCCCTTGTTCGATCGAACGAACTAGATGCGCGCCATGGCGAGTCGCGAAACCCATGAACGGCTGCTCGACATCGCGGTCGAGGAATTCGGGGCGAAGGGCCTCGAAGGCGCGAGTACGCGCAGCATCGCCGCCGCCGCGGGCACCGCCATGTCGTCGATCACCTATCATTATGGCGGCAAGGAGGGGCTGTACCTCGCGGCCGCCGATCACATCGCCCGCCGCACCGCCGAGGAATTCGGCTCGAGCCTGGCGCTCGCGAGCGAGAAGCTGCCCGAGGACGCCGCCGCGGCGCGCGCGCTGCTCCAGCGTATGATCGCCGACTTCGCCGACAAGATGGTGAGCCCCGAGATCGAGGCGCGCTCGCTGTTCATCGTGCGCGAACAGATGCGCCCGACCCAGGCGTTCGATCGTATCTACGGCGGGCTGCTCGGCACGATGCTGGGCCAGCTCGCCGAACTCGTCTGTATCGCCACGGCCTCGCATGATCGCTACCGCGCGCGGCTGCTGACCGTCACGCTGATCGGGCAGGTGATCGTGATGCGCGCCTCACGTGCATCATGCCTGCGCCTGCTCGAACGCGATCAACTCGACGCCGCGCTGGTCGCCGATCTCAAGGCGCGCATCGCCGCCAATATCGACGCCATTCTCGATTCGATCCGCCAGGAGCCCGCATGAGCACCGATACTGTCGAAACGCCGGCCGCCCCGGCCAAGCGCTCGCCCTTCCAGCGTTCCGGCTTCTGGATCGTCGCGCTGCTGATCGTCGCGGCCATCGCCGTCGCTGGCTTCCTCTATTGGCAGCACAGCCGCCAGTTCGAGAGCACCGACGACGCTTTCGTCGACGCGCATGTCGTGCGGCTCGCACCCGAAGTCGCGGGCTCGCTGATCCAGGTGGCCGATGTCGACAACAAGCATGTTCGCCGGGGCGAGTTGCTCGCGTTGATCAAGCCCAGCGGCCCCGAGGCGCAGCTCGCCGAAAGCCAGGCGGGCGTTGCCCAGGCGCAGGCGCAGCTCGAAACCGCGCGCGCGCAGGTGACGGCGGCCGAGGCCGCGCGCGCCCAGGCGGTCGCCAATGCCCGCGCCCCGCTCGCCGAGGCCGAGCGCGCGGCCCAGGATCTCGCGCGTTATCAGGAATTGCAGCGGATCGACGCCGCCGCGGTCGCCGGGCAACAGCTCGACGCGGCGCGCGCGGCGGCGCGCCAGACGGCGGCATCGGCGGCGGCGGCGCAGAGCGTGATCCGCAACGCCGGCGCCCAAGTGGAAGTCGCCGCACGCAACGTCCGCGCGGCACAAGCGCAGATCGAGGCGCGCCAGGCACAAGTCCGTCAGGCGAACGTCACCGTCGGCAATCTGCGGCTGGAAGCGCCGGTCGACGGCCATGTGTTCAACCGCTCGGTCGATCTCGGTTCCTATGTCGCGCCGGGCACCGCGCTGATGTCGATCGTTCCCGATCACATCTGGGTGACCGCGAATTTCAAGGAAACCCAGCTGACTCACATCCGTCCCGGTCAGCCGGTCGACATCAAGGTGGATGCGTTTCCGGGCGTTAACTTCAAGGGCCGGGTCGATTCGATCCAGCGCGCGGCGGGGCAGGCGCAGTCGATCCTGCCGGCACAGAACGCGACCGGCAATTTCGTGAAGGTGGTGCAGCGCGTGCCGGTGCGGATCGAGTTCGATCTGAGGAACGGCCCCGATCCGCGCCGCTTTCCGATCGGCCCGGGCATGTCGGTGGTGCCGACGGTGAAGGTGCGCTGATGGCGAGCGTCGCCGCCCCGGCCTGGACTCCGGAACGCTCCGCCGCGGGGGCGAACAATCCCTGGCTGATCGTGGCGATCATCAGCCTGCCGACCTTCATGGAAGTGCTCGACACCTCGATCGCCAATGTCTCGCTCCAGCATATCGCCGGCGGCCTCTCGATCGACACCGATCAAGCGACCTGGGTGCTGACCAGCTATCTGGTCGCCAACGCGATCATCATTCCGATCAGCGGCTGGCTGTCCGACGTGATCGGGCGCAAGCGCTATTTCCAGATTTCGATCATGCTGTTCACGCTGTCGTCGCTGATGTGCGGCCTGGCGCCCGACCTGACGACGCTGGTGATCGCGCGCATCCTGCAGGGGATTGGCGGCGGCGGCCTCGCCCCGGTCGAGCAATCCATCCTTGCCGACACTTTCCCGCCCAACAGGCGGGCGATGGCGTTCGCGGCGTTCGCGATCGTGGTGGTGGTGGGGCCGGTGCTGGGGCCGACGCTCGGCGGTTACATCACCGATGTGTCGAGCTGGCACTGGATCTTCCTGATCAACGTGCCGGTGGGCATCATCGCGGTGGTGCTGGTCCACCTGTTCGTCGATGAGCCGCAGGCGGTGCGCGACGCGCGTGACCGGCTGCTCGCGCGCGGTATCCGGGTCGATTATCTTGGTATTCTGCTGGTGGCGCTGGGGCTCGGCTTCCTCGAGTACACGCTCGATCGGGGGGAGCGCGAAGACTGGTTCGCGAGTGGGACGATCATCGCGACCGCCGCCATCGCGGCGATCTCGCTTGCCAGCTTGGTCGTTTGGGAACTGACGCACCCCGAGCCGGTGGTCGATCTGAAGCTGATGCGGTCGCGCAACTTCTCGCTGACGCTGCTGATCATGCTGCTCACGGGCATGATCCTGTTCGGCACCACCCAGCTGATCCCGCAGATGCTGCAGCAGGTGCTTGGCTACACCGCGTTCCAGGCCGGGCTGGCGATGACCTTTGGTGGGTTCGCGACACTGGCGATGGTGCCGGTCGCGGGGCGATTGTCGAGCAAGATCGACGTTCGCTTCCTGATCTTCCCCGCCTTGCTCGTTCAGGCGTTCGCGCTGTGGAACATGAGCCATCTGAACGCCAGCATCACCTTCACCGATGCCGCGATCGCGCGGATGTATCAGGCGGCGGCCTTGCCCTTCCTGTTCGTGCCGATCAACGCGGTCGCCTATGTCGGTCTGCCACAGACCAAGACCGCGCAGGCATCGAGCCTGCTCAACGTCGCGCGCAATCTGGGCGGGTCGATCGGCATCGCCGCGTCGCAAAGCCTGCTTTCGACCTATCGCCAGGTCGAGCAATCAGTCATCGTCGAGCGGCTCAATCCGGGAAATCCGCTCTACAACGATTGGCTGGCGCAGGCCGGGCAGGCGATCGGCCAGCCGGCGGGGAGCAGCGCGACGCTCGCGCTGCTGTATCAAGAGGTGCAGCGCCAGGCGACGATGCTTGCTTTTCTCGACGTGTTCCGGACGCTGATGATCGTGATCCTCGTCATCGCGCCGGTGGTTTTCGTGATGCGCGCCGCCAAGGCCGGCGGCGGGCCCAGCGTGGGACATTGACGATGCGCGCTTTTCTGATCGCCGGCACCGCGCTCGCGCTCGCCGGCTGCACGGTCGGGCCCAATTACAGCCGCCCCGAAATGCCGGTGCCGCCAAGCTACGCCAAGCCGGTGGCGGCGACGACGGGCGAGGTCGATGTCGCGCGCTGGTGGACCGCGTTTGGTGATCCGCGGCTGACCGCGCTGGTCGAACGCGCGCTCGCCGACAATCCCACGATCCAGATCGCCGCCTCGCGCGTGCGTCAGGCCCGGCTGCAGGAGATCGTGGCACGCGCGGCGGGGCGGCCGCAGGTCAATCTGGGGACGAACCTTACCCATGTCGAATTCTCGCGCAACGCAGGGTTCGCCTCGCTCGCGCGGCAGTTTCAGGGGAATCAGAACACCGGGGGCGGGCTGGCGCTGCCCGGGACGGGCATCACGACCTACGCGCTGGGGTTTGATTCGAGCTGGGAGCTCGATTTGTTCGGCGGCGCGCGGCGCCAGCGCGAGGCGGCCGCGGCGCGCGCCGAAGCCGCCGAATGGAGCGCGCGCGACGCCAGCATCACCCTCGCCGCCGAGATCGCCAACGCCTATTTCGCGCTGCGCCTCGACCAGGCGCAGATCGCGCTGATCGAGCAGCAGATCGCCGGTCACCAGCGCCAGATCGAGATCGCGCAAAATCAGGCACGTGCCGGGGTGACCCCAAGCATCGACGCGATTCGCGCGCGTGGCAATCTCACCCAGGCGCAGGCGCGGATCGAGCCGCTGCGCGCCGATGCGGAACTGCGGATGCACGCGCTGGGCGTGCTCACGGGGCAACCGCCCGAAGCGTTGATCGGCGAGCTGCAAGCGCCCGGCGCCGAGCTGGCCGCGCCACCCGCGGTGCCCGTCGGGCTGCCCGCCGACCTGCTGCGCCGGCGCCCCGACATCCGTGCCGCCGAGCGCCGCCTTGCCGCGGCGACCGCCGATATCGGCGTGCAGGTCGCGCAACTCTATCCGCGCGTCAGCTTGACCGGTACCGCGCAGTTGCTGTCGGCCGGGCTGTCGAACCTGATCTCGGGCGACAGCTTCCAGGGGCTTGGGCAGGGGGCGGTGAGCTTCCCGCTGCTCGATTGGGGGCGGCGGCGCGCCAATGTGAAGATCGCGCGCGAGGCGGGCGAGCAGGCCTATGGCGATTACAAGGCGACCGTGCTCCAGGCACTGCGTGACGTCGAAGACCCGCTCAGCCGGCTGGACGCGGAGCGCCGGCGCAATACGACGCTTCGCCAGGCGCTCGCGGACGCCGAGCGGTCGCGCGCGGCGGTCGACGCCCGCTTTCGGGCCGGCTTGATCGCGCAGGACGCGGTGATCGCGGCGGACGTGCAGCGCTTGCAGGCGGCCGAACAAGTCGCGGCGAGCGACGCGCTCCTACGCCAGGCGACGGCGGCACTGTTCAAGGCGGTCGGCGGGGGATGGGCAACGTCGTGAAAGTCGCCAGCGAAACGCGTTAACCTTAGTTAACAACCTACCCGATTCGCGATAGTCAAGCGGCGTAAAAATTAACTATTCGCGCGGCGGCGGGGGACCGAAAAACGACGTGTAACTGCTGGTCGAGGGGAGATTGCGGCCTTGGCTGGCGTTTAAAAATCGTTGTTGATCAACGATTTGCCTCCCGACCAAGGCCGCAGGCGTTCACCAGGGCTTCATCTCGCCGCCGTTGTAGAACGCAAAGAAGAGCGCGAACATTCTTTGTCTCCCAGACTTGCACAGGGATCACCCGTGCCCGCACTTATTAATTGAAATGTAACGTTAACGCAACCGCTTGGAGCGCGTTGTGGGGGAAAGCGCTTAACGCTTCCTTCAGCCCTTGCTGGCATTGCACGCTTGATGGTGCGCCCGCAGGAACCCGGCTGGGATTGGTCCCAAAATGAGACGTGGCGCCACGCGCTGTTCGCGTCGGCCTCGCCACTCGCCGTGCCGCGTCGCGAATCGATCGTGTTCGACGCCCCGTTCATGCGCCGGCCTTTGGCTGGCCGTCGGCCGGCCGCCATGGGCGCGCCCGACCCTCATGGAGGAACCAAGCCGATCGATCCCTGGCATTTCCTGCTGCTGGTCGAGATTGGCAATTTCGCCGTCCTGCGTCGTCATCTCGGCGCGCCGCGCGCGGATTGCCTGGTGCTCGACGTAGCCGATCGTGCGGGTGGCTTGCTGCCCCAGGCGCGGCTGGCGGTGGTCGGCCGCACGATGATCGAGCTGCGGTTCGAGGGGGCCGAGCGGAGCGATCTCGATCGTGCCGCCGCCGATCTGGGCCAACTCTTCGCGCCGCCGCTGACATTGGACGGCGAGCAGCACCAGGTCGAGCTGCTGATCGCCGGCGCCGCCGCCCCTTGCGTGGCGCTCGACGATGTGCGGCTGGTCGAGGAAGCCGAGGCGGCGCTCGCGACCGCGCGCTGCGAGCAGCGCGCGGTGCCCCACGAGGTTGGCGAGCGCGAGAGCGGTTTCGACCGCGTGACGCTGATCCGCGACCTGAGCCGTGCGGTCGAGCGCGACGAATTGTTTCTGCAGTATCAGCCCAAGGTGCATCTCCGCCGTCAGGAAATACGCTCGGTCGAAGCGCTGGTCCGCTGGCAGCATCCGACGCGGGGGCTGGTACTGCCCGGCCACTTCATCACCGTTGCCGAAGAGGCGCGGCTGATCGGCCCGATCACGTTGTGGACGCTGGAACGCGCCATCGCCGACCAGCGGCTGTTGGCCGAGCACGGCCATGATTTGATGGTGTTCGTGAACATCTCCGGCCAGTTGCTCGGTGATTCGGCGTTTGTCGCGCGGGCCTGCCAGATGGTGCAGGGGGCGGGGAACAAGATCGGGCTGGAGATCACCGAAACCTCAGTGATTCGCGATCCGCAGACGGCGATCGCGCATCTCAAAATCTTCGCCGACATGGGGATCACGATCGCGATCGACGACTATGGCGCCGGTCTGTCGTCGCTCGCCTATCTCAAGCAGCTGCCGGCGCGCGAGCTGAAGATCGACAAGATGTTCGTGATGCAGTTGACGAGCAGCAATCGCGACCCGCTGATCGTGCGATCGACGATCGACCTCGCGCATGCGATGGAAATGGAGGTGACCGCCGAGGGGGTGGAAACACCGGCGGCGCTTGCCCTGTTGAGCGTGATGGGCTGCGATATGGCGCAGGGCTTCCTGATCAGCCGGCCGATCGGGATGGCGGCGTTGATCCAGTTCCTGGACGACAAGCAGCATTTGAACATGGTCGCCGACCCCCGCGATGTCTTCAACCGCGGGGCGAGTTTCTGGAAGAGCGCGTGATGCGCAGCGTGCTATTGGTTCTGTTTAGGGCCCGGTTTGGGATCGCTGGATTGCTTTTGGCCGTTGCTCCAGTTGAAACGGTTGCCGCACCGTTGACAGAACAGATTGATAGGCTGCTCGCCGATGCAAAGAAAGACATGCCTGTTGATCCCAGCCAAGCGTATCAATCAGCGTCGCGCGCAGAGCATCTCCTTATCAAACAATCTGGTGTTCATTCGATCAAGCTTGCCGAAGCTCACTGGCTTGAGGGTGAGGCGCTGAGTCGTCTAAACAAGTTAAATGAAGCTCAGCGCCATGTCGAGGAGGGATTGGCGATTGTCAAGTCGCTACATGTAAAAAACAAACTACTCGGTGACCTTTTATTGACGAGCGGCTGGATCGCTGCTTCGAATGCTAAAGCTGATCAGGCGCTGATATCATATCAGACCGCCCATAATATCTTCAGAAGCTTGGGTGAACCGAGGAGTCAATCGATAGCATTGCAGCAGATCGCATCGTTGTACAGAAATGGAAACGATTTTGAAGCTGCCTTGAAATATGATGCCGAAGCGATGGAAATCTATCATGGTGACCCAAACCTCACCGCAACCATGTTCAACAACCAAGGGAACTCATTATCGGTATTAGGAAGATTCGAAGAAGCGCTAAAATCATATAAAAGAAGCTTTCGAGCGGCTGAGAAAATGGGCAGCGTCTTCTATGAAACTTTCATTCTAAGCAATTGGGCTTACGCTGAGTTGCGCGCGAACCGAGTGCGCGATGCAAAAAGAACGCTCTATCGAGCGTTCAAATTAGCGCGTCGTGCTGAGGCGCGCAGCTGGGTGCCCCGTCTCAACGCTTTCGCTGCACAGGCAGCGTATCAATCGGGCGATATCAAGCAGGCGGCGCGGCTGATCGGCCAAAGTTTTGCCGGTGTTGACCTCTCGCAAACCGATGTAACTGTGATTAGTGCCCACGAAACGGCCTATCGCATCTATCGCGCCGTCGGCAACGAGCGGCTCGCGCTGCGCCATCTCGAGGCGATGAAGCGCATCGACGACAAGGCGACCAAGCTCGCCGCTTCCACCAACACCGCGTTGATGGCGGCGCGGTTCGACTATGCCAATCAGAACCTGAAGATCGCCAATCTCAAGGCCGAGGAAGCGCGCAAGCAGCTGGCGTTCGAGCACGCCCGCGCCCGCACCCAGCAGTTCATCTCCTGGGGGCTGGGCATCGTCGGGCTGGCCGTCGCGGCGATGCTCACCACTGGCTTGCTGCTGCTCCGCCGCAGCCGCAACGAGGTTCGCGCCGCCAACGCCGATCTCGCCGCGACCAATGCCCGGCTCGAACACGCGCTCAAGGCCAAGACCGAGTTTCTGGCGACCACCAGCCACGAAATCCGTACCCCGCTCAACGGTATCCTTGGCATGACCCAGGTGATGCTCGCCGATCAGGCCCTGCCGGCGCCGACGCGCGATCGGCTCGAAGTCGTGCAGAGCGCCGGGGTGACGATGAAGGCGCTGGTCGACGATATTCTCGATGTGGCGAAGATGGAGACGGGCAATCTGACGATCGAGGAAGTGCCGGTCGCGCTGCCGTCGCTGCTCCGCGATGTCGCGCGGCTGTGGGACGAGCCCGCGCAGCAGCGCGGGCTGGGCTTCTCGGTCGCGCTGGAAGAGCTGCCCGACTGGGTCATCGCCGATCCGGGGCGCGTGCGCCAGATCGTGTTCAACCTGCTGTCCAACGCGATGAAGTTCACCCGCGAGGGGCATGTGACGCTGCGCGCGACGCTGAACGACACGATGCTGGAGATCGCCGTCACCGATACCGGGATCGGTATTCCGCCGCACAAGCTCGACGAGATTTTCGAGGCGTTCCGTCAGGTCGATGCCAGCACCACGCGGCGTTACGGCGGCACCGGCCTCGGGCTCGCGATCTGCCGTCAGCTCGCACGCGCGATGGGGGGTGATGTCGTGGTCAGCAGCCAGCCGGGCGAGGGATCGCGCTTCCTGTTTATTTTCCCCTATCGCGCGACGCGGGCGCCGATCGCGGCGACCGCGCCGCGGCCGACATTGGTCATCATCGACCCCAACCCGATCGCCCGGGCGATGTGGCAGGCGGCGCTCGCGCCCGAGGCGGGGGCGGTCGCGGCTGTAGCGACGCTTGCCGAGGCCATGCCGCTGATCACCGAACATCTGCCCGAACGTGTGTTGATCGACGACGCGGCGCTGCTCGAATCGGGGGTGGCTCCGCTCGATCTGCTCGCCAATCGGTTGCCTGCGGGCACGGTCCATTGCCTGGCGCGCGCGCCTGGGCCTGGCGCGTCGGGCAAGATAACGATCATCGCGAAGCCCATTACGGGTGCGGCATTGCGCGAAATCGTTTATCGTCATTCGCATCGGCTTACTTCGGTCGAAACGCTTGAATCGCACGCCGCTTGAGGCGATAGAGCACCAGTGATGGATATAAGCAACACGCCTGTCACGGGTGCGAGGGACGGATCGGCATGAAAATCCTCTTTGTCGAGGATGATGCGATGAACCGGCGGGTCGTGCAGGACATGCTCGACGTGGCTGGTGCGCGGATGACCGGTGCCGACAGTGGCGAGCGCGGGCTGGAATTGCTCGACGCGCACGAATTCGACGTGGTGTTGATGGACCTGCGAATGCCCGGAATGGACGGGCTGACCGCGATCCGACACATCCGGGCGCGCACCGATGACAAGGCGACACTGCCGGTGATCGTCATTACCGCCGATACCGCCCCCAATTTGCGCGATGAATGCCTAGCAGGCGGTGCCGACGAGGTGTTGTTCAAGCCTGTCGCGATGGATTCCTTGTTCGATGCGATTGGTCGCCTGCTTGCTATCAAGGGCCGGACCATGCCGCTGTAGCGCCGGACTCGGCGCGCAAGACTTTGTCTGAATTTTCGGTCTTCCAATAAAAATGGTGCTCTATCGTCTTGTGAAGGTGACCACAAACGTTGGGAAGATGGTTTCGCCGCTAGAGCGTCGTTAGCTACACTCCTAGAATGTGCGGGGTGGAGTTCGCGTAATGGATGGGCAGTTCGTCGATCGGTTGCTGCGGACACTCGATGTGTCGATCGAAGCCTTTGCGGTGTGTCAGGCGGAGCGGGGCCAGAAGTTAGTGATCCCGGCGGTGCCCGAGATCGAGGTCCATTACGTCCTCACCGGCACGCTTTACCTCGAAACCCCGGACGCGGGGACGATCATCTGCCCCGCCGGCAGCGTTGTTCTTGTGCCGCCCTTCACCCATCAGACAATCTCGGCGGACCAAGGGCCGCACGAGGTTCCCCATAGCGTCGATTTCGGCGATAAACTGGCTAGCGGGATGCTGCGTTTCGACGCAACGCGTTCCGGGCGGGCGGACTTGCGCTTCGTGTGCGGTACCATCACCGCGAATATCTCGGGTTCGTTCGGGCTGCTCGATACGGTGCGGCGGCCGATCGCCGAGAATCTGGGTGGCGAGCCGATCGTTCAGCTCGCTTATCAGATGATGCTGGCGGAAGTGGCCAAACCGGGGCCGGCATCGCGGGCGCTGACCAGCGCACTGATGAAGCTATGCGTGCTGATGTTGCTGCGCCGGCATTTCGGGAGCGGCGAGCGCGAGCCGCAGCTGCTTTCTACCATGCGCGATCCACGATTAGGCAAGGCGGTGACGGCGGTGCTGGATCGGCCCGCGGCGCGCCACAGCGTGGCATCTTTGGCGGCCGCCGCCGGGATGAGCCGGTCGTCATTCGCCCGCGAATTCGGCCTGGCGTTCGGCATGAGCCCGATGGCGTTCGTCGCGCGCACCCGCCTGCGCCACGCGGCCGACATGCTGCGCACCACCAATGTACCGGTGAAAGTGATCGCGGCGACCATCGGCTTTTCGAGCCGCAGTCACTTCAGCCGGGCGTTCCGCACGCTGCATGGCGTCAATCCAAGCGCCTATCGCCGTGGCAAGGGCGAGGCGGTGCTGGCACAGCCGCCCGTATTGGAAGCGATGCTGGACGCGGCTCATCAAGCAGCGAAGAAACTGGCCGTCGGCTGACCGTGCCCGGGTCAGCCGGTCGCCTGGCTTTCCAGGAACAAGGCATGTTGCGCGGCGAAGGCACGCCGATAGGCCGGCCGCGCGGCGCCGCGCGCGACATAGGCGGCGAGGGAGGGATGCTGCGCGAGCAACCCGCTCGGCTCGAGCCGGCGGAGCACCGCGATCATCAGCAGGTCGCCGGCGCTGAAATCTTCCTCCAGCCAGTCGCGCTCGCCGAGCCAGGCGATCAGCGGGCGGAGCTGCGCGTGGACCCGCGCCGCGACCAGCGGCATCCGTGCTGCCGCCCAGGGTTCGGCCGGTTCGACCAGGCGCGCGGTCGACAGCTCGAAGATCGGCGGCTCGACGGTGTTGAGCGCCGCGAACATCCAGGCGATCGCCCGCGCCCGGCCTTGCGCCTCGCGCGGCAGCAGCACGCCATGGCGCTCGGCGATGTGCAGCACGATCGCCCCAGTCTCGAACAGCGCGAGGCCGTCTTCCTCATAGGTGGGGATCTGCCCGAACGGGTTCAGCGCCAGATGCGCCGGCTGCTTCATCGCCTCGAACGACAGCGCGCGTACCTGATAGGCCAGCCCCGCCTCCTCCAGCGCCCAGCGGACGCGCATGTCGCGCGCGAGCCCAAGCCCGCGATCGGGCGAATTGGCGAAGGCGGTTATGGTGATCGTCATGGCGGGGCTACTCCACGGCGATCACGTTATCATCGGGGTTGCGATCGATGAACTTGTTATAGGGGTCCACCCCGACAAAGGCGGGCTTCTTGGCGGAGATCAGCCGCACCTCCTGCGCGCCGTTCGCCAGCGGCCGGCGTTCGAAGGCGATCACGTCCTTGGCGCTGAATGCGCCGAGCCCCGGGCGGGCGCTGAACAGGCCGAGATCGGCCTGATCGGCGAAGCGCGCCCTTGTCTCCTGGCCACGGCCATCGGCATAGAATTTGGCGGTGCTGAGTTTCAACACCGTCTCGTACCGGCCGTCGGGCAGGCGCCGTGCCTTGGCGCTTTGCGCCTTCAGGTCGTAGAGGGTGATGCGTTCCAGCAGATCGCTCACCAGCTCGCGCTCCTGCTCGTTGCGCGCGAGGCCCTTGAAGCCATCGACCAGATCGGTCGAGCGGGCATAGGGCGCGCCCTTGAAGCGATAGCGATCGAGCAGCTTGGCGAGCATCGCGTTCACCCGCGCCTCGCCCAGCCGGTCCTGTAGCAGGTACAGCACCACCGCGCCCTTGCGGTAATGGATATAGGCCTGGTTCTCGACGCGGTTGAGCGGCAATTCCTCCACCGCTTCGCTGCCGCGCGCGCGCAGATAATTGTCGAGCTCGTACTTCAGGAAGCGGCGGATCTTGTCCTCGCCATAGAGCTTCTTCATCACCATCAGCGCCGAATATTGCGCCATGCTTTCCACCAGCATGGTGCCGCCCTGCATGTCGGCGCTGATCAGCTGGTGCGCCCAATATTGGTGGCCCAGCTCATGCGCGGTGACATAGGTCGGGTAGTCGATGCTGTCCGGGTTGCGGGCGTCGGCGATGAAGCCGATCCGCTCCGAATAGGGAATGGTGCCGGCGAACGCCTGAGCGAAGGTTTGATAGCCGGGAAATTCGATGATCCGGGCATAATCGAACTGATAAGGCCCGAAATTCGCACGGTAATAGTCCAGCGCCGCCTTCATCGCCTTCAGCATCCGGTCGACGTTGTAAGGATGCTTCGCGTCGAAATAGATGGTGCCTTTCACCCCGCCGCCGAGATCGGCCGAGCGTTCGGCATAATGCGCCGATTGCACCGAGAAGAACGCCAGGATCGGCGCGCCGGATACGAAGCGCGCGGTGCGCCGCCCATTGGCGACGCTGTCCGCCACCCGCCGTCCAGGCGCGATCGGCGTCTGATCGGCCTCGGTCGTCACGGTGATGTCCGAACGGACCCAGCTGGCATTGGCGATATAGTTGCGCGCGGTGGCGTTCAGGTCTTCCAGCTTGGCCGGGCGCAGTTCGGCGGGCAGGCCCTGGCGCCGGCGCGCGACGCGGTCGCGCAGCAGATTGTCGCGGCTCATGCCGACGATCGGCGCGATCGTGAAGTTATTGATGAAGCTGCCATTGTCGACGACCGAGACCTGATCGCCCTGGGCGCGGAACCCACGCTGCCAAGCACGGGTCGCGAAACTGACCGGCAGTGTGGCCCCGGGCGCGAGCGGCGTTTTGAACCGATAGATGCGGTAGCGATCGCGCGCATTGTTCATCGCCAGCGTCGCGCCGGGCACGTTCATCGATACGATTTCGATATTGGGATCGAGGAAACGCAGGTGCAGTTCGCCAAGCGGCGCGCCGGTATCGTTCACCAGCCGATATTCGCCGCGCGCCTCCACCCGCTTGTCGTGAGGGTAAAGATCGACGCTGAGCCTAATGTCGGTGGTGGAGGGCTGCTTCACATTTTCATAGCGCAGATAGTGGCGCTCGTAATCGGCGAGCCGCTTCTCCTGATCCTGCTGGGTACGATATTCGTTCAGGACGTTGGTGTTGTAGAAGATGAAGCCGCCGGCGCTCGCCGCGGTCGCGGCGCCCGCGCCGATCAGCACTCCCGGCAAGCCGAGCAGTCGCCGCGGCATCCGCGCCACGCGCGCGCCCAGGCTCACCTGCGTGCCCCGGCGCCAGAGCAGATGCGCGAGCGTCGCCAGGATCAGCGCGATCGCGCCCCAATAGAGCCGCAGCCACCAGCCCATCGCGCCGCCCACCCGGTCACCATTCATGTCCGACAGGCTGACATTGCCGGTCGAACCGTAGGTATAGAGCGGATGTTCGAAGCCGATATTGCCCAGGGTGATCGTGGCCACGAGGTAAATGACCATCACCCCCCAGCCGAGATATTTGTTCGGCACCAGCGCCTGGACGAACACCGCCAGGATCGCGAGCAGCAGCATGTCGACGCTGTTGGGGAGCAGCATCCACCAGAAATAGCCGCCCAGCGCGAGGTCGCTCTGCCCACGCACCAGCTGGACGAAGATGCCCGCGAGCATCGCGATCACCTGCGTCGAAAACAGTACGGCCGCGACCGCCGCCACCTTGGGCACGAGATAGGCCCAATTGGGGAGCGCGGTCGCGTCGACGATTTCGTGCATCCGCTTCTCGCGGTCGCGCCACACCAGTTCGCCCGCATAATAGATCGCGATGATCACTGGGACGATCGAGAAACTTCCGGTCAGCACGCCGATGATCGAGAAGGTCAGCGGCAGTGGCGGGGTGCCGTAGAGGTCGCCGCTCACGAACAGCGCGGTGATCGCGTTGAACAGGCCGAGCAGGATCAGGACGAAGAAGGCCGGGCTCTTGAACACCTGCGCCATTTCGAAGCGCATCCGCGTCGCCATGCGCGCGCCGCCAGCGGCGGCGGGGCGGGGGGCGGGGAGGCGATCGACGGTGCGCGCGGGCGTCGCCGCGAGCTTCGCCTCGCGCCGTGCCAACCGCTTCAGCTTTTTGGCGGAAACGCCGGGGGCGACGAAGTTGAAGCGCCACTGCGCGAAGCCCAGCGCGAGCAGGGCGATGCCGAGCATGATGGCGCGGTTGGCGAGCAGCACGCCGGTTAACGGCGGCACCAGCCGGTTCGACTCAGCCGCCGTCCAATAGCGCGTCGCCTGTGCGAAGGCGCCAATTCCGAAAGGCTCGATATAGGCGATCGTCTCGCGCAGCTGGGGCTGGGTGCGCACCGTCGCCGTCAACGCGAAATACAGCACCAGGAACACGACGACGCCGACATAGCTGTACGTCATCGACCGCGTGACCGTGGCGACCGCGAAGAACAGCGCCGCGGTCAGGATCATGTCGGGCAGCGCGAAGGTGACATAGGCGTAGAGATACGCCGCCGGCAGATTCGGCCCCAAAGTCTCGCGATCGACCCAGGGCATGAACGAGCCGAGCCAGATCGCGAACGGCACCACCAGGAACGCGATCGCCGCCGCCGTTAGCGCGCCGGAGAAGCGGCCGAGCAGATAGGCCGCTTTCGACACGCGCGTGGTGCGCACCATCGATCCAAATCCGCTTTCATCGTCGCGCACCACGGCGTTGGCGACGAACGCCGTCGTCACGAACATGTAGAAGATCGACAGGATCAGCAGCGTCTGGGTAATCGCATAGGGGCTGTTGCGGTGGATGTTGCCGCCGCCGCCGATGCGGATCTGCTCGATCGTCACCGAGCCGAAGGTCAGCAGGAAGAACAGGATGGCCACCGCCCAGAAGACGGGGTTGCGGAGCTGGTAGCTCAGCTCGAAACGCGCGATACTCGCGAACATCGGTCCGGCCTCCCCGCTCAGGCCGCTTGGGCGGTGGGGGTGGCGGGGCGGCGCGAGCGGGCGAGGGTCGCGAAATACACGTCCTCCAGCCCGCCGTTCACGCCTTCGAAGCCGTCGCCGGGGTCGCTCTCGCTCAGCACATGGATCACGGTGCGACCGGCGAACAAGCGGGTCGAGATCACCTCATAGCGCGCCTGGTGCGCTTCGAGTGCACCGCGGTCGATCGTCTTCGCCCACACGCTGCCACGGCTGCGCGCGATCAGTTCCAGCGGGGCGCCTTCCAACTGGATGCGCCCGCCGGCGAGCACCGCCATGCGCGGGCACAGATCGGCGACATCCTCGACGATGTGGGTCGACAGGATCACGACCACCTGCTCGCCAATTTCCGCGAGCAGGTTGAGGAAGCGGTTGCGCTCCTCGGGATCGAGCCCGGCGGTGGGCTCGTCGACGATGATCAGCCGCGGATTGCCGATCAACGCCTGGGCAATGCCGAACCGCTGCCGCATCCCGCCCGAAAAGCCGGCGATTGCCTTCTTGCGGACGTTCCACAGATTGGTCTGGTTGAGCAAAGTCTCCACCGTGTCGCGGCGTTCGCTCTTGCTGGCGATGCCCTTCAGCACCGCCATGTGATCGAGCATGTCGTAGGCGGAGACGCGCGGATAGACGCCGAAATCCTGAGGCAGATAGCCAAGCTGTTCGCGCAGCCGCTCGGGCTCGGCGATCACGTCGATGTCGGCGAAGCGGATGCTGCCGCTGCTCGGCGTCTGCAGCGTCGCGACCGTGCGCATCAGAGTCGACTTGCCAGCGCCATTGGGGCCGAGCAGCCCGAACATGCCCGTCGGAATGGAAAGGCTCACATCGTCAAGCGCCCGCGTGCCATTCGGATAGACATGGGTAACGTGGCTGAGTTCGAGCATCGTTTCTTCCCCGCAAAGACTTTTGGGGAAAGCTAACCGGCGGTGTGTTATCTGTCTATAGCGGAAATGATCGCGCCCCGCGCTTGGCGCGGCTCGCGTGGCGCTGCTATGGCGGCGCCGCCCCATCGGGCGGGAGAGACGATCATGGAAACCATCGCCGGCGATCTGCGGCAGATGCGGCGCACTCCGCTCCACCCCGAACATGTCGCGGCAATGCGCGCGGCGGGGCGGACGGTGGACTATCCGCCCGGCACCGTGCTCGCCGATCCCGGCAAGCCGATCGATCGCTTCACTTATGTGGAGGAAGGCGAGATCGAGGTGTTCAACCCCTTCACCGGCGAGCGCCATTTGCCGAGCTCACTGGGGCCGGGCCAGTTCATGGGCGAGATCGCCTTCCTCAACGCCGGCAACTGGTCGATGCCGTTGCGCACCTGCCGCCCGACGCGGGTGATCGAGGTGCCGCGCGAGACGATGCTCGCGCTGATGGCGCAAACGCCCGAAATGAGCGACATCATCCTGACGGTGCTCGCCGCGCGCCGCCGCCGCCAGCTCGACGAGCAGGACAGCGCGCTGACGCTGATCGGCGAGGATGAGGATGTCGCGGTGCGCCGCGTCGCCGAATTCGCAAGCCGGAACAAGATTCCCTATCGCTCGCATCCGCTGGGCAGCGAGGCCGCGCGCGCCGCCGCCGCCGATTGCGAGACGCCGAGCGATCGCGCCGGGGTGATTTTCGGGCGCGGCCAATGGGTGGAGGAACCCACGCCCCGTGTCGTGGCGCAGCTGCTCGGCCTCGACATGGAACTGAACGAGGACGACGCGTTCGACGTGCTGATTGTCGGCGGCGGTCCGTCGGGGGTGGCGGCGGCGGTCTATGCCGGCGCCGAAGGGCTGCGCGCGCTGGTGGTGGAGGATCTGGCGGTGGGCGGCCAGGCCGGCACCTCCAGCCGGATCGAGAATTACATGGGCTTCCCCACCGGCATTTCGGGTGCCGATCTGGTGTGGCGCGGCGAGGTGCAGGCGATGAAGTTCGGCACGCGCTTCGTGATGCCGTACCGCGTCGCCGCGCTCGACCAGTTGGAGGATGGCGCCTTCTGCGCGACCCTCGACGACGGCCGCCGGGTTCGTGCGCGTGCCGTGGTGGTGGCGACCGGGGTGCAATATCGCCGCCTGCCGCTCGCCCGGCTGATCGAGTTCGAGGGCAAGGGCGTCTATTACGCGGCGACCGAGATCGAGGCACGCCGTTGCCGCGAGACCGAGGCAGTGATCATCGGCGGTGGCAATTCGGCGGGGCAGGCGGCGATGTACCTCAGCCGCAGCGCGCGCTGCGTGCGGCTGATCGTGCGCGGTGGCTCGCTCGCCGCGTCGATGTCGAGCTATCTCAGCGAGCGGTTGGAGGCCGCCGACAATATCAGCATCGAATATGAGAGCGAGGTGATCGCGCTCGACGGCGATCACAACGGGCTCACCGCCGTGACGATCCGCAGCGCCGGGCGGGAAGACCGGATCGTGCGCACGCGCGGGCTGTTCGTGATGGTGGGGGCGGCGCCCAACACCGCCTGGCTATCCGGCCTGGTCGAGCTCGACCCCAAGGGCTTCATCGTCACCGGCCATGGCTCAGCCTACGCGACGTCGCGTCCCGGCATCTTCGCGGTGGGCGACGTGCGGGCGGGCTCGGTCAAGCGCGTCGCGGCGGCGGTGGGCGAGGGATCGGTGGTGATCTCCAAAGTGTGGGATTTCGTGAACCGGGGGTAGGGCGGAGGCTACGACTTCCCGCTATTTGCACCCGCTGCCCAAATCCCCCAAATAGGCGGGAAAGAGGGACCCAATGGCTGATCCGTACCAATTGCTGGGCGTCGCGCGAGGCGCGAGCGAGGCTGACATCAAGAAGGCCTATCGCAAGCTCGCCAAGGAGCTGCACCCCGATCGCAACACCAACAACCCAAAGGCCGCCGAGCGCTTCAGCCAGGTGACCCAGGCCTATGATCTGCTCTCCGACAAGGACAAGCGCGCGCGCTTCGATCGCGGCGAGATCGACGGCAACGGCAATCCGATGAACCCGTTTCAATTCCGCCAGGGGCCGGGCGGTGGCGGCGCCGGGTTCCAGCCGGGTGGCTTCGAGTTTTCGGGTGGTGATTCTTCCGACTTCGGCGACATTTTCGAAGGGTTGTTCGGCGGCCGGCGCGGCGGCGGTGGCGGCGGTTTCGCGAGCGGCTTTGGTCGGCGCCCATCGCCCAAGGGCGCCAATGTCGCCTATAAGCTCGCGGTGCCGTTCGTCGATGCCGCGACGCTCAAGGCCCAGCGGATCGCGCTGCGCGATGGCAGTACGATCGACCTGAAGCTTCCCGCCGGGTTCGAGAGCGGTCAGCAGCTCCGCCTCGCCGGCAAGGGCGATCCCGGCCCGGGCGGCCCCGGCGACGCGCTGGTAACGCTCGATATCCTGCCGCACCGCTTCTTCACCCGGGATGGCGACGATGTCCGGCTCGACCTGCCGGTGAGCCTCGCCGAGGCGGTGCTCGGCGGGCCGGTGAAGGTGCCGACGGTCGAAGGCCCGGTGATGCTCAACATTCCCAAGGGATCGAGCTCGGGCAAGGTGCTGCGGCTGAAGGGCAAGGGGTTTCAGGGCAAGGCCGGGCGCGGCGACCAGCTCGTCACCCTGCTCGTCGATCTGCCGGTGATCGACGATGCCTTGGTCGAGTTCGTCCAGCGCTGGGGCGCGCGCGATCAAGGCAATCCCCGCGGCAAATTCGATGGGTGAACGGGCGCGGGGTAACGCGCGCCACTTTCGGGCGTTCTGAGCAGCGGTCATGCAGCATCTCTCCGCCCGCTCGCCCGAGGAACGGCGGCTTCACCCCGAACGCGGGCGGAAGCTCGATCGCCGGCTCGCCTTCATGGCGCCGGGTAGTTATGCGCGCGAAGTGCTGGCGCGCGTCACCTCGGGCGTGCTGGCGGATGGCTTCGTCCATGCGGGCAACCTAGCTTATCTTTCGATCCTGACGCTGTTTCCCTTCTTCATCGTCGCGGCGGCGGTTGCGCGGCTGGTCGGGCGGACCGAGGGAGGGTTGCGCACGGTGGATACTTTCCTGCGCACCGTGCCCCCCGAGGTGGCCAGCGTGTTGAAGACACCAATCGCCGACGTGCTCGCCGCGCGATCGGGCTCGCTGCTGTGGCTAGGGGCGATCGTCGGGCTGTGGTCCACCGCGAGCTTCGTCGAGACGATTCGCGACATTCTGCGCCGCGCTTATGGCGTCAAATCGATCCGGCCGTTCTGGCATTACCGGCTGTGGTCGATCGCGCTGATCGTTGTGTCGCTGATCATGGTGCTGCTCGCGTTCAGTTTGCAGGTGACGTTGGTCGCGGTCGAGCAGTTCATCATGCGCGTGCTGCCCTTCGCGACCGGCGCGCTCTCGATCGTCTCCGTCACCCGGCTGGCGCCAGCGGTGGCGCTGTTCGGCGCGCTTTACATGCTGTTCTACTCGCTCACCCCGCCGCAATATCGCGACAGCCAGGCGCCCAAATGGCCGGGCGCCGTCTTCACCGCGAGCTGGTGGCTGGCGGTGACGACCGCGCTCCCCTTCGTGCTCGCCAACTTCGCCAATTACGACATGACCTATGGCAGCCTCGCGGGCGTGATGATCGCGCTGATCTTCTTCTTCCTGGTCGGGCTCGGGCTGGTCGTCGGCGCGCAGCTCAACGCGGCACTAGCCGAAGCCGAGGATCAGGGCGTAAGGAGCGACGATTTCGACGGGGAGGCCTGAGCCTTGACTGAATTGATGCGCGGCAAGCGCGGCCTGATCATGGGGCTGGCGAACGACAAGTCGCTTGCCTGGGGGATCGCCAAGGCACTGCACGAAGCGGGCGCCGAACTCGCCTTCAGCTATCAGGGCGAGGTGATGGAAAAGCGCGTGCGTCCGCTCGCCCAATCCTTGCTCGGCGAGGGCGGGGGCGGCGCGAACGGCCCGTTCCTGATCGATTGCGACGTGAGGGATATGGCCGCGCTGGACCGCTGCTTCGCCGAGCTGGCGGCGCGCTGGCCGACGATCGATTTCGTCGTCCACGCGATCGGCTTTTCGGACAAGAACGAGCTGCGCGGGCGCTATTGCGACACCAGCCTCGACAATTTCCTGATGACGATGAACGTCAGCGTCTATTCCTTCACCGCCATCGCCCAGCGCGCGGCGGCGATGATGCCGAACGGGGGCGCGCTGCTGACGCTCAGCTATTACGGCGCCGAGAAAGTGGTGCCGCATTATAATGTGATGGGCGTGGCGAAATCGGCGCTGGAGACGAGCGTCAAATATCTCGCCGCCGATCTGGGGCGTGATCGCATCCGGGTGAATGCGATTTCGGCCGGGCCGATCAAGACGCTCGCCGCGTCGGGGATCGGCGATTTCCGCCTGATCCTGAAGTGGAACGAGTATAACTCGCCGCTGAAGCGCAACGTGACGATCGAGGACGTCGGCGGCTCGGCGCTCTATCTGTTGAGCGACCTGTCGGCCGGGGTGACGGGCGAGACGCACCATGTCGACGCCGGCTATCACGTGATCGGCATGAAAGCGGAGGACGCGCCGGATATCGCGCTGGGGTAACCCCCTCTCCCCAAGGGGGGGGAGGGAGGGGCCCAAGCGCAGCTTGGGAGGGTGAGGGGGATGCGCCGGCCGCCAGGAAGCACGCCACTCGCGCGGGCACGGTCGCTCCGTCACAACCAAACTACGCCCGAAGCGCTGCTTTGGGCACGTCTACGCAACCGACAACTTGGCGGACGCAAGTTCCGCCGCCAGGTCTGGCTCGGCCACTATATCGTCGATTTTTTCGCCGCCGAGGCAAGACTGGTGATCGAGCTGGACGGCGAAACCCATAGTGGTGCCCCAGCCGAAGCCGCCGATGCCGCGCGGGATGCCTTTCTCGTCGGCCAAGGCTATCGCGTGCTGCGCTTCTGGAACCACGAGGTGACCAGCAATATCGACGGCGTGCTGCAGGCTATCATAGCCGCGCTCCCCTCACCCTCCCGTCGCGAGGCGACGGGCCCCTCCCTCTCCCCCGAGGGGAGAGGGGAATAGACCGAGGCAAACGGTTGTGCGAGACGTCGGAACGATGATGCCAGGAACCGTCGGGATGCCCTTTTGAGCCACAACAGCTTCGGCCATCTCCTCCGCCTCACCACCTGGGGCGAGTCTCATGGTCCGGCGATCGGCGCGGTGGTCGATGGCTGCCCGCCGGGGATCGCGCTCAGCGAAGCCGATATTCAGCCGTTCCTCGATCAGCGCCGTCCCGGCCAGTCGCGCTTCACCACGCAGCGCCAGGAGCCCGATCGGGTGCGCATCCTCTCCGGCATCTTCGAGGGGCGGACCACCGGCACCCCGATCGCGCTCTACATCGATAACGTCGATCAGCGTTCCAAGGATTACAGCGAGGTCGCGCAGGCCTATCGCCCGGGCCATGCCGATTATGCCTATGACGCCAAATATGGCTTTCGCGATTATCGCGGCGGCGGGCGCTCCTCGGCGCGGGAGACGGCGATGCGGGTGGCGGCCGGCGCCATCGCGCGCAAGATCATCGCCGAGGTAAAGATCACCGCCTGGGTCGAGGCGATCGGCGGCGACGCGATCGACCCCGCGCGCTTCGATCCCGCCGAGATCGACCGCAATCCCTTTTTCTGTCCCGACGCGCAGGCAGCCGCGCGCTGGGAAGGGCTGGTCGACGCCGCGCGCAAGGCGGGATCGTCGCTTGGCGCGGTGATCGGTTGCGCGGCGGAGGGTGTGCCGGCGGGCTGGGGCGCGCCGCTCTATGCCAAGCTCGACGCCGACTTGGCGCACGCCTGCATGGGGATCAACGCGGTGAAGGGGGTCGAGATCGGGGATGGCTTCGCGGCGGCGGCGGCGCGCGGCGAGGACAATGCCGATGCGATGCGCCCGGGCAATAACGGGCCGCTGTTCCTCGCCAACCATGCCGGCGGGATCGCGGGGGGCATTTCGACCGGCCAGCCGATCACCTTGCGGGTGGCGTTCAAGCCGACCAGCTCGATCCTGACGCCAGTGGAGACGATCACGCGCAACGGCGCGGCCACCGACATCGCGACCAAGGGCCGGCACGATCCGTGCGTCGGGATTCGCGGCGCGCCGGTGGTCGCGGCGATGGTCGCGCTGGTGCTCGCCGACCACAAGCTGCGTCATCGCGGCCAGTGCGGGTGATCGCGGCGCAACCTTGATCCTGCTCGCCCGTTGGCCGGGAGGGGGTCAGGAGGCGGCTTATGAAATTCTCGACACCCATGGCGATCGTCGTGCTCGGCATCGCCGGCGCGGCGGTGGCGCAGGCGGTCAATTCGCAGGCGCCATGGAGCAATAATCAGGCGCAGGCGCCCGCCAACGCGGTGCGCCCATCGGACCCGCTCAATAACGCGAGCGCGGTGCCGACCGAGGACTGGCTCGACAATCGCAGCGACAATGGCGTGATGCGCAACGAGGCCGATCCCCCGCTCGACGCGCGCTCGCCCCAGGCCGAGCTGTTGAGCCGTGGCGGCACGCGGGGCAGCGAGGCGGCCGGGCGCACCGGCGCCTGGAGCGGTACCGGCGTCGCGTCGAGCGCCTCGGGCTCGGGCAGCGCGGGCGGCACAAGCAGCCCGCGCTGAACGCGGCTCGCGCGACCTTGTCCCGTTACCCCGGCCTTGCGCCGGGGTAACGGGACAAGTCCGGCATGACGACAAGACCCGGCCTTGCGAACCCTCAATCCGCGAAAGGATCGCGCACCAGGATCGTGTCCTCGCGTTCGGGGCTGGTGGAGACGAGCGCGACCGGGCAACGGATCAGCTCTTCCACGCGCTTGATATATTTGATCGCCGCCGCCGGCAGCTGTGCCCAGCTGCGTGCGCCGGCGGTTGATTCGCTCCAGCCGGGCAGCGTTTCATAGATCGGCTCGACCGCCGCCTGGTCACGCGCGTGCGCCGGGAAGTGATCGAGCATGGCGTCGCCCAGGCGATAGCCGGTGCAGATTCGTACCTCCTCGAACCCGTCGAGCACGTCCAATTTGGTCAGTGCGATGCCGGTGATGCCCGAGACCGCCGCCGATTGCCGCACCAGCACCGCGTCGAACCAGCCGCAGCGGCGCTTGCGCCCGGTCACGGTGCCGAACTCATGCCCGCGCACCCCCAGTTGCTCGCCGGTTTCGTCGGTGAGCTCGGTCGGGAAGGGGCCGGAGCCGACGCGGGTCGTATAGGCCTTGGCGATGCCCAGCACGAAGCCGACCGCACTCGGCCCCAGCCCCGATCCGCCCGAAGCGGTGCCGGCGATGGTGTTGGACGAGGTGACGAACGGATAAGTGCCGTGGTCGATATCGAGCAGCACCCCTTGCGCGCCCTCGAACAAGATGCGGCGGCCGCGCGTGCGCGCCTCGCCCAGGTCGCGCCAGACGGGGCGGACAAAGGGCAGCACGAAGCCGGCGATCTCGGCCAATTCGGCGATCAGCTGGGCGCGGTCGATCGGCGGCTGGCCAAAGCCTGCGCGCAGCGCGTCGTGATGCGCGGTCAACCGATCGAGCTGCGGCCCTAGATCGTCGAGATGCGCGAGGTCGCACACCCGGATCGCGCGACGGCCCACCTTGTCTTCATAGGCCGGGCCGATCCCGCGCCGGGTCGTGCCGATCTTGCCCGCGCCGCTCGCATCCTCGCGCAGGCCGTCGAGATCGCGGTGGAAGGGGAGGATCAGCGGGCAGGTGTCGGCGATCATCAGCGTGTCGGGGGTGATCTCGACGCCCTGGCCGCGCAGCTTCTCGACCTCCGCCTTGAGCGCCCAGGGATCGAGCACCACGCCATTGCCGATCACCGAGGGCGTGCCGCGCACGATACCCGAGGGCAGCAGCGAGAGTTTGTAGGTGTTGTTGCCAACGACGAGCGTGTGCCCGGCATTGTGCCCACCCTGGAAGCGCACGACGATATCGGCGCGTTCGGCGAGCCAATCGACGATCTTGCCCTTGCCTTCATCGCCCCATTGGGCGCCGATCACCGCGACATTGGCCAAGCTGAACTCCTCGAAGCAAACCGCGCCGCTGTAAACAGCGGGCGGCGCGGCGTCCAATGCTTTGCCCGCTGCGACACTTGGCCCGTCCGCGCGACACAGTTTTGCGACAGCCGGAGAATAGAACAGTCGCGAAAGGACGAGGATGACCGCCCAAAGCATCGCGCTCAACCGCTTCGGCATCGGCGCGCGGCCCGATCAGGCGCCGCCCGCTGACCCCAAGGCCTGGCTGCTCGACCAGTTCGGCCGTTTCGCCCCGCGCCCGCCAGCGATCGCCGCGGTGCCGGGCCGCGCCCAGGTCGCGGCGGAGCTCGCCGAATATCTCCAGGAAATCCGCCCGGCGCTGCTGGCGCAACGCACGCGGGGGCCAGCCGGGCAGGCGATGACGGCGACACCCGCCATGACGCCGCCCGCGAATGGGGCGCTCGCCGATCCGGTCAAGAGCGCGCGCCAGTTCGTGCGCGGCCAGGGGCGCGACCATTATCTGGTCCAGGTCGGCGCGCGGGCGCAGGCGGCACTCGTCAGCGATACGCCGTTCCTGGAGCGGATGGCGTGGTTCTGGGCAAACCATTTCGCGGTCTCCGCCGATAAGCTGACCGTGGTGGGGCTCGCCGGCCTGCTCGAATTCGAGGCGATCCGCCCCAATCTGCTCGGCCGCTTCGGCGACATGTTGAACGCGGTCGAGCGCCATCCGGCGATGTTGCTCTACCTCGATCAGGCGGGATCGATCGGCCCGAACAGCTTCGTCGCCGAACGCGCGCGCCGCTTCGCGCCCAACCGCCAGCTGGGGCTGAACGAAAATCTCGCGCGTGAGATCATGGAGTTGCACACGCTCGGCGTGCGTACCGGCTATTCGCAGGCGGACGTCACCGAATTCGCTCGCGCGATGACGGGGTGGACCGTCGCCGGATTGAGTCGCGGCCCGCTCGCGCGGATCGTCGGCAATGTCGGTACGCCGGGTGATTTCGTTTTCGCCGACGCTGTCCACGAACCAGGCGCGCGCACGATCATGGGCAAGCGCTATGGCCAGGAGGGGGTCGCGCAGGCCCAGGCGGTGCTCAACGATCTCGCGACGCATCCCGCGACCGCGCGCCATATCGCGAGCAAGCTCGCGCGCCATTTCACCGGAGATACCCCGCCCCCGGCGCTGGTCGGCCGGCTGGAGGCCGATTTCCAGAGGACCGGCGGCGATCTGCCGAGCCTGTATCGCGCTCTGATCGAAGCCCGCGAGGCGTGGGTGGAAGCGCCGACCAAGTTCAAGACGCCGTGGGAATGGACGATCTCCGCCACCCGCGCTGTGGGCGCGCGCGAGGTGCCGCCCCAGGCGGTGTTCGGCCTGCTGCAACAGCTCGGTCAGCCGGTATGGCGACCAGGCTCCCCCGCCGGCTATGACGATATCGCCGCCAGCTGGGCCGGCCCCGACGCGGTGCTGCGCCGGGTCGAGGCCGCCGAGCGTTTGGCGACCCGCGCCGGCGGTGCGATCGACGCCCGCGCGCTGGCGCCGAAGCTCTTCCCCGGCACGCTCTCGGCCGAGACGGGCCGCGTGCTGGCGAGCGCCGATAGCCCCGGCCAGGCGTTCGCGCTGCTGCTGGTGTCGCCTGAGATGATGCGGAGATGACCATGCTCGATCGCCGTTCCTTCCTCGCCTCGGGCGCCACGCTCGGTCTGGCGCTAGGCCTCGCGCCGCGCATGGCCTTCGCTCGCGCCGCGGCCGACAAGCGCTTCGTGTTCATCATCCAGCGCGGCGCCGCCGATGGCCTGGCGACGCTCGCGCCTGTGGGCGACCCAGGCTTCGCCCTGGCGCGCGGCCCGCTGGCGGAGGATTATGCGGGCGCGACCAAGCTCGACGGCATGTTCGCGCTGCATCCAGCGCTCAAGAATGTCGCGGGACTGTACGGCCAGCGCCAGGCGCTGTTCGCCCATGCGATCGCCTCGCCCTATCGAGATCGCAGCCATTTTGACGGGCAGAATGTGCTCGAGACCGGCTCGGCCGGCGCCTATCAGGTGAAGGATGGCTGGCTCAACCGGCTGCTCGGCCAGCTGCCGCAGGCGCAGGCGCGCGCGATTGCCGTCGCGGTGACGGTGCCGCTCGCGCTGCGCGGACCTCATGAGGTGGCAAGCTATGCGCCCTCCGCGCTGCCCGAGGCGAGCGAGGATCTGCTGGCGCGCGTGGCGATGCTCTATCAGGGCGACGCGCAGCTCCACGGCCTGTGGAGCGAGGCGATGGCGACGCGCAAGCTCACCGCCGACATGGGCGGTGCGGCGGGACGGAACGCGGCGGCGACCGGAGCGCTCGCCGCGAAATTGCTCAGCCCGGCGGATGGCGCCCGGATCGCGATGATCGAAACCGGCGGCTGGGACACCCACGCCCAGCAACGCGGCCGACTGGCGGCGCAGCTGACCGGGCTCGACGCGATGGTCGGCGCGCTCCAGGCGGGGCTGGGGCCGCTGTGGAGCGATACCTTGGTGCTGGTCGCGACCGAGTTCGGGCGGACGGTCGCGGTGAACGGCACCGGCGGCACCGATCACGGCACCGCGTCCGCCGCGATGCTGCTCGGCGGCGCGGTGAAGGGCGGGCGCGTGCTCGCCGATTGGCCGGGCCTGCGCGGCGGCGACTTGTACGAGGGGCGTGACCTGAAGCCGACGCTCCAGCTCGATGCGTTCATCGCTGGCGCGTTGGGCGGCCATTTCGGAATCGAGCCCGCCCGCCTGCTCCCCGCGCTGTTCCCGGGCACAAGCGGCGCCAAACCGTTGGAAGGGCTGGTCTAACTCGCCCCAAGGTCTAAGCTCGTGCGATGACGAGTCGAACGGCATCGTGCAACTGCGGCCAGCTACGCATCACCTGTGAAGGCGCGCCGACGCGCGTTTCGATCTGCCACTGCCTGGAATGCCAGCGACGGACGGGAAGCGTCTATGCGGTCCAGGCCCGCTTCCCGCGCGACCGGGTCCGGGCCGAGGGCCGCTCAAGCAACTGGAGCCGCACCGGCGAAAGCGGCGGCACGGCGCGGTTCCACTTCTGCCCCGATTGCGGCGCGACCGTTTATTGGGAGCCGGATACGATGCCCGACTTCGTGCTGGTCGCCGTTGGCGCCTTCGCCGATCCCGGTTTTCCGGCGCCCGGCGTGTCGGTCTATGAAGAGCGCCAGCACCCCTGGGTAAGCGCGTTGGAGCGCTTGCCGATGGAGCATTGGGCCTGAGGCCAGGCGCGCCCGCGCTTATTTCAGCCGCGCTGGCGGGTTTTTGCCGAGTTCCATCAGCAGCCGGGTGAGCAGGTACAGGCGCGGCGTGACGGTCGGCAGCTCGATATACTCGCGCTCCGAATGCGCGCCGATGTTGACCGGCCCGAGCCCGTCGATCGCCGGCACGCCCGCTTCATAGGCGAGCGCCGATTCCGAAGCGCCGCCATTGCCGCCGCGCCCGAGCTTCAGCCCCACCTCGCCGTAAATCTTCTCGGCGAGCCCAGCGAGCGCATCGGTGCCGGGGTTGGTGGGGAGTGGGGGGAAGCTGTCTTCGCGGTGGATCGATACGGCGGTGTCGGGGATCACCCGGTCCGCGGCGTTCTTGGTCAGCAGCGCCATCACCTCGTCCCCCTGCGCCTTGGTGCGCAGCCGGACGTTGAGGGTCGCGGTCGCGTCCTCGGGGATGATGTTGTAGCGGCTGCCCGCCTTCATCAGCGTCAGATTGCTGGTCAGCCCGTCGCCGCTCTTTGGCAAGCCATCGGCGAGCTGGATCTGGTGGATCAGCTCGGACGCGGCGTTACGCCCTTCCTGCGGCGCGACCCCGGCATGGGCCGGGCGGCCCTTCACCGTGATCTCGAACGCGCTCGAACCCTTGCGCCAGATCGTTACCTGGTCGCCCGCCTGGCCGGGCTCCAAGTTCAGTTCGACATCGGCGTCCTTCACCAGCTCTGCGATCAGCTTGCGCGTGCCGGGCGAACCGCGCTCCTCGCTGGTTTCGACGAGGAAAGTGATGCTGGCGAAATCGTCGAACTTCAGCTGGCGCAGCAGCTTGATCGCCATGATGCCCGAGACGACACCGGCCTTTTCGTCACCCACGCCCGGCCCCATCGCGCGGTCGCCCTCGATACGGAACGGTCGCTTGGCGGCGGTGCCGGGTTCGAACACGGTGTCGCTATGGCCGATCAGCAGCAGCCGGCCCTTGCCGCGCCCGTTCAGCGTCGCGACCAGATTGTCGGGCAGTCCCGGCGCTTCGGCGGGCACCATCCGCACGTCCATGCCGAGTGCCTTCAGCTGTTCGGCGATGATCGCCTGCACTTGGGGGCCGGTTGCCATATTGCCGGTGCCCGAATCGATGTTCACCAGCCGCTCAAGCAACGCGAGCTGCTCGGCGCGCACCCCTTCGGCCGCGCGCCACACCGGCCCCGCCTTGCCGGACTGCGCGATCGCCGGCGCGGCGGTGGCGAGAAGCGTGGCGAGTAGCAGCGCGCGGTGCATGGCATGGTCCCCTGTTGCGTTCGCCGCCTTGATGCGAGGATGCGCGCGTGCTGTCCAGCCAAAGCCTTTGCTTGGCGCCGCCGGCTCGGTTAGCGGCGGCGGGATGAACGAACGCACGCGCGGCCTTGCCCTGGCGCTGGGGGCCTATGGCATCTGGGGGCTGCTGCCGCTGTACTTCGTGCCGCTGCGCGCGGTGGGCGCAATCGAGGTGGTCGCGCACCGCATCTGCTGGTCGCTGCTGCTGCTCGGCGCGATCGTGTTGTTCAGCGGGCGTTGGCCGAAGCTGCGCGCAGCGCTCACCAGCCCGGCCACCCTCGGCCGGCTCACGGCCAGCGCGCTGCTGATCGCGGTGAACTGGCTCGTCTATATTTGGTCGGTCGAGACGCGCCACGTCGTCGAGGCGAGCCTTGGCTATTTCCTGAACCCGCTGGTCAATGTGCTGCTGGGGGTCGCGCTGCTCGGCGAGCGGCTCGGGCGGGCGCAAATGCTGGCGGTGGCGCTGGCGACGATCGGGGTCGCGGTTCTCGGCATGGCGAGTGGGGTAGGGCAGGGATTGTGGGTGAGCCTGACGCTTGCGATCAGTTTCGGGCTGTACGGGTTGGTCCGCAAGGTCACGCCGGTCGAAGCGCTGGAGGGGTTGCTGGTGGAAACGTTGGTGCTTGTCCCGGTCGCGGCCGGCTATCTGGCGTGGCACGGCGCGCCGGGACTGGCACAGGGCGGGGTGGTGCCGGTGCTGCTGCTCGCCTCGGGCGCGGCGACCGCGGCGCCGCTGCTGATGTTCGCGGGCGCCGCGCGCCGCCTGCCGCTGTCGGTGCTGGGGTTGGTGCAATATCTGGCGCCGAGCCTGCAATTCCTGATCGCGGTCGCCTTGCTGGGGGAGCGACTGACGATCGCCCATGTCGCGTGTTTCGCGCTGATCTGGACCGGGCTCGCGGTGGTAGCGCTCGATAGCCTGCGCGCGGTACGGCGGCGGGCTGGCCAGGCAACTTGAACTAACAGCTTCCCCGGCGAAGGCTGGGGCCCAGCGTCCTGCCGGTAACTTGCGGCGCTCTCCGCCCGCGACGGCCGCGCGACTGGGCCCCGGCCTTCGCCGGGAAAGAGGAAGCGCAGGCGAACGCCGCCCCTTTTGCGTCCCCCGCCGCCATGCGTTAAGCGCCCGCGCATGACGCTCTATCCTCGTTTCGCCGCGCACCTGAATGCCGCGCTCGATGCCCTGGTCGCCGCTGGTGAACTGCCCGCTGGCCTGCCGACCCACGCCATCACCATCGAGCCGCCGCGCGATCCGTCGCATGGCGATCTCGCGACCAACGCCGCGATGGTGCTCGCCAAGCCCGCGGGCACGAATCCGCGCGCGCTGGCCGAAAAGCTTGCCGTGGCGCTGGGCGCGCTTGACGAGGTGGCGAGCGTCGCGGTCGCGGGGCCGGGCTTTCTGAACCTCACCCTTACCGACGCGACCTGGCGCGGCGAACTCGCCGCGATCCGCGCGGCGGGCGGCGCCTATGGCCGATCGACCAGCGGGCAGGGGGTGACGGTGAACGTCGAGTACGTCTCCGCCAATCCCACCGGGCCGATGCACATGGGCCATTGCCGGGGCGCGGTGGTCGGCGACGCGCTCGCCAGCCTGCTCCAATGGGCGGGGCATCAGGTGGTTCGCGAATATTATATCAACGATGCCGGCGGGCAGGTCGATGTGCTCGCCCGGTCGGTGCATCTGCGCTACCGCGAGGCGCTGGGCGCGGCGGTAACGATCCCCGAAGGCCTGTATCCCGGCGATTATCTGGTGCCGATCGGGCAGGCGCTCGCCGCCGAATTTGGCGATCGCTATGCGGCAGCGCCCGAGGCCGAGTGGCTCGCGCTGTTCCGGGCGCGGGCGGTGGCGGCGATGATGGACCTGATCCGCGCCGATCTCGCCTTGCTCGGCATCCATCACAATGTCTTCGCCTCCGAAGCTGCGCTGCAGGCGGCGAAAAAGCCCGAAGCCGCCGAGGCCGATCTGCGCGCGCGGGGCCTCGTGTATGACGGGATGCTGGAGGCCCCCAAGGGCGAGATGCCCGAGGATTGGGAGCCGGTGATGCTCCCGCTGTTCAAATCCACCGAGTTCGGTGACGATCAGGACCGGCCGATCAAGAAATCGACCGGGCAATGGACCTATTTCGGCGCCGATCTCGCTTATCATTACCAGAAAGCGCAGGCCGCCGATCAGCTTATCGACATTTGGGGCGCCGATCACGCCGGCACGGTCAAGCGCATCCAGGCGGCGGTCGCCGCGCTCACCGGCGGCAAGACGCGGTTCGACGTGAAGCTCGTCCAGATGGTCCGCCTGCTGCGCGATGGCGAGCCGGTGAAAATGTCGAAGCGGGCGGGCAATTTCGTGACGCTCGCCGATGTCGTGAACGAAGTCGGCAAGGATGTGGTGCGCTTCACCATGCTCACCCGCAAGGCCGATGCCCAGATGGACTTTGATTTCGCCAAGGTGGTGGAAGCATCGAAGGACAATCCCGTTTTCTACGTGCAATATGCGCACGCGCGCATCCGCTCGCTCCACCGCAAGGCCGCGGAACTCGGGATCGGTGCGGACGGCGCCGATCTGGCATTGCTCGATGCCGCCGAGCTCGCGCTGGTGAAGCGCGTGGCGCAATTCCCCCGGCTGGTTGAAGCTGCCGCCGCCGCGCGCGAGCCGCACCGGGTGGCCTTCTACCTCTATGACCTCGCCGCCGAGTTCCACGCCGCCTGGAACGCGGGCAACGATGCCCCCGGGCGGCGTTTCCTGATTTCGGACAATCCTGCGCTCACCGCCGCGCGACTTTTCCTTGCCGATGCGTTAGGGCAAGTGATCAGGAATGGCCTCACCATCATGGGTGTGGAGGCGGTCGAGGAGTTGAATTGATGCGCGAGGCGCTGCGCGACGAGGATCGGCTGCCCTGGCTCGAAACGGTCGACGAGGATTATGAGGATCGCCCCTCGACGATGCGCGTCGCGATCTTCGCGCTGCTGGGGCTGGCGCTGCTCGCGGCGCTGGTGTTTGGCGCCTATGCGTTGCGCCAGCGCGCGGCCACGCCCAGCCAGGGAAGTGGCGAACTGATCGCCGCGCCGCCGGGCGATTACAAGGTGAAGCCCGAGCAGGAAGGCGGGATGAAAGTGGAGGGCGAGGGCGACCTGGCCTTCGCCGCGAGCGAGGGCAAGCGCCCCGACAAGGCGCGGATCGATCCCAAGCAGCTGCCTGAAGCGCCAGTGGTGATGCCCGGCAAGGGCGCCATGCCGCGCGACATTGGCGGCGGCGCGGTGATCCAGATCGGTTCCTTCCCCGACAAGGCCGGCGCCGACGCCGCCTGGGCGCGGCAGGCCAAGCGCTTCGCTTTCCTGGGCGGGCTCGGCCATGCGGTGGAGAAGGCCGAGGTCGCCGGGCGTGTCTTCTATCGGCTGCGGGTGAACGCCGGCAGCGCCAACGCCGCGATGGAGCTGTGCAATAAGCTGCGCGTGGCGGGCGAGGCGTGCTTCATCGTCCGCGGGTGAGGGCGGCGTTTGGGGCATGACGCCGCGCGCGCCGTGTCCACCCACCCCAACCCCTCCCTTGAAGGGAGGGGCTATTACTTCAGATTGAACTTTGAACCGCATCTCCCCTCCCTGAAAGGGAGGGGGCGGGGGCGGGTCGAAGTCTGGGCGCAACGCCCTCTCGCGCTCGCCACGCCCCCTCGCTAAACCGCCCCGATGAAACCCGTGATCTTCGGCCTTGCCGGCCTGGCCCTCACCCCGGACGAAGCTGCCTTCTTCCGCGCCGCCGATCCCGCCGGCTTCATCCTGTTCAAGCGCAATTGCGAGAACCGCGCCCAGCTGCGCGCGCTCACCGATAGCCTGCGCGATCTCACCGGCCGTGCCGATCTGCCCATCCTGATCGACCAGGAGGGCGGGCGCGTCGCGCGGATGCAGCCGCCCGAATGGCCCGCTTTCCCCGCCGGCCCCGCCTTCGATGCGCTTTACGATACCGCGCCGATCTCCGCGATCGAAGCGGCGCGCGCCAACGCTCACGCGATCGCGCTGACGCTCGTCGAGGTGGGCATCACAGTCAACTGCCTGCCGCTGCTCGACGTTCGTGCGCCCGAGACGACCGAGGCGGTCGCGTGTCGCGCGCTAGGGAGCGACCCGCGGCGCGTGGCGGCGCTGGGCCGTGCCGTGCTCGACGGGCTGGCGGCGGGGGGCGTGATCGGGGTGGTGAAGCACATGCCGGGCCATGGCCGGGCGCGGGTCGATAGCCATCATCTGCTGCCAACCGTGTCGGCGCCCCCCCATGACCTCGCAAGCGACATCGCCCCGTTTCAGGCGCTGCGAGACGCACCGATGGGGATGACCGCGCATATCGTGTTCGAGGCGTGGGACGCCGATCGCCCGGCGACGTTGTCACCCACCGTGATCGAGCAAGTGATCCGTGGCGCGATCGGCTTTGACGGGCTGCTAATGACCGACGACATCGACATGAAGGCGCTCTCCGGCACCGCGGGCGAGAAAGCGGCTGGGGCGCTCGCGGCAGGGGTCGATCTGGTGCTCGATTGCTGGGCGCGGATGACCGAGATGGAAGAGATCGCCGAGCGCATCGGCGAGATCACGCCCGCCGCCAAGGCCCGGCTGGACCGCGCGATGGCGACGCTGCGCCAGCCCGAAGGCGATCTCGCCGAGTTGATCGCCAGGCGCGATGCGCTGCTAGCGTTGAACTGAAACTGGGGGGCGCCGTCAGCGGCCGTTGTTGACGACCAGATCGGCTTCGGCGCCGCCATCATCGCGCTTGGTGACGAACAGCGCGTAAGCCGCGTCGCCGCGCGCACCAGCGAGGACATGGGCGTCGCCATCCGCCTGATGCTCGGCCGAATAGCCGGCGGCGGTGGCCTTGGTGTAATACCAGTCGATCAGCCCTTGGACGCTCGTCGCGCTGGCGAAGCTCACCACGCGCAGCGCGCAGCTGCCGTGGGCATTGCCGGCCGCTTCGATCACGCGCGCATCGGGGTAGAGCGGGAGGTCGGCCGGCAGCTGAGCCGCCCAACGCGCCGAATAGCTGACATTGCGCGCGCACGCGCCACCCCCGCGCCGCTCGGCGAGGCCCGACAGGGTCATCGCCTCGCGCTTGGCGGCACAAGCGGGGCAGTTTTTCGCGGCCGCCGGCGCGGTGCGGGCGAGTTCGCTCGTCGCCGCCTCGCCACCCGCGCGGCGCACCGGCTTGTCGGCGGGGAGCGGCGCGGCATAGGGCTGGCGCGCGGGGCGAACCGCGTCGCGATTGCTCTGGCCGGTCAGATTGGGGTCGACCATGATCTGGTCGCGCAGGCTGCTCATCAGCGTCGGGTCGCGGACATTGCCTTGCGCGTTGCCATCGGCGAGTTCGGCGTCGAGGCTGTCGAGATTGCGCGCGGCGTCATCCTGCCCACCACAGGCGGCGAGCAGCAACAGCAGCGACAGGGGCGTCCAAGCGCGCATCGTCAGTCTCCCACCACACCTATCACCGGTGCGGGTTAAGATTTCCTCGACTTTGCTTGGCGCCTTGTTCTTGGCCGCTCAAGAGGCCATTCTCGCCCGAGTGTTCAATCTTGCATCACTTTTGCTCGGGCTGCTTGCGCTGCTGGTCGCGATGATTGGTTTCGTGCCGCTACTCGGGTGGCTCAACTGGTTGGCGATCCCGCTTGCTTTCGTCGGGCTGGTGATCGGATTGATGTCGCGCGGCAAGGCCGGGCGCGCGGTGTGTGCGGTGGTGCTGGCGGGCGCTTCGCTACGGCTGTGGGTGGGCGCGGGAATTTTCTGAAGGGCGGAAAAGGGGCGGCGGACCGGGCCACCGCCCCTCGACCATTACCGGCAGGTCACCTGATTGCGATCGACCGAGGTGCCAATCGCGGCGCCACCTGCCGCGCCCAGGATGGTGCCCAAGGTCTTGGAGCCACCTGGCGCGATCAGGTTACCGAGCACGCCACCGCCAAGCCCGCCGACGATCAGGCCGGTCGTCCCATCATTGCGGCGGCAATAATAGCGTCCATCCGAACCGCGATAGACGCGGTCATTGCGCGACAAATAGTGCGGGCGATAATTGCGGCCGTCACGATAATAGCGATCGGCAAAATAGCCGCGGCGATTGTCACGCCAATCCTCGCGCGCATCACGGCGATAGTCGCGTCGTGCTTCGCCAATGTCGCGGCGATATTCCCGCTCGGCACGGCGCACATCGCGCGGATCGTCGGCATTGCGCAGATCGCGGCGATAGTCACGCTGGGCCTGACGGACGTCGCGATTATACTCGCGGGTGTCGCGCCGGTCTTGTGCCTGGGCAGGCAGGGCGGCGAAGCCGGTGGCGGCGGCCGCGAGAGCCAGAATGAAACGTCGCATGTTATCCTCCTTTGCTTTCCCCTAAACAGGCCAGGGCCGGGGGGAGTTGCATGAAGGTGAAATTACGCGCGGTTCATCTGTCCTTCAGCCGCCGGCACACGATCAGCGGCAGCGTTCGCGCGCGGTGAGCGAGCGATCGACCGCACGGCCCGCCAGCGCGCCGCCGGCCGCGCCCAGCGCGGTGCCGAGGATGCCGCCGCCATCCAGCGAGCGCCCGACGAGTGCGCCGCTCACGCCGCCGACGATCAGGCCGGTGGTGCCATCCGAATGGCGGCAATAGGTGCGGCCGTTGCGGGTATAGACATAGGCACGCTGGCGCTTCTTCTTGGCCTCGGCCTTCACAGGATTAACGAGCAGCGCCGCCGGCGGCACGGCCAGCGAGAGTGCCGCGAGGCTGAGCATGACTGAACGCATCATCGGTCTCCTTCGGTTTGTTACGCCACCCCCAACGTTGCGGGGTTAATCGAGGTTGCATGAACCTCCAGCAACCGCTCGTTAAGCGACTGGATAGCGCAGGCGCCCGATGAAGCGGCTGAGGCTCGGCAGGTTCTGCGTGCGCTCCAGAAACGCCGATTTTGCCTTTTCGAACCGCATGATACCGGCGATGCGGCGGGCGAGGAAGCCGCGCGTTTCGGCATAATCCTCGCTCTCGTCATCGAGGAACACGGTGATCGTCGCGGCATAGACGGTGCCGAGGATCGCGCGCTTGGTGTAGTGATTATAGTCGGTCGCGGTATCGCCCGCGCCGCGCCAGACCGCGTCGGCGCTGCGCCAGCCCATGCCGAGCCCGCGCGGGGCATTCTGGGGCAGCGCCAGGATGGCCAAAGCCCTTCTCAGAGCGTCTCGATTCGGGTGGAGCAGCGCCAGCCGCGCCTCGACCAGCGCCTGGATGCGCTCGCGCACCTTCATCGCGGCGAGCGCCTCGCGGGTGAAGCCTTCCATCATCGCGGCGTCGATGCTCGCGAACCAGGCGTCGATCATCGGCACCGCGCCGCCATCATAAGCGAGGCGGGCGATGTCGCGGTCGAGCCCGGCCTGATCGGCGGCGAAGTCGCGCGCTTCGGCGGTCCAGCCGTCGAACGCGGCGTTGGCGGCGATCAGCGGCGCGAGCGCGAGGCGGATTTCATCGAGCGTGGCGTCGGCGGCAATGGTCATGCTGTTTCTCCCGATGAAGGCCATTTAGGACGCGCGGCGCACCAACACCAGCGCCGCCGCGACCAGCAGCGCGCCCGCGAGATCGGGCAAGGCCAGTCGCTCGCCATAAGCCAGCCAGCCGATCGCCGCCGCGACCCCCGGCTGGATCAGCAGCGCGATGCCCACCACCAGCGGCGACAACCGGCCGAGCGCGTAGATCATCAGCCCCTGGCCCAGCACCTGGCTCGCCAGCGCGAGTCCGATCAGCGCGCCCCACTGGCCCGGCACGATGCGTTCGCCGAGCAGCGTCGAAAACAGGAGCAGCGGCAAGATGCTGGCGAGCGACGACAGCGCCAGCGTGGGGAGTGGCGCCATCGCCGCGCGCGCGCGCGCCATCGCGATGAAATAGATCGCATAGAGAATGCCCGCGACCAGGCTTAGCAAATCGCCTGCGAGGTGGCGCGGATCGGCCTGATATGAACGGCCCATCAGCAGCGCGCCACCCGCCGTCGCCAGGACAAGCGCGACGGCCTGCGCGCGGTTTGGCAGCGCCCGCGCGACGACGAAACCATAGATCGGGAAGATCAACGTCGCCACGTTGCCGAACAAGGTCGCGTTGGCGAGGGTGGTGCGCACGATACCCAGATGCCAAGTCGCCAGATCGCCGGCGAAAGCGACACCAGCGAACGCCGCCCACAGCAGCACTCCCGGCGTCACCCCGCGCGGGCGCCCGCCAGTCGCCGCCGCCATCGCCACGATCAGCGGCGCGGCGAGCGTGATCCGCCAGAAGGCGGCGGCGACGGGGCCGACATCGGCCAGCCGCACGAACCACGGCCCGAAGGCGAGCGCGATATTGGCGAGCACCACCGCCGCGAAGGCGCTGGCCGGGGGGCGGGGGGCGGCGGATGCGTGGGACAGGGCGACCCCCAAGTTTTTCTTTCGTAGGCGAAGCGATGCGTTCGGGCGCTTAGCGCGCTATCTGCGTGCTGTCGCCCCTATGCGGGCGCTTGTGGTGCAGCGCAGAGGAGAAGCCCTTGCCCAACCTGTTCGATCCCATCCAGCTTGGCGCGATCCACGCCCCCAACCGGGTGCTGATGGCGCCGCTCACTCGCGGTCGCGCGAGCCAGAGCCATGTTCCGCAGCCGATCATGGCCGAATATTATGCCCAGCGCGCGAGCGCCGGGCTGATCATCAGCGAGGCGACGGGCATCAGCCAGCAGGGCCTGGGTTGGCCATTCGCGCCGGGGCTGTGGAGCGACGAACAGGCCGCCGCGTGGCAGCCGATTACCGATGCCGTCCATAAGGCCGGTGGGCGGATCGTCGCCCAGCTGTGGCATATGGGCCGGGTGGTGCATTCCAGCTTCAACGGCGGCGCCGCCCCCGTCTCCGCCTCGGCGACGCGGGCGCCGGGCCGGGCGCACACTTATGTCGGCCGCCAGGAATATGATGTCGCCCGCCCGCTCGAGCTTGACGAGATACCGGGCTTGCTCGGCGACTATGCCCGCGCCGCGCGCAACGCGATCGCCGCCGGGTTCGACGGGGTGCAGATCCACGCCGCCAATGGCTATCTGATCGACCAGTTCCTGCGCGACGGCTCCAACCACCGCAACGATGCTTATGGCGGCGCGCCCGAAAACCGCATCCGCCTGCTGCGCGAAGTGGCCGAGACCGTCGCCCGCGAAATCGGCGCCGATCGCACTGCCGTCCGCCTCTCCCCCAACGGCGATTCGCAAGGCTGCGACGATAGCGACGCGGCGAGCGTGTTCGTCCCCGCCGCCGCCGCGCTTGACGCGATCGGCATCGCTTTCCTCGAACTGCGCGAGCCGGGGCCGGACGGCACCTTTGGCCGCACCGAGGTGCCCAAGCAATCGCCCGCGATCCGCGCGGTGTTCCGCCGGCCGTTGGTGCTCAATTCCGATTATGTGAGCGCGGCGCAGGCGCAGGCGGCGATCGATTCGGGGGTGGCGGACGCGATCAGCTTCGGCCGCACCTTCCTGGCGAACCCCGATCTGCCCGAGCGGCTGCGCGCCGGCGCTCCGCTCAACGCCGATGTGATGGCGACCTGGTACAGCCAGGGGCCGGAAGGCTATGTCGATTACCCGGCGCTGGAGACGGCCTCGGCCTGAGGCCTTTGACCGGGAAAAAAACAGCCGTCGCCCCGGGCTTGACCCGGAGTCCAGCTTCTTCGCCCGCTGCGAGGCAGCGGAACCCCGGCTCGGGGGCCGGGGTGACGGGGCCACCGGATATTGCGGTAGCTCGATCGCCGCTCTAGGCTTTTGTTTATCCGCGATTTCCGAGCCGGCAGGTGATTCCACCTGCCTCGAAATCGCTCTAGCCGATCGGCACGAACCGCACCGGCAGCCCGTCCTTCGGCCGGGGGATTGGCCATGCCTGCCAGTCATGCCCGGCATCCTCGGGCACGTCGATCCGATAGCGGCGGAGCAATTGCGTCATCAGGATGCGGACCTGCATCTCGGCGAAGTGCAGGCCCAGGCACATATGCGCCCCGCCGCCGAACGGTACCCAGGCGAAGCGGTGGCGCGCGCGGACCTTTTCGGGTTCGAAGCGCAGCGGATCGAAGACGTGCGGGTCGGGCCAGATTTCCGGCATATGGTGCGTGAAGGCGACCGAGACGCCCACCTGGGTGCCGGCGGGAATACGATAGCCGCCGAACTCGAAATCCTTCAGCGCGCGCCGGGGGATGGAGGGCACCGGCGGCATCCAGCGCAGCGCTTCCTTGAAGGCATAATCGGTGAGCGTCAGCCGATCGAGCTGGCCGTAAGCCAGCCCCTCGTCGTCGTTCAGCCCCAGCGCCATGATCTCGTCGCGCAGCCGCTCCTGCCAGGCGCCGTGGCGCCCCAGCAGCAGCACCAGCGAGGTGGCGGACGAGGTGATCGTGTCGTGCGCCGCCATCATCAGGAAATTCATGTGATCGGCGATGGCAGCGTCGCTCAACGGGCGGCCCTGCTCGTCGGTCGCGCGGCAGAAGTGCGAGAAGAAATCTTGGCCGTCGCCGTCGCGGCGGCGGGGGATTTCGCGCTTGAACAGGTCGATCAGGTAGCGCCGCCCCGCCACCCCCCGCGCCATCGGCGTGCCGGGCACGGGGTAGCGGATGGGCGCGACGCTTGCCTGCACCTCGTCGACAAAGGCTTGATTGACCCGCTTCGCCTCCGGCCCGAGCTCCATGCCGAGGAAGCTTTCGGCCGCCAGATCGAGCGTCAGCGCCTTGATCGCGTCGTAGAAGCGCATCGGCCGGTTGGCCCAGCCGCGCACCTCACGCGCGATGCCACGGTTCAGCTGCTCGGCGTAATGGCGCATCGGCTCGGGCTTGAACGCGACCGAGAGCGTGCGGCGATCGGCGCGGTGCTTTTCGAAGTCCATCAGCATCAGCCCGCGCGGGAAGAGCAGGTTGAGCAGCGGCCCCCAGCCCTGTTCGGACGAGAAGATCTTGTCGCGATCGAACAGCACCAGCTCGTTCGCCTCGGGGCCTATCAGATTGAGCATCGTGTCGCCGAACGCGCGGTTGCGGTAGATCGGGCCGTAGCGATCGAACATCCGCCGCCCGAAGGCACGGGGGTCCTTGAGCATCCGGAAAGTGTTGCCGACGATCGGCGGACCATCCTCGCCCGGGATATGAGCAAGCGTTTTCGCGGAGGCGCGCGGCAGCCAGTGCGGGTTGGCGGCATGGGTATGGGCAAAGGCCATCGACGTCTCTCCGTTACTTACACGGCTATAAGTAAGCGGGCGGAAGCGCTCAAGTTCGGTTTGCGGAAGAACCACCCTCACCCGCGAGCGGGAGAGGGCGTTTTCTTTATATGGGTTCATAGCCCTCTCCCGCTGGCGGGAGAGGGTTGGGTGAGGGCCTTCTTTTCTTCCCCCTCCCGAAGCTAAACATTACATTGCCGCATGTCCGCCGCACTTGACACCGTGGCGACGACCCGAAAGAAACATGCGATCAAACTGCGAGAAGGGGCTGTCGATGGGCATGCGGATCGGGCTGGTAAGCGGGCTGGCCATCGCCTTGTGCCTAGCCGGTTGCGCGACGAGCGACGCTAAGCCGCAATCGAGCGCCAACGCCGCGCCGCCCAAGCAGCCGGGCAAGACCTATAGCCGCGATCCCTTTCCCTCGACCTATCGGCCCTATCCCGGCGCGCCGACGCTCGTCACCAACGTCACCATCTTCGATGGCGAGGGCGGCAAGATCGATCGCGGGCAAATCCTGTTCGCCGATGGCAAGATCGTCGCGATCGGCGCGAGCGTTCAGGCCCCCGCCGGGGCGACGGTGATCGACGGCGCGGGCAAGGTGGTGACGCCCGGCATCATCGACATCCACAGCCATCTTGGCGACTATCCCTCGCCCGGCGTGCAGGCCAATTCGGACGGCAACGAGGCGACCGGCCCGGTCACCGCCGATGTGTGGGCCGAACACAGCGTCTGGCCGCAAGACCCGGGCTTCAGCCGCGCGCTCGCCAATGGCGGCGTCACGACGCTGCAGGTGCTGCCGGGCTCGGCGAACCTGTTCGGCGGGCGATCGGTGGTGCTGAAGAACGTCTATGCCCGCACCGTGCAGGGCATGAAGTTCCCCGGCGCGCCCTATGGCCTGAAGATGGCGTGCGGTGAGAACCCGAAGCGCGTCTATGGCAGCAAGGGCCGCCAGCCCTCGACCCGGATGGGCAATATCGCCGTCGATCGCGCGACCTGGGCGCGCGCGGCCGAGTATAAGCGCCGCTGGGACAAATATGAAAAGGATGGCGGCGATCCCCCGTCGCGCGACATCGCGATGGACACGCTGCGCGGCGTGCTCGCCGGCGAAATCCTGGTGCAGAACCACTGCTACCGCGCCGATGAAATGGGCATCGTGCTCGATATGGCGAAGGAGTTCGGCTATCACGTCTCCGCGTTCCACCACGGGGTGGAGGCGTACAAGATCGCCGATCTGCTGAAGGCGAACGACACTTGCGCGGCGGTGTGGGCCGATTGGTGGGGCTTCAAGATGGAGTCCTATGACGCGATCAGCGAGAATCTCGCGATCCTGCAGAACAGCGGCGCCTGCGCGATGATCCATTCGGACGACGCGAACGGCATCCAGCGCCTGAACCAGGAAGTCGCCAAGGCGCTCGCGGCGGGGCGGCGCGCGGGGTTCACGATCAGCGACGCGACCGCCTGGACCTGGCTCACCTATAACCCCGCCAAGGCATTGGGCATCGCCGACAAGACCGGGAGCCTCAAGCCCGGCAAGATGGCCGATGTGGTGCTGTGGAATGGCAATCCGTTCAGCGTCTATGCCCGCCCCGAAAAGGTGTGGATCGACGGCGCCTTGCTCTACGACATGAACAATCCAAGGCTGCGGCCCGTGTCCGATTTCGAGCTTGGCCAACCCGGTTCGGGAGACGTGAAATGATCCGCTGGCTGATCGGCACCGCGGCGCTCGCGCCCGCCACCCTCGTTCTCGCCACCCCTTGCGCCGCGCAGAGCGTTGCGATCACCAACGCCAAGCTGGTGGTGGGTGACGGCTCGGCCCCGGTCGACGGAGCGACCGTCGTGATCCAGGGCGGCAAGGTCGTCGCCGCCGGCAAGGGTGTCGCCGCGCCAGCGGGGGTGGAGGTGATCGACGCCGGCGGGCGCTATGTGACGCCGGGGATCGTCGCCGGCTTCACGCGCATGGGCATCGTCGAGGTGGATGGCGTCGATGAGACCAACGACGCCGCCGCCGGCAATTCCCCGTTCCACGCGGCGATCGACGTCGCCCCCGCGATCAACCCCAAGACCAGCGCGATCGCGCTCAACCGCGCCGAGGGGATTACCCGCGCCGTGGTCGCGCCGGCCACGCGCGGCTCGATCTTCGCGGGGCAGGGGGCGATCATCGATCTCGGCGCCGACGAGAATTCGGTGACCGTGCCGCGCGCCTTCCAGTTCCTGGAATATGGCGAAAGTGGCGCCCGAGCGGCGGGCGGCAGCCGGCCGGCGGCGATAGTCGCGCTGCGCGACGCGCTGAAGACCGCGCGGGCCTATGCCAAGGCCCCGGGCGCTTATCTCGATCAGGGCCGCGACGCGCTCGTCAACCGTGCCGACGCCGCCGCGCTCGAGCCGGTGGTGACCGGCCGCGTACCGCTGCTCGTCCATGTCGAGCGCGCGTCGGACATGCGCGCGCTGATCGCGCTCAAGGCCGAATATCCCGCGCTGCGGCTGGTGTTCGTCGGCGCGAGCGAGGGCTGGATGATCGCGCGCGAGCTCGCCGCCGCGAAGATTCCGGTACTCGCCTCGGCGCTCAACGATCTGCCCGAAAGCTTCGAGATGCTTGCCGCCACACAGAGCAATGTCGGGCGGATGAAGGCGGCGGGCGTGCAGGTCGGGCTCGGCATCATCAACGATAACGATGCCCGCCAGGCGCGGTACGAGAAGCAGTACGCCGGCAATCTGGTCGCGCTCACCAAAGTGCCGGGCGCCAGCGGGCTGAGTTGGGACGCGGCCTTCGCCAGCATCACCGGCGACGCGGCGGCGGCGATCGGCCTTGGCGGCGAGCTGGGCACGCTGAAGCCCGGGCGGCGCGGCGATGTCGTGATCTGGTCGGGCGATCCGCTCGAACTCGATAGTGCGGCCGAAAGCGTGTTCATCGACGGCGTCAAGCAACCGCTCGGCACGCGTCAGGCGGAACTGCTGAAACGCTATCGCCAGCCGCAAGAAGGCGCGCTACCCAAGGCTTACGAGCGCTGAGGGGAGTCGGTCGCTCGGGTAGGAGCGGCAAGTAATGCGGTTTGGCGGGAAAGTAACGACGGCGCTCGTCGCGCTGTCGCTTGTTTCGGGGTGCGGTTCGGATGGCGGTGGGAGCGGCGGCGGCACCGCGACAACCGCGACCACCGGCACCACCACCGGCGGCACGACGACGACCACGGCCACCGGCTGCACCGTGCGCGAGCGCCAGGATTGGGTGCTCGCCCAGTTGCGCGAATGGTATTTGTTCCCGGAAACATTGCCCGCCAACCCCAATCCGGCGGCGTTCAGCACTGTCAGCGATTTCCTTGATTCGCTCACCGCGACCGCGCGCAGCCAGCGGCGCGACCGGTTCTTCACCTACATCACCTCGATCGCGCAGGAGAATGGGCTGATCAATTCGGGCGCCAGCGCGGGCTTCGGCTTCCGTCTGACGCTCGATCCCGGCAACCGCCTGCTGGTCGCCGAATCGTTCGAGGGCGCGCCGGCGCTGACTGCGGGCATCGATCGCGGCGCCGAGATCGTCGGCATCGGCACCTCGACCTCGACCGTGCAGACCGTATCGAGCCTGATCGCGGCGGGCGGCACCCAGGCGCTGAACGATGCGCTTGGCCCCAACACCGCGGGTACGACCCGGGTGCTGCGGGTGCGCGACGCGAGTGGCCAGCGCGATATCGCGGTGACCAAGAGCGACTTCAGCCTGATCCCGGTCTCGCCGCGTTATGGCGGGCTGATCCTGAACAATAACGGCCAGCAATATGGCTATCTCAACCTGCGCACCTTCATCGTCAACAGCGCGGGGCAGCAGCTGCGTGACGCGATCGGGCGGTTCCGCACCGCGGGCATCACCAACATGATCGTCGACCTGCGCTATAATGGCGGCGGGCTGGTAAGCGTGGGCGAGCTGCTGGGCGATCTGCTCGGCGGCAACCGCTCGACCTCGGACGTGCAGGGCTATACCGTGTTCCGGCCCGAAAAATCGTCCAACAACACCCAGCGCAATTTCCAGCCGCAGCCGGAATCGGTGTCGCCGACGCGGATCGTCTTCATCACCACCGGCAGCACCGCCTCGGCGAGCGAAGAGGTGATCAACGCGCTGATCCCCTATTACGGCAACCGCCTCGCGCTGGTGGGAAGCAATACCTTCGGCAAGCCGGTGGGGCAGATCGCGCTCGATCGCGCGGCGTGCGACGATCGGCTGCGGGTGGTCGCGTTCCAATCGCAGAACTCGGCGCGGTCGGGCGATTATTATGACGGGCTGGCGAGCAAGGTGGCGGTCAGCTGCCAGGCGCGCGACGATCTGAGCACGCCACTGGGCAATGCGGGCGAGGCATCGATTCGAGCGGCGATCGACACGCTGAACGGGCAAAGCTGTAGCGCCATCACCGCGAGCGCTGGCGGAGCAACGCCACAGGCGGCCACCGCGACGTTGTTCCCCGAGAACCAGCTGCTCCAACCCGACCAGCCGAGCCCCGCGCAGCGCGAGGTGCCGGGGCTCTACTGACGGGGAGCAGCCGCGCTGCTCCCCCTTCCGACGCGCAAGACCGAGCCTCAGGCCAACGCCGCGATCTGCGCGAAGAAGTCGATGAAGCCCAGGGTCGCGCCGTCGAAGCCGAGCACCTTGGGGTTGCTGCTGTCGATCAGCAGATATTCGTCGGGCGCGTGGGCGCCATTGCCGTGCCCGAAGCCGAATTGCCCCGCCGCGAGCGAAATCGGCGCCGAGGTGAAGACATAGCCCGGCCACGATCCCGCCAGCCGGGGATAGACCGAGGTCTTCACGCCGGCACGCGCGTAGGTCGCGAGTTCGGCCTTGATGAGCGGCGAATTCTCGTCGGTTTCGGTTGGATCATACCCGCCGGTCACCTTCACCTCGATGTCGCCGAAACCGTGCTTCGCCAGATGCGCCTTCAGCTTCGCCACGCAATCGTCATGCGTCTGGTTCGGCACCAGGCGGAAATCGAGCTTGGCGACCGCGCGGCTCGGCAGGATGGTCTTGCCGCCGGGGCCGGTATAGCCCGCGACCAGCCCCTCGATGTTCACCGTCGGCTGCGCGGCGAGGCGTTCGAGCGTCTCGCGCAAGGGCGCATCGCCGATGAAATGCTGCACGCCCATTTGCCGCTTCATCACTGCCTCGTCGCGCTTGGCGGCGCTGTCGGCGATCAGCGCCTTTTCGCGCGGGGTGAGCGGGCGGACGCGATCGAACCAGCCGTCGATCACCGGCATGTTGCCATCGGCGGTGACGAGCGTCTGGAGCGCTTCGACCAGATGCCAGGCAGGGCTGTCGACCACCGCCTTCATCGAGGAGTGGAGATCCTTGGCCGGCCCGCGCCCCCAGCGCTCGCCGGTCGCGATCAGTTCGCATTCGATGATGCCCTTGGCGCCCAGATTGATTTCGGCCGCGCCGTCGCCGGGGGCTTGCCAGGCGCTCGGGATCACCACCCCGACGCTCTTCTTGAGCGCGGCGGCGATATCGGGCCGCCGGACGATCTGCGGGAAATGCGGCGAGCCGATCTCCTCCTCGCCCTCGCACACCAGCACCAGATTGACCGGCGGCCTGCGCCCCGTGGCTTTATAGGCGGCGAGCGCCGCGAGGACCACCGACTCCGGCCCCTTCTGGTTCACCGCCCCGCGCCCGATCAGCACCTTGCCGAGCCCCGCGCGCTCCACGATCTGCCCTTCGAGCGGCGGCGCGGACCATTCGGCGGGATCGAACTGCTTCACATCGTACATGAAATACAGGCCGAGGGTTTTCTTGGCGCCGTTGTCCATCGTCGCGAACACGCCGGGCACGCCATCGGTCGGCACGATCTCGACCTTCTGGAAGCCCGCCTCGCGCGCCAGCTCCGCCATATAGGCGGCGCCTTCCTTCACGTTGCGCCCTTCGGCGGCGATGGTGGGGAGGGCGATCCAGTCGCGCAGGCGCTTGATCGCCGCGTCATGGCCGGCGGCGACCGCCTTGGCGAGTGCCTCGTCCTGCGCCGCGAGCGCCGCGCCCGGCACCGCGAAGGTCGCACCGAGCGCCGCCAGCTTGAGCATTTCGCGCCGATCCATTGTCTCTCTCCCCATCTGTTTGTCGTCGATCATGCCCGGTTGGCGTGGCGAGGCAAGGGGGCGTGGAACCACAGCTTCAGGGCGGGATGACGGAAAACAGCACAAATCTACTGATCGTCACCCCGGGCTTGACCCGGGGTCTCGCTTTCCCTTCTGTCTCGCCGATGCAGGAGCAAGGCGGCTGGGTTTATATCATGGCTGATCGCTACCGGGGCACCATGTATGTCGGTGTAACCACGGATTTGGCCGCGCGTGTTGATCAACATCGGCGCGGCGAAGGTTCGGACTTCTGCCGTCGCTATGAGATTGATCGGTTGGTCTGGGCCGACCGGGCACCGTCGATCGTTGACGCCATCGCCCACGAGAAGCGGCTGAAGCGTTGGCGGCGCGAGTGGAAGTTCGCGTTGATCGAGCGAGCCAACCCTGCGTGGCAGGATCTGTTTGAGCTTCTGGCGTAGGAAAGCGGGACCCCGGCTCAAGGCCGGGGTGACGGCCAAGGGGTCACTCAATCACTCGTCGCGACTGAGTGACCCGGACCCAGCGGCCATTGGCGGGTGGCGCCGGTGCCCCGCATTGACTTCCGCACCCCCGCCCCCTATCTGCGCCGGCGTCGCGGGCTTTTTGCTGCGCTGCGTGATCGGGCGGATGAGCCGCCCCGGCGCGCCTGCTGACACTTCATGCTTCCCAAATCACGCGGGGGGTTCACCCCGTCGCCGCGCCCGGCATCCGGGCGCGCTGACGCTTGTTTTTTTGAGGAAGTTTTCAATGTCTTTCGCAACCCTCGGCCTCGCCGAGCCGCTCGTGCGCGCGCTCGCGGCGAAGAATTATGCCGAGCCCACCCCCATTCAGGCGCAGTCGATCCCGGCGCTGCTCGAGGGCCGTGATCTGCTCGGCATCGCGCAGACCGGCACCGGCAAGACCGCTGCGTTCATGCTGCCCTCGATCCAACGCCTGGTCGAGGCCAAGGGCGTACGCCGCCCGCGCAGCTGCCGGATGCTGGTGCTCGCCCCCACCCGCGAGCTCGCCGGGCAGATCGCCCAGAGCGCGCGCGACTATGCGCGCTTCAGCAAGCTGTCGATCCAAACGGTGTTCGGCGGCACCTCGATCGGGCGCGACCGGGCGAACATGGCGCCGGGCGTCGACATTCTGGTCGCCACCCCGGGCCGCTTGCTCGATCTGGTCGATCAGGCGGCGATCAACCTCGGCAATATCGAGATTCTGGTGCTCGATGAGGCCGACCAGATGCTCGATCTGGGCTTCATCCATGCGCTGCGCCGCATCGTCCAGCTCGTGCCGCGCGACCGCCAGACCCTGTTCTTCTCGGCGACCATGCCCAAGTCGATCCGCGAGCTGGCCGACAAGTTCCTGAGCGATCCGGCGACGGTTTCGGTCACCCCGGTCGCGACCACGGCGGAGCGCGTCGAGCAGGAAGTGATTTTCGTCCAGCAGGCGGAGAAGCAGGCGCTGCTCACCATCGTGCTGCGCGATCCGCAAGTGGAGCGCGCGATCGTCTTCACCCGTACCAAGCACGGCGCCGATCGCGTCGTGAAGCTGCTGGCGGCGAATGGCATCGCCTCGAACGCGATTCACGGCAACAAGAGCCAGGCGCAGCGCGAGCGGGCGCTGGGTGATTTCAAGTCGGGCCGGGTGAAGGTGCTGATCGCGACCGACATCGCCGCGCGGGGCATCGACATTTCGGGTATCTCGCACGTCGTCAATTTCGAGCTGCCAAACGTCGCTGAACAATATGTCCACCGCATCGGCCGCACCGCGCGCGCCGGGGCGAGCGGGCTCGCGGTGAGCTTCTGCGCCGAGGACGAACGCAGCTATCTGCGCGACATCGAGAAGCTGACCCGCCAGCGCGTGCCGGTGCGGCCACTGCCCGAGAATTTCATCGCCGAATCCAATGCCTTGAAGGCGGAGCGCGCCAAGGTGATCGGCAAGGAGCCGATCCGCGAGGATCGTCCGCGCCGCGAAGGTCCGCGCCCGCCGCGCGCGACGCATCAGGCGCGCCCGACGCATGGCCGCCCGGCCCAGGTCGGGCGCGGGCGGCCCGGTTTCGGGGACGAGGCCCGTGGCGGCGACGCCCGC
>FRDC01004812.1_pt1 | contig 64365 bp, 59 predicted proteins | sample 1106171 | NCBI WGS metagenome assembly FRDC01 (sample SAMEA3930566, study PRJEB13176) | freshwater metagenome | biome: Drinking water system; feature: drinking water; material: water | place: Singapore | collected 2014-12-20 | reverse complement strand
ATCGTTCAATTTCCTTATTATCAATGTTCTCCACGAGAGAAAGTTTTGTCTCGAGCTCTTCTCTTTCTATTTTAATTTTTTCCAAATATCTCCCATAGGTCTCTTTCGTTAAAAGTCCTGAAATCCAATGTTCATAAAGTTCATCTTCACGTTTGTTTAAAATCTCAATTCTCTCTTTTGTCTTTTTTAGCAATTCGAGTTTGGACTGCGCCGAATTCTCGTTGAGCTGATTTATTTCAGCCATTATAAAATCAGCGAGTTTTTCATCTATGGATATGCTTTTTATCGGCTCAGAAAATAACTCCCAGACTCGTTGTTCCGTCACATTCACTTGTTTTATCTTTTCGGTTTTATGCAGCCTTGGCGGTTATTCTGTCTTGGATTCCATCTAAGCATTTCTGGTTTGGAAGAAAGCAAGCATATGAACCCGAACCTCCTAACGACCAAGTCGGTAGAGTATTAAAAAAGTCGCCACCACTAGGTAAATTGAGTTTTTCAGGTCTTTCATATGGAACGACCATGCCAGCCGCTGAGGTATTGATTAAAAGCCTATTTACTTTGTCTGTCACATCACCCACATAGTCCGATACAAAAATTGTTTTTTCAGGAAGGAGCCAATCTTTTGATTTTTTTGCAATATTAATCTCGTACTCCCAAAAGTGCTTCCGCTCTGAACCAAATAATGTCGCCTCAAAAATAAGGTGAAATTGACATAACCTCACCATTGAAAGAATTGGTAAATCATTTTTTACGAGATTAATCTTTGGTAATATCATATTGATACTTTGATCGGCTTGATCAAATCGATATTCTGATAATTCTAAAACTCCAATGCGTTCAAATCGTGACGACAAGGGGCCCGAGTACTTGCACTCGAGCTCTGTGAAGACTTTATTAATCCGCTCAATTTTGTCCTCTGGTGATTTCTGATACGAGGTAACTGGTATTTTGAGAGACATTGGCTGAAGCGATAAATCGATTCTATCGCTACCTAAGTCTGCAAATGCTAGATTTGCATTAATCAATAATAAGAAACTGATTATATTAAAAACTAATTTCCACATTTTTTAACTCATTATTAAACTTAGTAACTTCTATTTTATAGACAAAGGGCCGCTGTAAAGCTGGACAATTTTATACGACGATCACAGGTGCCATATACATTGTAGGCATTATAGTCACTCTTGCTAGCATAGCTCTTGTAGCAGCTCCATCCCGGTCCTTGTGCTTCTTCATTTTTGCGAGCGAAATTAGCGAACTTCTCTTCTACAGGGATGCTCCCAACTCCGTTTACTTCTACGTTCATATAAAAATTTCTCTCTTCAAGAATGTAGTCTTCTCCACCGATTTGAATAAAAGTATGCTTTAGCTTTTTTTGGGCACAAACTTCTGCGCTCTCTCTAGGAATACTATCGCGAGGGTCTTTGGGCATTTCAGGGTGGTAGGATGCATCTTGGCAGTAATCTCTTAACTCTGTGTCACTTGCCGCACGGCTTGAGGAGATATACCAAGCGACGTCATTCCGACCGCTTACAAGATAGTATTTTGGGTACGCTTCGTCTTCGCTATTCTTTTTGGAACACGTATCAAATAACTTTCCAAAGGCTTCCTGAGGTGAAGATCCCTCCGTTGAAATTGATTGATACGTCGATTTAGTACTGCAGGAGGCCCCGCCAAGGAAAAACGAGTTTAGTGGATTGGCCGACCTGGTTATTCTACATTCTTCGCGCACACAAGAACCCGAGCAAATAAACCTTTTACCTCCTGGGATAGAGGTTAGTTTGGAACTTTTTTGGGATTGATAAATTTCATCACAAACCGCAAGGGCTTTGCCATAGCGACGGTCTTTTACATAGGGTACAAAAAGCTCTTGAGCTGCGAGAACACACTTGAAATGAACATCGGAATTTGTCCACGAAATTCCGGCTATATCTATACGCCCATTAACTCGAGTACAGGCTTTTTTTTCGACATTCCAGCAATCCGAAATTTCTCGAACCTCTTGCACCCTTATTAATGGGTCATGGGTATCCAAAGATTTCTCCCACTCTTTTATGTCGGCAACCAATTGTGATCCGTCTACATCTACATTTGCATGCGAATGGGTTATTAGCCACGCAGCGACCTTATAACTATGCATTAAAAAATCGATAGCTTTGGGGTCCCCACCGCCGCCATCTGAACCGCCTCTTCTTTCCTGAGCCAAAGCGAACGGGACAAAAAAGGACGCAAATGTAAATAAAATGAGCGGAAAAACTTTGTTAATTCTGAAATAAAGACACATAAAAACTCCTCAATTTGATTATTCAATATCTGAGCCAATAATAACTCAATGAGTCAAATAATCTAGGAATTAATAGTAAAATTACCTTATTAAATTTTACTTTATAGTTAAGTTATAAATATAAATATCCGATATCATTAACTATATGAGTATATTTAATTTTAAAGAAGTCAGGTCTTTTTTGAAGAATTATATTGGCAATCTACCCAAAAAAGGCAGGGGTGAAGCCAGTCGATTAGCAAACAGTTTAGGCGTGAGCACAACTCTAATCAGCCAAGTATTATCGGGCGCCAAGTCACTGACTCCGGAACAAACTCAGAGATTAATTGCCTATCTTGGCCTCACCTCTCTAGAGGCCGATTACTTAACTTTTATGGTTCATAAAGAGCGAGCCGGAACTGCTGATCTAAAAAAATATTGGAATTCAAAGCTGAGTCAAATTCGTGAAGATTCTCTTAAAATTTCTAATCGAGTCAAAATCGATAAAATTCTAAATGACGAAGAGCGAGTGGTTTTTTACTCAAGCCCTCTTTATTCAGCTATCAGGCTATACACTTCTGTCGGTGAAAATGGAAAGAATCTATTTGAAATTTGTGAACGATTTGAGATCTCGCGAGCAAAGGCTGCAAATATACTTAATTTTTTGGTGAAAGCTGGACTATGTGAAGAAAAAAATAACCGCTATTTATTAGGAGCCCAAAAGACACATCTCGAACACGATTCACCTCACTTGCTTCGACATCATAGCAATTGGCGCTCCCGAGCTATTTATTATAGCGAAAGCCTTTTAGAAAGCGAAATGATGTACACGGCGCCGGTCTCTTTGTCTCGAAAGGACTTTGAAATTCTCAGAGAAGAAATGGCTGTATTTATAAAAAAATTCCTAGAGAGAGTTCACAACTCATCAGCAGAAGAAATAGCCTGCCTCAACTTAGATTTTTTTTGGATACGAAAGTAATCATTCCACGTCGCCACCCGATATACTTAATTAAAAACTTGCTGGCCGCTTGTGAATTTCTCGGTAAACGTCCCAAAACATGAGTGTTTTTAACTATATCAGGCCCGTTGGCTAAGAAATTAAGAAGTTCCGGCCATCGCTAAAAACCTTTTACCAGCAAAAGAGTGTCAAGGCTTGATCCTGGATAACGATGCCTTCCACATTCTTTAAACCCCAGTCGCAGATACCAGGTATAAAGCCATAGGGCTTCTTTTACAGTTTCTAAAACGACGCCGCGGCGACGTCTGAGCGCCATCTAAGAAGGGTTGGACGCAACCGACATCGTCAGATCGATTTAATTCAATCTGAAGTGGAACCTATTATTTTTTGGCTTGCTTTCTTAAAGGTGGTTTTAGAACAAGCACTTCATAAAAAAATAATTTAACCCATCGCAATTTAAAGCGTTTTTAAGGAAATTTTCTCTCAGTTTGTTCAATGAAAAACTCAAAAATTGCTTCATATCCCGTGCATTCTAAGTTTTTCATGAAAAATAACGCTAAGAAATTGAGAGCAGAAAATATTTTTCTCTAGTTCAATTATGTTCGTTAATGTTGACCCATCTGTAGCGGCAAAAGGACTGGCCTTTTTGAACCCAAACTGCCGAATTTTTCGTCGGCAGTTTTGAATTTAGACGATCACCTTTTTGGAATTTCTCGGACTTTAAAAAGACTCACTCACAGACTTTCCTTGCCCAGGAATTCATCTGGTATGTGACCGCAAAATTAAAAAAATTAATTGGATGCCTCGTGGTTTTCCTTAGACAGGGCAGCTCTCGCAAGGTGGTTGTCGGTTTTTATTTTTTCTGGCTTGAATCGCTAGCTTTTTGTTCTCTTGAAGATTTGTTTTCTCTGAATCATTCCACGTAGATTTGTAAACTTCAATCGGCCGTCCGCCTTTATGTACAGCCAGAGGTACCACATTGTTGTGTTGCTGAAAATAAAAATTTGCTTTTCTTAAAAGATCATCGGCACTTTTAACTTTCTGGTGGTATAAAAATCGATTCTTCAGCGAATGAAATAATCCCTCAACCATTGAGTTAGAATAATGAACATCAACTTGAGCAAGGGTTCTGCGAAGATTATTAGATGTAATAAACTGAATCACTTTGCCGTTATTATTTTCTTTTCCAGGGTCCATCATAACGTCTGTTGAAATTTCTTTGTCCAGTAACTCACTGGACTTCTGGTGAGCAAGCTTTAGGGTCTCAACAGTTCCTTGAGCTGTGATATCACCGGTTACTCGCCACGCAAGTACGTATCTGGAAAAATTATCTATAATCGCTTGAATATAAAATTTTGTCTTCGGCGCGATCGAAACTTCGGTAACATCAATGTGCCAGATTTCGTTGGGATTTTTTGCGCGAATCCCTACTTTTTTTATTTCCTTTTTTTCTTTCTTCCAGGGTCGCTTCCACTCAAAAACTCTAACATACTTGTACCAAGTTTCTTGGGAGCAAAATAACTCCCCAGTTCTTTGTGCAAGCCAGTGCAAAGATGCGATCGAGATATGAGCGTATTTCTTGCCAGTCACAAATTTTTTCATGATTGACAATTCATCTTCAGTTAACTGCGAAGGCTTTCTTCTTTCACAGGGACTTTTTATTTTATTGCAAAGACTAATTTCAGAGGCCCAGCGCCGATACGAACTCTTCGTAAGCCCAATAGCATCTAAACAATGGCTTAGCTTGTGGTATTTTATGCATTCCTGTATTGCAGCAATTATTTGGGCTCGGGATTGTTTATTACGAAGCTGCTTAGTTCTAAAATCAAATGGGAACACTTTCCTGACCGTCTCAAGTAAAACCCGAATAGCTTTTTCTTTAGCAAGTTCCTCTTCCAAAAATTCCGATTTCTTTTTGTAAACCGACTCAAACTCGGTAACTTCTAACGTTACCGTTGGTCTTTGGTTTTTAACCCAGTACTGAGCTGTTGTTCGCGGGATTCCCATGTCGGGGAAAAGATAAATATTTTTAGTTCGCGCAACTTCGCTCTTAATGACTTCTGGATACGATCGATATTTTATCGCTAAGCTCATTTTATTTGTCCCAAATTTAACTGCCGAAAATTCGGCAGATAAAGTGCAGAATTTAAATTGCTTTGTGATTTCTGTATCTTAGAGTCCAAAAAATGCAACCATTTATAGGGGTTTTTAATCATTTCCTCAAAAATTCAGCGAAAATAGCGGTCCAAAACCGTTGGAATCAAAACAGCCTGTTTAGCTCGGACTTAAATGGCGTGCACTAAATTTTGGGGGTTCTAAAGGTCAATTCTTGGCCGAACGCGAATTGGCGTACAATCATTTGTTTTCGAGGTGCGGGGATCGTTAAAATGTTTAATCACGAAAAAATCTTTAACACTCAGAAGCCATAATCTCCGGGAAAGCGAGGTTTTCGCGGCTCTCGTCCCGTCTTAATTCTCTTAAGATCTTTCTCAACTAATTTCTTTAAGATCTCTATCGCGTCGACAAAGCTTTCACCCTTAAAGTCTTCATAACTAGAATTAGCGTTCATGCCAATGGCGCGGCGTACGTTTGCCGCTTTTGGCATTCTCATGAATCCCAAGGGGACAACCTCAGTACAGACCGTAAAGATAGATGGAAAACCCTGTAAAATCAAAACTCAATATACCAATGAGCCGGATCTTACAGGTGCCCAAATCGTGAGGTTCACACCGCCAAAAAAAGATGGAACCGAAATGTCCGTCACTAACGACAAAAGTGAAATGTTTTATACCGCAAAAGGACAGACCTACAAGTTACCTACTATGGAACTTAATTATATTTCAAAACTCGTTAACTTTTCTTTGGAGCCTGAGTCGGTCTCAACATGTAAAAATCTAGGCGCGACTTTGCTTTTTGAGCTTGAAAAGCAAGGGCTAGTAAGGGAACTAAGCAAATCTTTTTGAAGCGCACAGGCTGCCACCCCCTTCCCTTGTTTTTCGTTGGCACTCCAACGCTCGTAAGAAAGTCACAAATCTTATGGTAAGAAAGCCCATCAATCGACATCTTTTTTACTGACTGAATAACTCGCTGTTCGCCAAGGTGAGGTACCAGCGCTCCAGCCGAAAACAAGTGTGTTGGTAACGCGCTTGCCTCTCACTGGTCAGTTTGTTAGGTTGCGGTAGCGGTTTAGTAACTGGCAATAACCAAAATAAAATTGAGTAGGTTCCCGCAAGCATTGTTTTAATTTTTGGCTTCAAATACCCATTTTAAAAATGCCACATACTCTCTATTCTCCATCAATTCCGTTCGTTACTTTTGTAAATTTAAAAACCCAAAATTGGACACCTAGAGTAGATCAACGTGTCTTTCGGATCACGACTTAAGCTTTTTTAAACCAACTAAAATAAGCCGAAAAACCACTTCGTTTTTACTTTGGTTTCATATAATTTTTTAGCGGTAATTTTGACTAGATGTGAATAGGTTGACCAATCTTCTTTGATCTCAACCGCTTCAGGTTGTACGCTTTTAATGATATGAAGTATGTCCTGTGCAAAGCGTTTATCAACTCCAAAACTTGATGTAACGTCCGAGTCCGTAGGTTTGTGAATCGAAAATGAAACTCGCCAGATATCTGGGGAGCGAGTTACCATTGCGTAAGTAGAAATGTCATCGACGCCATTGGGAACAGCTCGAGAGACATAAACATAGGAGTTAGGAACAGCATAATATTCAATTTGTCCTCGTCCAACGCGGTTATATATGACTCGATCATCTGTGGGATTCGCATCGTGATAGGATTTTAGCATCTGAAAGAAATTTCTAACGGCATAACCACCACCAAGAATGATTGGCCAAAGATCTTCGTGAAACAAACTCATGAGCTGGTTGTCTTGGCCCCATTTCTCCTTTAGAGCAGGCTTCGTACTAATATACTGAGCAATGTCTTCGAGAACTAATTTCTTTCGCGAAATTAACTTTTGTCGACCTTTAAAGATATCAATCACCATTCTGTCGGTATCGGTAACTGGGAGCTCTTCGCTTTTCTCTTCTTCGGTCAGCAATTCGTCGGTCATTAAAGTGGAATCGGCGTGTACTTTACCGCTCAATGATCCAGCTAGCATGATCGCAGAAATGGAATAAATAATGTATTTTCGTAAAGACTTCACATTGGGCTCCTTGATAGTTAGAAGCCAATAATAGACAAAGTAGAGACGAAAATTAACTTACTTAGACTTACTTAGAGGAATTCTTCGGTTCATTTCTTATGTTTTAGAGTTTTAAAAGGAAAAGGAAGGGTCTAACAAACCCTTCCCACTAAAATCAAAGATTAAAGGCACGATACGACGTCCAATGCCATACCACCGCTCCAATCGTAGGTACTGAAGAATGGACGACCATCGAAAGAGCGTTGACCGCGGATCCGGTTTCCTGCTTGTTGCCATTGTGTAAAACCAACGGCTTGATTATAGCCTTTCAGACGGCATACCGCATCTGCAGTATCTTGATCTGGATAATAACCACCGCGCGCATTTACATTAACGGGTTGGCGAATTGGAAGACATGAAACCACCGCAATTGCCATACCGCCGCTCCAATCGTAAGTATCGAAGAATGGACGGCCATCGTAAGATATTTGACCACGGATCCAATTTCCCGCTTGGCGAAATTGAGTAAATCCAACAGACGAATCATATCCTTTCATTCGGCATAGAGCGTGTGCGGTATTTTCGTCGGGGTAGTACCCACCGTTGATATTTACTTTTACAACTCCATTTGGACTTGGAGCCGGTTGTGGCACTGGTACCGGTTGAGAAGGTCTTGATTGTGGTACTGGTTGCTGAGCTACCTGTGAAGTGCAGCTGATTGTCGCGATAGCCATACCGCCACCCCAATCGAAGGGTTGCAGCGTTGTACCATCGGGTGAATATTGGCCACCAATTTTATCTCCGGCCTGTTTAAACTGAGTAAATCCAACAGACCGATTATAGCCTTTGCGTTTGCAAAGTGCGTGTGCTGTACCAAGGCTTGGATGAAAGCCAGCGGGAACCTTGAAAGTGACAGCGTCAACTTGTGCGAATGCCGACGGTGCAGCAGCCAACAAAAGAACTGAGAGTAATTTTTTCATAAGTTTTTCTCCTTATACGGTCAACTAAAAATTACGCGTAATTGCGTAAAAAATATTTTGTAAATATAACATTCAAAGATCGGCGTGTCATACCGCATTAAATAATTTGTAAATTTTTCAGAATGAATAGAGAGGCGACCAAAAATGGGAATAATAAATCCTGGATCGAAATCGAAATGGTTACGAAATCTCCACCGAGATGTTTAGGATATACATTTACTTTATTTAAAAAGGATAAAGGAGAACTTCAGAGCTTCTCTTTCAAAAACGAAGTGAATCGTAACACACTTTACTAACAACAAGTTTTGGTTTCACTCTCGATGAACAATAATCGTAGAAACTCCCTCTGATAGGCTGAGGGATATTCGCGAAGCAGATTCCGGATAAGCTTCATTGACGTTGCGGCAGCGAAGATATTCTTTTCCGTACTCTATATTTCTTTTACAAAAGATTTCGACCACACGCTCGTTCGTATTGTTGTAGATCTCAAGCTCAGCGATAAGGGGTTGTGAACCATCCGAGCTCATTCCACTTAAATAAGCGACGGCGTTCCTTGGGGTGTAACGACAAAAGCTACCACCCGCATTTTCTGGTGTCGCAAGAGATTTTTTTGAGAAATTAAAGAGAACAAATTTTGATCTGCGTTCCGGTATTGGTACGGGATATCCATGAGCCGGCGCGGTCCTGACGCAGAGGCGATTCGAGGCTTCGTATAAAACTCCTGGAGTCGCCGAACCCTCCCATCCTTCCTTAGCAAAGGTAATAGAGTCATTATCGCTTTTAAGCGTAATTATGGTGGGGGATGAGCTGGCAAATGAAATACTCCAAGACGAAAACAATAATAAAAACAAAAATTTATTCACAGTTGTTCTCCAAAAAAATTCACGAACAGATTCCGTCCAAATAGTGCCAAAAAGGAGCCCTATGGACCAGCCAAATTGCCCTTGGTTTTCATTACGCTATCTTGCTGAGAGCAGTGGAAAAAGTGTGCCAAGTTGTTTACCATTTTTTGGCGTTTTTAATTCCCAGCAAAGTTTTGATTTTTGCTCGCCACCAGTCACAGGCAATTTTGGACTTTACCAAGTTTTTGCGAGCACATCAGGGGCGAGTTAGTGATGACGCTTACCTCGAAAGTTTTATTGAGAGGATCATTTCCTGCTTTTCTGTGCTCCATAACTATTTGACATTTCGAAGAGTAAAGCTAAGCTTTTAAACCATGGAATTATAATTTGGAGGATGGGATGAAAAAAATTTCTGTGATTATCGCTTTAGTATTTTCTGGTCAATTGGGTTTAGCTGGTGAAAATAAGTGTGGTGGCTCTGATGTCAAAGAGATAGTGATGAAGGCGATGAACGGTAGGCAAGAAAGTAAATTTGAAATTCGTGATGAGAGTTTTCAGTTTGTGCAAACTGAACCGCTTTGTAATTCAAAGCAATGTAACTATCTATTTATTGGAACAGACATTAAAAATGAAAAGCGTGACTACAACAAGCTTTTCAGCGGTCATGTAGCTTGTGATCCCCTGACAGGTGCCTCTCGTTTGGAGAACGGTTACTATGCAATTCGTGGCCAAAAACACGAAATTTATTTTGGGCCAAACCCAACTCCTTGTGCTGGAAAAGAGAATTCGGCGATAGAGGCGTTCATTGATGATGCGACAAGAAATCTCAACGGATTTGATCCCTACGCTAAAGTCACTAAGTCTGATGTCTATTCCTTAACTTACGATGGAAGCGGCGTATACGTTGGTGACGATTTGGCATTAGACGGTTTTGTATACATACCTTATCGGAATGGTGCGCTCTACTATATTTTTGGCCACGTGAAATGTAACAGTGCTACGGGTGAATATGTGTTAGACGATGACATCGCGGGGCATTCGTTGATGGCTTGGGAGCTTGATAAGAATTAGAGATATTTAGGATAGTATTCAACCCCGTTGCCGTCGATTAATTTAATTTCGATTTCCACCGGGGTTCTAATGTTCTTCTCGATTTCTTTTTTGTATTCTTCGCTGCCTGGAAAAATAAAGTAGTCATCGTTTTCTTTAAACCAGTCGCTTTGACGCATACTTTTATCCATTTCCGCATAGCTTTTTTCCAGAAAAAATACATCCAATATCATTTTTAAGCCGGATTCATCGTTATTCACAAAAAAATTATACGTGTTTAGAGTCGGTATGTTTACAAACAATGGAGATCGCGTAGCCTGAATTTCTTTGATAGCTTTTCCGTAAGAGGTACAGCTGCCATTGATATAGAATAATTCGCCGCCTCCCTTTTCTTGTCGTTCACGAATCCACGCGCCAAATTCGTTATTGGTGACCAACTCGCTTTTGGCATCTTTATGGGGATATGCGATGAATACTTCCTCAATTCCACTCTCTGAGTCTTTTAACCCACGCTTGATTTGAACGTAACTATCAAGCTCAAATATATTGCGATCATCTCCCATGCTATGGCTGTTTTTGATAAGATAATCAAGTTCGCCGGAGATAATTTTTTCCTTAATAAGAGAGCGCAAATTTATTTTTTCTTGTGATAGGCTTAAAACAAAATCTCTTTCCTGAAAAAATCTTGTGTAATGATCGAGATAATGACTTTGTGCTGACCAAGTCATATTGGGGCTTGCGAAAATAATCCCAAATTTTTTTCGATCTTTCCAGTAATCGCCATATTTGGGAGAAGGTTCGGTGGTAACGAGTTTTCCTCCAACGGGGATATGTTGGATCTTAATTTCTGCACTTAACTTCTGTCCGCCGGTATTCCAAGTCTGATCGACATAAATAGTGTTCTTTGTGTCGAGGTAAAGATCAGATAGTTTCTTAAAATAAATGCCTTGAGGGTTAGCTATGCTATTGTCATCAATAGGGTAGGAACTTAATATAACGGGAGTTACTTTGCCGTAGTCAGGAATCCAGGTTACATCAGTTAAGACTTTACGTTCCTCATCAAAAAGTTCGCGTAGAGTCCACTCGCGGGCTAGATAAAAAAGCTTGGAGTTATCAACGCCTGCAAGGTCACCTCGGGCAGCCTCTTCAGAAAGCCTTTCGGCGATGGCCTCTGTAAGTTTACTTTCAAGGCTACCGAACTTTTTTATTTTTTCTTTAAGATTTTTAAAATCTGAGATTGTACGTAAGGTTTTCACCTCAAAGAGAAGGCTCTCTGGTGTATCCTGAGCCTCGATGACTAGTGACAGTAAGCTAAGGGAGACAAATATCGATACATTTGCCAATATTTGGTGAGTTAAAAGGAGTGCCATTGCAGTGATTTTAAATATTTGCTTACACACTCCAGGAGCTTTAGCAAATGTAAAGCCAATAGACTAAGGTTGTTCTAGAACGGGCTCTGGCTTTTTCAGAGAATCAGATAAAGACTTCACCTTCGCTGTCGCGGCCTTAAGTTGTGCTGTACCCGGTGCCTCGGGCCAAGTTTCGATTTGTTTTATCAGCATACGTATATCAAACGATTGAGACATTGAACTTTTCTCAGCGCGAGTCAGTATGCGTTCGATCATTTTTTCAGGTGTAAACTCCGGGTGATCATAGAGATCACTAGGAAGAACTCCTAACTTCATTTGCAGCTTATTTTCTTCGTCCGCAGTCTTTCCAGCGGCAGTAGGTGTTGCCATACTGGTGCCTGATAGCTCTTCACGCTCCATCGGTATTTGCGTCTTTAAAAATACTGGGTAAGCGGTACCAATGTTGGGTCCTACCAGGCTCAGGGCAGCCAGTTTTTCTTTTAGGTCAATAAAATCTTTGTTCTTAAATATTTTACCATTAAATTTATTTAACGTGCCATCAAAGCCACTCATAGTCCTATGAACTTCTTTAAGGGCTTCGGCGGAAAAATGTTGAAATTGGTCACTCGTTCCACTCGGAATGCTACCCATGACTTCTTCACCGGTGGAAAATATTTGGGGAATATTGGGGTCAATCAAAAGATTTGTGAATGGGGTTAGTGTTCCGCGGTTTGGGTTGATACTACCAACCGCTACAATGTTGTGAATCCGGTTATTTGGAACGTGTGGTAGTTTTTCCCGTTCACTAATCATTTTGAATCTATGAGAAGTAATACCCACTGGAAATGCCGTACGCGAAATGCCATCGGCCCAAGCTTTTTCATTTCCGGCGGCGATGAAAAATAGGGTTTTGGGCGCGTATTTTTCTATAGTATCGCCAATTTGATAACGCACGAATTCGGCGAAGACGTCTTCGGCGATTGAGTCAAAAGTTTGTTCTTTTATATACTTTTTTTCGTACGCAATGCCTAAAGAAACGTTGGCAATTTTTATCTTTCGCTGACCAACTGCCTTGATGGCTTCAAAAACCTGATTTATAAATAAAACACTCTCCTGATTCTTTTTTAAGAACTTCTCAAGGTGCTTGAGGAGTTTTTCTCGGGTTAGGTTTTTTAATGAATATTCTTTTTCAATTTCCGCAATCATTTTATTGACAATCGAATTATCGAGCCACGCTTTCAAATTTCTTATCATTTCAGCACTTAATTCTTTTTCTTCATTGGGTGATGACACGGACTGTACGACAACCTTAACTGGATAAATACGAATATTTGGACTTTGGCGCGCCACTGTAGAGGTGACGTGAGAATGATGTAAATTGCTTAGAGTTTCAATAGATATAAATGGATGATAATTTCGGACAGAAAAACGACGAAAATTTGCTCGCGCCTTGTCTCCTTCAGCAGAATCTTCTACCATGACTGTCATTTGCCGCGCGGCTTCGAGATACGCATCGAAAGCGCGCCGTCGAGCGCTTAGCTGCTCCCGCTCTTCTTTGGAAAAATCAAGCTTTTCTAAACGTCCAAATATTTCATCGACGATTTTAGGGAGCGTCGAAAGGGCTTCATTTGTAGGGATCGCGGGATGTCTAGTAATTCTAGCGACTATATCGCGCAGTTTTCTCAAAGGATCTTGCGCTTTATAGTTCAAAAGAATGTAGGCGCCAGCTTGGTGAGAAATATCCCAGTATGTGGACTCGACAATACTTTTATCAGGTGTTCCATCCTCTTTTTTATTATGAGCAGAAAGAAAATCTTTCAGCTGTTTTACGTGTCGGTTAAAGTCCATCTCTTTATCTATTTTTTCAAGAGAGTTTTCTACCGCTTTTAAAAAATGATCAAATCCAGAAATGTAAGCCGCTGCACTCAATGCAAAGGGTAAATTTTTAGAAACATCAAGTATCCAACCCCTTTGGGCTTCGTCAACATAGCTATCTGTGATGGTTTGGCCGTCACCCACATATTTTGTGTCTGCGGTAATGATTTGATCTGGATATTTTTCTTTTCTCTTTAGGTAGGCCTCGAGGGCGTCGTTTTTTTGCCAATCATAAAGTGCTTTTTCGATTCCAAAAACAGTCAGTGTGCCTGGTTGGAGCTTTGAAAAAAGCGATTTGTTGAGTTCTGGATTTTTTCCAACTTCTTCAAGCAGGATTTGCGTAAACCGATCATTTATTCTCTTAATAAATGGCAGTGGGGACTCTAAAGGTTTAATGATGAGGCCGTCGCGAATAGCCTCGGCGCCAAAAGCGAACAAGGTTGGTTCAATCATGACGTAGGATGGGAAGCGGTCTTTACCCATGATATCAACGCCCACGCCAGCAATTTGTCCGGCTTCGACTTCAAACGCCAGCTGATCAACGTAATCCCGGTGCCAAAGATCCAAGCCACTATCGATAACCGCGACCTCAAAGATATTCGGGTTATTTCTATCGTTTTTTACCCGTTCGATGATATGCTTTTTTAAGTCCGAAGGTAGTTCCTGTTTCTGGTTAGCTAGAAGCTCAAGTTGTAAAGGCAATTTTTTGTCAGCGAAACTATCGCTAGGATTTTGTGAAACTAAAACTCTACAACTGGTTAGGATTTGGCTGAATATGACTACAAATAGAATGACTGAGTAGCTACGGTTTTTCATTTATCCTCGGCTAGTGTGCCAAGTACGAAATTCGTGCCGACAATTAGTCGTGAGGGGAGCAATAGGATGGACTAGAAGTTTGATGGTGTAACAAGTAGTTTCACCCGAACTCCAAAATGGGAGCGGAGAAGAAAATTTTTCAAAAGGTTCCAGGTTCTTTTTCGCAACCAGGTTTCTCCATAGTGTCGCTTATAGCACCAATAACAAAAAGTATGCTCTCTTGATCACTAAGGACTTTAAGCAATGGTCTCTTTTTATGATAACTAAATCCATTTTTTACGGCGGAACCAAAAATAAATTCCTAAAGCCACAGCACCCATAATTGTTAGGGTTACTGGATAGCCGTAGTGGGATTTTATTTCCGGCATAAATTCGAAGTTCATTCCGTAAATGCTAGCGATGAAGTTAAGGGGTAAGAAAAATACAGAAAAAAGCGTTAGGATTCTCATAACCTCATTTGTTTTTTGGGCCGACAAGGAGATGTGAAGATTTAAGATATTGTTTGAGCTTTCGAGCAGTTCGTCGGCAAAAAAGTAAAGGCCGTCGATAGATTCTTTTAAATTTTGACCATGGTGAGGGTGATCGGCAAGTATCCCGTTTTGAACTCGATAAACGATGTCGCCTGTCATTCTTAGCATGCGTTTGTAAACGGAAGCTTTCCTTCTTAAGTAGTAACCGCTCAGAAGTACCGCTGACTTTGCGCCACTGGCTCCGAAGGTTGCCATTTCGAATTTTTCAAGGTCATCAAGTGAATTCGAAATCGGAATGCGATACGACTCGATTACAGATAAAAGTATCTCGTTAATCATCAGTGGCATGGAGTCTTCGTCGATGGCCTCACCATTTATCTTTTCCCAGCGCTCACGAACGCTCGTAACATAACTTAATTCTTTGCGGTGGATTGTTATCAAAAAATTTTCGCTGACGAAGATAGCCAGCTTTCGAGTTAATTCTTGAACTGTGTCACCATCTTTGGGTGCGTTGGGATCAAACGCCCGCAAAATTATAAACGTGTAAGTGTCGCTTTCTTCGTATTTAGGCAAATGCTCTGGATCTAAACAGTCAGCGACAAGAGTTAAGGAGAGTGAATTCTCTTTAGCAACGACGGCAAGCTCCTTTTTCGATGGATTCACGAGGTCGAGCCAAAAGAAATTTTTGCCGTGAATTCTGAATTCTTTCATTACTTAAAGATTATTTAGGCGAGGACGGTTTGTCGCCCTCTTAAAATTTCAACTAGTCCTTGGTGCGGGTAAAATTGATAGTTTAGGCCATAGAGATTAGAATTATTTAATGAAGTTAATAAAAATTTTTTCGGTACTGTTTTTTATCCACGCGATCAATTTGTGTTGGGCGAGCGAGTGCAAAGAGGTTACCTATTCTGCGAAGGACTACGAGTTTCTCGCTGACCATGAAAATGAAATGAGTATTACTTGTTTAGCCGCCGGCAAAGCAGCCTTGTGGAGTGCTTGCGTTAATTGCGCTGCAAATGCAAAGGCCGGGGACAGCTGTAAAGTTGGAATGGTGCAATCCGTTCCGGATGAAAAAAATAAAGTCTGCAATGGTTTTGCTGAGGCAAAGCTCAATGCTTGCGCTCAAGGTTTAGTTCATTGTGTCGACTTTACGAGGTAAATTGGTAGTCTATTGCTTTCCTAAAAATGGGCATTTAAGATAGCGCTATGCAAATAGAACTTGAACAATTGGGGTTGAAATCCGCCAAAGCTAAGGCGATCGTTCGACAACTGGATAAAATTAAAAAAGCAGAACAGGTTTGGGAGTTTCTAGTTAGTAAAGTTTTTAAAAACACCCAGCCTTTTGCGATTCAAAGAATTATTTATGAAAAAGTTTACGCCGAATGGAATCATGAAAAGAGTGGTCCCCCGCCGGCATGGACACCTTCAGAAGAGACTATTAAAGAGTCAAATATACAAAAAGTTTTAAATGAGCTCAAGCTTCAGAACTACGACGATCTCTACTCTTGGTCGATAAATGAAAGAGAGAAATTTTGGAATTATACGGTAAAAAAATTAAAAATAAAACTGCATAAGAAATATAAAAGGGTTTTTTCAGGAACTCCTCAGCACCCAAACTGGTTAGTGGGCGCAAAATTAAATATCGCTGACAGTTGTTTTATGGCACCCGCCCAAAAAACTGCGATTATTTTTCAGTCTGAAGGCAGAAAAAACAAAATAAATAAAATGTCTTACGGAGAGCTCAAAAAGCTTTCTTGTCAAGTCGCCAATGGTTTACGAGAGAACGGTTTTGTAGAAGGTGATCGTGTTGGTATCGCCATGCCGATGACTGCGGAGTCCGTGGCAATTTATCTTGGAATTGTCATGGCCGGTTGTGCTGTCGTGTCGATCGCCGATAGTTTTGCGCCAGATGAAATTGCCACGAGATTGCGAATTTCCAATGCCAAAGCTGTATTTACTCAGGACCATATTATTCGCTCTGGAAAAAAGCTTCCAATGTATGAAAAAGTTGTTGCCGCCAATCCAGAGAAAATAATTGTATTACCATCTGAGAGAGCTTTAGTTCTCACGGGTCGCGCTAACACAATTTATTGGGATAAATTTCTTTCTAAGAAAAAAACATTTAAGTCACTTCCCAGTGATCCCAATGAAATAACGAATGTACTTTTTTCGTCAGGAACAACAGGTGATCCCAAAGCGATTCCTTGGACTCACGTTACTCCTATAAAGTGCGCTGCGGATGGATTTTTTTATCACGATGTCCATGCGGGCGATATTTTGACTTGGCCAACAAATTTAGGGTGGATGATGGGGCCGTGGTTAATTTATGCAACCCTTATAAATAAAGGGACTATTGCGCTCTATTATGGCGCCCCCACAGGTAGAGAGTTTGGCGAGTTCGTTCAAAGAGCAAAAGTAAATGTTCTGGGGCTCGTGCCGAGCATTGTGAAAGCTTGGCGAAATACCGACTGTATGAAGAATCTAAAATGGGACAAACTAAAACTGTTTAGTTCCACCGGAGAATGTAGCAACGTCGACGACTATCTTTTTGTGATGTCGCTTGCTAACTATAAACCTGTTATCGAGTATTGTGGAGGAACTGAAATTGGTGGTGGGTACGTCACTGGAACAGTGGTTCAGAAGGCAAGCCCATCCACTTTTACAACCCCAGCGTTGGGTTTGGAGCTCGTTATTCTGGACGAAAAAAATCACGACACCAATTTCGGGGAGCTTTATTTGGTGCCGCCGTCGATTGGGCTGTCGCAGGAGTTACTGAACAAAAATCACGATGAAGTTTATTTCCACGGATCTCCAGCTAGACAGGATGGTAAAATACTCCGTCGCCATGGTGATGAGGTTGAGAAATTGCCGGGTGGATATTGGCGAGCCCACGGGAGAGCTGATGATACAATGAATCTAGGGGGCATTAAAGTCAGCTCTGCGGAAATCGAGAGGACATTAAACTATGTCGATGGCGTAAGTGAAACTGCGGCCATTGCGGTCACCCCCCCGGGTGGAGGTCCAAGCTTATTGGTGATTTTTGCTGTTTTGAAAAATGAAAGAGAAAATCAAAATCTTCTCAAAGAAAAAATGCAAAACAGAATTCGTGAGAAGTTAAATCCACTGTTTAAAATTCAAGACGTAAAAATAGTGGATTCGCTGCCGCGCACGGCATCTAATAAGATCATGCGTCGCGCGCTACGGCAAAAGGTTTAGTTATCCTTGCAAGAGTTATAGATTGTCATTGTGAGGCCGTCGATTTTTTCTTGCCCACCACCTACAGGCACGACAGCCCACTCTAAACCAAGTTCCTTGAAATTATCTTGAGCAAAAATATCGATTACTGGTTTGCATCCTCGACCGCGGAAAATGAGATTAATTTCGTCTTGTTCAGTACCTGAGATTGTTCCAATAGTCATTTTAAATTCACAGTTGGGAGGATCCTCAACAGGAAACACGACATCTTTGGCTTTTGTCAGGTCTAAACCGCCTGAAGGAATACGTGAAGGATTGCGAATTTTCGGCTTAATTTGGACGATTCCGATCCAGTCGGCAAAACCGTTTTCTTGGTCCTCTTGATAGCTAAATTCTGTTCTTATCATTTTGTCTTCGATGCGGCATCCGCGCGTCCCTGCCGTAACACGCACATCCGCATCAAGGTTAATGATTACGGCTTCGGCACTGATACTTATAAGTGTACTTATAAAAGAAATGAAAACGAGAAATAATTTCACGTGGACTCCTTGAAAATCGAGTGAGGTTTATCACTACCTCATAGTGATGTCTACATGGCCCTTCAAATTTGTAGAATTCTCCTCGTCAAATTTGGCTTTGCCCCAACGAAAAGGAAATTGCCGTGACCGAAATTTTTGATGCAAATTATGCGAATTCTTGACCGTTTATCGTTATCTCGCATATATTTTAGCTTTAGGACTAAGACGCTTGAATATCCTACGATTTTTACCAAAGAATTATTTAAGTTATGGGTTAGGAAAACTAGCTCATGTACCTTGGCCCAGACCTCTTAACACAGCCTTAATTTCTTGGTTCGCTAGTACCTATAAAATTAACTTGGATGAAATTGATCGTGAGATTTCTAGTTACAAGTCTTTGGGTGATTTTTTCGTTCGTACCCTTAAGGAAGGGGCACGACCAATTGGCGAAGGAATCGTCCATCCTTGTGATGCGGCGATTACCGAAGTTGGGAAAATTCACGATCAAAAAATGATTCAAGCTAAGGGAATGAATTATAAGCTTATTGATTTGTTACGTTCTCAGGATCTTGCCGGTGAGCTTGAAGGTGGAACTTACATTACTTACTATCTGTGCCCTTCGGATTATCACCGTGTTCACGCACCTGCCGACATGTTGATTCATTCATCTATCCATATTCCCGGATACTTGTGGCCAGTCAATCCATGGAGTGTGAGAAATATCAAAAATTTGTTTCCGTGCAATGAAAGATTGGTTGCCAAACTTGAAATTGACAAAAACCCAGCGGCTCTTGTCATGGTCGGTGCTACCAATGTCGGAAAAATGACTCTCAGTTTCGATTCGCGTTTTGTTACTAACAATCTAGAAAACAAAATTAAGTCCCGAGATTATAAGCCTCCAGTGGTGATGAGGGCAGGTGATTCCTTTGGGGCATTCCATATGGGAAGCACAGTCATCATGATTTATTCGCCGCGAGCCAACATAGATCCCGAAAAAATAAAAAAATCTCACGTGCTCGTGGGGCAAAGTTTGTTTTTGGGTGCCTGAGACTTTTTCGAGTCCATGGCGCGTCAATTTCTATTTGCAAGTTCGTGTAAGTAAATGTAGTTTTCAATCTATGAAAATATTTTTTTCAAGCGACCCAAACGGTGCCGCCATTCGTGGAGACAGTCATTTGTGAAAACTGATTTTAATAGGTGATTTATTAAAATCGTTCCCCTAATTACATTTTTCAATATAGTTATTTTTGTCCTTTGGAAGTTTCCATTTTTTAGCCCAGAATTCATGGCGAATCACTTTTTAGTAAGTTGGAATGCAATTGCCGAAGGTCGAGTCTGGGTTTTGGTGACCTCTGTTTTTTCCCATAACATGTTTCTACACTTCTTTATCAATATGTATGTGTTTAATGGTTTTGGCCCTTTTGTAGAGAAGGTTTTAGGAAAAAAACGTTTTTTTCAATTTTATATTTTCGCTGGAGTGGTTAGTTCCATCGGGCACGCCGCCGTTTCAAATTTTATATTGAGCGCCCCGGAGTTACCGGCACTTGGTGCGTCGGGAGCTATCGCGGGGGTGATTCTTTTGTTTTCGTTTTTATTTCCAAGAGAAAAAATACTGTTGTTGGGGTTCATTCCATTACCAGCTCTTTGGGGGGCACTTTTATTTATCGGTATAGATATTTGGGGTCTGGCGGCTCAGGCTGAGGGAGGTGGTTTTCCAATAGGTCATGGTGCACATTTGGGAGGTGCGTTCACGGGCATAATCTATTATATTTGGTTGCGATTCAGGAGAAGCCGTTGACAAAAAAGTTTTTAATTCTTGTCATAACCATTCTAGCGATTTATTCGGTTTTTTTTAAATATCGTCCGGGTCAAATATTTGTAATGAACGTTATTGCTCTTGGAGTTGGGAAAGCTTTTCCAGAGTTCCCGCATGTAAAACCCGGCGAGGTTTCGAGGGACTCTATATTGATTGACGTCCGCGAAGAAAATGAGCGGGCGGTATCAATGATACCGGGCGCGGTCACACGGGTGCAGTTTGAACACAGTCGCGAGAGATTTCGTAAGGCCAAGCTAGTTTTTTATTGTACATTTGGAAACCGAGCTTCTGAATATGCTCAGATCGTTAGAAGGGACAGTTTTATTGTGAGTAACCTTCGGGGGGGAATTATCGGTTGGGTTCAGGCCGGCCTGCCGCTTGTCAGGAATGGTGGCGCTGCTAAGAAAGTTCACACTCAAAATAAGTTTTTTTCGCTTTTAGTTTGTGGCTATGTTCCGGTTTATTGAGAGTCTCGTACATTTTTTACCGACTACATAGGTTTCTGCTGAAGTTCCGAGTGCTACGGCACATATTTTGAATCGCTTAAAATAGAATTTATTATGTCGAATTGCTTGGACTTCGAGAGTCCTGGCCGTCAATTCTTTTTACAGAAGGGACCTATTTTGGTGAGACGACTGGTAATGTGCTTGATATTGTTTCTAGGACAAATGGCTGTCGCAGAAGACCGAGCCGTGGTAATCGTGCCGGTTCAGGAAAATCAGGAAAATACCCCATTAATCGATGATTTGGAGAAGGTCGAACTGCGGATTAATCCCGAGTTAGTAAAAGAAGATTTAACCTCACAGCTTACAATTACAGATATTAAAAATGATAGCGAAAGGATGAATAGCGAAGAATATTTAAAAAGTTTAGAAAATAAAGTTATAGTCCCTTTAGGAAATTATAGTACGCATCGCCTTGATGCGCTCGGAGATTTTAGCTCGGAAGATCTGAATAAATTCATTGGGAAAAAGCAAAAAATTTTAAATGGCCTAAATCGACTACTTTTATTTTTTAGAGTTTTAAAGCCGGCAAAAATAAATAAAGTACTTGGTGAAACGAATGACTTTCTTTACGACAACGCCAATGTACTCGCACGATCCAATGCCCACACCCGAAATTTGTCATATGGCTTTTCGATGGGTTTTGGTCTTAATGATTGGGTTCTTAGTAAGGTTAAGAAAATTCCTGGCCTTGAGGGCTTGCCGAAGAACAGTGGTTTTTATTTGTATACTTCTTTTGGGCTTACTGTTGGATTTAGAAAAGATGAAGAAGGCCGCCGTCGTTTTATCGTTGAACCAACTATCGAATATCGCCACGCGACTGAAATTTATTCCCCATTCGCGATTTTAGCGCTTGGCCCAGTTTATTCTCCACGAATTGAGTATCGCGGTGAGGAATCTCCCTTAATCGAAGATTTTTCTTTTATCAAAACCTCGATACTAACTTTTACTGAAAGTAAGAACTTGGCGAGCATCAGTGTTCCCTTTGGAGTTCCTCCTGTGGGGATGACCTTTATTCCTGGTGGCGGCGCCGCTGCTGGTATGAAAGGAAGTGGGACAACTTTCGTTCTTAATCGAAGCCTTCTTCCCAAGGCTTGGAGTATTGTCACGGACTACCTATTTAAGGCAAAAAATGGGTGCAATCTATTTTAATAGCCCAGTTGGGTTAAGGTCTCTTTTGTAATTTCTTGAATAACATCGAAATTACCATAATTATTTTTATGCCGAATTTTTCCAATTTTTGCGAACTCATAATCAAACTTCTTATTTTCAGGCCAATTCATTCCGCAGAAATTAAAAACATTAAGCATGGAAAGTTTTGGTGAAGCTAAAAGTATTTCATATTTGATTTCGAAAAAATTATTTAGATCCTTCGCGCATTCATGGACGGTTTCAATGGCGTCTTGCCAAACATGGGCAGTACAACGCACGTCTGTAGCACCGAATTCATTAATATACTTCTGGAGATTCTTAACGCGTGGGTAGGGGACGATGTATTTGATCTTCGGATGCTTGATTTTCTGAATTTGCTGATTCGAAATTTCATGAAGTTTAACCATGGAATTTGCAGTGGTACGCGCATCGCGAACAATATGAATAAAATGGGCGTCCGGAAAGATATCTTGGATCAGCCTTAGTTCAGTCTGTAGAACTGGGTATTTACAGATGAAGCGTTTTCCGTTGGGAGCGAATGAAAAAAGAATTTTACGGATATCGCTAAAAATTTCATCAATCTTCTCGGCGGAAATATCTTTGATGCGCTTTTCTTCCCAATAAAGACTTTCCACGTCACGTCCAAACCACTTTCCCCAGAACATAATCGGTTCAGATGGGCTGCCAAAATCGGTCTCAACGGAATCTGCCAAGAACCTCTCGCCACGAATGTCTAAATTTAATTTTTTTCTCAACCATTCAATAGTACAGATTGCTGTTGGAAAAGCATTTATCGAATTCGTGACATAGGCGGAATTTTCATGGGCACACAAAAGGTTGTAGAGAAGCGTTGTGCCTGAGCGCGGCAGCCCGACAATAAATATCGGTCGATCGATTTTAGTTTGAGAATGATCCAAATCAAATTTAAAGCGTTCAATTGCGTGCATTATGATCATTTCTATGCGGGTCGCAGGTAACGGAATATAAAACTGATTTTCAAAACTCTTTTTGAAAAGGAGCTTCGACCACCAATTTGCGTAATGTACGTGTTGCGACATAAAAGTAGGCTATTTGAGCCTGGACAATTAGACAACTTAATTGATTAAATTAATATAGAAAAAAGGGAGGCCCCGATGCTCATTGAAGAGCACTTGTCGCGAATTCAGCCGGAAGCTGTAAAAGCGCAGGCCAAATTTCCTAAAATTTTTATTGATGATATCGCGAAATTGACTGCAGCAAAGCGCATGGCATGGTCTGGAATATTGTCATCGATTGCCACGGCCGAATCTATGGAAGAGAAAGTGTTACGTCCTATGGTTGGCGCATTTTCGTTTTCTTCGGTAGCAAGTGCTTACATGAATGTTCATATTGCTGATGAACATCGCCATGCGGATGCGCTAAAGGAATTCAATTTAAAAATATTTAAACATGTTAAGACTAAAAAAACTTTAACTGATAAAGTGATTTACGAATTTTTGTTTGGAAATATTGAAAGGCTTATTTTAAAAAGACCAATTCCGTTTCTCGCAGGGCTCTATTTTTATGAACTTTTTTCAGAAAAGTTATATGTTCAGATTAAGGCCGCGGCAAAACGCGATGGTTTGAATTCTTTAGCGGAATTAGTTACTGCAATTGAGAAGGATGAGTTTCGTCATCGAGCCGCGGTGAAAATTTTGTTTTCTTTGTGGAGAAAAAGTAGGACTACTGACCGTTGGGACTTAGTACTCACGCGAATCTTTCTGAGTATTGTGCGTACTGATGTGAATACCTCAAAGTTCGCAATTTATAATAAGCAGCTTCGTACGAATATGTTAACGCTTGGAATCGACGCGGGACAATTGTGGGCGCAAAGCGGGGTTGCCGCACGAAAAGCTTATGAACAGGTCAGTGAACTTATATGACACACGGGTTGCCTTACAGTTTTAGTGCTGGGCAGAAACTTACAAAGGGCGTACAGAAAGAAATTGCCGAAGCTATCGCTCTGGCCAAGAGATGGGTGCAAGAAGTGGTGAATCCCGTTTATCTGGAATTAGATGCGAAGATTGAATCTGACTCAGACTTTCTTGCCCGTACAGTGCTTGCTAAAATAAATGAATGGGGACTTTTGTCACTGTGGATGCCTAAGGCTTTTGGTGGCGGCGGCCTAAGTCCAGTTTCAATGATTGCATTTAACGAAGAAGTAGGCGCCACCTGTATTGGTACCGCAAACATTATTGGCGCTCATTATGTGGCTTTGGGCCTTGTTTCAATGACGCAAAATTTTTCACTACTGCATCGTTTATGTCTTGATATAAAGCGAGGAGAAAAAGAAAAGTCACCGTGTGTATTGGCCGTCGCTATTACTGAGCCTAATGCCGGAACGGATTTAGAAGATGTCGATCTTATGGCCAAAGCACAAGTTAAAACTCGAGTGGTTTTGCAAGATGGTGGTTACCTCCTTAGCGGTAGCAAAATTTTTATCTCAAATTCCAAATGGGCACGCTGGCAAATTGTTGTCGGCTACGAAGACATCGCTCGACCACATAAATCATGCGTTATTATGGCCGTTCCAGGAAACGCAAAAGGTGTGACCGTTGGCAGAATCGAAGAAAAAATGGGACAGCATCTTTGTCCTGCTAGCGAAGTCTATTACGAAGATGTTGTTGTTCCTAGCGATAATGTAGCAATTTCACCACAACAATTTCGTTCGCAGCACCAGTATGAAATTTACTGTCAGCTGTTAGGTGATGATATTTTATCAATATCTCGCGCCGGCGTGGGGGCATTAGCGGCAGGGTCTGCTCGTCAATCAATGGATTTATGTCGTAAATTTTTGATGAGTGAGAATCTTCTTGAAAACGAGTGGGCACAGATTCAGCTGGCAGACATGTATAGAAATTACCAAATTGCAAAGTTAATTACTTGGGAGTCGGGATTTGCTACTGCATTGTATGGGCCAAATCGCGACGTCTATCGTACAGGAATCAATTTTCTAATGCGGATGATGCCGAAGTTTCTTCTGCTTTCTGCTGGTCTTCGTCGATCTTTGCGCGAACGGCGTCTGCGTCAACGAGGTCATGATAAAGAAATTTCAGCTTTAGCTTCGACGGCAAAATACACAGCCAGTGATCTGGCGGTAAAGAATGCGCAGATTGCTTTGTCCATGATGGGCGAAGCTGGTTTACGCCAAGAAAATGCAATAGAAAAAGTTCTCCGCGATATTAAACTCCTGCAAATCTATGAGGGAACCAATCAGCTCAATCGTATAAATGTTTTTAAAAATGTGTTGGCGCCAAGTCATTTTGCGCCTTTTGCGGAGAGTCTATGATTCTGGAATCTCTTCGGCATATTCCAAAAGATAAAAATCGCTGGGTTCATTTATCTGAACTAGGGTTCTTTGGGGCTCCAGATAGTACTACGAAAAACCTTATCAAGAGTCTTTTACCCGACATTGCTGAAATCGACGCTGGTTTAGCAATGTCGATATACTGCCATTGCGCCGCTGTCGAAATTTTAGGTGTTGAAAAGTCAAAAAAATGTTTAAAAGAGGGTGATTGCCTCGCTTTTTGTCCTGGAAGTTTTGGTGGTTCTGTTTGGTTAACAGATCAAGCCAAATTTGCTCTGGTTCCCTTTAAAAATAAAAACACCTATATCTTGATAGATTTAAGAAATGGAGTTGAAAAGATTCCAAGTCCACAGCGACTCGCATTCCGTAACGTCAATTTGATGGATATTCTTTTTGACGAGCGGAATGGGGAAATTATTGAAAAAAAATCGAACTCCCACTTAGGAATGATGTGTGGAGTTTTAGTAGGGCATATGCGGAGAATGTTGCGTTTAGCAGAAGGCTATGCGGGGTCCCGAATTCAAGGGGGGCGAAAAATTTCTCAGTGGTCAGAGCTTAAACGCATTCTTGCGGACCTTAAAATGAAAATGTATGTTGCGGAAGAATTATTGAGTGGCAGTCAAATATCATCGCTATTTTTTCTTCAAAGCCAGATAGGGGCTTTTGCTTCTGATTGCCTACAGGTTTTCGGGGGTGCGGGATACATTAAGGATTTTGAAATCGAAAGGCTCTTTCGCGAAGCCCACTACCTGTCTAGTATTCTGGGCAATCCTATTGTTAACAGGCTTGAATGGTACGACGGTTTGGTGAAAGTATGAGGCTTTCAGCGCTTTGGAATCTTTATAGGATTAGTTCTGAGCCGACGGACATTATTTTTCCGGGGCTGGATGACATTGAAACTTGGAAAAATTGGATGGGCCTTGTTACCCACAATGGGATTGAAGGTCAAATATATCTCCAAATAAAAAAATTTAACTTAGAAAACTCGGTCCCAAAAGAATTTTTGGAGTCATTAAAAAGAGGTTATTGGAAAAATAAATTTGCCAATGAAGAACGCTTAAAGGTGGCGTTGCCGGTCCTTGCTGATTGTGTCGAAAACGGTGTGGAAATCATAGTTTTAAAGGGAAATGCCATTGCACTTCCCATTTACGGGGATATTGGCTACAAACAAATGAATGATATCGATATTTTGATAAAAAAAAGTGACTTAGACAAAGTTGCACTTATCTATGAGAAACATGGTCTGAAATGTGCAGCCGCCCTTGGTTCTAGCTGGCGAAGGCAAGAAAAGTTCTCGCATCATTGGCCAGCTTTTTTTTCTAAAGACCTAAAGTGTTTTTTTGGAACGCATTGGAATATTGTGCCACCATTAGCGGATGCTAAAGTAAGTGCCGAGGATCTCTGGAAGTCTAAAGAAGCTTTTAATTTTTTTGGACTAAATCTCTATCGGCTTGGTACGGATCAATTCTTGAATCACCTTTGCCTGCATCTTTCTCCGTATAAGCTTGGTTTGCGTGAAATCGGTGATCTTTTTAACTTTATTTTTTATCATGAGTATAGTTTGAATTCGAAGTCTTTTTTAGCTTTAGTCAAGGCTTCAGGCTCCCATGATAGGGTTTTCAGGGCGGCCTCCATTGTAAACTCTCTTTTTGTTAATGAGTTTTGCAGAGACATTTTAGCACAAACTGAACCTTTTGTTTCTTTACGAGTTAAAAAAGAAGTTTCTAATCGCATCGCTCCGCCAGAGAAAATTTTATTTATGCGGACCACACAGGTTGCCAAAATCGAAAAATCTTTTGCGATGTTCTCACTCTGCCAGCGTCCCCACGAGAAGGCCTATTTTTTATCAAAGATGTGGAAGAACTTTCTATTTGCACCTCTCACAGACGCCTGGAGGCTTTCGCATCAGCTTCCTGAAGAAAGCCTTTGTAAACAAATACATGTTCGACTTAAGGCGCCTATTCAAATTAGTCGTGAGCTGATTCAAAGTCTGGGGCTGAAAATTTTTATTTTAGTCACCGTTCGTCATCATATTGAACTTCTTAAAAGTATTGTCAATGCAATGCTTTTAAGAAAACAACTTTCGATTTCTGAAGTTGCGGCCGAATACGGTCTGAGTCTAGAAGTTTTTAGAAAGGTCGCGGTGCTTGATTAATGAATAAAATATGGACACGACAAGAGAGTAAAGAAAGATTTCCGCAGGCTATAAGTCCCCTGGGTTGGTCTATTTTGGCAACACCAACAGAGGCCGCCTTAAAGGGTGTTGAGAATGCGTTTGGCTTAAAAAATATCAATAGAAATCGGGTTGTGCGTCGTATTGATGGGTATATTTATACTGCCAAAGGATTCTTTTCTAATAAAAAAAATTGGGAGTTTCACTTTGTTGCTTTGGTGAAGCTAGTATTGGTCGCACTTTTTTGTGTGTTTAGAGAACTCATATGTATAGACCGATTTTCATTTCGCTATCGTTTCGAACGGCGTTTTTTTTCTATCTTGTTTGAGAAGAGTCTTTTTCATTTAATAAAGAGCTGGGAGGCTACCAAGTCTGGTCTAATAGCTAAGATGTCGGCGAACTACAACGGCGATCTTGAAAAGCATCGATTGGATGGTGCCCAGTTTTTTAGCCAAGATTTTACCGTCTATTTTTTTAAAAATTTTGTGGGGCGTCTTTTAAAACAAGGACTGAAAGACCTTGGAATAGAATCGCCGTCTGAAGTTTTAAAAAAATTAAGTTCGGGCCATGCGCGTAACTTTTCCTCACAAATGGCGCTCGATTTTGCTGACGAGCGTTTAAGTTACGAAGAACTTATGAATCGCTATGGCCACTTAACGGATAATTGGGACATCTATGCTCCTACTCTTCGCGAATTAAGTAAGCTACCACGAGATTTTAGTAGATTTGAACGTATTCACCAAGATTTGAAACTTCGCCAACAAGAACGTATTTTAGAAACTGAAAAAATCCTAAAGTCTTGCCGGTCCAATAAAAATTTTGTGCAGCTTATTTTGTATTTTGAAGAATTGCTTTTAATTGACGAGGAGCTTAGGGCTTTTAGCTCTCTTCAGTATCCCGAGCTAAAAAAAATTTTTAGGAATCTCGAAAAGAAATTCGGGTTGGCATCAAATGATATTTACTTTTTAACGATTGAAGAAATTCAGAGTGGACATATTTCTTTGCAAACAATCAAGAAGCGGCGAAGCGAATATCGTGCAGCTTGTGCAATAAGCCCACCATTCGAGCTTCGCGAAGAAGCTAATGGAAAATATTCTGCAGTTGAAGATAAATCCACAAAGGCCCATCTCACCGGTGAGGGCGCGAGCGCTGGGATTGCCAAAGGTCGGGCCTTGATCGTTGAGACGATCAACGATATTCGCCGCATGGAAGCGGACTCCATTTTAGTCATAAGAAGTCCAACTCCAACCTATGCGGCGTATTACTCTTTTTGTCGAGGAATTGTCAGTGAAACTGGCGGCTCTTTAAGTCACGGTGCTATAGTAGCACGTGAATTTGGAATTCCAATGGTAAGTGATGTGAACGATGCTTTAATGCATATTCGTGATGGCGATGAGATTGAAGTTAACGGCAATGAAGGGGTAGTAAAAAATTATGCAGAACTTCGGTAACAAGGCTCGTACACTAATTGAATTGAAAAATTTGGGACTAAGAGTGCCTGATTTTTTCGTTATCCCTGCAGACAAAGAGTTTAATGACTACCGTCAACAAATACAAGAATTTGGCCATGGAAAATTTGCAGTTCGTTCATCATGTTCAAAAGAAGATGGGGTTAGTCAGTCTTTTGCAGGATTATTTGAAACCTATCTCGACGTAACGGCCAAGGGAGTTGAAGAAGCCGTAAAACAGTGTCGCGAGGCGGTCAGATCTGACCGCGTGAAAAGTTATTGTCTAAAAAATGAAGTTGTCTCTGATCAGCTTCAAATGGCTGTCATTGTGCAGGAGTACGTTGCCCCTGATTTTGCGGGAGTCGCGTTTGGAGTCAATCCGATCACAGGTGACGATCGTGAAATCCTAGTTGAGATGTGTCGCGGGAGTGGCGAAAAACTTGTTTCTGGAAAAATACGCCCAACTCGTTATTGCTTAAATACTTTTGGCGGTCAGTTGATAAAGTCTTTTGAAGACGCTGAAAACTTGAGTCTTCCTGAGAATCTGCTTATCAATCTTAGAGAGGCTGTGTGGCTTATACAAAGTCACTACGGTAAACCTCAAGATATAGAGTTTGCTTTCAAAAACGGCGAACTTTTTATTCTGCAGTCGCGCGATATTACGCGAGTTCAATTTGCAAAATCCTTGGGCGAATGGACAACTGCTGATTTTCGTGATGGTGGTGTGTCGTCGGCAGTTGTTTCACCTCTAATCTGGTCGCTTTACGAAAGTATATTTGCTACCTCCCTGCCAAATTATTTTTTAAAGCTTGGGCTTATTAAAAAATGGAAAGCGCAATCGACGACTTGGTACAAAGTATTTTTCGGTCGTCCTTATTGGAACTTAAAAGCAGTAAAGGAAACTCAAGAAACCTTACCAGGATATAATGAAGGGAATTTCGATCGTGATATGTCAATTCCTGCAACGTATGAAGGGGATGGCGTTGTTACGCCGATTTCATTTCTCGGAATTCTAAAAGCAATACCGATTTTATGGCGCTTACGTCGTGAATACAAGAAACAAACTCTAAGGTCGACCGAACTATTAAAGAATTTTTACAAAATAGAAAATATATATAAAAAACTGGATTGGTCAGCTCTGGGAAGCGACGAGTTACTGAATGCGGCAAGCCAGCTTATTCTAACTGATTACAAATATGTTGAGTCAGAATATTTCCAAACCATCTACAACGCGTCGAACGCCAAACTCGAATTTGCTGATGAATTAAAGTACTATAAAAAATATGACCCAAATCTAGAGTACCTTCATTTGATTTCAGGCTTAGGTGACTTGCGTGCGACTAAGCCAATCAAGGAACTGCAGCAGATTGCAGGCCAGATTCGCGCTCAAAATTCCGATGGATTGGAGCGGCGCCTGAATCTTTTTTTCGAAGAATTTTATTATCACAGCGAGCGTGAACTTGATCTGCGAGTGCCAAGATGGAGTGAGGATTCGAAATTTATCACGCAGACATTAGAGGCTTTGGTCAAGGCCGGCGACAGGATTTCTCCTGTGGTGGAGGACAATTTCTCGAAAGAATTTGAAAAACTAAAATTTTCCCACAAAAAGTCACCGCGCCGATTTATTCCTGGGTCTTTCCGTGGCATCGAACGAAAGCTCAATAATTTGCGCAATTTTCTTTGGTTACGCGAGGAGTTACGAGATCGGTCGACAAGAATGTATTATTTTATTCGTAAGCTCGCCCTAGAAGTAGGTTCGCGGTTTAATTTTTATACTGACGTATTTTATTTAAGTCATCACGACATTATTGATTTATTAAGTGGTAAGATTGATGTGAAGAAAGCCAAAGATATTATTAAGGATATAAAAATCTATGCGAAGAGTTTCGAGAACTACAAAAATCAAAATGAAATTGGGGCTCGCTACAGTAGTTTGCGACCTGCCAAGACAAAGCCTGTCGATGGTAAGAAAGTGCTAACGGGTATTGGTTGTAGTGCGGGAGAGCGATGCGGCCGCGCCCGGGTTATCAGAGATATTTCCGAAAGTCAGAAGTTGAAACCAGGTGAAATCATGGTTGTTCCTTTTACCGATCCGGGGTGGACGCCGCTTTTTGGCCTAGCCTCGGCGGTCGTTACCGAAACAGGTGGATTACTTTCTCATGCAGCGTTGATTTCGCGGGAGTATGCTCTCCCATGCGTCTTAAATGTCGAGGACGCGACAAATATTATTCCTGATGGCGCTGAAATTTCGGTGAACGGCATTGACGGAAGCGTGGTAATTTTGTGAATCAGGAAATGTCTTTTGTTAAATCTTTGATAGATTCTTATCAAAGAACTGGTCGTCAACTCAATCTTCCCTTTGCCTCTGATGCAGAAATTATTAAGACTCAGAGTGGTTATGCTTGTGTCACGATTGACACTGTGTCTGAAGAAATTGAAATGGGACTGATTCAATCGTTGGAGGCGTTGGGTTGGTTGACGGTTACTGCCAGTGTTTCGGATTTAGCAGCAATTGGGGTTGAAACGCAAAATGTTCACGTCGCAATCGGGTGGGCTGACGATAAATCCGAACTCGAAAAATTAAAAATCGTTTCCGGAATAAAGGCTTCTCTGCAAAAATACTTAATTCCATTTTTTGACATTTCATTTTTTGAAAGTAAAAAACTGATTACCTCTTGCACCGCTTTTGCTGAAACGGCTCAAAGTCCAAAAGTACAGAGAATTGGGATGCAACCGGGAGATTTAGTTTTTATAACGGGGCCGATTGGTTGGGGTAATGCCGTTGCTTTTGCAAATCTTACCCTGGGAGAAAAAGCAAAAAACTTTGATCTCAACTATCGACCACTAGCTCGCATTGAAGATGCGGAATTCATAGCGAAGTGGGCGACATCGGCCATCGATACCAGCGATGGACTTCTCTTTAGCTTAGATCTTTTGCAGCAGCTAAATGGCAATGGTTTCCAGGTTAGCTATTCAGAGCATTTGTACCATCCTGTTGCCATAGAAGTGGCCCGTCTTACTCAAGTAAATCCTTTTTTATTTATGGCCGCACAAAATGGTGAATTTGAAATTCTATTTACCGTAGCTTCGAAGAACGAACGTTTGTTTACGCAAGCGGCAAAAGAAAGTGGCAAAAATTTTATTAAAATTGGTAAAGTAACGGAAAACAACACGCTTTGTTTTGAGGTTTCCGAAAAATTACAGACACTTGACCTAACATCTATTCGTAATTTGTTACAAGAGGGAGTTGATCCGAAAAACTACGTGCTTGCTATGCTAAAGTTTGCGTCAAATAATAGAATACATTGAGGGGATTGACCACAAATGGATTTGGAAAAGGCATCCTTTATTGGTGAAAATTTTGATATCGCAGACGTCCCGGTTGCGCTTCCCAATCAAGTTCACTTGATGAATTTGCGCGATTATTTGGGACCTAACATTGAAGAAAATGTTGAAACTTTTGAACAAGTCTTTCGCCCACTTCATAGGGAAGGATACTTACTTTATCATCGGCGAGTGTCTTCGGCCATGGGTCCTCGCGTATCTGTTTTTGATCATCTGAAGAATCGTCATCAAGAAATGTTGATGTTTGGTTCTAACAACTACTTGGGATTTGCAAATGATCCGCAAATTAAAGCTGCTGTAAGTGCGGCTATTCAGGAATATGGTGTAGGAATGGCTGGGCCTATGATCTTAAATGGATCTGGGGATTTGCAAAAAATTTTAGAACAAGAGATTGCACGATTTAAAGGTAAAGAGGACGCTGTTGTGCTGCCGACGGGTTATCAGGCTAATCTTGCATGGGTAAATTCTCTTTTAAGTGACGACGCTGTTCTTTTATATGATGAGGCTTCTCATGCTTCATTGATCGATGGCATCCGCTTGGGCCGGAAAAAGGCTTTTCGCTTTTCAGAACAAAACTTAAATTCTCTTGAAGATTTATTTAAAAAATTTCGCTTCCGTGACTCTCGTCGCGACATTTTTGTTTCCGTACAGGGTGTATTTTCGATGAGTGGCGAGATTTCAAACTTAAAAGAAATTTCTTATATTTGTGAAAAATATCGTGGTTTTCTTGTCGTTGATGATGCTCACGGCACAGGTGTTTTGGGCGGTGGCAAAGGTACCGCTGAGCACTTTGGTATTGTTGATAAGCTGAAACTGACAATGGGGACTTTTTCAAAGGCTTTTGCGGTAACTGGTGGTTTTCTGGCTGGCGATGCAAAGACCATAAACTTTATTCGCTTCTTTGCACGTTCCTATTTCTTTACGGCGTCTCTTCCGCCGATGGTATGTGCGGCAGTACTTAAGGGTGTGGATATTATTCGAAATCAACCTGAGCGAGTGGCAAAAGTTCATGCAAACGCATCTTACTTGCGGGAACGACTTAAATTGGCGGGAATTCGTCATACCAATACTGGAAGTGCGATTGTCCCGATATTCCCGCCGGTTATTGGAAAGTTTCGTGAGATCGCACGTGAAATTCATGAGCAAAATTTATTTGTAAATCCAATTGAGCCGCCGGCGGTTCCGGTGGGAAATGAGCGCTTTCGTATGTCAGTAATGGCGACGCATTCTACCGGTGACGTCGATGCAGCTGTAGAGATTCTACAAAGGGTTTTTAAAAAATTTAACGCATGAAACTTATTGTCATCACCGGACCAGATGCCAGCGGTAAAGATACGCAGATTAAGAATTTGCGACAGCAACTTACCCTTCGTGCCTATTCTGTACAGACTCTTTCAATTTGGTCGGCGATGGAGGATTTTCTAAAGATTACTGATTCGACAACTCTAAAAAAAATTGTCGACGGTCTCTTGTTGCAAATGAAGCCCATCGCCCGTTCTCACTTTCTGATCTCGGCGTTAAAGACCGCATGGGATAGACGTGACGAAAAAAACGATTTTATTTTGTTTAATGGTTATATTTATAAATATTGGGCCACGGAGGCCGCATACGGAGTTTCTGATAAGGTTTGGATTGATGAAACGAAAGACTACTTTCCAGAACCAGATATGGTTTTCAGTTTGCAAATGAATGTTGACGAGGGGACTCTTCGCCGAAAAATATGGTCAGGTTATGAGCTAGGGGACACGTTAGACTTCCAAGATAAAGTTAGAAAGAATCTGCAACGTATTTTGGTTGGTGTTTCCAACCTTACGTCAGTAAATGCTATTGGTCCGATGTCGGAAGTTACAAGGGGTATTTTTCAGTATGTTGAAAATCATCCTTAACTCCCAGTCCAGGGCCGGTAGTGCCATAAAATATTGGCAAAGACTCAGAGAAAATTGGTCAGTGGGACATTATGAGATCTATGAACATGAGAATTTTAATGAAATTCCAATCGCATTTGGCGACAAACTTGTTGCGGCGGGAGGGGACGGTACACTCAACCAATTGATAAACAACGTCATTGCCAGAGTTGGACTTGAAAATGTTTCGGGATTTACTTTTGGTCATATCGGCTTAGGGAGTAACAACAGTTACCTAAAACCTTTTTCAGGTTGTCAGATTATTGGCGGCAGTCCGGTCAAACTTTCCAGTGAAAATGAAAGTCATGATTTGGGGCGTGTGATATATCGTGATTTGTCGGGAAGTCTTCAAACACGCTACTTTATTGCCAATGCTTCATTTGGAGTTCTTGCACATGCGAATCAGATTTTTAGTAATGACAGGATGATTAGGTTTTTCAAAAAAGTAAGCATAAAAGTGGCTGATGCTTTATCTTTTTTAAAAGCTCTAAAAAATTTTTCTGCACCTGAAATATATTTTAGCACTGATGGAGTTTTTCGGGAGTTGACTTGTATTACGAATTTAAACGTCATCAAGCATCCTTATTTCGCGGGAGATTTTCATGTGTGTGAAAAACCTGAACTGTCTGATGGAATGTTTCACTACTATGTTTTGCCCAAAAAAAGCAAACTTGATATTCTAAGGGCATTTGTGAAAATGTCTTTAGGTCAAGATGTAATGGGAAAAGGTATCCCCACAGATTCCATTATAGTTAAATGCCAAAAACCTATTTGCTTTGAATTCGATGGTGAGGTTGTTGAAGGAACAGAGTTTCACTTATCTTGTCTGCAAGGAGCAATACGCGTATGTCAATAGAAACAATTGCAGTAGCTTGTGAAGGAGCTGGTTTTATCGAAAAATTATCTAAAAAATTAGAGGTTATGGTGAGCCAGTATAAGATCAGTGTGATCGTGCACTCACTGACTTTCCCAAAAACATTTAGCGAAGAAAATATAGCTCACTTCAACAGATCATTGTCTTCACTCTATGCCCGTCTTGGTCTCTCTGTGGCGGGAGGTGATACTTCACGAGGGTCTCAATTAGTCGTTGTTATTTCTGGCATAGTCGAGTGGTCGATAATAAGTCCACCGCCGGCGATACAGTGATTGTCGACAAGAACAAACCTATTAGAATCTATAAACTCAGACCCTACATCAAATGAGATTTGCGAAGACAGAGAAAAGCGACAAGTTGCGACTTCGTTTTGCTGAATTTGTTTTTTATGGGCCTCAGAGCGATGTAAATTTCGCGAATGCAGGCAGCGAAAAATTTCTTCTAACTTTGCTAAACATCTTTGGGTTCCGAGTTTGATAGTGCAGGTCTGTCCAATATTTAATGGTTTCTGGCCCAACCAAATTAAGTTTCCATAGAGTTCTTGGAGGGTCAGCGGAAGAGTTTCACGAGCGGAACAAAGGATGTCGCCGCGCTTTACCTTTATTTGTCCATTTAACGTTATTCCAATCGATTGACCAGAAATGGCAACAAAATTTTTGGTTCCTAAAATGGATTTGATATTGGCCCTCTTGTTGCCGGGAAAGGCAACGACTTCATCGCCAACTTTCAGAGTTCCACTGGAAACTCGTCCAACAATCACGTCGTCATAGAGATCTTGAACGGCTAGGCGAAACGGTTTGCTGTCTACTGACAGACCTAATTTAAAACTATCGAGCGCCTCTAATACCGTTGGACCTACGTACCAAGTGATTTGTTTAGACGCTCGTGCGATGTTTTCTCCCAAATAGGCGGAGATGGGAATAAAGTATTTTGGATAGACTGAGTGAGATGCCAGATATTTTTTAATTTCACTTGCGAGTGATAAAAAAACATCTTCGCGGTTATCGACCAAATCCATTTTGTTAATGAGTATTGCAATTTGCTGAATACTCAGAAATGACAGCATATAGGCATGACGAAGGGTGTTCTCGGTAATTCCTTCTTTTGCGTCGATTGTCAGAAAAGCAGCGTCGGCACGAGCGGCCCCACTAATCATATTTTTTAAAAACTCGAAGTGTCCTGGTGCATCGATAATTTGGTAGTTTCTTTGTGTTGTCTTAAAAAATAGTCGTGAGGTATCAATCGTAATTCCCTGAGCTCGCTCTTCTCTTAATGCATCTGTTAAAAAAGCATATTCGAAGGAACGAGCTTTGCTTTTGCAAAACTCCCTGAGGTCTTCAAGCTTTCCCTCGGGAAGTGAATCTGTATCAGCAAGCAATCGACCAATAACGGTGCTTTTACCGTGATCCACATGGCCGACGACGACAACATTCATGTGGTTCACATGTACCCCTCTTTGCGGAGAGTTTCGAGTCCACCACCATCTTCTCTATCCTGAGCGCGCCCGGCGCGCTCGGCAACTTTAGAAAACTTTCCGGACTTTAATTCAAAAATAATTTCTTCAGGGGATTTTGCCTTAGATGTCACGGGAAACGTACATGGATAACAACCTAGAGACCGATACCGTGATCCCTTACCTTGATCATAATATAAAGACACAGTTGGAATTCTTTCGCGATAAATATACTCCCAAATATTTACTTCAGTCCAATCTAACAATGGATGAATTCGAACATGACTATTAGGTGCGATGTCGGTATTGAACTGGTTCCAAAATTCTGGCGGCTGTTCGATAATTTGCCAGTGGTTGTTTGTGTCACGAGGAGAAAAATATCGCTCTTTAGAGCGTGAGCCTTCTTCATCGGCGCGAATGCCTAAGATAAGACCCGAAAAGTGCCTTTTCTCTTTAAGTTCATCGAATTTTTCAGTTTGGAGATTGAGACGATACTGAGGCCCCGATCCATCGATAGTTTGTTGGAGGGCTTGGGTTTTTAACGACCGACAGCAGCTGACACGATCAATGTATCCGTCGGCGTAAGTCTGTTTTTTCTGCAAAGCCTCAACATTTTTACCAACTATTAAATCCAGTTTCCAGGTGAGAGCTAACTGATCACGATAGGCAATCATTTCGGGAATTTTGTAGTCGGTGTCGATGTGTATAAGTGGAAACGGAATTTTATCGAAAAAAGCTTTACGTGCGAGCCACAATAAAACAGTGCTGTCTTTGCCAATGGACCATAACATCCCAAGATCGCGAAAATTTGCATGAGCTTCGCGAAGAATAAAAATACCTTTACTTTCAAGCTCGTCAAGATGACTAGACATCGAGTCCCTTTATTATTAAGTCAGCGGCTTGCTCGGCCGACATTTTGTGGGTGTCGACGGTGATTTCTGGGTTCATTGGTGGTTCATAGGGATCATCAATTCCCGTAAAATTTTTTATTTCTCCGGCACGTGCTTTTGCATATAAACCCTTCGGGTCCCTTTTTTCGCAAGTCTCTATAGGCGTCGAAATATAAACTTCAAAAAAGTTTTTACAAATGTGTCGCGCGAATTCACGAGATTCCCGATAGGGCGATACCAGTGACGTGATAACGTGAACGCCATGAGACTCGAGACGGCTGGCCAAATGACCGACACGGCGAATATGCTGATCACGGTCTTGGCGGGTAAATCCTGTTTTTGGAAAAATACTTCTAAGACTATCACCGTCGAGTTCCTCGATCTTAATATTTTTAGTGCGCAATTTTTTCGCAAGAATTTGGGCGATTGTTGTCTTACCGGCACCGCAAAGTCCCGTGAACCAAATTACCTTTGGAGGATTTTGCTTTTTTCCATAGTTAACTTTGTTCCAGAATCTTTCGTGAAAGTAATAAATCAAAGATTTGAGGAGCAATTCAAGACTACCAATTTGAAACGCTGTTTCTATTTTACGTGTAAAGATATACGCAAGTGTCACAGTCGCCAGAGTACCAAATAACCGCCAGGAAATCGTTTTGATAATAATGCGCGTTTTACTTTCAAAGTACATAGCCGTTTTCTTTCATCCAAGTGACTGAATTTTTTATGGCTTCACGTGCAGGGCGAGGATTAAATCCTAGCTCATGTCTGGCTTTCGAGTTATCGAACCAATGGTACATGGTTGCCGCTATAATATTTTCACGAGTTACACGACTCGTGAGTCGAGCGGCGATTTTTAAAAGGCTTGAGGGAAGCTTGTACTTCGGCGGTGTCGCGCCTGCGCAATTGGCGATGTGAGTTAGCAGCTCGCGTATCGTGATGTTTTCACCACCAAGAATGTAGCGCTCTCCCGAACGCCCGCGTTCGTAAGCGGCAACAATTCCGTCGACCACATCTTCCACGGCAACGATGTTGACGCCGCCCTCAGTGAAAAACTTCAACTTTCCATTGGCAGCGCGAATATTACTCGTGCGCGTACTTTTTTGGGCATCCCCAGCCCCAAAAATTAAACTTGGGTTCACAATTACGGCATTTACTTCTTTGCGACGGCAAGCGGCAAGGACAATTTCTTCACCATGTTTTTTACTCGCCATATTTTTATTAGCGGCAAGTAAGTTATTATAGGGCGATTTTTCATTCAGTACTCGATCTTGACTTGTTTCGGCGCCGATGGCGACAACCGAAGATACATGAACTAACTTCTTAACTCCTAAATCGCGAACGGATTCGACAATATTCTGGGTACCGCCAATGTTAACGACATCCAGCTCGCGCATTTGCCTTTTATCAGAAGCAATTACAGCCGCCAGGTGAAAAACTACATCTATGCCTTTGCAAGCGTTGAAGACGTCAGTTTTATTGGTAACGTTTCCGAAAGCCATGTCGACATTGAGAGTGGCGATATTTGAAAGATTACTCGCGGGTCGCACAAAGCAAATGGTCTCGTGACCTAACTCAACAAGTCGGCGAGTTAGCTTTGACCCGAGAAATCCATTTGCACCAGTGACTAAAGCGCGCATGCCTCTAATTATCAACAAAGCATTTAATGGTTGCCAAGAGAATTTAAGTGAGAGTTAATGAGATAAATGTTTGATCGGAAAGAAATCAGGTTATTGACACTACTGACGCTGGTGCATTTCGGACTCATCGTCGATTTTATGATTGTGATGCCGCTAGGCCCACAACTGATGCGAATTTTCGGTATCGAGCCACATCAGTTTAGTTGGCTAGTATCAGGATATACGTTGAGCGCCGGAACGATGGGGATCATCGCTTCGTTATTTCTTGATTTTGTAAATAAACGTAGAGCTCTCATATTTTTTCTACTGGGTTTTGCTGTCAGTAACTTTGTTTGTGGCATCATTAGGAATTTCGAGATGTTAGTTTTTGCTCGTTGTTTGATGGGATTGTTTGGCGGCGTGGTAGGGTCATTAATTTTTTCGATTACTAGCGATAGGTTTGAAGTTGAACGACGCAGCAGTGCATTTGGTATCGTGATGACAGCGCACGCTTTAGCGGCAATTTTAGGTTTACCGATATGTCTTTTTCTCGCGACAAAATTTTCATGGCAGACACCGTTTTTGCTTTTAGCAACGTTTTCGCTCATAATGGTTTTGGTCATCACGAGATTCTTACCAGAAGTGTTTGAAACTGTTTCTCAATCTAAGGTTAAATTGCCATCACTTACCCGAAATCAGATCTTTGCTCTCTTATTTATGTCTTTGTTAGTTCTGGGACACTTTTCCATTAATCCATTTCTTTTTCCATCGGTGATAGCAAATGCAAAAGTAGATGAGAGTCAATTGCCTACCATTTATCTTGTGTGTGGGGTGGTCTCGATCGTGGCGTCTATTTTATTTGGGTGGCTCTCGGATCGTTATGGCAAAAAGAAAATATTTACTCTTGCACTTTTGCTTTCAATTATTCCAATTTATTTCGTAACAAATATGAAAGTGCTTCCTTTTACACTAATTCTAACTTTTGTCTCACTATTTTTCATCGTCATGACGGCACGAATGATTCCGGCGATGTCTTTAGTTACAACATTGGTTTCGCTTGAAGGTCGAACCAGTTTCTTAAGCCTCATCGCAAGTGTTCAGCAACTCTCGGCAGCTCTTGCTGCTTACCTGAGCGGGCTACTGGTTACGAAATCAGCGAGTGGGCATTTGCTAGGTTTTGAAAAGGTCGGTTATATCGCGGTATTGTTTAGCGCTACCGCTTTTGTTGTTTCTTTTAAACTTAAGCCTATTGAAGGAAATGATCTTTAGCTAGACCTTAGGCTTATCTATAATATTCGAGTTTTTCTGTTTACTCCATAAAAATAATTGCGAAAATACTGAGGTGGAGGTTTTATGAAAAGAATTTTTTTGGGTCTAAGCGCCTTTTGTTTTTTATTCTCTAGTTCCGATGTTTTAGCAAAGAAGAAGCCACAGAGAAATCCTGCGAGTGAAGTTGTTAAAATGCCGACTCCAAATCTGGAAGAACTTACAGCCTTGGTTGCGAGCTATAAAATAAAAAATGATGGGAAGGTTGCGGATCGTACTCCTTCAGGGGCGGCGCGACCGAGCGAGGATTTGATTTCTCCTGAAATGAAGAAACTGCGAGATAAACTTATTTCAGTTCGTAATGGTCAAGCTCTCTACGATGTTCTCAGCGACTACAATCGGCGTTATGAATCTTTAAAGTTCAATGATACAAAGTTTGTTGTCGCGCGTATGTCAACACTCTTACCATTTCGAGGGTTTATATGGCGTGCAGTACCACTAGCTCATAAAGTCGTTGTGACACAAGAGGCCCTGCTTGCAACAGTTAAAAATTATGCCGAACAGGTTATGATTAATTCTCCTAAAAGCCAAATTAAGGCACATCTAAATTTCTTAAGTCTCCCTCCACCCGAAGCTTTTACGGACGAGGAAGTGCGTTTTACCTCAGAAGGACGGCTTGTCGCATTTTTGGCGGGCCCCGTGTATGATACTTTAAGAGAAGCTATTCGCCGTCTTGGTAAGCTTCCAATGTACGTCATTCAACCTGATGGATCTAAGACGCCAATGGTATTTGATGCGAAAATTCGTTGGGGTGAGCAAGCCTTCACTGCCGATGATTCGTACGACTCTTACGACAGATTTAAAATTGTTGGCGATGCTGAAAAATATGCGACTATAGCACGTTACCATCGGCGCATGGCTGGGATTTCGCAATTGGCGGCTTATAATTATCAAGGACATCTCAAACTGCGCGAAGAAATTGGTCGTAAATTTGGTATTGATATAGTGAAGAGTAAATCCGATATTTTTTCGTGGGGAAGTGACCAAGACGATAATTTTATAGATGGTGTTACGCGCGAAGAGCGGGTGAAAATTATTAGTGGAAATAAATACACAGGCCTCTATAAAAAGCAATCACAGGAATGGATGAACAGCGCCTACACAAATCTGGAAGGTGCCCATATTAGCCTAACTAAGGCATGGGATGCGATTAAGCATAACAATGATAAGACATCATGGGATTATCAGATGTTAGATCCTGAAGTTCTTGTTGGGCGTAAAGAACAAATTGAAAGCGGCCTATCGAATATGTCGATAATGTTTAGTTCTCCTGGTCAACCGATTAAAAGTGCTATGAGTGGTGATCAACTTGTCGTAAACTTAAAAGGATTTTATGATTCTGCGCCTGACGACTTAAAGGACCTTCTTCCGACTCAATTTGACCACAATGAGGATGCTGACGTTGTGTCCTTTGTGAAGAATAGTGAAGGTCAACTTAAGTTTAAGGATCAGAAAAAAAGTGATATCATTCTAATGACGAAAAATAAGAAAACGCAGCCGTGGCGTAATTATTTCTATGGTCGTGCAACAGGTTGGAGTTCCGAAAAATATTCCAAATTATTTCCATGTATAGGCGGTACCGGCGGCGAAGAATGCAAAAATCATGTGAATAGTAAACTCACTGTTGCTGATGCAATGCGGATTCTTAATGAAACCCGCGGGGCGAGAATGTTAGCCACCAACATTACACCATTTATAAGGTAAGCGACTCTCGATAAATCGGAATAGAATTGGCCTTGTCACGAGCGAGTTCATGATTGAGCTCCTCAGACAAGGCTCGATCTAAGCAAAAAACTCCGGCTTCATAAAAAGACTCGAAAGAATCTTCCGCGACATTTGCGCTTCCTACAAAAATACCTGAGTTATCAAAGCTCCAAACTTTGTAGTGAACAAAATTAAAATACGTCCAGACCGTGATATCTGAATCCGCAACTAGGGATTTATAGGCTTTAAAATGCTTTTTGCTCTGACTGATTTGATCTTTTTCGCGTAACCAGTTTATAGTTTTGGCCAAGTACTTTCGACCTCTATCTAAATATCTATGGTAAAGTTCGTTAAGGTACATGGTAAGTTCGCCGTTCCCACCGTCCCAACCATTTCCAATATAATCAACCCGGACCCCAGAGATCGATTTATTTTTCAACAATTTAATTAAACTCATTGTGGAGTCGTTTTGTAAGATCTTGACGCCACTGGCAATGATACTCTGTTTTGATTTCTCAGATAAATTCAGAAGCAGATTTTGTAAATCACGTTTTTTAGATTTTGGCTTTTGCGAAACAAAAAGACATTTTTTGGGACTATTTATTTTTGCCATGGTGAGGATATATTTGAAGTTATCAATTTTTGTTTCTTCATTTTCATTCCATGTTTCAATGAAGTCGATAAGAGCCTCCTTAGAAACTGGACCATGTGCATGCAGCATCATATCGCGGTCGAGAAAATTAAATCCGTCAGAATAAAAAAACGTTTTGGTAAAGCTTTGGGCACCAATTAATAGGTTTCCTTTATCGTTGAGCAAATACGTTGAATGTGTGGGAGCTTTGCTTATAGCAATACCACTATTTTTTAATTCACGTAAACAGCTATAACTTAAAAAAGAATAGGTTTTATTAACAATGATCTTAACGTCAATCCCAGATCTTGCTTTTTCTTTTAGCTTTTCAAAAAGAGACTCTGTACTTTCATCGCAAGCTATGGCTAGGACCTGAATAAAAATAAATTTTTCAGCTTTGTTAACAAGGTTGAGTATAGCCTCCAAAGATTTTCCATTCTGATAAAGTGCCACTTCGCTATTTTCAGAAAGACGCATCATTGTTTTGTTATCAATCTCAAGAGGGGCAGTGGAATCAGGCTGATAACTAATTTCACGCAGTGGGGCCCGTGGCAACGACCCCCATTCTGGTTCACGTTGGGTTGATGTCGTCCACTGCGCGGTTGCGGAGTTGAAATTTCCTTTTAATACTTCGGCCTTTTGCGCTGTGAAAAAACTTGCGTCAATTGGGGTCAATGCCATCAAAAGAATAATTGGACTGTTTTTCATAGTGTTATAGTATAACTAACTTAAATGAGTTCAATGAAAAATCTCAGTCGCCGCAGTTTTGTTGTTTTTTCGCTATTTCTTATACGCTCATGCCGTTTTTTTTGGAGTCGATTTCGCCTAACTCTGTGCCTGGTATTGGCACTGACTTTCATCGCAATTACTTACTCCTCGAAGCTAAAATTTATTTTCTCAGCCGATGATATGATCGGCGAAGGCATACCGAGCGCTGAAGAATTGCGCGATCTCAAGGTGCGCTATGACGAAGGGATTGCGTCTATTCTGTTTATCCAGCCTTCCGGAAAATCGTTTTCTCCGCAGGAGCTTTGCCATTTACGTAAGTGGTACTCCGTCATGCGTGCCACTTATCCATTTTTAAAAAGTACTTTGTCCACTTTTGATGCTAAAGATATTCAACCCAGTGGTGCGTCATCAGTTAGCTACAAAAATATCTTACATCTAAGGTGTGAAGATGAGGCCATAGCCTACGACCTTCAGAGCGTCAAATCACGTCTTGAGAACTCACCGTATGTTTTCTTTAAAGATAAAAAAGATCATCTCAGTATTTTAATGGGATTTACTTTCGCTGAAATGAATAGCGAAAAATTTGGCAGTTTTGATCCCCGGATGCTCAACCACTTGCGTTTAGCCGTAGATAGAGACCTAAAACCTCTTTTAGAAGGTGCAAAATTTTCTTGGGTCGGGCCCGCGGATTATCAATGGTATGTCTTAGAAGGGTTTCGCTTTTCTTCCATTCTTAATTTAACAATGATTTTTTTTCTCTTTTTCTCACTACGTTTTGTCTACGGTACATGGATCGCCGGAACGATTTATTGCTGTACATTTATTTTTGGCACTCTTGTATTGATTGGCTTAAAAGGTTTTTTAGGATCTCCGTTTGATGTTCTGTCTACGGGTTTAATTCTTTTATTGGGTATCAGTTCTCTTGAAGACTTTACCTTCATATGTTCAGAACAGATGAAAGGGGTAAAATGGAAAAGTGCAATCAAGCGCATGATCTTACCGTCTTTCTTTACCTCACTGACCACGATCGTGGGTTTTTTGTCGCTCTATGTTTCTGATCTAGCCGTGATTAAACGTTTAGGGTTTTGGGCCGCGTTTGGTGCGGCGCTTGAGTGGTTCCTTATGTTCTCCTTTATGCCGGTATTTTTAATCCGATTTTATAAGGAAAATATGTGGGTGGATCCAAAACGGGCATGGGGGTATCATTTTTTAGACCGCTGGGGGATTAAGTCGTTACCACGCCGCTTAAGTCTTATCTCGCTAATTGTATTTCCTATCGGGCTCTATTCGTTTTCACATTTAAATGTCAATGACAACCCTTATCAAATGTTTCCAAGGAAAAATGAATTCTCTTTAGGCGTGCAGGAGTTTCTTAACAGCAAGGGTTGGGTTTCAAATGTATCTTTGGTTTTAACAAGGCCAGAGGCACTTTCTCAACTTGAAAAGTACATTGGTGATTTAAATCGAGACGAGTCGGTCAAAAATAATATAATTGCGGTGGAGAGTCCGGAGCGAGTTATGAATTGGCTCGATAAAGACCACCTCATACCCAAAGAGTTAACGCAATCTGATTATAAAACTTCTTCGCTCTACAAACGTACGGTTGATGAAAATGGAATTGCCAGAGCCTTGATTTTTATTAAAGATACGACGGTTGATTCCCTAATTAAATTAAAAAAAGCGGCCGAAAACATCTGTCCTAATCGGGAATGTTATTTTGCCGGTGAACTTATAGCCTACGCAGACTTCTCTGCAATTGTGCCAAAGACGTTGCTTGATAGTATGATGGCAAGCCTTTTCCTTGTAGCCATTGTAATCTATTATCTTGCAAAAGTATTTTATAAACAGCATTTGATTTTTCCCCTTTTGGCCACGGCGTTTTGGGGGCCGTTTCTTACAATTGGTATGCTAGCTACTTTGAGTATTCAGATGGATTTTATGAAATGTGTTGTGGCCAGTGTTTTGGTCGGTCTTGCGGGGGACAATGCGATTCAATACATTTTTGCAGCCAGAAGGCACGATTTACGCGAAGGGATAGAACGTCGCGGTGGGGCGTCGGTCATCACCAATGTTTTGATGACGCTGACGGCATTTATTTATTTGGGGTCTTATTTCTCTCCCCCAAAAGGTTTTGGTTTGATCTTAGCGTTTGGTTTGATAACGTCTCTGATAGGAGATCTTTGGTTGCTTAATGGTCTTTTGCAGGGGAGGCTGAAAAAATGATTTTTATGTTTCTAGCCACTTTTAATTTTGCAATGGCAATGACGAAGCCTTCATTTGAATACAATATTGATATAGATGCAAAAGGTTATGGTCTTAAAATGCAATTGGTTTTTTCTCCGAAGGTTTCCTTAGAGTTAGTAAAAAAGAATTTTAAAGATGGCGATCTATTGACCCGCGTTGGCACTAATATTAAGAAAATTACCGTGGAAGGTATCTCGTCTCTAGAGTACCGTTCAATCATGACCGTTTCGTCGTTGGGGATTACTTCGAAGCTTCTATCGAATTGTACAGAGAAAGCTTCAGCTAGTACTTGGACTCGCCACTGCAAATTGGACACGGAAAACATGGACGGCGGAAAATTCACATCTTATAAATCAGATGAAATTTCTTGTTTTGCCAAACCCAATGTCGAATGCTTTATTTTTATTAAAGGCAAACTTAAGCCGCTTAAATTATTTGGTTTGACGATATTATCCTATGAAAAATTCACTGTGCGTGCCAAGTATCAGGCGCTTAATAATTACGTGCGGATTTGGAATTTTACTGAATCTGGCAATTTGGACCTAAAAGATTCAATTCATAACGACCTCGAAAAATTTTTGGACGACGGCTCTAAAGAAATGAGTGAGCATAAAAACTTTCATCAGAGTGTAAAATGGGTAAAAAATGAATAAGCGTGCTTTAGTCACGGGGGCGTCAACGGGAATTGGCGCAAGCATTGCTAAAAAGCTTGTAGCCAATGGTTGGGACTTAATTTTAGTGGCGCGTGGTCAGGCGATTTTGGAGCAAACGAAAATAGATCTCGAAAAAATAAGATCTCACGTGTCAGTCCAAATTGAAGCCGTCGATTTAACCGATGAGAAGGCCTGCGCGCAGATGCTTGATCGCATTGGCCGTGTCGATTTACTTGTGAACAATGCTGGTCGCGGGGTTTTCGGTGAGGCTCTTAAAGAGTCTATTCCGGATATGTTGACCTCGATTCAACTCAACTGTTTGGCACTTACCTATTTAACGCTACGAATTGGCCGTCAAATGGCAAGTGCGGGTGGTGGTCAAATTATTAATATCTCTTCACTGGCTGGCTTTATTCCTTCGCCTTATTTTTCTGTTTATGCTGCGACAAAGGCGTATGTAACGTCTTTGAGTGAATCGCTAAACTATGAATACGGTCGGGCGGGGGTTAAGGTAAATGCCATTTGTCCAGGAGGAGTGGACACGACTTTTCATCGTACGGCAGGGTTAGATGAGAGAGTAATAAAAAAATTCGGCAAAGTGATTTTATCGGCAGATGAAGTTGCGGACTCTGTCATGAAAACTCTCAATCGTGACAGGTCGATAACCGTTCCAGGACTTACTAACAAGGCAATGGCTTTTTTATTTAAATTCCTACCACGGTCTCTAAATATAAAAAATACCGCTAGTTTTTACAGCCGGTATTTGCAAAGTAACCCGCAACATTTAAAGTAAGTTTTTTAATAGATTCAAGGTCTCGTGGACATCGAGTCACGAGTTCAATAGGTAACCGAATCTGAGTTTCTCCAAAACGCACCTGTGTTTTTCCGATTTCATCAGTAACGCGTCCAATGATTACTAGGTCTCTTACAGTTTTTTTGGCTTTCGCGAGATGGCGATTGGGAATTGAAACCAAAGTTTGAAAATCACCATGGTCGCCCATCCATAACATGAGCTCATGAAATCCAAGTTTGCGACAGAGCTTCTTAGCAAGAGGATGGATGAGATCTTCACGCCAGTCTAAATCGAAACCTACCTTGTTTAAGCTCCCCAGAATATTTAGACTTGTAGCAATGCCGTCGCTCGTGTCGATAGAAGCTGAACAATATTTTCTGAGAGTTGACATTCTTTGTAGGGAGGGGCTTGGGCGAAATTCTTTTTCTAACTTCGATCTATCGCTCGGCGAAAAAAGGTAAGAAAAGGCAAGAGCAGGTCCGATGCCTGTTTTCTTTTTGCCAATAATACCTATCCAATCTCCAGGCCTTGCACCAACCCGAGTTAGAGGTTTGACTGATGAAGTTCCGAAAGCCGTTGAGGTTAAAACGAAGTCACCCGCAAACCCAGAGTCGCCGCCAAGGATGCAAGTCTTAGAAGTCTTAAGAGCCTCTCTGATGCCTTTATAAGTTTTAAGTTGTACTTGTTTAGGGGTTTTAAATTTCCATTGCGAAGAAACAAGTAGTCCCACGCAGCTGCTGCCAGATGCCGCTAAATCTGAAACTGAAGAAATAACTGTCATCCAGCCCCAGGTCTCGGGATCAGTATAAAGACCCATACTAATCTCTTCGCCAATGGAGTCCGTCGTTGCCGTAAAATAGTACTTACTATTTATTTTTACAATTTCACAGTCGGCTTCAAATAAATTATTAATTTGTTGTTGGTGGCGTGGTAATTTGCGAGTTAAAATTAGTAAATCACGATATTCTTTTATGGATTCCAAAAGTCACCTTGAATTAATCTTTCTTTAAGACGCTCAAAACTGTTTTCGCGACCAAGTAAAAAAACGGGAACTCCTACGTAGCTTGCCGGCGAATCTTTGCGACGATCATTCCCAATCATAAGACAATTTTTTGGCGATAAGTTCAAACGCTCTAGTAACTCCTGGTAGTAGAGAACGTTGGGCTTGCACGCATGCATGTTTTCAGCATGTGTAATGCACAAAAACTTGTCGGGATCAATTCCCGCAAGTGCCATACGAAACTTTACAACCTCTAGTGGCCAAACAGGGTTAGTGGCCAGCACGAGATCAAATTTCTGGTTGGCCCAATTCAAAAAATCAAGAGCTTCAGGAATAGGATGGAAGACTCGCCGTAACAATCGAAAATTTTCAAGTGAAGATTTTGTTAAAAAAATACGTGCTTCACTTAGTGGCACTGCCGTCAGCTTTGCAAAAATCTGTGCGGCTCGTTCAAGGTTACTTTCCTTGAGAGAAGTGGTCATTTCTAAATGCATTCGCATTGTTTTTAGAGTTTTCAACGATTGCCAAGGGTTAATTCCTCTTTTAAGCATTTGCCAGCAAAATAAAGTAATGTAACCAAGGCGCAACAAAAGAGAGTTTGATCCTAAAAGAGTTCCATCGAGATCGATCCACAAAGTTTTTTTCTGCATTTTGAAATTTTCCGCCGACTCCAACACGAAAATAAAGACGCGTTGCGGAAACGATTTGCTTGTGATTGAAACTGAAAAGACCTTCGTGGGACCCTTAGATTATGAAAACGCTCACGGATTTGAGCCCTCAAGAGAAGTATAGTAAATTTGTTCGTCCTGAATTAGGCAAAATCTTAAACTTGTTAAAATTAGATGTGGTTTACAGCAAAGCCTGCAGCGATAAGCTTGAATTTATAGAAAAAGAAAAAACTAAAGTTGTATATGATTTTTTGGGTGGTTTTGGTTCTACTATTTTAGGGCATAACCATCCTGAGCTTACGCGTTTGGCAACGGACTTGTTGGGGCAAAAAGTGCCCATCCACACGCAGGCCTCGACGCGCGCAAAATCAGCAGATCTTGCCGAAGCTTTAAATTTTTTGATCCAAAAACATACTGCGGATACGCGTCTCTTCATTACGACACTTACAAATTCAGGAACAGAAGCGGTTGAGGCGGCTATTAAGCATGCTCTCTTAGAGTGGAATCAAAAAAAATCAGATTTTATTTTAAAGATCAAAGCTCAAAATGCTCGTGAACCAAATTCGCTTTTAGAAAACTATATTAAGGAACTCGAATCGCTCAAGCCCTTACTTTTAGCGGTTGAAGGAAGCTTTCATGGTAAAACCGCGGCCTCAGTTGCGGCGACTGCAAATGATGCCTACCGATCGATGTATCGAGCGGGTGGGCTATTTGACGTTAGTTTTTTGAACCCTGAAAATTCCTTAGAAAAGCTTGAGAACTTGATTGGTGATTTAGACTGTAAATGCAATCTTGCTTCGTTTTCACGAATCATTGGATTTATTTTTGAGCCGATTCAGGGCGAGGGTGGGATTAATGAACTTGCGTCGGAGTTTTTGCAAGGTGCTGAGAAGTACCTGCGACCGCGGGGTGTACCGCTTATCTGTGATGAAATTCAATCAGGGCTTTACCGTACGGGTTCATTCTTGGCAGTAACGCGTGCCCAAGTTCGGCCCGATTATATTCTTTTGGGAAAAAGCTTAGGTGGAGGACTTGCAAAAATAGGTGCCGTATTGGTCGCGCGGGAACACTATCAAGATCATTTTGGATGGATTCACACATCGACCTTCGCGGAAGACGATTTCTCCTCTGCTCTAGCCTTAAAAACACTCGACATACTAGAGACACATAAAGACGATATCGAAAAGCGGGCCATTGATTTTTATCATGACATAAAGTCTTGCATCGATACCATAAATATCAAGTTTCCCAAAGTGATTAAAAAATTTAAAGGGCGTGGTTTTTTTCTCGGAATTGAATTTAGCTTTGAGGAATCAACAAAACTTCCGGATCTTTTGCATGGATTTTATGAAAATGGCCACGCTACTTATTTCTACATGAGTTACCTTTTACGCCAATGTGGCGTTCGCGTCGGTGTTACATTGAGCGCGCCAGAAACTATCCGTATTGAACCGTCGGTTTTTATTTCTGCTGAGGCTAAAGCTTCTCTAGTCTTGGGACTTGAAAGGTTGTGTCAGATTTTATACGAAAGAAAAGTTTTGAAATTGACTTCACATCTCTGGAAGCAGGAGTTTTCTCAGTTGCAACTTGAAGTTGTAGCTCCGGCTAAAGAACCATTGCCAAAACGCGAAGAGGGTGTTCGGGAGGTTGGCTTTCTCACTCATGTTTTACATGCCAGACATGCGCGTGATATGTGTACTTCTTTAAAGCCTGTAGCTCTTGAAAAAATTGACAAATTTTTAGCAGACTATGCTAACCAAGCCATACCTTTTAAGTTTCATCGCCAAAAAATAACTGGGCGAAATGGCGAGGAGATTTTTTTAAATATCTATGGCCTTTTTTTGTCCACAGCTTTTTTTGAAAAAAATGTGAGGGGCCAATCCCTCCAGGCTTTTCAAAAAACTCAAGACGCTGTAAAAATGGCGGCCGCTGACGGTGTTACAAATTTGGGGCTTGGTCAGTTTACAAGTATTGTTTCCGATAATGGCCTTTTACTCGATCCTTGCGGAACATACCTGACAACCGGAAATAGTCTGACGGCAGCAATGGCCGTACAAGGAATTTTATCTTTAGCGGAGGAGCGAAAATTTAATCTTGCAAACGCTCGTCTTGGAGTTGTTGGTTTTAGCGGCAACATCTGTCACGTTATATCTCAGTTGCTTGCAGACAGCGTGAAGTCTATGACGCTGATTCACCGGGAGCCAATTGAAAAGAGTCCAAAATTTCAAAAAGCCGTTGAGGACCTATTAGTGAGTTCAAAAATTCTTCCTGAAAACTTGAAGCTCTCTCATCATGTTGAAGACTTGAGGGATTGCGATGTTGTGGTGGTGGGCACAAACTCGACGCAAGAATTTATTCGTAGTTCCCATATAAAATCGAATGCAATTGTACTGGATGTTTCTGTTCCCTCAAATATTCATCGTGAGGTTTGGTTGCGATCTGACGTCGCTTGTTTTCAGGGTGGCTTGGCAAGGTTGCCCAATGACCAAAAAATTCAACATCCATGGATTCCTTATACAGACATTGGTACGTTTTCCTGTATCGCCGAAACCGTGTCCTTAGGTTTAGCTGGAATAATGAGACCTTTCTCTTTGGGTAAGCTTAGCAAATTGCAGATTTTGGAGTCCCTAGAGATCGCTAAGAAGGTAGGAGTTGGCCTGGCTGGCCTTAGGCCGCAAGATTCGCACATTGGTGTTAACCCCAAAAGCGACACTATTCTTATTGACTGAGTTACAGCGTAAAGTAGAATTATTGTAGTAGCTTAGGCGGGGCAATCTTGATTTTCAATTTCACCTCTTTCTTGGTAACTACACTCGTGGCGTTAAGCCAAACAGTTTTTGCTGCCAAAGTAAATTATCAGTGGATCCCGGATGGCAGGCGTCCGCGTGAACTTCCTGAAAAATGTTCAGCGCAAAGAGTTGAGAAAATTATTTTTAATTTTCAAAATCCTGCCCAGAGAAATGAAAAGCTGAATTCTTATTTTAAGGAGTGCGAAGAATATCATACTTTCATGGGTTCGACGGGAATTCCGGCGATCATGGAGCTTGCCAATGCCGAATATGAGTATTTCGAGGTTCCTTATATTAAGCCGGTAACATTAAGCATGAAAGACGGAGCTAAACTCCATGCAGTTTTGGCTCTTAAGCCTGGAAATAAACCCAGACCTCTAGTCATTTCTCAATGTGGACTTACATGTAATACATTAAACTCGAGTTCCGTCCGTGATCCTCTTATGCATCTTTTTGATGAAAGCCCTTTTCATGTTCTTTTAGTCGGGAGTTCGACAACGGCAGAGTTTGGACTCAGCAATGGCCGATTGTTTGTCGGGGGACTTCAAGAAGGACAGTACTTAGTCGATGTCGCAAAATGGGTAAGTGAAAATTTCTCACAGCAAGTTTCGAGTATTCATGTTCATGGAGCCAGCTTAGGGGGACATGCAGCTTTTTTCTCTTCCGTCTATGGACCACAGCAAGGCCAAAGATTTATTCGTAGCGTTCAGGCCCATTGCCCAGTCACTGAATTAGAGGCTTCGATTGATTATATTTTGCGTCCCGAGAAAGAGGCGCGATTTATTCAACAAAAAATTTGGTTACAGCTTGTCGAAATGTTGGGAAAGGTAAAAATTGTTGATCGGCTTATTCCTGACGGAAAAAAGCCGTCTTCGGAACGGCTCAAAGAAATAGTTTCAGCTGCATCCCTTGATTATTGGAACGGATCAAATATTTTTGGTTTTCCAAAAACCCCTAATGAATATTGGCAAACCAATTCGTTTCTGCGTGTGGCGTCTGAGGCACAAGTTCCAATATTGGCTTGGGGTGCTGCCGACGATCCCGTGGTAAAATCATCGCAAAACTCCTATCGCCTTCGTGAGGCCACAAAAAATGCTGTTGTCATCGAGACACCCACGGGTAGTCACTGCGCTTTTAGTGTTTCCCACGGATCCGATGTCGCTACGGCCGTGCTGGCTTCATTTGTGAAAATAAACAGCCCTGAGTTTTTAGCTAGTTATGGTGAACGTGAAACCATTCTCGGAGATTTGTTTAAGACTTTGTCTTTAAAAGATACAGAACGTCATTTTTCTCAAAAATTTTCGGTTCAACCCAACGAAGATTATTTTTCAGCTGAATTCCAATTTTTTGATGAAGAAAAAAAGGAGTGTCGTAACGCCGATCCTTTTTTGGTGAGTGAGGATTTGAATTGCTTTACCGTCCAAACCGTTAAAGTACCTCTTACACGCCTTAAGCTTCCTTCGTTTCTAAATAACATTTCTAATTATCCCACGGCCCAAATGGCGACGCGCTGGATGAATATTAATTTTCACGTCGTTGATACAAGGGGAGAAACCATTAACAATTCTCGATCTCAACCAGAAAAGATTATCTGGAAGGAAATCGAATAGACCGCGACTACTCAGTGAAAACAGGTTTTAAAAAGTATTAAAGCCAGGGAGTAGCTACTTATGAAGTAAATTATAAAAATCCAAATTGAATCCATACATCACTTCATCTTTGGATGGTTTAACAATTTCGACATATTTTTGAATCAGGTTTACCATTTCTGTTCGCAACCTTTCAGCATCATCTTTTGACAATGTGGAAGCCGTAGAATAATGAATGTCAGTTTTAGAATTATTCAAGAGCGCCTGAATCGCTGCAACTCGCCAATTTGTGTGATGCTGCCTTATAAGCGGAGACTCGCGATTGAGGTGGACATTTGTCAGCCCTGGTTTTAGTAAACCTTTTTCTTCCCTCACAATTCCAGTTTGCAAAAGAAAAAGTAAAATTGGTTTCACGACACTTTCAGATATTTGCAACGCCGACGCAATGGATTTTGAGTCGTTAAAATCTTTAAGACTTGAAACCACATGAATTGCGAGATAATGCCAACTGCTATAATAAGTCGATTGTTCTCTTTCCGTTAGGGCTCTAGCGTCTCCCACTCGCTCTTTTATATTTAAATATTCTTCTCGTAAAGAAGTTAGCTCATCTTTGAAATGCTCGCGTAACTCTTTTGTTCCTGCTCTCGCAGCTTCGATCATCAGGAGAAGATATTTTCTCTCTCTTTCATCTAGCGATAAGAACTCTGCGGCTTTGTATCCCTGCTCTAAACTCAGGTGTGCATCGCCATTCAGAACGTGAGAAATGTACCCACTTTGGCAGCCAATAAACTTGGCCAATTTGGAGCGAAAACCCCGTTGAAAACTTTTGCGAGATTGTTCAAAATCCTTAAAAAAGTCCTTATATATATTGAAATCAAATACATTTTTCATTATTAATTACAAATATTTATATACTTTATTTTAGTAATAATAAAAATATTATCAATTTTATTAGTTAAATAAAGTATAAAAAATTATGCGATGCGTTTACAGTGTTCTAATGGAACAGATTCACCAAAGACTAGCTCGGCTAAGAAAGGCCCAAGGACTCACCGCTAAAGCGGTCGCTAATGCGATTGGAGAAGCGGAAAGCACTTATCGAGGATGGGAGAAAGGACGTGGCCGTAAGCTGCCGCCTTTCGAGCAACTCTGTCAGGTGCTGTCAATTTCCGTCACAGAGCTAATAGTTGGACAGCAGCCTGACTTCGCCGATGCTCTTGAGAGATTGAGCAAAATCGAGGAGCAGGTTCGCAAGCTACGGTTAGATTTGAGTTCGCGGATTTAGCGCAAGAATCGGCTTTTTTAAGTGGAAACATATTTTGGCATGGATGTCGCAATGAAAACTTAGGAGTGAAAATGAAGACTTTTAGAACACTATTGGTATCGCTAATTTTAATCTCACCTTTTCTGGTTCCCGCAGAGGAAAGAGGAGAGCGCGCCGGCACAAACAGCGGCGGCGGCGGACAAGAATGCGAAAACAGAATTCAGGTTATTCGAGACAATATTAGAAATTGGATCTCTGTCGGTAACCACAAAAAACTGAATTACTTTATTGGTCTCGATGCCGACAGTTACGCTTATCGAATGAATAAGTTTCTCGCTATAACCGTAAATAAAGATCGGTCAATCACGCCGTTTACAGCGATAAATTGTACTGACGAAAAGGTAAAGGTTGATGGGTATGATAAGGACTGCAGATTTAATTTTACTGACAGGGGACCCAAAATAACCTGCAATACCGACGCATTTTTGAAAAAATCAAGTGACGATCAGTACTGGCTTGTTCACCACGAATTTGCGGGACTCGCTGGAATTGAGCCACCGAGCGGACCGCACTCAGTTTATCTTTATTCTAACCAAATTTCCTCCAAAACTGAAAGACGGCAAGTATCACTTTTACCTGTAGAACAAGCGACTCAAGACTTAGGAGATTTTTTAAGAGATACCAATGGTAAAATTAATAAAAGAGCCGGATGCGAAAACTACCAAATGTTACCAACGGTGCGCATGGCTGCTATGGACGCTGCAAAACATGGGGGGGCGATTGTTGAGGTCGAAGACTTCAAAAAAGGAAATCTACCTCCAGGTTTTATCGCTGACCAATTCTATAAAATAAATTCAATTGATATTATAGGTAGTTGGGCTTTAGGTTATCAGTATATATTAGATCAATTTTATTATTCCCATGATAAATATGTACGACCACGTGGTGAACAGGGCGAATATTGGATCTGGACGTCGTCGCGCCAAAATACGGGATTACAAGATTCTGGAACCTACTTCTATGATGGCTTAACGGGAATGATATCTGTTATGTCTGCTAATGCCAATCCCGACAATTTTGGTGTTCGCTGTGTTGCAGACCAAAAAATTTCTTCCTTTGTAGTCGATCCCAACAGAAATAAATACATCTATGAAGAGGTGGAGCATCACGAATATATGGGTAAACCGTATCGAGTGGTGCATCACACAGATATGTATGGTGAAGAAAATAGGGCGGCTCACGAGAATTATGGTCTACATATGTCGCCCAAACAGTGCCTTGAAAGCCTAGTTAGATCTGAATTAGGAAGGTCTAGAGTAAAATGGCGTAAGCAGATCGGATTTCATTATCAATTCCCAGGAATTAATCAGATTAAAATTGGAGATTGGTCTGAAGTTGAATATGCAAGGGAAAAAGTATTGCTCGGCCTCTTCAGAGACCGGGTTTGGTATAGAGACGGATACTCTTTTTCATTTCAAGACAGTAATGGAGAAACCTACGCTGGACTTTTAGGAGCTACGGTGCGTGAGGTTACCCTTGACGGTAAATTTATTGGCTTCATTTGTCGTTTTGTGGATTACTCTGATACTCTTGATGGCGGCTATAGCCTACTAAAGTTATATCTTGAGGATTCCAAAAAATCCGTATTAATTGAATCATGGGAAAGACCTCCATTAGGTGGCGACTAATTTTCAAAAGGACGAGATTTTGTGAATAGTGCAGTCGGACTCAAAAAAGCATGGAGTAAGCTTTGCTGAGGCCGCAACAGTCTTTTTCAGATCCCAATGCTATTGAGTTTATTGATGATAGAAACTCCGACAAAGAGGATCGCTGGATTTTGGTTGGGCTATCAGCAAAAAGTCAAGTTCTGCTCGTCGTCTTTGTTGAACGAGATGAAAAATTTATTCGCATTGTCTCGGCACGAAAGGCCGTGAAAGAAGAGATTAACCAATATTTTTCAAGGGTGAAAACATGAAAACAAAATACGATCTTTCAAAAGCAAAACCTGCCAAGAAACGTCAGGGTCTCAAGGTTCAGAAGAGCTTTCGACTCGATATAAAATTTCGCCACAAATAAATTGCCTTTACGAGTACTTCATTCACATGTTTGTTTCTGGCTTCTTGACCGTTGAGAATCGCGTTAGTCATTGACGGTCATTTTTCCATATCTTTGCTGAACCTTGCGCGCCAGAAAGATTTCAGAAATGTACAAATTAAAATCACTCGGATTTGAAGCTATCGTTTAAATTTTGGCTGAGACAAACGTCCGCTCACGGCGGGGATCAAATCGCGAACCAAAGGTCATACTAAAACTCTGGCCCTCTGTTCATTTTGGACCAGACATAAAACTCGGCATTTGCACCGAACGAAGTAAATGAAATAGTAATTAATAATAAAATAAGTTTTTTCATATGAACTCCGATCGCATAAATACTATAGTAAGAAAATAACATCTTTTGCATGCAACTACTGAATAGATATCGTTTCAATTGTATGGTGCCCCCTAGCCGACGATCTTCGAACCATGATAGTTGAAAATAAAAAGTTCTAAATAATTGGATTCCTTGCGTTTCACTTTGAGCATGGAGAACAAATTTGCCGGAGAAAAGATTGTTCTCCACGAAAAAATGTTCTCCATAATTGTTCTCCAAATCCAAGACTTGACATATATGTGCAATGTATGTATAATGAAATACATGCCGACGATCTTCGTGATTGGCCCGTTTAAAATTATCATCAACACCAAAGATCATAGGCCAGCCCATGTTCACTGTGTTGGGCCAGGGATTTACGTTATTATTGAAATCGTGACCCAAGAAGTGATTCGCAATAAAGGCGTTTCTCAGAAAGATATTAAACGATTGCAATCGATCATCGCGCAAAACAGCGATGTTCTGATGAACGAGTGGAGGCATTACCATGAAGAGGAATAAAGAACCTAAAAATCTTCTGACTGATGAGGATGTAAAACCAGAGAACATCAAAGCAAATATCACGATTCGTGTTTCCGGTGAGCTTCTGAATGCCTATCGTGCAGAGGCTGAAAAGCTTGGCATTGGTTACCAAACGCTTATGCAGATTAAACTCAAAGAGGGACTTGAAAATTCGTTTGAGAAGCGACTTGAGAAACTTGAAAAAGCTATGAAGGTTAAAGCCGGCTAGCTCTCCCCGAAAAAATGTTCTCCATAATTGTTCTCCAATTTTTAAGATTTGAGACCCCAGATTTCAATGCGATTTCGGCCAAAGCCAGTACGTTTTATATTCTTTTTAGGACGCTTTTCGCGATTTGGTCTTACCTTCGACTTTAACGGTAAGGTTTAATTTTTCACGATGAATTTGGTCCTGAATCGCCAACTCAACAAGAGTTGCTTCCATCAAACCAATCTTCTTCGCAATCTCAGAAGCCCTGGAAATAGATGGGATCGTGCGACCATTTTCAAGATCATTTAAGCTCTGCTTAGAGATCTTAAGAAGCTTAGCCATCTGCACCTGGCTAAGCTCCTCACCCAAGCGGTGCGAACGAAGAAGCCTACCAAAAGTCAACTTTCCAAACTCAGACTCTAATTCTTTAAGACCATACTTAGTATTCATGTTTGTTTACCTCTTCGACTAAAATAATTTCAACTTCGCCTTCGCCATGCTCTGTATAAATAGCTCTATAAGCTTTTGAAAGTCTAACTGAGCGTTGACCTTTTCTCTGCCCCTTCAACGGCTCATCGTGGTATCCAGGAATTTTCCTAACCTCTCGAATACCATGATCTTCCACAGACCGAACCCACGCATTTAACTTGTCAAGCACGAACCCTGGTAACTTTCTTAAAGCCTTTGATACAAGATGAAATCAACGCGAGTCATCGAGTAAACCTACTCTTCCCATCGGGGAAGAGCAAGCTCCTCACAGAACCCGCCGTGCCCTATTAAGGCAACGGGCTCTTCAAAGTGTTGTTTCGATCCGTTAACGACCATAAATCACTCCTCGATAAAGCTTCTTTAGCGCGACCACCGGAGGTGGTTGCGGTAGTGGTTCCTGCCGAAGTTTAGCTGCGAATCGATCCCAATTGTAGCTACGTTTCTGGCTGCGACGATTGAGCCATCTAAATAATAGCCCAATGATCGCTTGATAGTAGTGTACGAGCTTGAGGCGATTGCAGTGAACTCCATAGTAGTTGTAGTGACCACGTAATTTAGCAGCGGTCTGACTCCAAATTTCGGCAAGTTTGATTTTATTACGATTGTACTTTAACCACTCACAATAATTGTTGATAGTTTTGTACAGTCGTTCTTTCTGAGTTTTTACTCGAAGCCTCGTTGTGTGACTTGAATAATCTTTTCCCCAGTAGAAAGTAAATCCCGTGAAGTGAAAAATATTTCCACTTCTGGGTCTAAAATCGACGATACCACTTTTATCTTCATTTAAACGGAGACCATAGAAACCCAAGCGTTCTCTGACTTTCGCCATGAACTCTTGAGCTTCTTGTTTACCTTTGAACGTAAACACAACGTCATCGGCATAGCGACTGATAACACCACCACTATCTGTGAAGTTCTCAAGGAACCACACATCAAGTGCGTAGTGTAAGTAGATGTTTGCAAGAGTAGGGCTGATAACACCACCTTGTGGCGTTCCTAGCTCACTGATAGTAAGTTTCCCATCTTTGATTACTCCAGCCTCTAAGAAGCGTGAAATAATAGACAGTATCTTGCGATCAGAGATTCTCTTGGAAATCATCTTGATCAGTTTTCTATGCGAGACTGAGTCAAAGAAGCTGGCAATATCAAGATCGACTACAGCGTTTTGTTTCTTTTGATAAAGCGAACAGAACACAGTTTTTATCGCATCGAAAGTTGAACGTTTGGGTCTAAACCCATACGACGTTTTGATGAAGAGTGGCTCATAGACGGTACTTAAAATTTTATTTAGTACCCACTCTACAAGTTTATCTTCAAAACTTCCAATGGCGATCGGTCTTGTCTTGCCATTTGGTTTGGGAATATCAATACCACGCTTAGGTTGCGGTCTGTAGGTACCTTTGTGGAGTCTATCCACAAGGTCTTTTAGCTTCGCATCTAAGTCTGCACCGTATTCCCTCTTGGTGATTTGGTCGATCCCCAATGCCTTCGATCCGTCTTGGGCATGGTAGGCTTCGCGCAAATTCTCAACATTGAAGTGATAAAAGAGATTGTTGAAAACAACTTCTTTAAATTTGGCGGTCTGACCTATCCGCAGCCAGCTATTGCTCTGAACTTGGAGTTTGAATTCCTCTTTGCTCATTATGTTCTTCACGTTGTCGGCACGGCGTCCGTGTGAAGAAAAGTTTCTGCGATTCAACCTTTGTGTCTCCCTTTGCTCCATGAGAGTTACCTCACTTCCCAGCTTGTGTGAAGACATCTGACTTCCAGAAAAAGAATGCGATCAGTTCTTACTGTTAAGTTTGAAATAATCTTGAACATCCGTTTAACCTCTCCTGGATCTCCCAGGTTCCAACGTCAACTTTTGCAGATATGCCATGCACTCGGACTCCGGTGGGTCGCTTCGGGCACTTCCTCCCGCCTGCGTGTTGCCTTCGACATAAAATACAGTCTCGGCACCCACACTCTCAAATACATGACGGAGCTCAATAGCTTCACTTGCGTTACGGCCTACCTGCTCCCTTAGCTCAGCTTCACGATCTTCATTACTTTCAATCGTGTGAACTTCGGTACAGCACCCTTTACTTCGGCTATGCTGACGGATTAATTCCGCTAGTTGACGCCAGCTTTCCTGGCGCACATAATTCAAATAGTACGTTATTTTAACGTACTTGTCAATATGCTTGCCAATTATCGTATAACTATTTACTGAGGAATATCCAAATAGCTGAATTTCTCGCATTTTAGTTTAAGTGTGGAGAACAAATACGCTAGAGAAAAGCTGGTTCTCCAGATTTTAAAAGCCTACGGACGGAAGTGTGATCCTCGAGAGGAAACAGAGAGATTAATTTCCCAATATGTAGGATGCCACGAAGTCTGGATTAAAAAAGGATCAAATCCAGAAGCAACCTATTTCGACGGCGAAATTAAATGTGAGGACCAATTTGTTCTAGATAACTGTTTGTGTCCGGGGAGTTCCCACCGCCCATATGACTCAGATAAATACAAAATTTCGAATGTTCCAATATTTTATTTTCAAGGTGAGCATGATGAGGTCACTCCAATGAGTGGTGCGCTTTACCATTTGGATAAACACAAGAGTGAATCGACCGAGACGGCATTCTTCAAAGTACCGTTAGAAAAAGAATATCTTCAAAAAAATGGCGAGAAATTATTGGGTGGGGTTCAGCATGGGCCAATGTATATGCAGCCACTTAAAGATTGTCGTGAAAATCTGTGGCAATCTATCTTTACAGGTAACAGACGTGAAGTGGAACGTGTTTACAATCGATGTATCAATGGTGCTGTTGCATCGCCTTCGGGGGCGTCTGTGGCAAAATAGTTCTAGGTATTTGCCAAAAACACTCATATGGATGACAGGCCAGTCATCCATTTCTTCTTGTTTGACGAAAAAATTACGATTTTTTTGCGCTGAAATCGTAGACAAAATCACGAAAGTGAAATTGATCAAGAAGGCCAACAAAAGAATGACTTAAAACCAAAGCATTTTTGGAAGGGCAATCGCTCCTCCAAAAAAATAAAACAATTTTGCCGCCGCTGCGCTACTTCTGCCCGGGGGGAGATCTTGTAGAGGGGCGATATCTAACTTAGATCACAAAGTAGAGTCAGATTGTAGATCCGAGCGAGATTGGGAAGGACGGGAACGGTGGGAAGTCGTCTCCGACATAAACTACGAAAAAACTTATGGTACCTGTAGAAGAACCGTGAGTGCTGCATTCGAATACTACCCTTGCCCCGATGGTGGTAAAAGAATTTCATCCGTGGAGTTAATGACCCCAGAGGACTGTAAATATACTGGGCCACAAGTCATTTATTTGGAGCCAAAAAAACAGAAAACCCAAGGCAAGAGCTCGGCAAGATAACCCTCGATTCTTGTCGGTGAGTTTGTAAATTAAAGTTCAATAAAGCTGATCGCGCCAGCCTGAGAAACTTCAGGACTGGCGTGTTTGTTTTGTGGGAAGCCTGAACAAACCTTTCTTTTGGATTTGGCAAGCGCCTCTAATCCTGTATGCCTTTGAAGGTTTGCAATTATGATCACAGGTCCCAAAGCAACTTCCCCCGGTTTCACAAAATTCTTCAAACGACTTTTCAGGATTGAAAAATTTCTTTTATCCTGAACGTCATTCTTATTTTCCGATTGAGTATTTATACGGGATTCAGCGCCCTATTGATCGCGTAATTGTGACTGCCATTTTTCAGCTCGATGCCGCCAAAAAAAGTTGTAGGCGGGTAATCCTGACCTCTGTCTATCCTCGCTGGCCTTTTGAGGCAGCTCCTTTAAAACGGGTTAAAAGATGGCTGTAGGGATAACGCATATATGCGACTAGAGATTTGTTTTTAGGACAAGCACTTCATAAAAAAATAATCTAACCCATTGCAATTTAAAACGTTTTTAAGGAAATTTCCTTCTGTTTCTTCAATGAAAAACTCAAAAATCGCTTCATATCCCGTGCATTCTGAGTTTTTCATGAGAAATAACGCAAAGAAATTAAGAGCAGGAAATATTTTTCGATAGTCTATTTAAGTTCGTTAATGTTGACCCAACTGTAGCGGCAAAAATTATGGCTTTTTGAACCCAAACTGCCGAATTTTTCGTCGGCAATTTTGATTTTTGACGATCATTTTTTTTGGAATTTGTCGACTTTAAAAAAGACTCACTCACAGATTTTTCTTGCCCAGGAATTCGTCTGATATGTTGACCGCGAAATTAAAAAACATTAATTGGATGCCTCGTGGTTTTCCTTAGACGGGGCAACTCTCGCAAGGTGGTTGTCGGTTTTTATTTTTCCTGGCTAAAATGGCTAGCTTTTTATTCTCTTGAAGATTTGCTTTCTCTGAATCATTCCACGTAGATTTATAAACCTCAATCGGCTTTCCGCCACTGTGTACAGCCAGTGGCACAACATTGTTGTGTTGCTCAAAATAGAAATTAGCCTTTCTTAAAAGATCTTCAGCACTTTTAACTTTCTGGTGATATAAAAATCGATTCTTGAGAGCGTGAAATAGTCCTTCCACCATCGAGTTCGAATAGTGTACATCTACTTGGGCAAGAGTTCTGCGAAGATTATTGGATGTAATAAACTGAATCACTTTGCCGTTATTATTTTCTTTTCCTGGATCCATCATGACTTCTGTTGATAATTCCGTGTTTAGTAACTCACTGGATTTCTGATGGGCAAGCTTAAGAGTCTCAACGGTTCCCTGAGCAGTGATATCACTGGTTACTCGCCACGCAAGTACGTATCTAGAAAAGTTATCTATGATCGCTTGAATGTAAAATTTTATCTTTGGCGCAATTGAAACTTCGGTCACGTCAATGTGCCAGATTTCGTTGGGACTTTTTGCGCGAATCCCTAATTTTTTTATTTCCTTTTTTTCTTTCTTCCATGGCCGTTTCCACTCAAAAACTTTAACGTATTTGTACCAGGTCTCCTGCGAGCAAAATAACTCCCCAGTTCTTTGCGCAAGCCAGTGCAAAGACGCGATCGAAATATGGGCGAATTTCTTGCCAGTCACAAATTTTTTCATGATCGACACTTCATCTTCAGTTAATTGCGACGGCTTTCTTCTTTCACAGGGACTTTTTATTTTATTGCAAAGACCAATTTCAGAAGCCCACCGCCGGTACGAACTTTTGGTAAGCCCAATAGCATCTAAACAATGGCTGAGCTTGTGATATTTTACACATTCTTGAATAGCCGCGGTCGGGGAAGAGGTAAATGTTTTTAGTCCGCGCAACTTCGCTTTTAATGACTTCCGGATACGATCGATATTTTATGGCTGAGCTCATTTTATTTGTCCCAAATTTATCTGCCGAATATTCGGCAGATAAAGTGCAGAATTTAAAATACTTTGTGATTTCTGTATCTTAGGATACCAAATAATACAACAATTTTAGAGGAATTTTCATCAATACTTTTAGAAATCAGCGTAAATAGCGTTCCAAAACCGTTGGAACCAAAACAGTCGGTTTAGCTCGGACTTAAATGGCGCGCACTAAATTTGTCGAGATCTAATGGTCAACTCTTGGCTGAACGCGAGTTGGCGTCCAATCATTAGGATAGTGATCGTACCTTTTAACTGTGAGACTTTTGAAAGATGATTTCGGAACCGCAGGTGCATCAAATCTTTCAAAAATTGCAAAGACGGTTGGGGTGCACCCAAGCTACCTAGGTCATGTTATTTCCGGGATCAAAAATTTGAATTTTGATCAGGCTAAAGAACTCGCAGACGCTTTAAAAACGACTCCCTTAGAGCAAGAATATTTTTTTACGCTCGTACATTTTGATAGAGCTGGTACGCAAAAATCGAAAAAGTATTGGCTTGCAAAAAAAGACGAGATCCTCGCAGATCGTTCCAAGGTAAAATCACGTGTTGGCGAACATACGGAACTCTCGTCGCATGATCGAGCGATATTTTATTCAAGCTGGATTTACGTTGCCGTCTTTTCCTCCGTTTTTATTGATGGTGGACAAACTCTCGACCAGATTGCCAATCGATTTCAGTTATCACGATTAAAAGCGGAAGAAATTTTAGATTTTTTGGTGCGCACTGGAATCTGTGAGCGTAATGGTCCAAAATTCAAACCAGGGACAACGTTTGTTTATATTGCAAATGACTCACCTCTGGTAGCATCACACAAATTGGCGAATGAAAGCTATACAAAAAATGGATACGCGAGAGTCGCGGGCGCCGCTTCTTGAAGCCATCCACAACTTTCGGAAATATTTCCTTTTAGTTTTTCCAATAAAATTTGGAGTAGCAAAACTTGACCAGAAAACTCCAAAACATTCACAAATCTGAGATCAACCCATTGAGATAGACCCATTTTGGTGGGATCTCTCTAGTTTTTGTTGCAAAATGTG
>FRDC01002079.1_pt1 | contig 64385 bp, 66 predicted proteins | sample 1106171 | NCBI WGS metagenome assembly FRDC01 (sample SAMEA3930566, study PRJEB13176) | freshwater metagenome | biome: Drinking water system; feature: drinking water; material: water | place: Singapore | collected 2014-12-20 | reverse complement strand
CGTTTTGCCTAAATTAATGGGTCCTGACCCTAATCTTCCAGACTTTGCCTGACCGTGTCGAGGTCACCTACAGTTGCCAGCAGGCGCTCGGCGAGTTTCTGGCGCAGATCAACGGCGCTGCGCGGAAATTCCTCAAGGATACGTCGATAGGCGCTGCGCGGCAGTCGCAACAGCGTGGTCGCGGTCTCGGCGCGAACGGTTGCGGCGTGCTGTGTGGGCGTGATGAGGGCGGATTCTCCCAGCAGGGCGCCGGCCTGCGCCGTCTCGCGGCGTTTCGTCTGTCCGGCGCGCACGCTGGTGATCGACACCTGCCCCTCGAGGATCAGATAGGCCGCATCCGCCGCCTCGCCCTGATCAAACAGGATATTGCCCGCCGATAAGTCCTTTCGCTCCGCCGCAAACGCCAGCATGCGCAAGGCCTCGCGTTCAAGAACGGCGAAGACCAGATGTTCGGACAAGAGTTGAAGCGGAATGTCGAGAGCCATCAGTTCACGGAACGAGCTTGTAGCCGCCGCCCTCCGTCACCAGGATTTCCGCCCGCGATGGATCAATCTCAATTTTCTGCCGCAGGCGATAGATATGCGTTTCAAGCGTATGCGTCGTCACCCCGGAATTATATTCCCACACTTCGGCAAGCAATGTATCGCGCGTCACCGGTTTGTCGCCCGCGCGGTAAAGATATTTGAGGATTGCTGTTTCCTTTTCGGTGAGCCTGACCTTGGAGCCCTTGGGATCGATCATGAGCTTGCCTGCCGGACGAAATGTATAACCGCGCACCTGAAAGACTGCATCCTCGCTTGCTTCATGCTGGCGCAACTGCGCCCGCAGGCGCGCCAGCAGAACGGCAAACCGGAACGGCTTGGTGATGTAGTCGTTGGCGCCCGAATCAAGGCCGAGGATCTGATCAGCGTCCGAAATATGCCCCGTCAGCATGATGACCGGCCCCTTGAAGCCATTCTTGCGCATCAATTTGCAAGCTTCACGACCATCCATGTCAGGCAGTCCGACATCAAGCACCACGAGACTGATGTCCCCGGCCTTCATGGCCTGCACAGCCTTCGCGGCGGTATCGGCGGTGGTGACGAGAAATTCCTCGTGCAATGCCAATTGCTCGGCAAGCGCATCACGCAGATCGTTGTCGTCGTCGACCAGGAGAATCCGTGTCTGCATTGCTGATCCCGTTGCTAGCCGGCTCCGTCGAATCACTGACGGTGGACGGATGCCTCAATTTACCTAAACTGCCGTTGCATGTCTTTCCCGGTCGATCCCTTAGCATAACCGGACAAACACAGCAGGAAAATAGATGCAGGGAAAGCATCTCTTGACGCGCAGCGCGCCCCACGCGGGAAAGCACGGGACAAAGCCATCGCGCTGTTTGTCACTCATTCATGTTGCGGTGTCTCCTGGCGGGCGCCATCGCGGGATGGTGATCGCCGGCGCCATTCGGGTGCCGTGCGCGCTCGGGCGCGGCGGCGCCCAGATCAAATGGCGCGAGGGCGACGGGCGAACGCCGCTTGGCCTTTTTTCCCTTAGGGCCATCCATTACCGCGCCGATCGCGTGCCCGTTCCACGCAGCCGCCTGCCAAAACGGGCCGTGCGCGCGGGCGATTGGTGGTGCGACCTGGTATCTGATCGCCGCTATAATCGTCTGGTGCGGGATCGCCCACCACCACCGGCCAGCGAGGAGCGATTGCGCCGGCGCGACAATCTATATGATATCATTGTCGAAATCGGCTTTAATGACCGCCCGGTGGTACGCGGCAAGGGCAGCGGTATCTTCTGGCATGTGGCGCGGCCGGCCTTCTCGCCAACCGCCGGCTGCATTGCCACCAGCCTCGCGGCCCTGCAGCGCGTCCTGCCCTTCATCGGGCCTCATACCCGGATCAGGATTGGCTGACGGGCGCACGTGAGCCAAAAAGCGCGCTGCCGACGCGTACATGGGTGGCTCCGCACCAGATCGCCTGCTCGTAATCGCCGCTCATGCCCATCGATCGCACCGCCAGGCCCGCCTCATCCGCCATGCGGGTCAACAGTGCGAAATGGGGCCCGGGAGGCTGGGTGGCCGGCGGGATGCACATGAGGCCGGAAATGCTCAGCCCATGAACATCGCGGCAGCGAGCCAGAAATGACGGCGCCTCATGCGGGGGAATGCCGGCCTTTTGCGGCTCTTCGCCTGTGTTCACCTGAACGTAGAGGGCCGGGCGCCGGGTCGTCCTGGCCATCTCTTTGGCGATCTCGCCGGCGAGCCGGTCTCGGTCCACCGTCTGGATGACGTCAAACAAAGCGAGCGCCTCGCGCACCTTGTTGGTCTGCAACGGGCCGATCAGATGAAGTTCGATGTCAGTGAACGCTGTGCGCAGCTGCGGCCATTTGCCAGCCGCCTCCTGCACGCGATTTTCGCCAAAAATACGCTGGCCGGCACGAAGAAACGGCTCGATGGCCGCCTCGTCAAAGGTTTTCGATACCGCAATGAGCCGCACAGAACCTGAAGGGCGGGTGCAGAAGCGCTCCGCTTCGGCAATCTTGGCCATGATCCGCCGCAGATTGTCAGCTGCGCTGTCACCCATTTTGATCCCTCCGTTGCGGCGTTTTCTGCCCGACACAACGCTCAGACGTTGATCTTGTTGCCTGCCTGCGCCAAGGTCCGCCACCCGACACGGCAGTTTTTACGAATCACGGACCAACCTCGTATGGCAAGCGAACGATATAATGCCAAGGATGTCGAACCGCGCTGGCAGAAGCTGTGGGCGGAGCGCGAGATTTTTAACACGCGCAACGATGATCCACGGCCGAAATTCTATGTGCTTGAGATGTTCCCCTACCCCTCCGGGCGCATCCATATGGGTCACGTGCGCAACTATACGATGGGCGATGTGCTGGCGCGCTACAAGCGGGCGCGCGGCTTTGCCGTTCTGCACCCCATGGGATGGGACGCCTTCGGGCTGCCAGCCGAAAACGCGGCCATGCAGAACAAGGTTCATCCCCGGGAATGGACGTATGCCAACATCGCCACCATGCGCGATCAGCTCAAATCCATGGGGCTGTCGCTGGACTGGTCGCGCGAACTCGCAACCTGCGATCCGAGCTATTACCGCCACCAGCAGAAAATGTTTCTTGATTTCTGGAAGGCCGGCCTCGTCGACCGCAAGCAGTCGAAGGTAAACTGGGATCCTGTCGATCAGACAGTGCTGGCCAATGAACAGGTGATTGACGGGCGCGGCTGGCGCTCCGGCGCCGAGGTTGAACTGCGCGATCTCACCCAGTGGTTCTTCAGGATTGCCGAGCAGTCGGATGTTCTGCTCGAAGCGCTGGATAGTCTGGAGCGCTGGCCGGAAAAAGTCCGCACCATGCAGCGCAACTGGATCGGCAAGTCGGAAGGCATGCTGGTGCGCTTCGCGCTCGAGCCGGCAGGCGCGCCAGCGGGCGAGGGCGAACTGACCTGCTTTTCAACCCGCATCGACACGCTGTTTGGCGCCAGCTTCATGGCGATCGCCCCCGACCATCCCCTGGCCGCCAAGCTTGCCAGGGATAATCCTGCTCTCGCCGCCTTCATTGACGAGTGCCGGCGCATCGGCACCTCTGAATCGGCGATTGAAACCGCTGAAAAACAAGGGTTTGACACCGGTCTGCGGGTCCAGCACGCCGTCGACCCAGGCATAAGCTTGCCCGTCTTCGTCGCCAATTTCGTCCTCATGGGCTATGGCACCGGCGCCATCTTCGGCTGCCCGGCGCATGACCAGCGCGACCTTGATTTCGCGCTGAAATACAATCTGCCGGTGAGGCCCGTCGTGCTGCCGCGGGGGACAGACGAGAAGGCCTTCGCCATAACCGACACGGCCTATACAGGCCCCGGCACGATGATCCATTCGCGCTTCCTTGACGGGCTCGACACGGAACCGGCCTGGGACATGATGGCAAGGCGTCTTGAATCAACAACTCTGGGTGGCGAGCCGCAAGGCACGCGGCAGACCAATTTCCGGCTGCGTGACTGGGGTATTTCCCGCCAGCGCTATTGGGGCTGCCCGATCCCCGTCATCCATTGCGACGTCTGCGGTCCTGTGGCGGTGCCTGACAGCGATCTGCCCGTTGTTTTGCCTGACGACATCACCTTTGATCGTCCCGGCAATCCGCTCGATCATCATCCAACCTGGAAACACGTTGCCTGTCCACGCTGCGCCGCGCCAGCACGCCGCGAAACCGACACGATGGATACCTTCGTCGATTCATCCTGGTATTTCGCCCGCTTCACCAATCCCTGGCTGACAAGCGCGCCAACGGATGCAGGCGATGTCCGGCGCTGGCTTCCGGTTGACCAGTATATCGGCGGGATCGAGCACGCGATCCTGCATTTGCTCTATTCCCGCTTCTTTGCCCGCGCCATGACCCAGACCGGCCACATGGATATTGCCGAGCCTTTCGCCGGCCTCTTTACCCAGGGCATGGTGGTCCACGAAACCTACCGGCGCAGCGATGGTGGCTGGGTCGAGCCGGCGCAGGTGCTGATCACTGGCGATGGCGACGGGCGGCGTGCTCATTTGCGCGGCACCAATGAGGCGGTCGAGATTGGCGCCATCGAGAAAATGTCGAAATCGCGCAAAAATGTCGTCGATCCCGACGATATCATCGCGACCTACGGCGCCGACACTGCCCGCTGGTTCATGCTCTCCGACAGCCCGCCGGAGCGCGACGTCATCTGGACCGAACAGGGCGTCGAGGGCGCCTGGCGCTTCGTGCAACGCATCTGGCGGCTGATTGGCGAGATATCGGCTCTCTCACCTGCGAGTGAAGAGGAAGGAAGCGAGGCGCTGGCACTGCGCAAGACGGTTCACCGTTCCATCGTCGCGGTCGAGAACCAGATCGAGCGACTGCGCTTCAACGTGGCGGTTGCCCAACTCTATGAATTGACCAATGCCATGACCGCTGCTCTGGCCTCAAATCGCCTCGACACACCGCCCGCCGGCCTGACTGCGGCGCTGCGTGAAGCCGGGGATGTTTTGGTGCGCCTGGTGGCCCCGATGATGCCGCATCTGGGCGAGGAGTGCTGGCGTCTGCTTGGCCATGATGACATCGTGGCGCTGGCCGCCTGGCCGCTTGCCGACCCGGCTTTGCTCGACGATGACACGGTGACGATACCCGTTCAGCTCAACGGCAAGAAACGGACGGAGTTGACGATTGGCAAAACTGCCGACCATAAAGAGATTGAAGCGGCCGCTCTCGCTCTGGATATTATCGTTCAGTCGCTCGAGGGGCGTCCGGTCCGACGTGTCGTGGTTGTGCCGCAAAGGATCGTCAATGTCGTTGTCTAAGTGCGCCGCCCTGTTGCGCCCTGCCGGCCTGGTGATGCTGTCGCTGGCTTTGGCAGGTTGCGGATTTCGCCCGCTTTATCTTGAAAATGGCGCCCCTGCTGCTGGCGCCCCACAACAAAAGGCCAGTATCGGGCGCGAACTGGCTGGTATTTCTGTTCAGCTCGGAGCGACACGCGAAAGTATTTTACTGCGCAATAATCTTATCTTCGCCTTTACAGGCGGCGGCGATGACAGCGCCAACCCGGTGCACCGGCTGGATTACACCATCATCAAGTCCGCCTCACCCTTTACCGTCGAGGCGGGGTCCGGGCGCCAATCGGCTGCCTTCGTCACGATCCAGGTCACCTACCAGCTGCTGCGTATCGGCAGTCTTGATCCGGTGTTCAGGGGACGGGCCATCGGTCGTGCCTCGTTCGATAAGCCCGCGCAGCGCTTTGCCGCCATCCGCGCCGAGCGCGATGCCGAGGACCGGGCGGTCGGCGACGTGTCCGAAGCCATCCGTAACGCCCTGGCGAGCTACTTCGTGCAAAAGAGCCAGTCCGGTTCGTGACCGCGCTGAAGGGAGCCGCAATTGCGACTTTCATGCGCCAGCCCGACCTCAAGCGCCGGGCCTTTCTAGTATACGGACCTGATTCGGGCCTTGTGAGCGAATATGTCGGCCGGCTGGTCGAGGCCTGCCTCAAAGGCCGCAACGACCCCTTCGCCCTCGTCAGGCTCGATGCCGATATCCTTGTCGCCGATCCTGGCCGCGTCAGTGATGAATTGGCAACCATCGGCATGTTCGGCGGCGAGCGTGTCGTCTGGTTGCGTGCGGCTAACATGCGGATTGACGGCAAGGCGCTGGTCGCCAGCCTGCAGCCGGCCATAGCGGCAATATCAGGTGGTTATCTGGTGGTCGAGGCAGGTGAATTAAGCGATAAATCGCCATTGAGGCGCCTTTTCGACACATCCCCTGACGCACTGGCCCTGCCCTGCTACGCTGACGGGCCGGCTGAAATCCTCCGGCTGATTGACGATGAAATGCAGGAGGCTGGGCTGAGCATCAGCCCAACTGCGCGCGATGGTCTGGCAGCACAACTCGGAGGTGACAGGATCGCCTCGCGACAGGAGGTGCGCAAGCTGGCCCTTTACTGTCACGGTCAATCGCTCGTCAGCGATGATGACGTGCTGGCAATCTGTGGCGATGTCTCGTCACTTGCGGTCGATGCCGTCATTGACGCCATGGGGTTGGGGGACCGTCACGGGACAGCCTCCGCCTATGCGCGCCTGATTGCCGAGGATATCGACACCAACGCCATCCTGTCGCAGGCATTACGCCATATGCTGCAACTTTATCTGGGTACCCTCGACGTGGAACGCGGACGCTCGGCGCGCGATGTCCGCGAGGCGCAACGACCGCCGATTTTCTTCAAACGGGCCAACGTGTTCGAGCGACAATTGCGGTTGTGGTCAAGCCCGCGAGCGGGCGAGGCGCATCGTATCCTGACGCAAGCGCTGCTGGATATCCGCCGGAATTTCGTAATGGCCGAGACAATTGGCGAGCGCGCGCTGCTACGCGTCGCCTCGATGGTGCGGCCTGCCTGAGGTTCGAGGTACGGCAAAGATGGATCGCCCGCAAACCGCCTCTCGGTCGGTTTATGACCCGGGCGACTGCAACCGACGACAGAGATGATCGAGCTGTTCGAGGGTCTTGTACGCAATCTCGAGCTTGCCGCCCTTGTCACCACGATGTGAAATGACAACGTCAAGACCGAGCGCCTCGCTCAGCGACTTTTCCAGCACCCGCGTATCCGCATCCTTGCTGTCAGCCGGTTTGCGCGGCCGGCGGGCGACATTGCCGCGCTCCTGCTGCGCCAGCTCTTCTGCCGCCCTGACCGAAAGCTGGAGGTCAGCCACTTTGACAGCGAGTTCCTCCGCGTTTGGCGAGGTCATCACCGCGCGCGCGTGACCGGCCGTGAGCTTGCCATCGCGCAGCAGGGTCTGGATTTTGTCCGACGTGGTGAGCAGCCGCAGCGTGTTGGCAACGTGAGAACGGCTCTTGCCGATCACTTTCGCCAGATCGTCCTGCGCATAGCTGAATTCGCTGATGAGTTGCTGGTAGCCATTCGCTTCTTCGATCGGGTCAAGATCGGCTCGCTGGACGTTCTCGATAATCGCGATCTCGAGCGCGTCGCGATCATTCGCTTCAATGACCACAATCGGCACATCATGCAGACCTGCACGCTGCGCCGCCCGCCACCGCCGCTCGCCGGCGATGATCTCGAAATGGTCGCGCTCCTTGGGGGAGGTGCGCACCAGGATGGGTTGAAGGACACCCTTTTCCTTCACCGATTGCGTCAATTCGCCAAGGTCATCCTCGGCAAAATGCCTGCGCGGATTGCGCCCCGACGCGTGGAGAAAGGCTGTCGGCACCTTGCGTTGGCCGCCGACAGGCGGGCGGATGCGCTGAACGAGCGCCGTATCATCGCCCGCATCGCCAATAAGCGCGGCCAGTCCGCGACCAAGACGCGGACGATGTTCCTCAGCCATATGACTACTCCGTAATTCCGGCTCAGGCCGCGTGAAGGGCGCGCTCGCGAGCGATGATTTCCGATGCCAGACGGAGATAGGCCTGGCTGCCATTGCATTTCAGATCGTAAAGCAACACCGGCTTGCCATGAGAGGGGGCTTCCGAGACACGAACATTGCGTGGAATAATGGTGTTGTAGACTTTCTCTCCCATATGGCGGCGCACATCCTCGACCACCTGCGCGGCAAGATTGTTGCGGGCGTCATACATGGTGAGCACCACCCCATGGATCGACAGATCGGGATTAAGCGTCGCCCGCACCTGCTCGACCGTTTTGAGCAGCTGCGACAGCCCTTCAAGCGCAAAGAATTCGCATTGGAGCGGCACAAGAATGGCGTGTGAGGCGGTCATCGCGTTGATGGTGAGGAGATTGAGCGAGGGCGGGCAGTCGATGAGCACATAGCTGTAGCTCTGGTCGGCTGCTGCAAAATCCTCAATCGCCCGACGCAGCCGGAAGGCACGGTCACGCTCGCTTGAAATCTGCAACTCGACACCGAGGAGGTCGAGCGTCGAGGGCGCAATCGCCAGATTGGGCACCAGCGTTTCAACCGCCGCCGCCGCCAGGCCAGCCTCGCCGATCATCACGTCAAACGTCGAGACCGTACGCTGGCGACGATCAATACCCAGACCGGTTGACGCATTCCCCTGCGGGTCCAGATCGATGATCAGCACACGCTCGCCAATCGCCGCCAGCGCTGTGCCGAGATTGATAGCCGTGGTGGTTTTGCCAACACCGCCTTTTTGATTGGCGATCGTCAACACACGCGGCGCAGTGAGGGTCATGGGTGGTCCTCCGACGAGCTACTCTTACGGTTGAGCTTGTCGATTCGCACGATAACAGAATTCGCGGCGGTCCGACTGGGAAAGCTCTGGTACCCGATATTCCAACATCTAGTGGCTGCCGTCAATTCAACATCTATATCTTGTCCCTTAGGGAAGAGTGCAACCGCCCCTTTATCCACAAATGGTTGCGCCAGACCGCACAGCTTTTCGAGATTGGTGAAGGCGCGGGCCGTCACCACGCCAACCTCCATCCCGTGCAGGACGGCAGCATCCTCAATCGCGACAGCATGAACGCGGGCAGGCGCACCGGTGAGGCGGATGATCTCACGCAGGAAAGCGACTTTGCGTTGATTGGGTTCGACGAGTTCAACAACGCCATCCGCCCCCTTTTCCATCATCGCAAGCGCAATGACGAGGCCGGGAAAACCCGCGCCAGCCCCCATGTCAATCCACCGGCGCGACAACGGCGCCAGATCGCTGAGCTGCCAGCAATCAGCAAAATGCCGGCGCCAGAGATCAGGCAATGTGGTCGCCGACACAAGGTTGTGGACGGCCTGCCAGCGACGCAACGTAGCGTCATAGAGGCGAAGGCGTTCAAGCGTCTGGCTCGACACGTCGACCCCCAGAGCCTGCTCACCACCGCAGCGCGGCGCTGTCATATCACACCGCCCGGCTGCTCTTGGCGTTCGCTTTGACACGGCCCTTGCGGGCATGAACCAGCAGAAGCCCCAGTGCAGCGGGTGTCATGCCATAGATACGCGACGCCTGGCCTAGCGTTGCCGGGCGGGCAGCAACCAGCCGGTCACGAATTTCGTTCGATAATCCCGATATGTCCGCATAATCCATATCGGCGGGCAGAAGGGCGTTCTCTTCACGCTGCAGCGCTTGGATTTCCAGATGCTGGCGCACTGCATAAACATGGTATGTCGCCTCGATCTCGAGCTGCTGGGCAATCGGCGGTGGCAGCGCCAATAAGGCGGGCCACACCTGCCCGAGGCGCGCCAGATCAATATCCGGATAGGACAGGATGTCCCAGGCGCTGCGCCGGATGCCGTCCAGATTGAGCGCAAGCCCTGCCTTTGTCGCCTCCGAGGGCGTAATGACCAGCGATTTGGCAAGATCCATCGCTGCCGCAAGCCCCTCCGCTTTGCGCGCGAAGGCGCGTCGCCGCTCGGGTCCGACACAGCCTGTGTCGATACCAAGCGGCGTCAGCCTTGTATCCGCATTATCAGCGCGCAGCGTGAGACGATACTCGGCCCGCGAGGTGAACATGCGATAAGGCTCGGTGACGCCACGTGTCACCAGATCATCGACCAGAACGCCGATATAGCTGCGCGCCCGCGCAAAGGTCACCGCTGCGCCCCCGCCGGCCAGCCGTGCCGCGTTGAGCCCCGCCACCAGGCCCTGCGCGGCTGCCTCCTCATAGCCGGTGGTGCCGTTGATCTGGCCGGCGAGAAAAAGTCCCGGCAGCCGCTTCAGTTCGAGCGTGGCGCCAAGCTCCCTTGGATCGACATAATCATATTCGATCGCGTAACCCGGCTGCACGATACGCGCACGCTGCAGACCGGGAATGGTACGGATGAACGCCTCCTGCACGTCAGCGGGCAGCGACGTTGAAATCCCGTTGGGATAAACGGTTGGATCGTCAAGCCCTTCCGGTTCGAGAAAAATCTGATGCCCGTCCCGCTCACCAAATCGGACGATCTTGTCTTCTATCGACGGACAATAGCGCGGACCCACACCCGATATTTGCCCTGAATACATCGCCGAGCGATGAAGATTGGCTTCAATCAGCCGATGGGTCTCGGCAGTGGTGCGGGTGATATGGCACAGGACCTGCGGGGAGGGCAGTTTTGTTGTCATAAATGAGAACGCCGCCGGCTCCTCGTCACCCGGCTGCGCATCAAGTCCGGCATAATCGATGGTGCGGCCATCGAGCCTCGCGGGCGTGCCGGTTTTGAGACGCCCCAGCCTGAGGCCCAGCCGCTGCAGCCTCTCGGCAAGCGCGAGGGAGGGCGCTTCGCCGACACGGCCGGCAGGTGTCGTAACCTCCCCTAGATGGATCATGCCGCGCAGAAAAGTGCCTGTCGTGAGGACAACGGCGTCCGCCCGCACAACGCGGCCGTCAGCCAGCACGACCCCGCGGCAGCATCCTTGATCGACGACCAGATCGGCGACCTCACCTTCGAGCATCGCCACGCCGCCTTGCTCACGCAGCGCCGTCTGCATGGCGGCGGCGTAGAGCCGGCGATCCGCCTGGGCGCGCGGCCCGCGCACTGCCGGCCCTTTGCGCCGATTGAGCATGCGGAACTGAATCCCTGCGTCATCGGCCACGCGCCCCATGAGGCCGTCAAGCGCATCGATTTCGCGCACAAGATGGCCTTTTCCCAGCCCGCCAATGGCCGGATTGCACGACATGGCGCCGATACGGTCGAGACGGTGGGTGATCAGCACGCTCGCGGCACCGAGGCGCGCTGCTGCAGCGACGGCCTCACAACCAGCATGCCCGCCGCCTACCACGATGACGTCGTAGCGTGTCTCCGGACCACCCGCGGGATGAAAATCACTGCTCATCGCCGGCTCTTAGCAGCGAAAGGGTCATGCTGGCCAGCGCTTCGTTACAACGGCGCTCTGGGCGCGATGATTTCCGTGTCCGAATCGATCGGAAATCGTGAGTCGTATCAATTGTTTCACGTGAAACATTATTTACCAACGCAGAAGCGTGCAAAGATCTCGCCAAGCACATCCTCGACATCGATCCGCCCCGTCACCCGCCCAATTGCCATCGCCGCCAGACGCAGATCCTCGGCGGTGAATTCCAATGGATAGCTGATATCGGCCGCCAAAACACGTTGCAGATGATCTGCTGCTTCGAGAAATGACACGCGATGCCGCTCTCTGATCATGACCGGCGCACCGTCCGCATCACCAACAAGATCGCGCCCGAATCGCTGCAGATCCTGCAATAACCGATCAAGTCCGAAACCTGTGACCGTCGACAGGCCGCTTGCAGCCGGGTCGTCCCCCTGATGCAAATCCTGCTTGCTGCGAAACGACCAGACCGGCACACGTCCCTCGGCGCCCGCTGCGCCATCCTCGCTGAGCCACAGCACCAGATCCGCATGTCCCATGCGCGCGCGCGTCCGCCGCATACCTTCGACCTCAACAGGATCGGCGGAAGTTCGCAGTCCAGCCGTGTCGCTGATCTGGAACGCAACCCCGCCGAGATCAAGGTGCACATCGATCACATCACGCGTCGTCCCGGGCTGTTCTGTGACGATCGCCACCTCTTTTTGCGCAAACCAGTTCAGCAGGCTGGATTTGCCGGCATTGGGCGGCCCGGCGATGACAACTTGCACCCCGTCACGTAATATCTGCCCTCGCGCGATAGACTGCAGATGCACGGCAATGTCAGCGTTGAGTTTTTCGACGACATCCAGCATTGCGCCCCGCGTTTCAGCCGGAACGTCGCCTTCGTCGGAAAAATCGATCGCTGCCTCGATCAGCGCCTGCGCCCAGGTAATCCGCCGCGTCCAGTTCTCATACAAGGCGCGGTGGACACCGATTGCCGCACGCAACGCTGCCCGGCGCTGCTGTTCGGTCTGCGCGTCCAGCAGATCGGACAAGCCTTCGATCTCGGTCAGATCGAGGCGCCCATTGGCAAAAGCCCGTCGCGTGAATTCTCCCGCTTCCGCTGCCCGCGTGCCATCAATCACGGCCAAAGCGCCAAGCGTCGCGGCAATCACCGCACGCCCCCCATGGATGTGAAGTTCGGCGACATCCTCTCCGGTAAAGCTGGCCGGGCCAGGAAACCACAGCACCAGGCCCTGATCGATCAGTTCCTGGCTGACCGGATGACGAATACGCGTCAGAACGGCGCGGCGCGGTGCGGGCAACACGCCGCACAGCGCGCGGACCGCTGCGGCACTCGCACCTCCCGACAGACGAATGATGGCCACGCCGGCCTTCCCGACACCGGAGCTGAGCGCGTAGATAGTGTCCATCGACCGATTCCCTGCCCGCGAGTTCTGCTACTGTCGAGGAGCACCCTTTGAGCGAGATCCTGTTCAAGAACCGCCTTGCTGAAACGTCAAGCCCCTATCTGCTCCAGCACCGCGACAACCCCGTCCACTGGTTCCCCTGGGGCCGGGAAGCACTCGATATCGCGCAACAACTCGATCGACCGATCCTGCTCTCGATCGGTTATGCCGCCTGTCACTGGTGCCACGTGATGGCGCATGAAAGTTTCGAAAACGAATCCATTGCAGCGGCAATGAACGCATCTTTCATCAACATCAAGGTCGACCGTGAGGAACGTCCCGATATCGACCATCTCTACATGTCAGCCCTCCACGCTCTGGGGGAACAGGGCGGATGGCCGTTGACGATGTTCCTCAGTCCAACAGGCATGCCGTTCTGGGGCGGCACCTACTTCCCACCCACGGCTCGTTACGGCCGGCCGGGCTTCCCCGATGTCCTGCGGGAAGTCAGCAAAGCCTGGCAGGAGCGCCGTTTCGCCATCGAATCAACCGGCCATAAACTGGTCGATTCGCTGCGCGGTCATGCCGAGGCGGCGGCGCCCGGACTCGATCGCGGAGTGCTCGACCTCGCAGCGGCCCGATTGCTCGGTGTCATGGATACGGTAAAGGGCGGCACGCGCGGCGCACCGAAATTTCCCAACGCTCCTCTCCTTGAACTATTTGAACGCGCCTGGGAGCGCACAGGCGACAAGACCTATATCGACATCCTCGATCTGACGCTGACGAAACTCTGTCTGGGCGGCATTTACGACCATTTCGGCGGTGGTCTTTGTCGCTATTCCACTGACGATGACTGGCTTGTACCTCATTTCGAAAAAATGCTGTACGACAATGCGCAGCTGATCGATTTGCTGGCGAGCGCCTTTCTGCGCACCGGAAACGCGCTGTTCCGTCAACGAATCGATGAGACCGTGTCGTGGATGATCCGTGATCTCAAGGCACTCCGGCCGGCATTCGCCGCGAGCATCGACGCTGATTCCGGTGAAGGCGAAGGCGCCTTTTATGTCTGGACGCCGACGCAGGTTACGAATGCGGTTGGGTCGATCGCGCCAGACGTCAACCGGCGCTACGAGATTACAGAGGGTGGCAATTGGGAGGGGGTTTCCATCCCGCATCTGCTGCACCCTGGCGCAGATAAAATCGTAGGCGAAACAATACCCGATTCTATCTTCCAGGCGCTCCGCGTTTCACGTGAAACACGGCCCCACCCAGCCACCGACGATAAATTGCTCGCTGATTGGAATGCGTTATCGGTCATCGCTCTGGCCCGAGCTGGCGATATTTGCGAACGACCTGACTGGCTGGCACTGGCAACCGACATCCATGGTTTCATCTGCGAATCAATGCTGTCCCCGCATCACCGTTTTCACAGTTACCGCGAAGGGCGTGGTAGTTCACCAGCCATGGCGGGTGATTACGCCAGCATGGCGCTCGCCAGCCTCACCCTCCATCAGGTGACCGGTGAGAACCATCTGATTGCGCAGGCGGTTGAATTCCTGACTGTTCTTGATCGCGATTATCTGAGCGCGACCGACGGGCTCTATACGATCGCAGCAACCACCGCCGCCGATCTGCCGCTCCATCTGCCATCAACCATGGACGAAGCCATACCCAACCTGCACGGACAGGCCCTCGCGGCCATGGTTCGCCTGGCCCATCTCACCGGTGACCACTCCTGGCTGGAGCGTGCCGATTGCCTGTTTGACTGTCTGGCGGCGCCCACACAGCGTAATGTTTACGGCCACGCCAGTATCCTGAACGCGCTCGATCTGCGCCTGTGCATGGTTCAGATCATCATCATCGGCGCCCTCGATGATCCGGGGAGTGCGGCGCTGGCCCGCACCGCCCGCTTGTTCTATCCCCGTAAAACCATCCTGTTCACCCTTGCCGACACCTCAGCGCTGCCAACGTCACATCCAGCCCATGGCAAGACGACGATCAGCAATCAGCCGACAATCTATGTCTGCGTCGGTGAACGCTGTTCCCGGCCGATGAGCGATACAACTCAGCTCGCGGCGATCATCAGCGAAATGATGCGGCTGTGAATGGCACCAAACCTAGAGCATCATCCCGCCAGGTGGATACCGGCTGGCGGAAAAAGATGATACGAAAGCAATAATCTAGAGCAAAAATCCGTTCCAACTTGATCGGACTTTGCTCTAGGTATTCATCGTATCGAAGAATTCCGAGTTTGTTTTTGTCTGTCGCAATTTATCGACGAGGAATTCGATGGCATCCATCGTTCCCATGGGGTTGAGGATGCGGCGCAGCACATACATCTTCTTTAAAATATCCGGCGGGGTCAGCAATTCTTCCTTGCGCGTGCCGGAGCGCAGGATATCCATGGCCGGGAAGACCCGCTTGTCGGCGACTTTCCGGTCAAGGATGATTTCCGAATTGCCGGTTCCCTTGAACTCCTCGAAAATCACCTCATCCATGCGGCTGCCAGTATCGATCAGCGCCGTGGCGATAATCGTCAGCGATCCGCCTTGTTCAATATTGCGTGCAGCGCCAAAAAAGCGCTTCGGGCGTTGCAAAGCATTAGCATCGACACCACCGGTCAAGACTTTTCCCGATGACGGTACGACCGTATTGTAGGCGCGCCCGAGCCGCGTGATCGAATCAAGCAGGATGACAACGTCGCGCCCATGCTCGACCAGGCGCTTTGCCTTTTCAATCACCATCTCGGCCACCTGGACATGGCGCACCGCCGGTTCGTCGAACGTCGATGATACCACCTCGCCCTTGACCGAGCGCTGCATGTCGGTGACTTCTTCCGGCCGCTCATCGATCAGCAGAACAATGAGGAAGCACTCGGGATGATTGGTGGTGATCGCCTGCGCGACATTTTGCAGCAGCACGGTCTTGCCGGTGCGCGGCGGCGCAACGATCAATGCCCGCTGCCCTTTGCCGATGGGGGCAACAATATCGATCACGCGTGGTGACAGATCCTTGCGCGTCGGATCCTCGACTTCCATACGCAGCCGCTTGTCAGGATAAAGGGGCGTCAGATTGTCGAAATGAACCTTGTGCTTGGCCTTCTCCGGATCCTCGAAATTGATCGTGCCGACCTTGAGGAGGGCGAAATATCGCTCGCCATCCTTGGGGGAGCGGATCTGCCCTTCGACTGTATCACCACTCCGCAGCGAGAACCGACGGATCTGCGCGGGGGATACATAGATATCATCTGGTCCAGCCAGGTAGTTGGCTTCTGGCGAGCGTAAAAAGGCAAAACCGTCTTGCAGAACTTCAACAACACCTTCGCCAATAATCTCCACGTCTTTTTCGGCGTATTTCTTCAATATTGCAAAAAGCAACTCCTGCTTGCGCAAGGTCGATGCATTTTCAACACCGACACTTTCAGCCGTTTCAAGAATTTCTGTCGGCGTCTTGCGCTTCAGGTCTTTAAGCTTGATTTCTTGCATGATGATGCTCCACGGCGTCCAACACTGCCCGGACGACGGCTATCGATGGGCTGCTGACCACAGGAAGGGCGCTGCCTTTAGGACCGTTAATTGTGAGAATGTGAGCATTACGGACAACATGCCGCCACGCCGCACTGAAAGGAGGGACCTATGCCATAGCCATAACTGCCCGATGACGCAAGTCGGGCGTGCGCGGTTCCGGTCTCACCACATCAGCTGAACGGCTTGATGACGACAAGGATGACGATAGCGATCATCAGAACGGTGGGTACTTCGTTCATCAGCCGCCAGTAACCCTCGCTTCCGGGCCGCTCATCGGTCGCAAAACCCCGCTGAGCCTTCGCCAGATAGACATGCATCGCCGTCATGGCGATAACCAGCAGCAATTTGCCATGAAGCCATGGCGCTTTCCACCATTGCCCCTCAACCGCGAGCCAGATGCCAAAGACCCATGTTGAAACCATCGCCGGCGTCATGATCGCCTTTAACAGGCGCCGCTCCATCACTTTCAGCGTGTCCGACAATTCGCCGCCAGACACAGCTTTGCAATGGTAGACGAAAAGGCGCGGCAGATAGAGCATTCCGGCCATCCAGGCAATCACCGAGATGATATGAGCTGCTTTCAACCAGACATATGTCATCTTACGACGTCCTCACGCAATCAACGAGATAGGCCACATCCTCAATCCGCGCTTCGGGTGTGATCCCGTGACCGAGGTTGAACACGAAAGGCCGCCCGCGCATCGCCGGCAACAAGCGCTCGAGGCCTTCATCGATAGCCGCTCGCCCGGCAACAAGACGCAACGGGTCGAGATTGCCCTGAACCGGCAGTCCTATCGTCGACGACACCCATTGTGGATCAAGCCCCCAGTCAAAGCCTATCGCATCAACACCGGTTACCTCGGCGTAAAAAGGCAACATCGGTCCGGCACCCCGCGGAAAACCAATGATTTTCGCATCAGGCACCGTCTCCCGCACGCCTTTGACGATCCGCGCCGTGGGTCGAACAACAAATCGCTCGAACGCGCTTGCATCAAGGGCTCCGCTCCAGGTTTCGAAAATCTGCACCGTATCGGCGCCCGCTTTGAGTTGCGCGATCAGATGCTGAATTGATACCACACACAGCCGATCAATCAGGCGATCAAGGCGCTGAGGCGACGCATACGCCCAGTGTTTCGCAGCGATCTGCTCATCTTTGCCACGCCCGGCGATCATATAGGTCGCAACCGTCCACGGACCTCCGCAAAAGCCGATCAGAGCCTTTTCCGCGCCTAGGCGCGAGCGGATCGCGGCAACAGCCTCGTAGACCGCATCAAGCCGGTCGATGGCGCTCTCAACGACCAGCCGGTCTATGTCATCATCCCCCTGCAACGGATCAAGACGCGGCCCTTCCCCGGCCATAAACCGCACATCGCGACCCATCGCATGGGGAATAACAAGAATGTCGGAAAAGAGAATCGCTGCGTCAAAATCAAAGCGCCTGATCGGCTGCAATGTGACTTCGCAGGCAAGCTCAGGTGAAAAACACAGATCGAGAAACGAGCCCGCCTGTGCCCTCACAGCGCGATATTCCGGCAGATAGCGTCCTGCCTGGCGCATCAGCCACAAAGGGGGCGGCCATAGCGCATGTCCTGACAGCGTTTGCTGAAAGCGTCCGGCCTTCGTCGCGTTCATTTCACTGCCTTACATAAAGAAAAGAATCTTTTTGATGTGATTCTTAGGTTGTGGACAAGACTCGCAGCAATCCCGTCCGCCCGCTTTGCGCCTGCCATCCCACAGCCAGACACACCGCAATGCACAATCGCAAGCGAATTGATGTGATCAGAACGGATTCAAAACAAATTCTCAAACCATTGATTCTTCGCCAAGAATCGTTATCACACGGACAATCACTAACAAATCGTTAACACCAGCGTCCCCCTCCACACAAATCGCGTCTCCTGGGATAGTACACGGTCGCGCGGACTGGATATGTTGATGTTCTGGCATCGACTGGCATAACCTTGCTGGCAGAGCCGTTTTTATCCCCGCAATCGACACCGCTCAACAACCCTGTGGACAGCACGCCCTCATGCCTCAGACGGGACGCAGCTTCTTCCATCTCCACCTCGTCTCCGATGCAACAGGAGAGACGCTGATGGCTGTCGCGCGCGCTGCAGCTGCTCAATATACCGACACGCGCGCCGTCGAGCATGTTTATCCGCTCGTGCGCAGCGACAAGCAGATGGACCGCGTGCTCAGTGAAATCGAAGCGGCGCCGGGGATCGTGCTCTACACCATGATTGACAATGACCTGTCGCAACGGCTTCAGGAATTCTGCCGCCAGCAGGCCTGTCCGTGCGTGTCCGTTCTCGACCCGGTGCTTGACATTTTCCGCTCCTATCTCGGTATGACGTCAACGCCGCGCGCCGGCGCCCAGCACGTGCTCAATGCCGAATATTTTCGTCGCATCGACGCTCTGAATTTTACCATGCTGCACGATGACGGCCAGTTGGCCGAAGACCTCAACCAGGCCGATGTCGTGCTCTTAGGCATTTCGCGGACGTCAAAAACGCCAACCTCGATCTATCTTGCCAATCGCGGCGTCAAAACGGCCAATATACCCCTGGTTCCGGATATTCCCCCTCCCCATCAGCTGTTTTCCCTGACGCACCCCCTGGTCGTCGGGCTTGTCGCCTCGCCTGATCGTATTGTGCAGATCCGCCAGAACCGCCTGGAGGCACTGAGTGCCGACACCGCCCAGACGGCTTATGTCGACCGCCTCTCGGTCGGTCAGGAGATCGCCCAGTCACGGAAACTCTGCGCTGATAATGGCTGGCCGTTGCTCGATGTGACACGCCGCTCCATCGAGGAAACCGCCGCCGCCATCATCTCTCTGCTGCAGGCGCATCAACAGGCAAATACGGCCCCGGATTATACGAGATGAATCCTGTCCCACCCTTTATACTGGCGTCAAAAAGCGCTATTCGCGCCAAAATGCTGAGTGACGCGGGTCTTGCGATCGAGCTTGTGCCAAGCACGATCGATGAGAGAGCAGTCGAGGCACCGGCCATGGAGCGCGGCGCTTCGCCGGCCGCTATCGCCGCTCTCCTGGCGTGTGAAAAGGCGCTTGATGTCAGCCGGCACAAGCCCGGGCGCGTTATTATTGGCGCAGACCAGACATTGGCGCTCGGGCAGCGCCGCTTTTCAAAGCCGCTTGATCGCGCCTCGGCGCGCGAGCAACTCTGCACGCTGAGGGGCGCCACCCATACCCTCGCCTCCGCCGCAGCCCTGGCGCGGGATGGCGAGATACTCTGGCAGGGGGTCGATGACGTTCGTTTGACAATGCGTCATTTCTCTGACGCCTATCTCGACGCCTATCTCGACGCGATGGGCGCGCGTGTCACGACTACAGTTGGCGGCTATGAGCTGGAAGGCCTGGGCATTCAGCTCTTCAGCGCCATTGACGGCGATTATTTCACCATTCTCGGCTTGCCCTTGCTGATGTTGCTGGCGGCTCTGCGCGATAACCGGCTTTTGCCGACATGAGACAGTAGATATGATTGTGCTTGGTCTGACCGGCTCGATCGGCATGGGAAAATCAACAACGGCCGGCTTTTTCCGTGAGGCGGGAATCGCCGTTCATGATGCTGATCAGACCGTTCACGATCTCTATCACAATGAAGCCGTGCCGGTGATCGCCAGCGCTTTCCCCGAGACGATTGTCAATCAGCGTGTCGACCGGGATCGCCTGCGTCAGGCCGTCATCGGCAAGCCGGAAGCCCTCGCTACCCTCGAATCACTCATCCATCCCCTGGTTCACGACAGGGAGCGGATGTTTCTTGCCCGCCAAACGGCTGGCGGGGCGCCGCTCGCGGTTCTCGATATACCACTCCTCTTCGAAACGCGCGGCGATCGGCGCTGCCACGCCGTCCTCGTCGTCACCGCGCCGCCAGACATCCAGCGCCAGCGCGTCATGGCCCGCCGCGACATGACGAGCGCGAATTTCGAAGCGCTTCTGGCCAAACAGATGCCGGATGCGGAAAAACGACAACGTGCTCATTTCGTCATCGATACCAGCCGTGGCCTTGAAGCGGCGCGGCGGGGTGTTCATGATCTTGTTCGTCTGTTCTGCGGCCGTTCCTGACAAGCCGCGCGCCCGGAGCCGTCATGCGTGAAATCGTCCTTGACACTGAAACGACCGGGCTATCGCCCGCCCAGGGTGACCGCCTGGTGGAAATCGGCTGTGTTGAGCTCGTTAACCGCTTCGTCACCGGGCGCCATTACCACACCTACATCAATCCGCATCGCGACATGCCACCCGGCGCCTTCGCCGTCCACGGCCTGTCCGCAGAATTCCTGGCCGACAAGCCGAGCTTTAGTGCTGTGACGGCTGATTTTCTGGCCTTTATTGGTGACGACCCGCTGGTCATCCATAACGCCGATTTCGATATGGGTTTCATCAACGCCGAACTCGAGCGCGCCGGTTTGACCGCACTGCCGTCTGACCGGGCCGTCAACACCCTCATTCTCGCCCGCCGCAAACATCCAGGCGTCTCCAATCGTCTGGACGATCTGTGCCAGCGCTATGGCATCGACAATTCACGCCGCACCAAACATGGCGCGCTGCTCGACGCCGAGCTTCTGGCCGAGGTCTACATCGAGCTGATCGGTGGGCGCCAGACCAGTATGAGCCTTGACAGCGGGCCGGTACCCGACCGCGAGCTGTCATCAACCCGCCAACCCCGCCCGGCTGCCGCCATCCGTCTGCTGACACAAGAGGAGCTCGCCGCCCACGCCACTTTCATCGCGACGCTGGGTGAAAAAGCCCTGTGGAAGAAATACACCGATTGATGAGCCTCACGCCGTGCCGACAGCCGGACCCACGCCATCATCGCTCATGCGGCGCTGGTAAAGCGCCACAAAATCGATCGGATCGATGAGGAGCGGCGGAAAACCGCCATTGCGTGTCGCATCGGCGATGATCTGGCGTGCGAACGGAAACAGTAACCGTGGGCATTCGATCAGAATGACGGCACGCAACTCTTCATCGACCAGGCCGGCAATACGAAAAATTCCCGCATAGAGCACTTCGGCCAGAAACATGACGTCCTGTCCCAGCATCGCCTTCACTTCAATAGCAAGCTCCACCTCGAAATTCTGGGCTTCGATCTGCCGGGCGTTGACATTGACCTGGACGTTGATCTGCGGCCCCCCCTGAGGCGGCGCGGTTGCAAGGATTTTTGGCGAATTCGGGCTTTCGAAGGACAGATCTTTCACATATTGCGCCAGAACATTCAGGGTGGCCTGACCTGCCGGCGGCGCGCCTGCGCCATGTTGATCGCTCATGTACGGGACTTTCCTGCGCCTTCTCCAGGCTTTCCAATGACAGCTTCTGTGTGCTGCGCGCCAAACCAGGCCGCGAGCGGTACCATGGACTGACGCCCACGGCCAAATCTCTCACACAGCGCGGCCGTTGAGGCAACCAAGGTCAACAAATTTACCAGCTTTTCAGCGCTGCCACTTATTGTCCTCTGGCGCGGCGTCGATGTGGCGGTAGGCGGTGCGGTCAAGGTCGATGGTTTTGTCGCGTGGCGCGTCATGCGCCCTGCCGGCCACCCAGCCGCGCGCGCCACCCAGCAGCATGGTCAGCGCCACGACATCGCTCAAAAACCCCGGAATGATCAACAACAGGCCAGCCAGGACCGGGCGCGACAATCCGCCTATCCGATGATTGAAAGGCTGGTTCCCCTGCGATTGCCGGCGCAAGCTTGCCAGGAGTTCGCGGCTGGAATGGCGGATAAGCCTCACCCCTAAAAATGCTCCCAGCATGAGCAAGCCAATCGTCATCAGCCAGCCGAGAATGGATGCGACAAAGGCAATCGACATGAGCTCGGCTACCGGGCTCGCCAGCGCAAGAAACAGAACTACTCGACCCGACATCGCGCCTTCTCCATCATCCATCTGCGCTCAACATAGTGACCGGGATAGGGCGCTGCGCCCCCGGCGTGGAAGAAACCACCATGTTTTCGCAATTGTGATCGCTGCGGGATGGTTTATGCTCGCGCAGCATGGATTGCCGGCGTGCTGACCACTTGGCCGCACCGCCCCGGCACCCTACATTGAAGAGGGCGATCAGCCCGACCCATCGCGATGTGAGACATCATGGATCTCTATACACTTCTTTTTCTGGTGATTGCGGTTTTCCTTATATTCCGCCTGCGCAGCGTCTTTGGCCGGCGCACCGGCCATGAACGACCGCCGGTCGAGCGCCGTGTGCGGCCCGATCCCACGGCTGAACCGGCGAACAACAAAGTTGTACCGCTGCCAACCCGCGCGCTCCCCCGTCACATCGAGCCACCACCACGAACCGAGCCAGCGGACGTCGCGGATGTCGTTCACAAATTGCCAAACACCACGCCGGCCATCGACGCTGCGCTTAACCAGCTGATGCGCGCGGATACTCATTTCACACCGGCCGGATTTGTCACAGGCGCGCGCGCTGCCTATGAAATGATCGTCGCAGCCTTTGCCAGCGGTGATCGCCAGACATTGAAGCCGCTTTTGTCGAAGGACGTCTATGATGGCTTTGACGCGGCGATCAGCGAGCGTGAAAAGGCCGGCCATACGGTCGAATCGAGCTTTATCGGACTTGACGCAGCCGATATCACCGAGGCGGCACTACGCGGCTCCAACGCCCAGATCACCGTCCGTTTTGTTGCAAAGATGACCCAGGCAACGCGTGATAATACGGGTGCGGTGGTAAGCGGCGAGCCGACCAAAGTGGCCGAGATCACCGATATCTGGACCTTTGCCCGCGATATCGCCGTTCGTGATCCCAATTGGCGGCTGATTGCGACCGGGCCGGCCTGAGACAGAGCCGCAGCCTGGCACATCATCGGGGAGCAACCCATGCCATCGCGCCCCCCACGGCCGCCGCCGAAAGATCACGCGGTGTGGGATGTCTATACTGAACAGGTGACGCCGCTTCACCCGCGGGTGAAGCGGATGCGCCAGCCGACACCGCCTAAAGTCGCTCCGGCGCCGCTTGACGGCCCTCCCGCAACGGCGCCTCCACCGCTCCCTGTCGGCAAGCCCATCGCCGCACCGCTGCCAACCGAACTTGATCGTCTGACGCGCCGTCGCGTTCGGCGCGGCGATCAGGCGATCGATGAGCGCATCGACCTTCACGGCCTGACACAGGTGCTGGCCCATCGCCAGCTGCTGACCTTCCTGCAATCTGCCCAGGCGCGCGGCGCCCGCCTTGTGATGGTCATCACCGGCAAGGGTCGGAGCGATGGCGATGGAGAAGGTCGCGGAACCGGCGTCCTGCGCCGCGCCGTGCCGCTATGGCTCGAAGAACCGGCGTTCCGCGTCCTTGTCGTTGCGGTCTCGTCGGCGGCGCGCCTTCATGGCGGCGAGGGTGCGCTTTATCTGCGCCTGAGACGCCCACGCCAGGGCTGACGCCGGCCAATGCACCCTGTTGCAGCACCAGATTCACAGAATATAGCGTGACAGATCGGCGTTTCCGGCAAGCATCGACAATTCTTTTTCGACCAGCGCCTCATCGATGATGATCGTCTCCCCGGCGCGATCGGTGGCAGTGAAGGAAATCTCGTCCAGTACCCGCTCCAGCACTGTGTGCAGGCGGCGGGCGCCGATATTTTCGATCGTTGAATTGATCGACACGGCGATGCGGGCGAGCGCCGAGATGGCGCTGGCGTGAAAATCAAGCCGCACCCCTTCTGTTGCCAGCAAGGCTGTCGCCTGTTTGATGAGGCTTGCTTCCGTGTCCGTCAGGATGCGCTCGAAATCGGCTGCCGTGAGCGGTTTCAGCTCCACCCGGATCGGCAATCGTCCCTGCAATTCCGGGAGTAAATCCGATGGTTTGGCGACATGGAAGGCGCCCGAGGCGATGAACAGGATATGGTCGGTTTTGACCGAGCCGTATTTTGTCGCAACAATTGTACCCTCGATCAGGGGCAGCAGATCGCGCTGCACGCCCTCGCGCGATACGTCAGGGCCACTTCGCCCGTCACGCCCGCAAATCTTGTCGATCTCATCAAGAAAAACGATGCCATTATCCTCAACCGCTTTTAAGGCATCGCGAATGATATGGTCATTGTCGAGAAGCTTGTCGGCCTCCTCCTCCACCAGGATCGGTTGCGCCTCCTTCACGCTCAGGCGGCGCGATTTCGGCTTGTGGGTAAAGAGCTTCCCCAGCGTCTCCTGAAAATTGGCGATGCCGATCTGTCCGCCCATGCCGGGAAGATCAAACGCGCCGATGGCCGGTGCACTCCCCTGCACCTCGATTTCGATCTCTTTATCCGCCATGTCGCCATCGCGCAGCCGGCGGCGGAAACTTTCGCGCGTCGCTGTCGAGGCATTGGCGCCGACGAGGACATCCAGCACTCTTTCTTCGGCGTGAACGGCAGCCTTTGCCGCGACAAAACGGCGGCGCTCGTCGCGCGTGAGGCCGATCGCCACCTCGACGAGATCGCGGATGATCTGCTCGACATCACGCCCGACATAACCGACTTCGGTGAATTTGGTTGCTTCGATCTTGAGGAAGGGCGCACCCGCAAGCCGGGCCAGCCGGCGGGCGATTTCGGTCTTGCCTACTCCCGTCGGGCCGATCATCAGGATGTTTTTCGGCATCACCTCCTGTTTCAGCGCCCCCGTCAGCTGCTGGCGGCGCCAGCGATTGCGCAGCGCGATTGCCACCGCCCGCTTGGCGTCATTCTGGCCGACGATATATCGGTCGAGTTCCGAGACGATCTCGCGCGGTGAAAAGGCGGTCATGTGTCGAGGCTCTCCACCGTCAGCTGGCCATTGGTATAAACGCAGATGTCAGCGGCAATCGCCATGGCCTTGCGCGCCACCGCCTCCGCATCCTCCGGCCCGTCGAGAAGCGCAAGGGCTGCGGCAAGCGCGAAATTTCCGCCTGAACCGATGCCCATGGCGGCTTTGTCGGGCTCCAGCACGTCGCCATTGCCCGAGAGCACCAAAGTAACCTGGGCGTCGCCAACGAGCATCATCGCCTCCAGCCGGCGCAGATAGCGATCACTGCGCCAATCCTTGGCGAGTTCGACGCAAGCGCGTGTCAATTGGCCGGGATATTGCTCCAATTGCTTTTCCAGCCGCTCAAACAGGGTGAAGGCGTCCGCCGTCGCGCCGGCAAAGCCGCCGATCACCCCCCCACCGGCGAGCCGCCTGACCTTGCGCGCATTGTGCTTGATTACCGTCTGGCCGAGGCTCACCTGACCGTCCCCGGCAATCACCAGCCGCCCGCTCTTGCGCACTGCCAGGATGGTCGTTCCGTGAAAGCTGCTTGCGTCGGCCATATACTCGTTCCATTCTGTCGATTACTTTGGACATAGATTATTAATCATAATTGTCCACGGCTTGGAGTCGAATGTCACGGTATGTAAATGCCAATCCAGGTTGCGTGCTGAAGGGGATGGGTATGAATTTGGTCAAATTCGGGTTTCTCGTACTGGTTTTCTCCATTCTCGGGCCGCATTTTTCAAAAGCAGCCGTTGATGTCCGCGTTGATCTGACGAACCAGCGCATGACCGTGACGAGCGATGATGGGGTTGTCCACCAATGGGTGATTTCATCAGGCCGCAGCACGCACCGCACACCCACCGGCCGCTACCGTGCCCAATGGCTCGACCGCACCCACCGCTCGTCGCGCTATCAGAACGCGCCGATGCCTTATTCGGTGTTCTTTCGCGGCAATTACGCCATTCATGGCACCAATCAGGTCCGCGCCCTGGGCCAGCCGGCATCCCATGGCTGCATCAGGCTGCATACGGCCAATGCCGCCAAGCTCTTTGCCCTCGTGCAGAAGCATGGCTTGAGGCAGACCTCGATCACCATCAGCGGTGGTGTGAAAGGCAAGGTAAGCAATAACCGCCTGGCATCGGCGAAAACCGTGCCCGGAAAAGCAAAAGTAACAAGCGGCGCCCCCCATGACGCGCCGGCGCAGAAGGCGCCGGGCTATGGATTGCGTCTTGATGGGGCAGGCGCCGGGCCGCCCTATGCCGGCTAGAGCAAAATCCGATCAAGTTGGAACGGATTTTTGCTCTAGATTATTGCTTTCGCATCATCTTTTTCCGCCAGCCGGTATCCACCTGGCGGGATGATGCTCTAGGGTCACGGCTTCGTACAAGGATTGAACCATGCCGCAGATTGATGCCGCGCGCCTGCTGTCAGATTTACGCCAGCTGGCAAGTTTCGGAGCCTACAAGACGGGCGTCCATCGCCCCAGCCTGTCGCCGGAGGATATGGCAGCCAGGCGGTTTGTCATGCGCCGCTTTGAAGAGGCCGGTTTGGCGGCGCAGATCGATGGTATCGGTTCCGTCTTCGGCTGGAGCAAGGCTGCCGGCCCGCGCCTCCTCACCGGCTCGCATATCGAGAGCCAGAACCATGCGGGTTGGCTCGATGGCGCGCTGGGCGTCATCTATGGGCTCGAAGCAGCGCGCGCGCTGTCAGCCGATGCCGCCACCCGCCATATCGCCGTTGATGTCGCCGCCTGGTTTGACGAGGAGGGACATTTCGGCTCCTTCCCCGGCTCGCGCTCAGGCATTGGCATCCTGAGCGAGGATCATATCGCCGCCATGAGCAATCGCTATGACGGAACCCCGCTCAGCGAGAAACTCAAAGAAGTGGGATTGGGCGGCGTGGCGCGCATTGTCATCGATGGCAGCCGCTATCGCGGTTATTGCGAGGCCCATATCGAGCAGGGCGACAATCTGGAATCGACCGGTCAGCGTATCGGCATTGTCACCGCCATCGTCGGCAATTGGCAGTATCGCATCCTCTTCGATGGGGCCCAGAACCATGCCGGCACCACTCGCATGGCAATCCGTCGTGATGCCGGCGTCGCACTGACCGAACTGTGCCATGCGATCACGCAGGCCTTCCCCAGGATCGCCGGACCGCGCACGGTATGGACCACCGGGCGCATCACTCTTGATCCGGGCGCGCCCTCGATCATTCCCGGCAAGGCTGAAATGCTCTTCCAGATCCGCGATGCGGATGCGGGAATTCTCGACAGTCTCGACAAGGAACTGCGCCGGCTGATCACCACGGCTGACGCTGAGGGTCCCTGCCGGGTAACGCTTGAGGTCCTGTCTCAGTCAGTTCCGGCGCTGATGGATGACAAATTGCAGCTTGCGCTGGAGGCGGCAGCCGAAAAACGCGCCCCCGGCAAGCATATGCGCCTGCCTTCGGGGGCGGGTCATGACGCGCAATATCTTGCCCGCATCATGCCCTCTTCGATGCTGTTTGTGCCGTCAATCGGCGGCATCAGCCATCACTGGAGCGAAAACACCAGTGATGAGGACATCGTTCTCGGCTGCGAGGTTTATGTCGATGCGCTTGTCCGGATGGCGGCAGGTTAAACGGCGGCGCTGACCTGAATTTCAACCAGCATTGCCGGGTCGGCGAGCTTGGCTTCAACAGTGGCGCGCGTCGGCAGCGCTGCCTGATCGACCCATTCAAGCCATGCCTCATTGACGCCGGCGCGATGGCGGATATCGCTGACCCACAGCGATGCGGTCAGCAACCGGCCCTTCGAGGTACCGAAATGGCTGAGCACCTTGTCGATGGTCTTCAGGATCTGCGTTGCCTGGCCTCTGGCATCCGCTTTGAGGTCTTCAGCGACGATGCCGGCCGTCGTCACCACGCCATTATAGCGCACGCCCAGTGAAAAAATCTTGTTGCCTGCGTCGAGACGATCGATCGCCATGAGCTAACTCCCTGATGAATTGCAATTATTCGTCGCCGCGCACGAGCGCCCGCTTGAGGCAGTCGAGTTTTGAGAATTCACTGAAAATCTCGCCCAGCCATTTGCGGCAATAGCCACGCAGGACCAGCGAGTAATTCCCCTCGCGCCCTTCGGCGTTCTTGTTGGCGATGAAGCTGCGGAAGGGCACGGAATTGGTGTCGACCGTTTCGTAGACGAGCTCGTCAAGGCGCGGAATGCCAAGTTCGATCCCGCCGGCTTTGAGGAATTTCGCCCGGATATCGGAGCCGTGCCAGAACACGAAATCAGGGTCGGTTGCGTGCGATTTCACCACGATATGACGCTGGATCGGCAATTGCGCCATCGCATCCGCCACCTCGCCGAGCGCTTCATAATTGCCGCCGATGACATGGAAGAAGAAGAGCTGGAGCTTGCCTTCGCGCATCTGTTCGAGGATCGAGATGTCCTCGAACGTCTTCAGGACGGATGAAAAGGTTCCTGCCCGCAGATCAAGCACATGCGGGGCCGGCGAACTCGCGATCGAATCAAACAGCTCGATCTGGCTCTTCACCGTCGTAATGTCGATCAGCCGCGTCGTGGAGGGCGCAAAGCGTGCCAGCGATCCGCGCGGGAATTCCGTGTCGAAGGGTCGCGCCGGGCGCTTCATCTCGTCAAAATATTCAACCAGCAGGCGTGACACCGTCGTCTTGCCAACGCCGCCCTTGTCCCCGCCAACGATAAAAAGACGTCCGCCGCTCATCTTGCTGTTCCCCTGATTCGTCGCAGATTTTGCGCTCGATGCGCCTTTGCTGACCGCTTTCACTTTTTTCACCCGACCATCCCCTGCTCTTATTGAAACATCGGACCGCTGAGCCGGCCCAGATCCCTCGACAGGAGAAGCTGGGCAACCTGCGGCTGGAATACCTGAAACAGTTTCGCGAGCTGGGCCCGCGCGAACACGTCCTTGCCGCTGCCTCCTCCCTTTGCCAGAAACTCAGACAGCGGGAGGCGCTGCGACAGGTAATGCTGAATAGCCCCTTCATCCATACGGGGAAGGACAAACTCGGGTACGCGGCGTTCTGTCAATTCTGTGCGAATCGGGCTCGAACGCCAATCGCGCAGATGAGCAGGCGACGAATTGTTAACAACGAGAATTTCGCGCGCGTCAACCAGGCAATCAGGCCAGAAGCTGGCGCGGACATCGCGCAGGGGCTGGGAATAGACGCGCATCGACCAGGTCTCGACACCATTTTCGGCCAGATCGGCGATGATGCCGGTATAGTCACAGAAGTCGAGAAACGCACGATAATCCGACTGCGCGAGGTCCAGCAGCGTCCAGGCGTCAGGTGCGCGCATGATGGTATCGACAAAACGCACCTGCTCGGCGGTTTCGTGGATATTGACGGCGGCGAATCGTTGCTTGTTCTGGCTGCGCTGGGGAATTTCGCGGGCGGCCGAGGAAAAGACATACCAGTCGACGCCGCGATCCATGAGGAACGCGGTCAGGAGATGCGCAATGAGCGTACGGCCTTCGCCGCCACGTTCGCTGCGGATGATCACCAGATGCCCCATTCTGCCCGCCGCAGGATCGCGCGACAAGGTGGTTGTCGCGCGTCGTTCACGTCCCCAGGTCAATACCTTGCGATCTTGGTTAGCCTATCTCTCGTCCTGAGGCGAGGGCGATCAGCGCCTTCATGTGCGCGGGCACGGCCGCAACCGCACTGATCACCGGTTTTTTGGCATGGTAGGGGATCACCACCTGCCTCGCGTGGAGATGCATGTGCCGGTCAACACCGCGCGCGCGATCCCCGCCATAAACGCCGTCCCCGACGATCGGACAGCCAAGATGGGCAAGATGGACCCTCAGCTGATGCGTCCGCCCGGTCTGCGGCTGAAGCTCGACGAAGCTCACCCCGCCGCCGCGCCCCAGCACCGTCCACGCGGTTTGCGACGGTTGACCGGCTGCGTCGACCTTCATCCACCATGATCGCCGATCATGGCTGCGCCTGGACAGCGGCACGTCGATCACGCCCGAATCCTGCGGCGGCCCGCCGACGACGACAGCCCAGTAGGTCTTGCGCACCTCTCCCCCCGCAAAGAGTGCACCCAGCCGGGCGGTCGCCTGGCGGTGACGACCAAGAACCAGACAACCGGACGTATCCTTGTCGAGACGGTGCGCGAGAGCAGGGGCTGCCGGCAGACCAAAGCGCAAGCCGTCGAGGAATTGTTCAAGGTGGGCTCCGCCCTTCGGCCCGGCATGCACCGGCAATCCTGCCGGCTTGTCGATGATGAGCATCAACGCATCGCGGTAGAGAAGGCGGGCGGCAAGATCCTCAGGGCTCATGGCGGCGGTCTGCCGGCTTGCACCGCATCTGTCAAACGTTAGACACTTGCAGCCGCGCTGGTGTCATGGCAGGCCAGCAGCAGGAGAACGGCGATCATGCGTGTTGATGGCAGGCAATGGCGGACCATCTGGGTCGAAAATGAGGCGGGCGACGTCGGCGTCATCGATCAGACCCTGCTGCCCCATCGCTTCACCTGTCGGGTCGTCGGCGACGCGGCCGAGATGGCCGCCGCCATACGCGACATGGTGGTGCGCGGTGCGCCGCTCATCGGCGCGAGTGCTGCCTATGGCATGGCACTCGCCATGCGCTCGAACCCGGCGGATGACAATCTTGATGCGGCAGCGACCATGTTGGCAGCCGCCCGCCCGACGGCGGTCAATCTGCGCTGGGCGCTTGACCGCCTGGTTGGGCATCTGCGCCCGCTGCCAGCGCACCTGCGTCGGGCCGCTGCCTACAAGCACGCGGCCGCGATTGCCGACGAGGATGTGGCGATCAATCAGGCGATCGGTTGCCACGGCCTTGATCTTGTCCGTAAAGTCGCAGACGGCAAGGCGGGCAAACCGGTGAATATTCTGACCCATTGCAATGCCGGTTGGCTTGCGACCGTGGACTGGGGCACCGCCACCGCGCCCATCTACATGGCCCATGATATGGGCATTCCCGTCCATGTCTGGGTGGAGGAAACCCGGCCACGCAATCAGGGTGCGGCCCTCACCGCCTGGGAATTGTCGAAACATGGCGTGGCGATGAGCCTGATTGCCGACAATGCGGGTGGCCATATCATGCAGCATGGTGAGGTCGATATGGTCATCGTCGGCACTGACCGCACGACGGCAAACGGTGATGTCGCCAACAAGATCGGTACCTATTTGAAAGCACTCGCGGCTCGCGACAATGGCGTTCCCTTCTACGTGGCGCTCCCCTCGCCGACGATCGATTTTTCGCTCCATGACGGCATCGCCGATATTCCCATCGAGGAACGCAGCCCGCGCGAAGTGACGCATATCCAGGGTGCTACCGAGAGCGGCACCATTGTTGAGGTCAATCTCGCACCCGTCGGGATCACCGCCCGCAATTATGCCTTCGATGTGACGCCCGCCCGGCTGGTGACCGGCCTCATCACCGAGCGTGGTATAGCGCCAGCCAGCAGTGAGGGTCTCGCGGCTCTTTTTCCCGAACAGGTGACACCATGACCAGCTCGCTACTGCATGTCGTCGAGCAGGGCAACGGCACATCCACGCCGCTCATTCTGCTGCATGGCTTTGGCGGCGATGCCGGCAGCTGGCTCTCTGTCCAGACCGCCCTTGCCGGCACCCGGCGCGTGCTCGCGCTCGACCTGCCGGGCCACGGCAGGAGCCGTGCCCATCCGGCGAATGATTATGCCGGCATGGCGCAAGCCGTCCTTGCCACCCTCGATCATCTGGCGATCACCCGTTTCCACCTGGCTGCTCATTCCATGGGCGGGGCGGTGGCGAGCGTTCTGGCGCTGGCCCATCAAGAGCGTATCGCCTCGCTCACGCTGGTGTGTCCTGGTGGCTTCGGCGGGCTTGTGAACGAGCGGCTGATGCGCCGCTTTGCCAGCGCCACCACTGCCGATGAATTGCAGGAAGTTGTCAGCGCCTTTTTTGCCGCGTCCAGCCTTGTGCCACGCCATGTCGGGGCGCATCTGGCCATCGAGCGCGCTGATCCGGCCGTCAATGAGCGCCTTGGCGCACTCCTCACGGCTATGCTTGATGGCCCACACCAGGTACCGGCCGGCAAAGAACGGCTGGGAGAGCTCACCTGCCCGGTGCGGGTGATCTGGGGCGAACAGGACGAGGTGCAGAGCGCGCATACCATCGCCGGCCTGCCGCCGCTGGTTGGCGTTCACCGCTTTGCCGCTGCAGGGCACATGGTCCATGTCGAGGCGGCGCGTGAAATCGCGCAGATCCTGCGCTTCCAGCTGCGGGAGGAGTGATCATTGGCTGCCCGGACAACAAAGCCACAAGCAAAACGATCGGTTCATGGCGGCCTTCGTCGCGAATTGGTGGCAACTGCCCAACGCATGCATGCCGAAGGCCTGTCGCAGGGGACCAGCGGCAATGTATCGGTCCGCACGCCCGAAGGCTTTCTGATTACGCCCTCAGGTGTTCCCTATGATCGCATCACCCCGGCGATGATGGTGCCAGTCGACGTTGAGGGCGGCTGGCAGGGAGCTTGGAAGCCCTCGTCCGAATGGCGCATGCACGCAGATATCTACCGCTTCAAGCCGCAGGCTGGCGCCGTCGTTCACACCCATTCGCCCTATGCCACCGCCTTTTCCACCCTGCGTGAGGATATTCCGGCCTTCCACTACATGGTGGCGATGGCCGGCGGCACGACGCTGCGCTGCGCCAGCTACGCCACCTTCGGGTCGCAGGAATTGTCGGATGCGATGCTGGTGGCGCTTGATGAGCGCAAGGCCTGCCTTCTCGCCAATCATGGCATGATCTGCTTCGAGCACAATCTCGACCGGGCGCTGTGGCTCGCCGGCGAGGTGGAAATGCTCGCGCGCCAATATGGTCTGGCCCGTCAGGCCGGCACGCCTGTCATTCTGGGCGAGGATGAAATGGCCGACGTGCTGGAGCGTTTCAAGACCTATGGCAAGCAGGGGAAGGCCTGAGCGGCTTTTAAAAAAAAGCCTGAATGCCGGTGATGGCCCGCCCGAGGATGAGGGCGTGCACGTCATGCGTCCCCTCATAGGTGTTGACCGTCTCGAGGTTGGCGGCATGGCGCATCACGTGATAGTCGGCCTGAATGCCGTTGCCGCCATGCATGTCGCGGGCGATACGGGCGATATCGAGCGCCTTGCCGCAATTATTGCGCTTGACGATGGAGATCGCTTCCGGTGCGAGCTCGCCGGAATCATAGAGACGTCCGACGCGCAAGGAAGCCTGCAGGCCAAGACTGATCTCGGTCAGCATGTCGGCAAGCTTCTTTTGCACCAGCTGGGTTGCCGCCAGCGGCCGCCCGAACTGCTTGCGCTCGAGCGTGTACTGGCGGGCGCGATGGAAACAGTCCTCTGCCGCCCCCATCACCCCCCAGGAAATGCCATAGCGGGCGCGGTTGAGGCAGCCGAAGGGGCCTTTGAGGCCGGAGACGTTTGGCAGAAGGTTCTCCTCGGGCACGATCACGCCATCCATGACGATCTCGCCAGTGATCGAGGCGCGCAGCGACAGCTTGCCGCCGATCTTCGGCGCCGACAGGCCTTTCATGCCTTTTTCCAGGATGAAACCGCGGATCTGGTTATCATGCGCGGCTGATTTCGCCCAGACGATGAACACATCGGCGATGGGCGAATTGGAAATCCACATCTTGGCGCCGCTGAGGCGATAGCCGTCCGCGACTTTTTCCGCCCGCGTCGTCATGCCGCCCGGGTCCGAGCCGGCATCAGGCTCGGTGAGACCGAAACAGCCGACCCATTCGCCGCTGGCGAGCTTGGGGAGGTATTTACGCCGCTGGCTTTCATCGCCATACGCATAGATCGGATACATGACGAGCGAGGACTGGACGCTCATCATCGAGCGATAGCCTGAATCAACCCGCTCGACTTCGCGCGCCACGAGCCCATAGGCGACATAACCGGCATCCGCGCAGCCATAGGTTTCGGGAAACGTCACGCCAAGCAGGCCAAGCTCGCCCATCTCGCTGAAAATCGCCCGGTCGGTGGTTTCATTAAGATAGGCCTCGCTGATGCGTGGCATGAGCTTTGACTGCGCATAGCCGCGCGCGCTGTCGCGGATGAGGCGCTCATCTTCGCTCAGCTGCGCCTCAAGATGAAAGGCATCATCCCATTGAAACGACGCCGGAGCTGACGGGGTGGGGGCGATGCGTTGCGGCTTTGCCATTCTGTCCTCTCGCGGGTGACGGTGCCGGCAAGTTTAGAACCGGATGGCAGGCCACGCAAAGGCAAAGTTCAGCTTGCGCGCGCGCCAGCCCGTTCAGGCGGCGTGACGTTCCGCATCCGCCCCGAAATAGCCGATATAGCGCTCGGCAATGCGGCTCGTCGGCAGGATGACGAACACGTCGGTGGTGCCGAACTGATAATCGACCACCGCCCCGTCGCCGATCATGGCGCCGACGCGCAAATAGCCTTTGAGAAGCGGCGGCAGCGCGTGAAGGGCTGTTTTGGGGTTGATCGCCTCCGGTGCCAGCCGGTTCATTGCCACATAGCGGTTTGCCAGCGCCTTGACCCGCCATTCATCGGGTGCCTGCGCCTGCTGGCTGAGAAAGGAGAGCGGCAGGGCAAGCCGTGACGGGTCGGTCCCTTCAAGACTGGCGCAACCGAACATCGCGTCGATGCCATGGGCCCGGATATAGGTCCACACGCCGTGCCACAGCAATTCTATGGTGCGTTTGTTGCGGTAGGGCTTGAGGACGCAGGAGCGCCCGAGTTCCAGAAAGCGCAGCGTGCTGTGGCGCTCGAGAAGCGGCGCGATGTCAAATTCGCTCGCCGAGTAAAAACCGCCGATGAGATCGGCCATCTCCTGGCGCAGCAGACGATAGGTTGCCACCACTTTGGGTTTTGGGGCGCGGAAGGGTTTGTGCTCGAGCGCTGCATGGTCGACCACCAGAACGTGATCGCAGAAGGCGTCATAGACATCAGCATCGCGCCTCAGCATGGCAGCCGTTGGTGTCGGCACTGCCGACATTTCCTCGTAAAACACCTTGTAGCGCAGCCTTTGCGCGCGCTTGATGTCCTTCGGCTTGGTCGCGAGGCGGACTTCCAGCGAGCCGAGGCGGCCGAGCGTCGGCGCCATTGGCCGCTCGCTCTGGCGCAGCTTGGTAAAACCCGGAAGCAGCCCCGGAACCCAGGCAAGCGGGGTGTGCGGCATGCGGCGGCTGGCTTTGGCCGGCGCCGTCAGCGCGCGCATCAGCATGGCCGCCTCGCTTCGTGGCCACAGCTCTGACTTGAGGACGCTATCGACGGCGCCTGGCGTGATCATCTGCTGGAATTTCTGACTGAACGTCATGTGATCCACCGCTCGCCTGCACCAGCCCGCGCCCGATCCGGCGCAGGACTGCAATCTGCCCGGGCCGGATTTGGCCCGCCACACTGGCGTTGATCATTTTAACTTGACGTGATTATGACACTCACGTGGCGGTTTGGATCGTCGCGATCAGACGCGGCTGCGCTGCGCCAGGCGGCGCTTCAGCGGCTGGGTAGTCGCGGCCAGATGCAGCAGGATCGCCTCAAAGCGCTCGCGGTCGATCGGTTTGGCCATGTGCTCGCCCATGCCCGCCGCCAGGACCGCGTCGCGATCCTCGGCGAAAGCGTTGGCGGTGAGCGCAATGATCGGGCAGCGCGGCAGGCCTGCCTCCTCCTCCTCGGTGCGGATGATCCGGGCGGCGGCGGCCCCGTCAAGTTCCGGCATCTGCACATCCATCAGCACCAGATCGAAGCGTTTGTTGCCATCGCCGTGTGGACCGACGCGCCACGCCTCGACAGCCCCGCGTCCGTCGCTGACATGGACGACATGGTGACCGAGCTTTTCGATGAGGGCCTGCGCCAGCAAGGCGTTGATGGCGTTATCTTCGGCCAGCAGGATGGATAGAGGGGCGTGTTCATCAGGCGCGCGCGGCGTTTCGTCAAGCGGCATGCGCGGGTCGCTGGCTAGCGCGCTGTCGGGCAAAAGCTGGGCGATGAGCGATACCCGGCGGACCGGGCGCACCAGATAGGCATCGCATCCTTCGCTGCGTAGCGCAGCGATTTCACCGCGATCCGCGGGTGTAAGGAGCACAACGATGCGGGGGCGGGCGCTGCAGCCGGCGCTCGACGCGATTATTTCACGCAAAGCGCTTCGGCCAAGCCGGCGATCCGCCAAAACCACGTGCGGCCAGCCCTCGCGGAGTGCTGTCACCGCCTCTGCCGCGCTCCTTGCCAAACGCGCCTCTCCGCCGGCGCGTTGAATGTCTGCGGCTACCGTCCCTCCCTCGAAGACGCCCGCCGAGACGATGAGAACATGGCGGCCGGCGAGTGTGTCCGGCGGTTTGAGGATCGACGCTTCATCGAAGAGTGGCAGATCGACGGAGAAAATAGACCCCGCTCCGGGCTCGCTTTCGACCGCCACCCCACCGCCCATCGCCTCGACCAGGCGTTTGGTGATTGCCAGACCAAGACCGGTTCCGGCCGGACGTTTGAGATTGTGCTGATCCACCTGTTCAAATTCGTTGAAGATACGCGACAACGCGCTTGCCGGAATGCCAACGCCCGTATCCTCGACGCGCAGCGCCAGATTACCCCCGAACCGCCTGGCGCGGACCACGACGCCGCCCCTGTCGGTAAACTTGACCGCGTTCGACACGAGATTCATCAGGATCTGCCTGATGCGCGTCGCATCACCCCGCACCTCGCATGGAATGTCGGGGTCGATCGAGGCCACCATCTCGATCCCTTTGGCATGGGCGCGCGGCGCCATGAGTTCAACGACCTCCTCGATGAGCGCCGGCAGATCGACGGGAAGACGGCGCAATTCAAGGTGGCCGGCTTCGATCTTGGAGAAATCGAGCAGATCATCGATGAGCGCAAGCAGGCTTTCACCCGATGTCTTCACCGCCCGGGCATAGGTCGTCTGTTCCGGGCTCAGATGTGTATCGATGAGCAGTGCCGCCATGCCCAGAATACCGTTGAGGGGCGTGCGCATCTCATGGCTCATGGTTGCCAGAAATCGCGATTTTGAATGGCTGGCGCTTTCGGCCTTTTCGCGTGCTTCGCGCAAAGCGCGCTCGCTCACCTTGCGCTCGGTGATGTCGCGCCCGACACTTTGCCACGCCACCACCGCACCTGACCGGTCGCGCACGGGGATTTCCACAAGCGAAAACCAGCGCGGACCGGCGATGGTCATCAGGCAACAATCATTGCTGGCGTTGTTTTCCGTGTGGTCGGTGATGTCAAGGCGCTGGGGCTCGAAATGCGTCCCCAGCAGAGAGCCGCGCGGTTTGCCGAAGAGAAGGGAATAGGCATCGTTCACATAGCTGATGCGCCGATCAAGATCGCGACGGATGATCAGATCATCCTGGGCGTCGACCAGACCGCGATAGGATCGCTCGCTGGCCTGCAGGATGGCGATGCGCCGATCACGTTCCTCCACCAAGAGCTGAGCGGTCCGCGCGCTGTTGCGCACCTTCCTGAGGGCGATCATGAGCCGCCAGCCGATGGGAAGAAGGACGCAGGCAGCCGCGATCATGCCGATGGCGAGTGCAAAGACAATGGCAACCATCGGCTGCAGGCGCGCCATGAACACGGCAGCACCCGCCAGCGAACCCAGAGCCAGCGATAAATAAATCGCCGGCACAAGGACACGCGGCAGACCGCTCAATGCCCCCGACAGGCGAATTTCACGAAAAAGCCAACGCATTGCCACAACGCTCCACCCTGAAACTAGCGCCGAAACCTTGCTTTTCCGTTTGCAAAGCCGTGTCGTGCGTCAGGCGGCGTGGGAGTTGCGGTCAACCAGCAGGCGGTAGGAGAGCGCTTCGGCGATGTGCGGGCGCGTGACCGCGCCTTTTCCTTCAAGGTCAGCCAGCGTGCGCGCCACCCGCAAGACCCGCGTCAGACCGCGGGCTGACAGGCGCATTTTCTGTGCGGCTTCATTCAGGAGTGTCAGACCCGATCCTTCGGGTTTGACGGCGGCCTCGATCAGGCTGTGCGGGGCGCGTGCATTGACACCGATTTCTGCAATATTCATCCGCGCATAACGCTCGCCTTGCATGTCCCGCGCCGTCCTCACCCGCGCTGCCACGGCGGCCGAATTTTCGCTTGCCCCCGGTGTCAGCAGATCGCGCGCCGACACGGCCGGGACATCGACCATCAGGTCGACGCGGTCGAGGAAGGGCGCGCTGATCCGCCCCTGATAATCGTGAACGCAGGCCATGCCGCGCCGGCAGGTATGGCCGGGCTCGCCGTAGCGCCCGCAGCGGCACGGATTCATCGCCGCGATGAGCTGGAAGCGGGCAGGATAAGTGACACGGTAATTGGCTCGCGTCACCGAGACCTCGCCATTTTCCAGCGGCTGGCGCAGGGCATCAAGGACGCCGGGGACAAATTCCGGCAATTCATCGAGAAACAGCACACCGTGATGGGCAAGCGACACCTCGCCCGGGCGCGCTCTTAAGCCACCCCCCACCAGCGAGGCCATGCTGGCCGAGTGGTGCGGGCTGCGAAAAGGCCGGCGATCGGTCAGCGCCCCCTCTGCAAGTTCGCCGGCAATCGAATGCACCATCGACACGTCGAGCAGCTCGCGCGGGCCAAGCGGCGGCAGGATGGACGGCAGCCGCTGCGCCAGCATTGATTTTCCGGCCCCCGGCGGCCCGACCATCAGCAGATTGTGGCCACCGGCTGCCGCCACCTCAAGGGCGCGCCGCGCGCTTTCCTGCCCGCGCACATCCGCCAGATCGAAGCCATTGCCTTCATTTGGCGCCATGGCCGGCTTGGGGCGGGCAAGCAATTGCGTGCCGCGCAGATGGTTGATGAGGGCAATCAGATTGGGCGCCGCCAGGATTTCGACGTCATCGCCCGCCCATGCCGCTTCCGGGCCGCTTTTGGCCGGACAGATGAGGCGATGGCCCTGGGCACTGGCGGCGATCGCTGCCGGCAGCACGCCGGTCACCGGGCTGATCGCCCCGTCGAGCGCCAGCTCGCCCAGCACCGTCGCGCCGTCAATCGCATCGCTTGGCACGGCGCCAAGGGCTGCCATCAGCGCCAGCGCGATAGGCAGATCGTAATGGCTGCCTTCTTTGGGCAGGTCGGCTGGCGCCAGATTGATGGTGATGCGCCGCGCCGGCAGCGACAGGCCGGAGGCAATCAGCGCCGAGCGCACCCGCTCCCGGCTCTCCGCCACCGCCTTGTCGGGCAGGCCGACGATGTTGAAGGCGTTAAGCCCCGGCGCCACATGGACCTGAACGTCCACAGGCCGGGCTTCAATCCCGATAAAGGCAACTGTCGAAACGCGCGAAACCATGACACTTAAGCCCCGAATAAAAGCAGGCTAGCAGAGGGTTCATCAAAAGAAAAGAACGAAGTAAGAACGAATGCGTCTTACCGGTAAGCCTCTATCGCGTCCCACACTTTCGGTGCCAGATCCGGCCCGCCGATGCGCTTGATGGCGCGGATGCCCGTCGGCGCCGTGACGTTGATCTCGGTGAGATTGCCGGCAATGACGTCGATGCCAACCAGGATCAGTCCCATCTCCTTCAGCGACGGGCCGATGGTCTCGCAGATTTCCCGTTCGCGCTCCGTCAGATAGGTGGCGGTGGCGGCCCCCCCGCGCACCATGTTCGAGCGCAGATCGTTTTCAGCCGGCACCCGGTTGACGGCCCCGGCAAAGACGCCGTCGATGAGGATGATGCGCTTGTCGCCATCCTTCACCTCTTTGAGGAAGCGCTGCACCACCCAGGGCTCGCGGTAGGAGGTTGAAAAAATATCGTAGAGCGAGCCGAAATTGAGATCATCGCGGGTGATCCGCACCACCGCCGCCCCGCCATGGCCGTAAAGCGGCTTCATCACGATATCCCCGAATTCACGGCGGAAGGCCTCGATATCGCTTTTGTCGCGGGTGATGAGGGTTGGCGGCATCAATTGCGGGAATTGCGTGACGAAGATTTTTTCCGGCGCGTTGCGCACCTGGCGCGGATTGTTGACCACCAGCGTTTTCGGATGGACGCGCTCCAGAAGGTGGGTCGCGGTGATGTAGTGAAGATCAAAGGGCGGGTCCTGGCGCATCAGCACCACGTCGAACTCGTCCATGTCGCGCAACTGCGCCGGCCCGGCGGTGAAATGATCGCCTTCAATGTCGCGCACGCTGAGCGGCTGGACATGGGCAAACACCCGGCCATCGCGCATCGACAATTGGTCGGGCGTGTAGAAGGACAGTTCGTGGCCGCGCTGCTGCGCTTCGAGCAGCAGGGCAAATCCGCTATCCCCGGCAATCCGGATCCGCTCGATCGGGTCCATCTGCATGGCGACGTTCAAAGCCATCCGGCTCTCCTTGATTTATCGTCAGACCTGTTCACGATCCAAAGACCCCGGCATCGTGACGCGGGAAGCCAAGCGGCGTGACGGATACCACGTCAAAGCGCATCTCCTCTTGGGCGAAAGCAGCGTGGCGCGCAAGCCACCAGCCGGCGGCCCCGATGATGCGCTGCTGCTGGCGTGGCGTCACCGCGTCAAGGGCTGCCTCTCGCTGCCCTCGTTGTTTGACCTCGATGAAAGCGATAATGCCGCCCCGTTTGACAATGAGATCGATCTCTCCCAAGGGGGTCCGCGCCCGCTGGGCAAGCACGCGATACCCCTTGCAGACGAGCAGCGCCGTTGCTGCCCATTCCGCCAGCCGGCCGCGTCGTTCCGCCTTTTGACGGCGACGCGTCTCAGGGTTCGTCATGACGCCCGAGCGCCAGTGCGCGCGCATAAATCTCGCGCCGTGATATCCCGAAAGCACCGGCGATTTCCGCCGTGGCATCCTTGAGGCTGAGGCGTTTCAGCGCGGCTTTCAGCGCTTCCTCAACGTCTTCCGGTGATACTTTTTCAACGAGTGGCGGGCCGACGACAAGGACAATCTCGCCCTTGGGCTCGATCCCGGCAAAACGCTCCGCCAGCTCGGGAAGCGTTCCGCGTTCGACCGTTTCATGAAGCTTCGTCAGTTCGCGGCACATGGCGACCGGCCGCGCGCCAAGGCAGGTCGCCAGATCGGCCAGACTGTCAGCGAGCCGCGGGCCGGTTTCAAAGAAAACCAGCGAACTGGGCACGCGCGCCAGCTCATCAATCCGTCCGCGACGCGACGCGCCTTTGGCTGGCAGAAAGCCGGCAAAGAAAAAGCAATCCGTCGGCAGTCCCGCGACCATCAGCGCCGTGAGCGCGGCGGATGGTCCGGGTACGGGAATGAGCACGTGGCCGGCTGCGGCTGATTCGCGCACCAGGCGAAAGCCCGGATCGGACACCAGCGGTGTCCCGGCATCCGAAACCAGGGCGATGGCCGCGCCTTCCGCCAGTCGCGCCAGGATTTTCGGGCGCTGGGCGGCGGCGTTATGTTCGTGATAGGGCGTCATGGCAACGTCGATGCCGTAATGGGTGAGAAGCCGCCCGGTGACGCGTGTATCCTCGCAGGCAACGAGATCAACGCCTGCCAGCGTCTTCAACGCTCTGAGCGTGATGTCGTCGAGATGGCCGATCGGTGTTGCCACCACATGCAACCCCGGCGCCGTGCGCCCGACGATCAGACGCTGGCCGGCGACAAGGACACTGCGCTGGCTGACGGCAAGAGCGGATGGTTCGGCATCTGCCCACTGACGCTCTCTTGGCATTTGCGCGGACCTCCCCTAGATTGATCACCTCATCGTGACCGGGCCAGCCGCAGGCGCTGTGGCGGCTTTCCCTGAAGGCACATGCGTTACCGGCACATGTGCAGCATTGCCGCCGGAGTGATGTCATTCAAATGGTATTCTGTCCACGCGCTTGAGCAGATATGAGACGATCGTGAAGAAAACGAGCATGAAGCGCACGAAACCACCGGCATCCTCAGCTGAGCATCAAAGCGGTCAGATTGACCGGCGGGTGGCGCTTCTGGGTGTTTCTGCCGGAACCCTGACGCTTGCCGGCTGCCTGTCGGCTCCCAATCCGTTTTCCAGCGGTCAATCGGCGGCGCCGACCCCGCCCCCGCCCATCGCCCAGCCGCCAGCCCAGACCATTGGCGAGGGCACCGTCCCAGGCGCCCTCATCCTGCCGTTGAGCGCCAGTGGCAATGCCGGGCGTGCCGCTCAATCGATGCGGGGCGCCGCCGAGCTGGCGATTGCCGAATTCCAGTCGCCGGATGTGAAGATTTATGTCTTCGATGATCAGGGAACCCCGCAGGGTGCCCAGGAAGCAGCGCAGCGGGCGATGCAGATCAACCCGCAATTCATTCTGGGCCCCCTCTTCGCGCCAGCCGTTCAGGCGGTGGCCCAGGTGGTGCGCCCGACAGGCGTCCCCGTCATCGCCTTTTCAACCGATGAAGCTGTCGCGACGCGCGGCGTCTATCTGTTGTCGTTTCTGCCCTCAACCGACGTTGCCCGCATCATCGGCTACGCTTCGTCGCAAGGGCGCAAGAACATCGCCGCCCTGTTGCCAGACGATGCCTATGGCTCGGTCGTTGACGGCGAACTGCGCACGCGAGCGACCGCGGCCGGTGCCCGTATCGTCGCCCTTGAGCGCTATCCGCTTGATCGGGCCAAGATGCAGGAGCCGATCCGTCGCCTCATTCCCGCGTTGAAGGATGCCGATGCGCTGTTCATCCCCGACGGAGCGGATGCGGTCGCGCTGGTGCTGGATTCGCTGCGCATCGCCCAGGCGCCGCTGGCCAATCTGAAATTGCTGGGCACGGGCCGCTGGGATGATCCGCGCCTGTTTCAGAATCCGCTCGCCAATGGCGGTTGGTTTGCTGCTCCTGACGGCGCCGGCTTTCAGCAATTCGGCACCCGCTACCGCAGCCGTTTCACCAGCGGCGGCGATCCCGCGCGCACCGCGTCGCTGGCCTATGATGCGACATTGCTGATGGCCGCCCTGTCGCGCCAGCCAGGTGATGGGCAGCGCTTCGGCGAGGCGGCATTGACCAACCCGAATGGTTTTGCCGGCATTGATGGTATTTTCCGCTTCAACGCCCGTGGCCTCAACGAGCGGGGCATCGCCGTGCTTGAAGTGCGGCGCGGCACATCGGTGGCGATCAGTCCGGCACCGCGCAGCTTTGCCGCTGGCTGAGGCCCGGTTTGGTCCCGTAGCCGGGCATCCGTCGTGCAGCGGCTGGGGTTGCGACCCTAGAGCATCATCCCGCCAGGTGGATACCGGCTGGCGGAAAAAGATGATGAGAAAGCAATAATCTAGAGCAAAAATCCGTTCCAACTTGATCGGATTTTGCTCTAGAACGCCTTGAAACAGATAATCGTCCGCGTGTCCTTGATGCCGGTAAAGCGCTGCACATGATCGGCGACGAACTGGCCGATATCGACGTCGACAGGAACATAGAATTTGACCAGAAGGTCGAAATCTCCGGCTGTCGAATAGATTTCCGAAGCAATTTCCGCGTCCGCGATCGCCGTCGCGACGTCGTAAGTGCGACCCAGTTCGCATTTGATCTGCATGAAAAACGGACGCATGGACAATCCTCCGGATGCCGGGATGGCAGATTATACGAGCGGTTTTGTGCCAGACCCTGGCGCAACGCAAGTACCGACCAGACCTGGCGCTGGCCGGCCCTGCAGCATCTCGCCCTAGATCACGGCGAGGCTGACGATGGCCTTGGTCATGTCGCTGTCCGGGTCTGACAGCGGGTCGACCACGGTAAAGTGATCGGCGCCTTCAAGCTCAACCCCGCGTATGGCGCTCCCCCGCTGGCCCCAATTGTCGACAAATACCCGTTGCTGGCGCAGGAATTCGGGCGATTCCTTCCCGCCGACCACACACACGACACGTTTTCCCCTTGGCGCTGGCATGAACAGGGGGGATACGGCTTCAGCCTCGCGCGCATCAAGGCCGAGCTTGGCGTTGATGCTGGTTGGAATGAGTGGCTCAAGGTCAAACACACCGGAGATCGGCACGGCTGCAGCCACGGGATCAAAGCCCAGATCGGGCGCGATAACCGTCCAGTCGCACGCAGCCATAACGGCTGCCAGATGGCCTCCCGCCGAATGCCCCGCCACCACCAGAGGCTGGCTGCTGCGCTTTGCAAGATGAGCAATAAGCATTTGTATTTCTTTGATAATACCAGCAATTGTGTTGTCCGGGCATAGTGTATAGCCGGCGATCGCCACATCGATTCCATGGCTGCCGGCGCCATGGGCTACCTGGCTGAAGGTGGATTTGCCGAGCGACTGCCAATAGCCGCCATGAATGAAGAGCAGCGTTGCGCCCGCGCTTCTCCCGGCCGCTGCCAGATAATCATAGCGCTGTCGCTCGCCGCTGCCATAGGCGATGTCGAGGGCCCACTCACTCTGCCGCTGTGACCGGATATGCGCCGCCTCGCGCACCCAGCGCGCGAATATCTGCGGATGCTCCGGCACCCGCGCCCGATTGTTATATTCGACTTCAAGATCGATCATGGCGCCATCTCAATTCATGACAGCAGAAGAACGCACCCTGCAGGCGCTGAGACGGCACAGTGAGTAAATTCAACAATTGCGTCCAGCATCATGACAAGGCATGGACATGATCGAGCCAGCGAGATGAAAGGCCTGCCATGTCCACCATTTCCGATTCGTCACTCGATCAGATCTTTCGGCAAGCGCGAACCCATAGCGCCTGGCTCGACAAGCCGGTCACCGACGTCCAGCTGCAGGCGCTCTACGACCTGTCAAAATGGGGCCCGACATCGGCCAATACCCAGCCCCAGCGCGTCCTTTTTCTACGCTCGAGCGAGGCCAAGGAACGCCTGAAACCGCATCTGGCACCAACCAATGTCGATAAATCCATGACGGCGTCCGTCGTCGCGATTATCGCTTATGATCTCGAATTCTATACCGAGATGGGCCGCATGTTTCCTCATAATCCTACCGCCCGCTCGTGGTTTGAAGGAACGCCTGCGGCTTTTCCGACCGCCTTTCGCAATGGTACCCTGCAGGGCGCCTATCTGATGCTGGCGGCCCGCGCGCTTGGGCTTGATTGTGGGCCGATGTCGGGTTTCGAGCATGAAGGGGTCGACCAGGAATTTTTCGCCGGTACGCAGTGGAAGTCAAACTTTCTGTGCAATATCGGTTACGGCGACAAGTCCAGGCTGTTTCCGCGCGGTCCGCGCCTGACTTTCAACGAGGCGTGCAAAATTCTCTGATCATCGCGCCGCGCCGTTAGCCTGCAGCGAAGCCTGGGCGCGTTCGATCACCGAAATGACCGCATGACTTTCCTTGCCGTCGGTGAGCGGGGTGGCGCCTGAGCGTGTGGCATTGAGAAAATGGCGGCATTCAGCCTTGAGAGGCTCGCTTTCAGCCACCATCACTGCCTGAGGTTGGCCCGGCGCCGGCTGCACCGCCGCGTCATCCCAGTCGAGGGCCGGCCGGTGTAGCGTCAGTTTCTCGCTCCACCCGCGCGTATCGTCAAAGACAATGACGCCCGCTTCGCCGGTCACGGTCAACCGGTGCTGCTTGACCGGCGACATCCACGACAGACGCACCTGAGCGCTGCGATGTCCCGAAAAGACCAGCCGAAGCGTCGCCATGTCGCTGACGCCTGTCCGCAGAAACGCGTCGCCATGGCAGATCACGGCGTCAGGCTCCGTCTTCATTACTGCCAGGATCATCGACAGATCATGGGGCGCCAGGCTCCAGATCACGTCTTCATCGATCAGGATTTTACCGAGATTGAGCCGCTCCGATACGATATGGCGGACCGGCCCGACTTCGCCCGCCTCTGTCATCGCCAGCAGCGTTTCGAAAGCCGAATGGTAGCGCAGGATATGCCCGCCCATCAGGGTGCGGCGCTGACGCTTGGCAAGATCATCGAGAATTCTGACCTCGGCCGATGACATCGCCAGAGGCTTTTCGACGTAAACATGCTTGCCCGCCTCAAGCCCCTGTCTGGCAAGCTCGAAATGGCTGGGGCCCGGCGTGACGACAGCCAGCGCCTCGATCTGCGGGTTGGCGAGCACATCGGCGAAATCCATCGCTGTGCCGCCATGGCGTTGCGACAATGAACGCGTCAGCTCGGGGCGATGGTCGACAAGGCCGGCAAGCACGCCCAATTCGGCGAAATTGCGCACCAGATTCTTGCCCCAGTAACCGCAACCGATCACCGCCACACGGGGCCAATGGTCTGGCGACATTTCCGCCATATAGTCCTCCCGACGCTCGATGGCGGCTGGTGTTTATCGGAAGGAAGCGGCTTTGAGAAGCTTTGAATGCTCTCAGGCGACCTGCCCTGCTTCCCAGCCGAGGATCGCCTGCTTGCGCGTCAGACCCCAATGATAGCCGCACAGCGATCCACCGCGCCCAAGGACGCGGTGACAGGGAACGACAAACGACACCGGATTGCGCCCCACCGCCGTGCCGACAGCGCGCGAGGCCGAGGGCTTGCCGATCGCCGAGGCAATATCGGAATACGAGATCGCACGCCCCAGCGGAATGCGCAGCAGCGTCTCCCACACCCGGATTTCAAAATCGCTGCCGATGAGATGAACGCGAAGCGGGATATCGCGGGACCATTGCGACGGGTTGAAGATGCGATTGGCGAAGGGCTGTGTCCCGGGATGATCTTCGACGAGCTTTGCCCGTGGCCAACGCCTGACCATGTCAGCATAGGCGCTTGCCTCCTCGCCCGCGTCGGCAAATGCCAGTCCTGCCAGTCCGCGCTGGGTCGTCATGATGAGCGCCCTGCCGAAGGGCGAGGCGTGCCAGCCCCAGCGGATGTCGACGCCCTCGCCTCGCGATTTGTACTCGCCTGGCGACATCGCAACATGATTGACGAAGAGATCGTGAAGCCGCCCCGGCCCTGACAATCCAACGTCGAGCGCGGCATCAAGAACACTTGCCGAGCCATCAAGCAGCGCCTTGGCATGATCAAGTGTCAGCGCCTGCAGGAAAGCTTTCGGCGACAGCCCGGCCCAGCGGCTGAAGAGCTTGTGAAAATGGGTAGGGGACAGGCCGGTTCGTGCCGCAATATCATCAAGTGTCGGCTGCTCGCGCCAGTTCTCCGTACAATAAGCAATGGCAGCCTTCACCCGCTCGTAATCGGCCAGGCGCTGGCGATCATCACTGAGTTGGTGGTCGGGACGGACATCAAGCGGCATGGGGCTGGCTCCTTCGATCATCATCCCAATCCTAGCCGCTGGTTTTGCTGGTCGACACCCGATTCTTGCGTTGTCTGATCCTAGTCGCAGATGAAGCGGAACGCACTTCCCTGCTGTTGCACACGCCCTATCGGATTGCCGGGAAAATGCGCTGTGCACAACAAGATGTCGTCATCGCAGCAGCGCGTGAAAATCGCCCGCCGCGTGCGCCCGGCCTCGGCTGAATCATAATCTGATATCATGCCGATCTCGGGATATTTGATCTGCAGCGGCGAATGCACCATGTCGCCTGTGATCAGCGCCTGCTCGCCGGAGCGCTCGCCGACCTCGACGGAAAAATGGTCGATGGTATGGCCGGGTGTCGGGATCATCCGCACGGCCTCGGTGATGGAATGCGTGCTGGTGACGATCTCGGCCCGCTTTGCTGCAACGATCGGCAGGACGCTGTCCTCCATCCACGGACAGCTTGCGGGATCGCTTTCGTGTTTTGCCGACCAGAAGTCGAGTTCACGGTCAGCGAAGAGATAGCGCGCTTTTGGAAAAGTCGGCACCCAGCGCCCGTTTTCCAGCCTGGTATTCCAGCCGACATGATCGCCGTGGAGATGGCTGCACAGCACGACATCGATATCCTCGACCGACAGACCGAGCGCGGCAAGATTAGCCGGCCAGGCATCGCTTGCCATCATGTGCCAGAGGGGGCGCGCCGGCCGCGCCTTGTGGTTGCCAACGCAGCTGTCGACGAGAATGATGAGGCCGTTGGCGCGCACCACATAGCTCTGGATGGTCAACACCACCTTGCCACTCGCCGGATCAAGATAGTCCGGCTCCAGCCAATGACGGTTCTCGGCGATCAGCTCGGGCGTCACCGCTGGAAAGAACTGCGCAAAGGGCATGAATGGCAAGCGGTCCTGCTCGATGATGCGCTCGATGGTGATCGACCCAAGGGACAGCGGTGTCGGCATCGCAGGCTCCAGGAGGCTAGAACTGTGATGCCGGCAGGGCGACGTCGCCCGTCCGCGCCCGTCTCAGCGCGGCATCAAGTGCATCGGCGAAATCGGCGCGCTCGGGTGGCGACAGGGCCGCGGCGATCCGCAGGCTGCGTCCGTGTGAGGTCAGGTCGAGCGCCACCACGCCTTCATCCACGATGACATGGCGCCTGAGCCGCGTCCAATAGGGGTTGAAGCGCATTTCCTGTGGCGTACCCGAAACAGGAACATCGCGGATGATGAGCTCGGACATGGTGAGCGATAATTCCTCACGCCGGCATGCCGCCCGTCGGCATAAAAAAAATGCCAGCGCGATTGCCGCGACATCAAGTCCGAGGAAGCCCACCACCGGCCAGGCGCCGAGAAGCAGAAAGGCGCCGCTGGTGATGGCGTTGAGCGCGCCGACTGATCCGATCACGAGCACCACCCCGCGCCGGCTGAGCGACAGGTGTGGCGTGATCACCGCCTGGAACAGAAACGCCTCCGGCTTGTCCGGCGCCGATGACAAGGAATGGGTGGCGAGGCTCATGGTCGGCGACTATAACCGCTCCATGAGCAAAGCGAAGCCAAAAGCGACCAGTCAGCCTGCCTCTGCGACAAAAAGCGCACGACGCCCGGGCGCGGACGCGATTGCGGCGATGTTCCGCCGCTGGCAGGAGCGCGAACCGCATCCCAAAAGCGAGCTCGAATCAGTCAATGCCTATACGTTGCTGGTGGCGGTCGTTCTCTCGGCGCAGGCGACGGATGCCGGCGTGAACAAGGCGACACGTGCCCTTTTCGCTTGCGCCGACAGTCCGCAAAAGATGGTGGCGCTCGGCGAGGACGCGGTGCGCGAGCATATCAAGACCATCGGCCTCTTCCGCAATAAGGCGAAGAATGTGATCGCCCTGTCGCAAGCCCTGATCGCTGATCATGGCGGCGAGGTGCCGCAGCAGCGCGAGGCGCTGGAAGCCCTGCCGGGGGTTGGCCGCAAGACCGCCAATGTCATTCTCAACTCAGCCTTTGGCCAGCCGACGATGGCCGTCGATACCCACATCTTCCGGCTCGCGAACCGGCTGGGGCTGGCGCCGGGCAAAACCCCGCTTGCCGTCGAGACCGGGCTTGAAAAAGTGATCCCGCGCGAATTCATGCTGCACGCCCATCACTGGCTCATTCTGCATGGGCGTTATGTGTGCAAGGCCCGCGCGCCTGAATGCGGCACCTGCATCATCGCTGATCTGTGTACCAGCCCCGAGAAACGCGTGGTCAGCCTTTGATAAGCGGCGCTTTGGTGGCGAATTGTTCGTCTTGCGGGTGCGCTGGAATCGTTCCGTGATCGAGCGCGTGGCGCACTACGCGGCGCATCAGCGCGATGCCCATCGGCGCCAGAGCCCGCTCCCACAACTCCCGTGCCGTCTCGCCTTTTTTGACAAAGCACCACTCCTGCATGGCCACCGGCCCGGCATCCATGCGCTCGGCCAGGTGATAAATCGAACCACCGGCAATCGCATCGCCCTCCTTCACCGTCCATTCCACCGCCGCCATGCCGCGATGGCGCGGCAGCAGCGAGGGATGATAGCCGATGCCGCCAAGCCGCGCCTTGGCCAGAGCGTCATTGGCTACGCGCGCATGAGAATGCGCCGTGATCAGAAGGTCGACACCGGCGGGGATCATGTCGGCTGGAAGCTTCAGCGGGTCGGCCTGGACCTCAAGCGGTATCGCCGCGCTTGAGGCCGCATCCTGCAAACGATCCGGCACTTGCGGCACGATCACCTTGGCGATCTCGACGGCTTCGGCCTGCAGCATCTTGAAAATTTCAAGGCCAAAATACCGTGATCCGATGAGCACAATTCTCATGAATTTTTCCTTATCCTCCCGCTCACTGCCAGAATTGGCGCGACGACGCCAGCCATAAGGCGACTTGATTTTCACGTCATCCAACGCGATATGCAGGTTACGCAAGGGCGTTGCCCTGTTTCCATTCTGCCAAGTGAGCCAAAGAGCACAGCCATGTCCGACGAAATACCTCCCGAATCCGTACAGCCGGGCCAATCTTTGAACGAGCCGGCGGCACCCAGCGAGGCGGAGCGTCTGGCCGGTGAGGTTGCTGATCTCAAGGACCGCCTGCTGCGCGCCCTTGCGGAGACCGAAAATCTGCGTCGGCGCAATGAGCGCGAGGTCAAGGATGCGGGGGTCTATGCCATCAGCAAATTCGCGCGCGACATGCTGGCCGTTGTTGACAATCTGCGCAGCGCGCTTGCCACCGCTCCGCCAGAGGCACGGGCCGAAGGCTCGCTTGCCGCCACCGTCCTCCACGGGATCGAATTGACCGAGCGCAGCCTCGTGCAGGCTCTGGAGCGCCATGGCGTGAAGGAGATCGTTGCCCTGGGCGCCAAGTTTGACCCCAATCTCCATCAGGCCATGGTCGAAATTCCGCACCCGACCGCACTGCCCGGGACCGTGGCTGAAGTCATGCAGCAGGGCTTTGTTATCGGCGAGCGGGTGCTGCGTCCAGCACTCGTCGGCGTCGCCAGGGCGATGCCAAAGCCGGTGGTCAGTGACGCTGGCCCTGTGGCGGGCAGCGGTATCGATAAAGTTGTGTGATCGCCAGATCACCTGTGACCCGGCACCCCGGCTCGGCTAATCTGCCGCCGATGCCAGCCTGCGAACCCAGCGACAGCGCCCCGCTCACCCCGGTGATGGCGCGCTACATCGAGTTGAAGACCGCCAATCCCGGTTTTCTTCTTTTCTATCGCATGGGGGATTTCTATGAGCTGTTTTTTGACGATGCGGTGATGGCAGCCGGTGCTCTGGGTATCGCCCTCACCAAGCGCGGCCAGTATCGTGGCCAGGATATACCCATGGCAGGCGTGCCGGCGCACGCTGCGGATGACTACCTCCATCGCCTCATCGACAAGGGCTACCGGGTTGCCATCTGCGAGCAGATGGAAGATCCGGCGGAGGCAAAAAAACGGGGCTCGAAAGCCATCGTCCATCGTGATGTGGTGCGCCTTGTCACCGCCGGTACTCTCACCGAAGACCGGCTGCTGGTCGCCAGCGAAGCAAATTATCTCCTCGCCCTGGCACGAACATTTGAAGGCGGCAGCCAGGCCCCGGCGCGGCTTGGCCTGGCGTGGATCGACATGTCGACGGGAGAATTCCGCGTCGGCATGTGTGAACTGAACGTGCTCCAGGGCGAAATCGCCCGCATCGCTCCGCGCGAGATCATCGCTCCGCCGGCGCTGATCGAGGATCTGACGTTACGTCGCCTGTTGAGCGAAAGCGGCGCGGTGGTTACGGCGTTGTCGAAGTCGATCGACGATACGACGCCGTCGGGCGAGCGCCTCGCGGCCTTTTTTGGCACGGCAGCCGCTGCTGATTTCGACAATCTGTCGCGCGCCGAAACGGCGGCGGCGGCCAATATCCTCGCTTATCTTGACGCAACGCAGCTTGGCGTTCGCCCGCGTCTCTCGCTGCCGCAGCGCGAGGGGCCGGGAACCTTTCTTGATATCGATGCCAGCGCGCGTGTTAATCTCGAATTGACGCGGACCCTGGCGGGTGAGCGTGCGGGCTCCCTGCTCTCGGCCATCGATTGCACCGTCACCGCCGCCGGCTCGCGCGAGCTGGCACGCCGCCTCTCGGCCCCGCTGACTGATCCGCAGATGATTATCGAGCGCCAGGAAGCGGTGGCGTATTTGTGCCGCGACCCGATCATTCGTGAACGCCTGCGCCAGGCATTGGCGCCGCTATCCGATCTGCTGCGGGCGCTGGGGCGCCTCGCGCTGGGGCGCGGCGGCCCACGCGATCTGGCAGCGCTGCGTGACGGGTTGACGAAGGCACGGGACATCGCGGCGCTCATTCACCACGCGACCCTGCCGTCGCTTCTGGCACAGTCGATCCGCGATCTTGGAGCGCCCTCGCCAGCGCTTGCCGAGAAACTGACCGCCATGTTGGCCGATGAGTTGCCCCTGTCGCGCCGCGATGGCGGCTTTGTGCGCGCGGCCTTCGATCCGGCGCTGGATGAGGAGCGGCGCCTGCGCGATGACGCGCGCGGGCTGATGCTGGGCCTGCAGGCGACCTATGCCGAGGCGACCGGCATCAGGAATTTGCGGATCAAGCACAATAATGTGTTGGGTTATTTCATCGAGATCAGCGCGGCTGCGGCCGATCGCATGTTTGCGCCGCCGCTCAACGCCGATTTCTTTCATCGCCAGACGCTGGCAAGCCAGGCCCGCTTCACCACCACCGCTTTGAGTGACCTGGAAAGCCGCATCGCGCGGGCAGCCGAGCGCGCGCTGGCGCTGGAACAGCAGGCATTCGAGGCGATGAGCGCCGAGATCGCCGGCGCCGACGATGCCATCCGCAAAGTGGCGATCGCTCTTGCCGCCCTTGATGTCGAGAGTGCCCTTGCCGAGCTTGCCGCCATCCACGGCTGGACCCGCCCCGTTGTCGATCACTCGCTGGCCTTCGCTATTCGCGGCGGACGCCATCCGGTGGTCGAGGCAGCGTTGAAAAAGACTTCAGGCGGCGCGTTCATCGCCAATGATTGCACCCTTGGGCCGGCAGATGAGGCGGGAGACGCCGGCGCCGTATGGCTCCTCACCGGCCCCAACATGGCGGGCAAATCGACGTTCCTGCGCCAGAACGCGCTTATCGCCATTCTTGCCCAGATGGGATCATTCGTGCCCGCCACCATGGCGCATATCGGTATCGTTGATCGCCTTTACAGCCGCGTCGGGGCCGCCGATGATCTGGCGCGCGGACGTTCTACCTTCATGGTCGAGATGGTGGAAACAGCAGTCATCCTCAATCAGGCAACCAATCGCTCGCTGGTCATCCTCGATGAAATCGGCCGCGGCACCGCCACCTTCGACGGTTTGTCGATTGCCTGGGCGACCATCGAGCACATTCATGAGGCTAATCGCTGCCGCACCCTGTTTGCGACCCATTTCCATGAGCTGACCGCCCTCGGCGCCCGCCTGGCGCGCCTCACGCCTGTCACCATGAAGGTCAAGGAATGGAAAGGTGATGTGGTCTTTCTCCACGAGGTCGGGCGCGGCACTGCCGATCGCTCCTATGGCATTCAGGTGGCGAAACTTGCCGGCCTGCCGGCAAGCGTCATCGCCCGTGCCCGGACCGTTTTGTCGAAGCTGGAGGAGGGCGAGCGGGCGCCGAAAGTCGAGACGCTGATCGACGATCTGCCCCTGTTCTCGGTCAGCCGGCAGGCGCCGGTTGAAGCGGCGCGCCATCAGCCGCTTCTTGAGGCGATGATTGGGCTTGATCCCGACGCCATGACGCCGCGCGAGGCCCATGAGGCCCTCTACCGGCTCATGGAATTGCTGCGCTCGGCGCAGGCGTAGTGCTCAGCGTTCCCTCGCAAGTCGCGCCGCCAGCCCTTCGCCAAGAAGATTGAAACCCATGACCGTCAGCGCGATCGCTACTCCCGGCAGAATGGCAAGCAGCGGCTGCGTACCGAGATATGTCTGCGCTTCATTCAGCATACGCCCCCACGAGGGATGAGGCGGTGGCGTACCAAGCCCGAGATAGCTCAGACCTGCCTCAGCCAGGAGCGCCAGCGCCAGCTGGGTTGAGGCCTGAACCGCCAGGCGCGGCAGCAGAAGCGGCAGGATGTGGCGCACCGCGATGCGCAGCCAGCTTGCACCCATGGCGCGTGCCGCCAGCACGAATTCGCGCTCGCGGAGCTGGGCGGCGCTGTCGCGGGTGAGGCGGATGAAGACCGGCATGGTGAAGATGGCGATCGCCATCGCCGCACTGGCAGCCCCCGGGCCAAGGATGAGCCCGGTCATGATCGCCAGCAGGACGACTGGAAAGGCGAAGACGAGATCGCTTGTCCGCGCGATCATCTGGTCGCCAATGCCGTCGGGCTGCATGGCTGCAATCAGCCCGAGGCCGCCCCCAACAACCAGCGACAGCCCGACCGCCCCCACCGACACCAGAAGAGCGTTGCGGGCGCCGATCATCAGGATCGCGGCGATATCGCGCCCCAGCTGGTCGGTACCCAGAAGATGCAGTGAGGAGGGGCCCTGAAGGCGCGAGGCGATCGCCAGCCGGTAAGGGTCACCCGGCGTCCAAACCAGCGAGACGAGTGCGGCAATAAGCATGACCGCCAGCACAGCGCTGCCGATTCCCAGCCGGATCTTTGTGGCGGAGTTTGTCACAAGCCTGACGCCCGGCGCAGGCGCGGATCGATGCTGGCCTGCACGATCCCGACGCCGCTGTGAACGATGAGGATCGTTGCCGCGAAGAGAAAAATGAGGGCGCGCAGCGTGATGATATCGTGCTGGGCGATGGCCTGTGCCATCAGCCGCCCGAGGCCGGGCAGGGCAAAGACGTTCTCGACAATGATCGAGCCGCCGAGCAGGAACGACAGTTGCAGGCCCATGAGCGCCAGCAGCGGCACCATCGCATTGGGCAGGGCATGGCGCACCAGAACGCCGGCGCGCGACAGGCCTTTGGCCTCGGCGGTGCGGATGTAAACTTCCGCGAGCGTCTCGTTGAGCAGCGCGAGCGCCAGCCGGGCGATGATGGCACCTTGGGGCAGGGCAAGCGCAATCGCCGGCAGGATCAGTGCCCTGAGTGCTCCCCAACCGGCCTCCCAGCCGGGAAAACCACCGGATGGAAGCATACCGAGCCCGACGGCGAATGTCAGAATAAGCAGCAGGCCCAGCCAGAAATTGGGAATGGCAAGACCGACCTCGCCAAACGCAGTCACCACCACGGAGAACCTTGGCTGCCAGGCCGCCAGCAGGGCAAGTCCAAGCCCCCATGACAGCGACAGCCCCATCGCCAGGCAGGCAAGCGGCACGCTGACGGCAAGGCGCTCGCCGATCAAACCCGCGACCGCCACCCGGTAGGTCGTGGAGATACCGAAATCACCACGGGCAAGCGCACCGATCCATGCCATGAAGCGCCATGGCGCCGGCTGGTCGAAGCCATGCTCGCTCCTGAGCGCGGCGAGCGCGTCAGGTGTCGCGTTGAGGCCGAGCACCACGGCGGCCGGATCGCCAGGCAGGACATCGATGGCCACAAAAATCACAACAGCAGCGGCAAGGAGGCTTGCCGCGAGCCCCGCAAGACGCACAAGCCCGCTGCGCAGACGCGCCGTGAGGCCGTCTATTTCCACGACAGCTCGGCCAGCGGATTGGCTGGCAGGGGCCAGTTGGTCCACATGCCGGTGAGTGAGCCCTTGGTCACGGTGACCTTGGGCAGCAGAAACAGGAAGACGTTGACCGCATCATCCGCCAGCCGCTTCTGCGCCCGCCCATAGGCGGCATTGCGCGCCTCGTCGCTGGTGGCGGTTTCAGCATCGTTCAATGCCGCGTTGAAGGCCAGCGAACGATACTGGAAATAATAGTCAGGGCGCGCATAGATGTTGATGTCGAGCGGCTCGGTATGGGCAATCAGCGTCAGATCGTAATCCTTGCCGCGAAAGACCCGTTCCAGCCATTGCGGAAATTCCAGCGGCTCGATGGTGATCTTGACGCCGATCTGCTGCAGCATGGCGGCGATGATCTCGCCTGAGCGCCTTGCATAGGCCGGCGGCGGGAGTTTCAATGTCGCCGAAAACCCGTTGGGAAACCCGGCCTCCGCCAGCATCGCCTTCGCCTTCTCCGGATCATAGGCGTTGGTGGCGGTCAAATCGACATAGGCCGGATGGCTGGGCGAGAAATGGCTGCCGATGGGAATGCCAAGGCCCGACATGGCGCCCTCGATCACCTGCTGGCGATCAATCGCCATGGCGATGGCGCGGCGCACGCGGACATCGTCGAAAGGCGCCTTGCCATTGTTCATCGCCAGGATCGTCTTGCCTTCGGTGTAGCCGGTCGTGACCGCCAGACGAGGATCGCGCTTGAGGGCGGGAATGGCCTCAGGCGCGGCAAGATTGCTCAGCGCGTCGCAATCTCCCGCCTTGATGGCGGCAACCTGAACGGCTGGATCGGAGATGAAGCGGAAAATGGCTTTGGCGAATGTTGGTTTCGCGCCCCACCACCTGTCGTTAACGACCAGTTCCACCCGCTCGCCGCGAACCCAGCGGGAGAATTTGTAAGGACCTGTGCCGATCGGGACGGTGGCGTTTTCCGCCGCGCTTCCCTTGGCCACCATCACCGCATCACCCCAGGCGAGCCCGTAAAGAAAATTGGCGGTTGGCCGCGACAGGACAATACGGGCGGAGAGAGGATCGGGCGTATCAACGCGCAAGATGGGATCAAATATCCATTTTTGCGCATTGCGGCTTTCCGGCCGCTTGGCCCGCTCGACCGAATAGGCAACGTTGAACGATGTAAAGGGCGTGCCGTCATGGAAACTCGCGCCCGACCTCAATTTGAAGTCATAGACCAGCCCATCGGCTGATACCTTCCAGCTCTCAGCCAGACCAGGCTGGAGCCTGCCGTCACGATCAATCGCCACCAGGGTTTCGAAGATGTTGCCGTAGGTCAGCTCGCGGATCGCCTGGGCTGGTCCGCGTGTCGGGTCAAGCAATGGCGGCTCAAGTGGCATGCACAGCGTCACCTGCTCGGGCACCTGCGCGGCAAGCGGGGTGGAAAAAGCAGAGGCCAGCATGATGATCCGCAGGCCGTTATGAACACGCATGGCTGTCTCCCGGCTCTTTCGCCCTTACTCGCCCGCTGCCCCCAGCAGCGTCAAGCAGCTTGCCGCCATCACCTTGGCGCTGCCGACCATATCATCAATGCCGACCCATTCATCGGGCTGATGCGCCAGATCGAGATAACCCGGACCATAGGCGACACAGCCCTTGACCGCGCCGAAGCGCGTGACGTGCTTCTGGTCATAGGTTCCAGGCGACGCTATATGGCGCGGTGCCCTGTCAAACACCTCATGGATGAAATGACCAAGCGTCGTCACAACCGCCGCCCCGGGATCGGTCATGGTTGGTGGAAAATGCATGATGTCGCGCAGCTCATAGCCAAGGCCGGGTGTTTCATCGCAGGTTTCATCAAGTAGGGCGATAATTTCAGCCCTCACCTCGCCGAGGTCTTCCTCGATCAGATAGCGCCGGTCGAGCACAAGCCGGCACGAATCAGCCACCACCGGCGCAGGATTGGCGCCGTGCGGTTCGCCCTGTCCGCCATGGATGGAATTGAAGTTAAGCGTGGCCGCGCGCGCCCCCGGCGGCTCGCACGGCATGGCGGTCAGGCGATGGGCGAGGCGCGGATAAAGCTTGTCTTCGACGCGGCCGAGAAACTGCCCCATGCCGCGAATGGCGCTGAGGCCGAGAAACGGCATCGAACCATGGCCGATGCGCCCGCGCATGTCGATTTCAGCCCACCACACGCCGCGATGACCCAGGCACACGCAGTCCGGGTTGAGCGGCTCGGGGATAATCACATGGTCAACGCGATCGGCGGCGAAATAGCCGTTGCGCGCCAGATAACCGACGCCGCCATACCCTCCCGTTTCCTCGTCGACAGTTGCCGAAATCTCTATGGCGCCGCTGTAGGCGATATTTTCAGCGATGATCGCCTCGATCGCCACCATTGCTGCGGCAAGGCCGCCTTTCATGTCACAGGCGCCGCGCCCGTAGACGCGCCCGTCCTTGACCGCGCCGGCAAACGGATCAACCGTCCAGCCATAGCCTGCCTCGACGACGTCGATATGGCCGTTGAAATGAACCGTCGGCCCGGGTGTGGCGCCTTCACGACGGGCCAGCAGATTGAGCCGCGGATAGGCGTCGCTGTCGCCGGGCGTGCCATGAGCGCGGATGTAATCAAGCGAAAAACCGAGTTTTTTCAGCCGCGCGCCGATAAAATGCAGGCAGGGCTCATAGGCGTCCCCGGGCGGATTGATGGTTGGGAAGCGGATAAGCGCCTGCGTCAGTGCCACGAGGTCGGATCGCAAGCCCTCGATGCGCGCAAACAGCCGCTCATGCCGCGTTTTGTCCATCGACCGCTGCGCCGTGGCCCCCTCGCTCATGTCAGCAAACGGCTGACCATGCGTGCCGTGTAATCCACCATGGGCACGATACGCGCGTAATTGAGCCGGGTTGGTCCGATGACGCCGATGACACCGACGATGTTGCGCTTGCTGTCGCGAAAGGGAGCGGTGACCAGCGAGGAGCCCGACAGGGAGAATAATTTGTTCTCTGAACCGATGAAAATGCGCACCCCGTCCGCCTGTTCGGTGGCGCTCAGCAATTGGACGATGTCCTTCTTGCGCTCAAGATCCTCAAACAGCAGGCGCACGCGCTCCAGCTCTTCGACCGCCTTGAGATTTTCAAGCAGATTGGCATGACCATGAACGATGAGAAGCGGCGCCTGCCCTTCCTGCGGTTCGGTCAGGCTGGCAAGGCCGGCCTCCACCACCTTCTTCGTCAGCTCATCGACTTCACGCTGCCGTAATTCCTGGAGCGATTCGAGATCATGGCGTACTTCATCGAGGCTTCGGCCGCGAATATGGGCATTGAGCCAGTTGGTGGCCTCGATCAACGCCGAGGCGGGCAATCCCGTCGGTATCGCCACCACGCGGTTTTCAACCGACCCATCATCGCTCACCAGCACCACCAGCGCCTTATCGGCTTCCAGACGGACGAATTCGACGTGACGGAACCGCGGGTTGGTCTTCGACGTCACCACCAGGCCGGCGCCACGCGTGAGGCCCGACAGCATCGAGGTCGCATCCGACAGAACGCCTTCCAGATTCTTGCTCGCCCCGGAGGTCTTGACCTGTGTCTCGATGCGCTCGCGCTCCTCGGGCCCAAGCTCGCCAAATTGCAGGATGCCATCAACGAATAACCGCAAGCCGAGATCGGTGGGCAGACGCCCTGCCGATGTATGCGGCGCATAGATGAGGCCGAGCGCCTCAAGATCCGACATGACGTTGCGCACCGATGCTGCCGACAAGGTGATCGCCAGGCTACGCGAAATATTGCGCGAGCCCACCGGATCACCCGTCGCCAGATAATCCTCCACCACACGGCGGAAGATTTCCCGCGCCCGCTCATCAAGGCGCGAAAGTTCAGCTATTGGTGGTGGCTTAACGATATCGGACGCCATGTCTGCCTGTCTGGCCTTCCCGTCGATGAAGGTATGGAGCGAGACCAAGTGTGGGCTCTTCCGCCATGAGTATCAAGCCGCGCTTGTTGTTGGTTGATGTCCAGTCTACACCGCAGCGATCATCACTGAAAGGATACGCCATGCGCCCGTCAAAACGCGCCCGCGATGAAATGCGCCTGGTCAGCCTGACGCGCGGCGTCGTTAAATATGCTGAAGGCTCGTGCCTTACCAAATTTGGTGACACGCATGTGCTGGTGACGGCCTCGCTGGAAGAGCGCGTTCCAGGCTGGCTCAAGGGGCGTGGCGGCGGCTGGGTCACGGCCGAGTATGGCATGCTGCCGCGGGCAACGGCGGAACGCAACCGGCGCGAGGCGGCGCAGGGCAAACAGGGTGGACGCACCCTTGAAATCCAGCGCCTCGTTGGCCGCGCCCTGCGCACCGTGGTTGACCTCCAGGCGCTGGGCGAGCGCCAGATTCTCATTGACTGCGACGTTCTGCAGGCTGATGGCGGCACCCGGACAGCGGCGATCACCGGGGCCTATGTGGCGCTGCGCGAATGCTTTGACTGGATGAAGGCGCGCAAGATGCTGCAGGCTGATCCCCTGCGCGATCAGGTGGCGGCGGTGTCCTGCGGCATTGTTGCTGGCGCGGCGGTGCTTGACCTTGATTATGCGGAGGATTCAACCGCTCATACCGACGCCAATTTCGTGTTGACGGGCAGCGGTGGCATCATCGAAGTTCAAGGCACGGCCGAGCGCGAGCCCTTCAGCGAAGCCGAGCTGATGGAACTTCTGCGTCTTGCCCGCCATGGCTGCACCGACCTCTTGCGTCTCCAGCGCGAGGCGTTTGCGTGAGCCGGCGCCTGATATCTGGCGATACGCTGATCATTGCGACGCATAATGCCGGCAAACTTGCCGAGATGGCGGAATTGCTTGCCCCTTTTGGCATCCTCACCCGTTCAGCCGGCGCCCTGCAATTGCCGGTGCCGGCAGAAACCGGCCATACCTTTGCCGAGAATGCCGGCATCAAGGCGCATGCGGCGGCCTCGGTTGCCGGCCTGCCGGCGCTTGCCGATGATTCGGGGCTGTGTGTCGAGGCGCTCGACGGCGCACCCGGTCTCTTTTCAGCCGATTGGGCGGGCCCCGACAAGAATTTCGCGACGGCCATTGCCCGGGTCGAATATGAGTTGCACCGGCGCAACGCGCGTAATCTGCGCGCCCATTTCGTCTCCGCGCTGGTTCTCGCCTGGCCGGATGGCAGCGAGGCATTGTTCGAGGGCCGTGTTCACGGAACGCTGGTCTTTCCGCCGCGCGGCGCGCTTGGTTTTGGCTATGATCCGATATTCCAGCCTGATGAGGACAACCGCACCTTTGCTGAAATGACCTCGCTCGAGAAGCACGGGCTGGAGGTGGCCCTGTCGCACCGCGCGCGCGCCTTCCGGCTTTTGGCCGCTGCCTGTCTCCACCAGCCCGAGGCAGTTTGAATTAGGCGGCGAAGCAGTTTAGGGCTTGACGCCATGAGCGCTGCTGATCCTGGCTTCGGTGTGTACGTCCATTGGCCGTTTTGCGCTGCCAAATGCCCTTATTGCGATTTCAACAGCCATGTCCGTCATCGCGCCATCGACCAGCCACGCTATGCACGAGCCTTGGCAAGCGATATCGCCGCCATGGCAGCCCTTGCGCCCGGCAGGGTCGTCACCTCGATCTTCCTGGGTGGCGGCACCCCATCGCTGATGGAGCCGGCAACGGTTGGCGCCATCCTTGAGGCTGTCGCTGCCCATTGGGCGGTTGATGGAAATGCCGAGATCACGCTTGAGGCCAATCCCTCATCGGTCGAGGCGGAGCGTTTTCGCGGCTATCGCGCGGCTGGCGTCAATCGCCTCTCACTTGGCGTGCAATCACTGGATGACAAAGCCCTGCAACGTCTTGGGCGCCTTCACAATGCGGCGCAGGCCATTGCAGCACTTGAGACCGCGCAGAGCGTTTTCAATCGCGTATCGTGTGATCTGATCTACGCCCGGCCCGAACAGACGGTGAGTGAATGGCGGGGCGAGCTGGCGCGCGCGCTGAAAATCGCAGGCGAGCATATTTCGCTCTATCAGCTCACCATTGAACCCGAGACGCCGTTTGCCGATCTCCATGAGCGCGGTCAGATCAAAATCCCGCTCGGTGAAGAGGCCCGCGCCTTTTATCAGGCAACGCAGGAGCTGACCGAAACCGCGGGCCTGCCAGCCTATGAAATTTCAAATCACGCCCGGCCCGGCGCCGAATCACGGCACAATCTGCTGTACTGGCGTTATGGGGATTATGCCGGCATCGGCCCCGGCGCCCATGCCCGCCTGCCGCTGGCAGGCACAGAAGAACGCGCCGTCTACGTCGGCGAGCGCCAGCCGGAAACCTGGCTCAACAAGGTCGAAACAGCCGGGCAGGGCTTCAGCGAATATGAGCGCCTCGATGGCGAGGCGCAGGCCGATGAAATGCTGCTGATGGGCCTCAGGCTGCGCGAGGGCATCGACCCGGCCCGCTACGAGCGCCTGGGCGGGCGCCCGCTCGACCCCGCCCGCATTGCCGGGCTGGTGGGACAAGGTCTGCTGCAGCGCGCCGATGACGGCAGGTTGATGGCAAGCGAGGACGGATTCATCGTCCTCGATGCCCTCATCGCCGATCTCGCTGTGTAGCGCACATGGCGATGTCGTTTAAACGCAATCTGCCCTAGGCCTTGAAGCGCGCGGCCACGACATCCCAGTTGACGAGCGTGTCCAGGACGGCCTTCACATGATCGGCGCGCCGGTTCTGGAAATCGAGGTAATAGGCGTGTTCCCACACATCGATGCCAAGAAGAGGTGTCATGCCGCGTCCGACCGGATTATTGCCGCCCGGCGTCGTGGTGATCGCCAGTTTGCCATCGCCATTTTGCACCAGCCACGCCCATCCTGAACCGAAGACGGTATTGCCGGCGGCGATCAGCGCTTCCTTCGTCTTGGCTAGGCCTTCGAGATCGCTGTCAATTTTTGCTGCCAGCGCGCCGGCGGGTGCCCTGGCGCCGCCCGGCTTGAACTGGTCCCAGTACAGTTCGTGATTGTAGCATTGGCCTGCCTGGTTGAGGATCGCCTGGTCGGCTGGAATGGTCGACGCCTTCTTCACCACATCGATGAGCGACATGTCGTTATAGTCCTTGCCCTGGGCAAGGCGATTGAGGTTGGCGTAATAGGCGGCGTGATGCTTGCCGTAATGAAGCTGCACCGTCTGCTGCCCGATCGCAGGGCTGAGCGCCGTGTCACTATAGGGCAGCGGTGGCTGGATGAATTTAGGCGTGCCCTGTGCCCGCACGAGACGCGGCATTGCAAGAGTGGCGGCGCTGGCCGCAAAAACGGCCAGCATGGCGCGGCGATGAATGGTCATTGGAACGTCCCCCGGGAAAAAACTTATGTTTGGTGGCCGACTGGTGTCGATTTGGCGCCAGGTCGCGCAAACCCTATTGCGCGACGGGCAAGCCTAGCCGATCTATTGATCCAGTGGAACGACGCAGGTGCAGGCATGGGTGAGGCACGATGAAGCAAGGGGCAGGCGGCAAGGGTGCCTTCCTTGATCGCGACGGCGTCCTCAATGTCGATCACGGCTATGTCAGCCGGACGGAGGATTTCGTCTGGGTTGAAGGCGCGGTGGCGGCCCTTCGCCGGCTCAAACAGGCAGGCTATGTCGTCATCGTCGTCACCAACCAGTCAGGGATTGGCCGGGGCTATTACAGCGAGGCGGATATGAACGCGCTGCACGCATTCATGAACGCCGAGCTCGCGCGTGCCGGCGCCAGGATTGATGCCTTTTATCATTGCCCGTTTCATCCCGAGGCCGAGATCGCCGCCTGGCGCGCCGCCGATCACCCCGACCGCAAGCCCAATCCCGGCATGATCCTGCGCGGGTTGGCTGATTTTTCACTCGATCCGCGGAAATGCTTCCTCATCGGCGATCGCGAGAGCGATATCGAGGCAGCGCAGCGCGCCGGGATTGCCGCCTGCCAGTTCACAGGCGGCAATCTCGATGATGTCGTCGCAACGATCCTGTCAGATCAGCCTTCCTGAAGGCGTCAGGCCGCCGCACCGGTGCCGATCGGGCAGGAAACGCCGGTGCCGCCGAGGCCGCAATAACCCTGCGGATTCTTGGCGAGATATTGCTGATGATATTCTTCGGCGAAATAGAATGTCGGCGCCGCGCCGAGTTCGGTGGTGATCGGACCATAACGCTTGGCCGCAAGAGCCGCCTCGAAAGCCCGCTTGCTGCTCTCGACAGCCTCGCGTTGCGCCGGCGTCGTCCAGTAGAGCGCCGAGCGATACTGCGTCCCCATATCATTGCCCTGACGCATGCCCTGTGTCGGGTCATGATTTTCCCAGAAGCATTTCAGCAGGGCCTCGAAGCTGATTTTTGACGGGTCATAGACCACCAGGACGGCCTCCGTATGCCCCGTCTGCCCCGAACACGCTTCGTGATAGGTGGGGTTCGGCGTCGAGCCGCCCGCATAGCCAACAGCGGTGACATAGACGCCCTCGCCAAGCTGCCAGAATTTGCGCTCGGCCCCCCAGAAGCAGCCCATGCCGAAAATCACCGTCTCGCACCCCTCGGGATAAGGCCCTTTCAGCGGGTGACCGTTGACAAAATGACGCTCGGCGGTGGCCAGAGCCGCCGCACGCCCGGGCAGAGCTTCGGAAGCGGTGGGAATCGACACTTTTTTGCGCAGGCTGAACATCGAACTCTCCAAAGTTTGCGACAGAAGGGGTATCGGAACGGATAATGATCGGACAACGCGGCGCCGGCTGCAACCGGCCTATTCGAGAACATCGCGGCGCGGGCGCCCGATCCGCAGGAAAAGAAAGGCAAAAATCGCCAGGATCATGACGGTGGGCATCCTCAGGATTGTCGTCATGGCGGGGTTCCACAGCAGAGGATGGACATTTTTTTCCATCACCACCTGGAGCGCTGTCAAGGAACCGGCATGGATCTGGAACCAGGTTTTGGCAAGCGACGTCCACACCAGCGCGCTTGCCGCAATCGTGCGCGTCCCGTCGATGACCAAAGCGACAATTGCCGCCGCCAGCAGCCAGAAACCGATAAAGCGAGACGTTCCGGCGATCATGTGGCGGCGTCTGATGTTCCGGTCAGTGTCAGGACAAGGCCAAGCGCCCGGCGGGTAAACCCCAATTCACCATGGGGGCGGCTCACGCGCAAGCCACGATCGGGTGAGCCAGCCCGGCGACACCGGTGAGCGGCACCGCGCCTTGCATTAATCTTCGGTCTCTCGGATCGCCGTTTGATTTTTCCGCGCCACCGGCCTAACAACGCCAGCTTGCGGAGAGGTGGCCGAGTGGTTGAAGGCGCACGCCTGGAAAGTGTGTGTACGGGAAACCGTACCGCGGGTTCGAATCCCGCTCTCTCCGCCA
>FRDC01003002.1_pt1 | contig 64516 bp, 64 predicted proteins | sample 1106171 | NCBI WGS metagenome assembly FRDC01 (sample SAMEA3930566, study PRJEB13176) | freshwater metagenome | biome: Drinking water system; feature: drinking water; material: water | place: Singapore | collected 2014-12-20 | reverse complement strand
CTGAAATTTTGAATTAATCAGACCTTCCTTAGATGTGTCGAATGGTGTTGAGGTCGGTCGGGCTCCTGTCCGGGCAGGGACTGCTAACGCAAGCTTGAGACTTTGTTAATCGCTCGGTAATAGAACTTGGCTATGAAGTGAACATTCCCGTGCCGTGAGTCTTTCATGGCGTATGACTCTGTGAGATGAATGTGGAGCGCATGATGAGAACCCCATTCGCTATAGCGGCAGTACTATTGACGCTTGCGGGGTGCCTGGCAAAAACAGAACCGATTACACCCATGGCCAAACCGGAACCTGCTCTCTCTTTGGTTGCGCTCTCGCTCGAGGTGTCTCCCTGTAGCTCCGGAGCGAATGATGAGCAGACACCCTGCCTGGTCAAAGCAACGCTGACCGAGCCCACGACTCATACGGACGGAACGCAGATAGCGGATCTCCGCGGTGTGAGGTTCTCATGGGGACGGGAGACTGGGGCACGACCCATTATGAAGGGGACAGCATGTTGCTGGATTCGCCTTCACCGAATGGCGGCCACACACACAAGGTCACGTTCTACATCAGCGTACCCAAATGCGGAACCGAAGCCGTGCAGTCCAGGGCGCATGCGATCACCCGGTCGGGGCGGCGCAGTCAAGACGCCACATTCAAATTGTCGGTTGATCACCGTGGTGAACCTGGTTGCCCAGCCCGACCGTAAGGCCACCTGTGCGGTTCAGTCTGTCTGCTTCCGAAGCCCCGCCGGTCGTGAGGTGAACAATCTTGTCGCTCAGAAATGACTCGCGGGGAATGCTGTCAGGCCGCGCGCGACCTCGCGGCGTCGATGTTGTCGCAACAACTTAATCAAATGGAGAGGAGAAAGTAACAGACAGACGAGAAGCTGTGCAGATGAAGCGGATTCTGGTCATCGATGATGAAAAGTCCATTCGGGTCCTGCTTCGGACGGTGCTCGAAGAGGCCGGATACGAAGTGGCGGAAGCGGCTACCGCTGACGAGGCCGTGTCCTCGTACGAAGCGCGCCCGGCAGACCTGGTGATCACCGACATCTTTTTTCCGGAAGCGGACGCACCGGCAAAAATCTTAGAGTTGGTTTTCCGGCATCCCACCATGAAGGTGATTGCCGTGTCAGGAGCGGTAAACCAGGAACCCGCACGCAGTATTGCCAAACTGCTGGGAGCCAGGCAGGTGTTGCAAAAACCGTTCATGATTAAAGGCTTGCTTGACGCGGTGCAATCACAGTTGGCCGGTCAGTCGGCCGCTTAGGCGCTGACCGCCTTTTCGTAAGCGATGCTCAACCATAGCGTTTTTACAGGAGAACCCAATCCCATGGTGCCTATGGCGCACGGCCGAAACGTGTCCCGCGTCACCGTCACAGCGGACGTTATCCTCTTCTCTATCTTGACCAGGGAATCGGCAGAGGGAACCCTCGTGGACATTTCCCGCAAAGGAGTACGCCTGACCACCGATCAAAGTTTTCGACGAGACCAGAAACTGGCCTTGAACTTGACGCTTCCATGGGACAAACCGCCGATCGATGTCCTGCTCGCTGCCGTGAAGTGGGCTCGAGGGAATCAGATCGGCGTAGAATTTATTGACCTGGAAGAAGACAACCAAGTTTTGCTGAATACCTTCCTCCAGTCGTGCGGCAAGCTCTAAGATCAGCTGTGGCTTGAGCATTTAACGTTTCGTTAACAGAACTTTAATTCCGATTTGGCCATGGCTCAAGGCGGTTTGCGGTAGAGTCCAGGTGGTGAATCGGTCGCCGTCAGCGACCACCGGACAGAGGTGGAAAACTGACATGCTTGGCTATGTTGGAGTGCCACAATGAAGAAGGCATTGATCACCGGAGTGACGGGGCAAGACGGATCGTATCTCGCCGAATTTCTCCTGGGCAAGGGTTACGAGGTCTACGGGGTCATCCGTCGTTCCAGCTCCTTCAATACGGGCCGCATCGATCAGATCTATGAAGATCCCCATGTGCCTCAGGCCAGACTGCGATTGATGTATGGCGATCTCAACGATGCCAGTTCGCTGAATAAGCTCCTTCGCAAGATCCAGCCGGATGAAATCTACAATCTCGGCGCGCAGAGCCACGTGCGCGTGAGTTTCGACATTCCCGAATACACAGGGGAAGTGACCGGCCTCGGAACGTTGCGGTTGCTTGAAGCCATTCGCGAGAGCGGGCAGCGCCCGAAGTTTTATCAGGCTTCGTCGAGCGAGATGTTCGGCAAGGTTCAGGAGATGCCGCAACGAGAAACGACCCCGTTCTATCCTCGGAGCCCCTACGGCGTGGCCAAGGTGTATGCGCATTGGATGACGGTGAATTATCGGGAGGCGTACAACCTCTTCGCCTGCAACGGGATTTTGTTCAATCATGAGTCGCCCCGCCGTGGAGAGACGTTCGTGAGCCGTAAGATCACCAAGGCGGCGGCCCGGATCAAGCTGGGGCTGCAGCAGGAACTCTACCTCGGTAATTTGGATGCGAAGCGGGACTGGGGATTTGCCGGCGACTATGTGCAGGCCATGTGGATGATGCTCCAGACCGAACAGCCGGACGACTATGTGATCGCCACGGGAGAAACCCATTCTGTGCGGGAGCTGCTCGATCTGGCGTTCGGCGCTCTCGATCTGGACTGGAAGCCCTGCGTGAAGATCGATCCCCGCTATTACCGGCTCACGGAGGTCGATGTGCTGATCGGAGATGCGAGCAAGGCCGCGAAGACACTGGGCTGGCGGCCGACGGTGTCGTTTCCCGACTTGGTCCGGATGATGGTGCAGGCCGATCTGGATGCGGAACGTCAGCGGATCGAGGGAGTCCAACCGAAAGCGGAGTTATGCGCGTCTGGCGAGATCAGAGGGTTGTTGTAACAGGCGGCGGCGGGTTTCTGGGTTCCTGTGTCGTCGAGAAACTGATGCAGCGTGGCTGCGACCGGGTCGTCGTCCCCCGAAGCCACGACTACGACCTCGTGACCATGGAGGCGGTTCGACGGCTGTACGACGACGCCCGGCCTGACATCGTCATTCACCTGGCAGGCAGAGTGGGCGGGATCGGAGCCAACCAAGCCAACGCGGGAAAGTTTTTCTACGATAACCTGATGATGGGCGCGCAGCTCATGGAGATCGGCCGCCAACGAGGCGTGAGGAAATTCGTCGCGCTCGGCACGATCTGCGCGTATCCCAAGCAGACTCCGGTGCCGTTTCGAGAAGAGGCGCTATGGGACGGCTACCCTGAGGGGACGAATGCGCCCTATGGGCTGGCGAAGAAGATGCTGCTGGTGCAGTCCCAGGCCTACCGGACTCAGTACGGTTTCAATTCTATCGTCCTTTTTCCCGTCAATCTGTACGGACCACGCGATAACTTCCATCCCGAAACGTCGCACGTCATTCCTGCACTGATCCGGAAGGGTGTCGAGGCCAAAGAACAGGCAGCCCGGACCGTGACGCTCTGGGGAGACGGGTCGCCGACGAGGGAGTTCCTGTACGTCGAGGATGCGGCCGAAGGCATCCTTCAGGCAGCCGAGCTATACGATCGAAGCGATCCGGTGAATCTGGGGAGTGGACACGAAATATCCATCAGAGATCTGGCCGCTCTGATCATGCAGAAAGTCGGCTACAAGGGCGAGCTGGTGTGGGACAGGACCAGACCGAACGGCCAGCCCCGCCGCTGCCTCGATGTTGCCAAAGCCGCCGACTACTTTAACTTCCACGCCGAACAGTCTCTCCAGGAGGGAATCCGCAAAACCGTCGCATGGTTTCTGGCTAACCGCGCCTCTGTTCGGGAGGTCGTCTTCTAACACTCCTTCGTATGTTGTTGGATCTTTGATAGAAGTTGTGTGCCGCACATCCTCGCCGTATTACGCGCATTCTATGGCGCGAGACGATTTTAACGAATTGTTAACACAAACTTGAATCGCAGGGTCCATACGGTCCCTCCCGTCAAAGTAAACTGAACGTTCTAGAAATAGAAATCTGCGAGGGGTTGTAATCGCCATGTGCGGGATTGCCGGCATTATTTCCGCAACACCTATCACCAGATGGAACCAGGAGCAGCTTTTCCGTATGAACGGGGCGCTGACTCATCGTGGGCCTGATGGGGCAGGGTTGTACCAGGGGGCTCATGTTGCTTTGGCGATGCGGCGGCTCAGCATTATCGATCTTTCAACCGGGTGGCAGCCGCTCTATAACGAAGATAAGACACTCTCTCTAATCGCCAACGGCGAGATCTACAACTTCAGAGAACTCCGACCGGAGTTGGAATCACGCGGCCACATCTTTCGCACCGGAAGCGATTGCGAAGTTATCTTACATCTGTATGAGGAGTATGGGTTGGACTGTGTGCAGTACCTACGAGGCATGTTTGCCTTTGCGCTCTGGGACTCGCGGCAGCAGCGTCTCCTGTTGGCGCGAGATCGCATGGGGGAAAAACCCCTGTATCTCCATGTGCGGAATGGGAGCCTGGTATTCGCTTCTGAACTGAAAGCTTTGCTCCAGGCAGGTGTGGTGCCGTTCGAACTGGATCCCGGCGCAATATTGCACTATTTCCACTATCAGTATGTGCCGGAGCCAATGACGCCCGTACAAGGCGTTCGAAAGTTGCCGTCAGCGCATATTCTGACTGTTAGCGTCGATCCCTGGCGCATCGACGAGCATCAGTACTGGAACATGGAAGATGCGCCGCCTATCGAAGGAAACCCGGCGGAGATTCTGCGCGCGGAACTAGAAACGGTGTCCGAATTAATCGTGCGCTCCGATGTCCCCATCGGAGTGGCGTTGAGCGGGGGGCTTGATTCCAGCGCCATCGCGGCATTAGTTGCCAAACGGTACCCCGGAACACTGTCGGCCTTTAGTATTGGTTATGAGGGACGGCCTCGAACCGATGAACGCGCAGCTGCCAAGGCCTTCGCTGATGAGCTCAAGTTGCCGTTTCATGAGATCGAATTGCACACCAGTGATCTCGTGAAGACCTTTCCAGACATTGTGGGGCTGGTCGATGATCCCATCGCCGATATCTCGAGCTACAGCTATTATCGGGTTATGCAGGCGGCTCGGGTTGCGGGTGTCCCCGTGATGTTGCAAGGGCAGGGAGGCGACGAACTGTTTTGGGGCTATCCCTGGGTGCGGGATGCGGTGAGTCAGTCGTTGCGAAAGCAGGAGATCGGAGCGACCGGGCTATCCAGCCTGCTTCACTATATTCGTCTCCATCCGCCGCTGAGTCGATCGCCCCGCGGACTCTATAATTGGGCCACATCTTTCGCAGGGCTACGCTCTTCCTGGCAGGCGTGGCAGCGTGATCTGAGCAGTCCACGAGACCGGTTGGTCTTTGGCGACGATGGACCTCTTTTTCGTGCTGTAAAGGCATCCAGCGAGATGCTCTTTACTCCCGAGTTTCGAGAGAAGACCGTTTCGACGGATGTCTGTGGTCTATTTACCATGAAACAGCCTTGGGCCCAGCTCGACGTGTCGATCACTCGATTGATCTGCCAGACCTATCTATCCGAGGTCGGCATCGCGCAAGGGGACCGACTGAGTATGGCTTCATCAGTCGAGTTGCGGCTTCCGCTGGTCGACTATCGGTTGGTAGAAACCGTCATTGGATTGCGCAAGGCTCAGCCTGATCACGCTCTTTCTCCGAAAATCTGGTTCAGGACCGCTCTCAAGGGCTTGGTGCCGGACTGGGTCATGAACCGACCCAAGCGACCCTTCCAGCCTCCACGGGCCTGGGCTGCGGCGCTGCACACGACCTACGGTGGCTTGATCGAGAACGGGTTTCTGGTTCAGGCAGGTGTAATCGAAAAAAGCGCGGCATCCAAGTTGGCGCAGGCAAAACTCAGGTTGGGAGCGATGCATGATGTGGCATTTGAGACTTTGGTTCTTGAGCTCTGGTGCAGACAACAACGCGATCGCTTGCGCGATGTTCCGTCGACGAATCAGGAATTGTCGATGCAGGAAGTGAAGGTTGGTCCATGCTGATACCTTCAGCCCTCCGCCCGTGGTTTGGAAGTTGGAAGGTTCAGGCCGAAGACCGTGGTTTGTTCAAGGCTATTCCCGTCTATGCGCTGCTGATCGGCGTAGGATTGATACTCGGATTCTTGAGGGAACTTACCGTAGCCTCGACGTTCGGCTTGAGTTCAGAACTCGATGTCTTCGTTGTGGTCATGGGTTTTCAATTGTTTCTCGGCGTGCAGGTAGGCAATGCGCTAGAGACGGTGTTTATCTCAAAAGTGGCTTCATTGGGAATAGGCGAACAACGATTGTTCTTCAAGACAGCCGTTCGGGGGCTGGTCGTATGGAATCTGATGATGACCACGGTGCTGATCGCCGTGACAGGTGGGCTGCTGAATGTCATTTTCCCGGCGTTTAGCCAGGAACAACTTCAGCTGGGAGTACGACTGGTCCAAATATTGTTGCTTCCCATCGTCTTTGCCAACATGGCTGGGTTGGTTCGTGGGGCGTTGGCGGTGACCGGAACCTTTGCCCCCGGGTTCTTGGCTGGTTCGATCGTGTCACTGTGTACGATTGGCTCCGTTTTGCTGTTTGCCGATGCTGTAGGGATCGACTCCCTTGCTTGGGGAGTCATTGCCGGAAATTTGTTGGTCTTAGCGCTGTATATGGTCCAGCTATGGCAGACTAGACTTCTCGAAAGGCCGCAGGGACAAGTCGAGTCGCGGCTGTCTCAAGTTCATCTCTGGAAGGCGGTCGCGACCGTGTTGGTTGTGGAAGTGGTGTTTCAGGGGCTCGTCCTGACCGAGCGTAGCTTCGCAACGGATCTTGGGACTGGAAGAGTTGCCGCGTTCTTTTACGCCGGGACCATTGTGGCAGTCCCGGTTGCCCTTGTGGCATTTCCCGTGACCACTACATTTTTCCCCCGTATGACGCGACTGTTCGCGTCGAGTCGGGCCGAAGGAGCAGCCATGCTGAAAAAATACGGGTCCATTCAGCTGGTGGCAAGCAGCCTTATTGCGATAGCGATCGCGTTTTTTGCGCAGCCCATTGTCGAGATCCTGTTTATGCGCGGTCGGTTTTCGGCGGCAGATGCCGAGATCACCGGGCATATTCTGTCGACACTGATTTTCGCGCTTCCATTTATGTGTCTGTATGGACTAATCCGAAATGGGTTCTACTCGCTATCCGATTACAGAACGCCCGTCTTGGGAATGATGGTTCAGTGGGGTGCGGTTGCCCTAGGGGCTGGTGCGTTGGTGCCACGGTATGGTGTCCAGGGACTGGCTGTGGCTTCCGTTCTGGCGCAAGCGATTCATACCTCCCTGCTAGGATGGCTCTTGATGAGAAGGTGCTCATAGTGAAGGGGAGCGATTCGCGTGAGCGTTTCTGAATCATCCGGATATCTAGAGAGTAGGGAACAGCCCGATAAGAGGTCGTGGGCCGGGCTTGTGCTCGGAATCTGGCTGAGCAGCGTGTTTGCGGTATCTCTGTTCGGGCGAGTTGACGCTGCGACACACCGTTCATTTGGAATGGCGTTGCTCGGTGCGGCCATTGTCTGGCCGCTCGTCTATTTTATGATGGGCCGCGGAGCGTTCATTCCGAGAACTCCGAACCCTGGGCTGCTGCTGGCTTTGGGAGTGTTCTTGTTGTTCTGTGCGCTTTCTTCTTTTGGCAGCCCGATCGGGTTGGAATCGATCGGGTATACGATGATGACGCTGGTGGCTTGTTGGATCGCGCTGCAGTTCAACACCAACTTGGACGAGAATCAGACGCTCAAGGGGCTCAAGATCTATGCCGTACTCATGGTGGTCCTGCTGGCCTGGTTTGTCTATTACGATTATGTCCCTGGAGAAAGGCTGGGAAACGGCAAGCGGATTCTCAACCCCAACACGGTGGGCCTTGTGGGTATGTCTGCGTTTCTCGCCACGTTCGCAATAGAGGCAATTCTTGCGCGCGGGCTGCTGTTAGGTGTGCTGGGAACGGTGATCGTCTTAACCGGTTCACGTGCGGCACTCATTGCATCGGTGGTGGGATGGCTCCTTATTTTCTGGGTGCGAGGACGGACTGCAAAGATTAAAACGACGCTGATCGCGTTGGGATTCATCGGAGTCCTGTTGTTCGTTGCGCTCCTCTACACTGAAACTGTGATCAGGGGTCTTGAACAGTTGCTCTCGCTTCGTGACCGGGATCGAGGAATCAATTCGGGGGCAACCGGACGATTCGAGGCATGGGCCGCCACCTGGAACTTGTTTCTCTCTCATCCGGTCCTAGGCGTGGGCTTTCGGGCACATGAACAATTCAAAGCGGTCGAAGCGTCTTCACACAACGGATATCTCTCGTTGCTTTCTGAAATCGGTGTCGTCGGGTTTTTAGGCGCGCTATGGCTCGAGATTGCCGGGCTATTACAAGTCTGGAAAACGACGAAGGATCCCGCACGTCTGAATAGTTACAGTATTCTGCTCGGGTTCGGCTGTGCCTATATGTTCCTCGGCATATTTGAACGATACCTGATCAACGTGGGGAATCCCACCTCGCTCCTGTTTCTCCTGTGTATTCTGAGACCGCAGGGGGTGCGCACTCAAGAACCGAGGGTTGAGCCGGCATCTCTTGCCGACTACGCTAGGGATGAGCATCGGGAGGGTATTGTATCGGAACAGAGCGGGCGGAAACGTACCTATGAAATTCTGCAATTGGGTCGGGAGATGACTCGTTCATGACCGGCATGGGCAGTGACACCCACATGAGTTGTCCGACGGAGGAGAGGGAGAGTGCCCTCCCCTCTGAGCGAGTCAGCGCATCGCCTTCGTACGGGCTCTCCATGATGAGCCCATCAAGTATGCGAAACAAAAAACGCCCGTATGTGATGGTGCAACAAAATTGTATTCCCCATTATAGGCTTTTACTTTTCGAGCTGTTGTCGACAGACAAGCAGATCCGGTTCCGAGTCATCGCGGATGAAAATTCGGATGTGCCGTTCCTTGCAGTTATCCGCCCTGAAGAAACGGTGATTGACCTCAAAGTGGCAAGAGTCCGCACCCTGTTCTTGTCCATGCCGTTCAACTTAACCTGGCAGCCGTCCGCTGTCGCTGAAGTATTACGCGAGCGCCCGGATCTTGTCATCGTCCAGGGAAGTCCCTATTCGTTGACGGCGTGGGTGCTGGTTCTTCTTGGGCGAACATGCAGAATTCCTGTCCTCTTATGGACTCATGGGCTCCTTGGACAGGAAAGGGGAGTTCGATGGCGGATCAGAGAGACTCTATACAGATTGAGCAGTGGACTATTGCTCTATGGTGACCGCGCCCAATCGTTGTTGGTGGAGAAGGGATTCCCGTGTGAACGGCTTCATGTCGTGTACAACTCTGTAGGCGCGTCGAGGTCTGATCGTGTTGTCCCATCACCTGAGGCTTGCCTTGAGTTCAGAACGAACCTCGGCATCAAGACCGGGGAGAGATTGGTCATTTTCTCCGGCCGTTTGCAACGGGAAAAGCAGATTCCTCTTTTGTTTCAGGCTATTGCGGGCATGAAAGGGAATCAGCGAACGGTCCACGTCTGTTTGGTGGGTGATGGGACAGAACAAGATAGATTGTATCGATTGGCGGATGAGCTGGGAATCCGCGACCTGGTGCATTTTCTCGGCCCTATCTATGAAGAATCCAAATTGGGACTGGTCTTTAGCGCAAGCGACCTCTCCGTCATTCCCGCGGCGGCGGGTCTGTCGATCATTCACGCCATGACGTATGGAACGCCCGTATTATTGCACGGGAATGTCGAAGAGCACGGCCCCGAGTGGGAGGCCGTCATGGAAGGCGTAACGGGTTTCTTCTTCAAGCACGGGAATGCCGACGATCTGGCGCAGAAGGCGATGATGGCCCTTTTCCCTGAGCCTCTGAAGGAGAAGATGGCGCAGGCTTGTCGAGAGGTCGTTGAACATCGGTACACCACGAGCCGTCATGCTCAGGCGATCAAGGATGCCGTCCGGGCGACGCTGATGTCGAGAAAGGCCTGAGGCGTGAAGATCGGCCTCCTTAGCGCGTCGTTGTCTCACAGAGCTGGTGGAATCTTTGAAGCGGTTCGACGCAGCGCGATTGAGTTGCACAGGCACAATACGCAGCAGGTTGAAGTCTTCGGGCTTGAAGACGAACGATCTCTTGAAGACTTGCCGCAGTGGGGTGATGTCAAGGTCCATCTCTTTCAGGGGGCTGGGCCGAAGAGTTTGTTTTATGCGCCTGGTTTGTTTTCGGGAGTGCGTCATGCACAGTTGGATCTGCTCCACGTTCATGGCATCTGGACGTATACGTCTATTGTCGGTCGGAGATGGACTGCGATGACCAGAAAACCATCCTTGATCAGCACGCACGGTATGTTGGACCCCTGGCCGCTCAGTCATCGCCGCTGGAGGAAGGCATTGGCCGGATTGCTGTACGAGCGGTCGCATCTTCGTCATGCAGCCTGCCTGCTGGCGCTGTCTCCGAACGAACTGAAGTCGATTCGTGCCTATGGCTTGGCCAATCCAGTAGCGGTCATTCCAATCGGGATTGATGTGCCAGATGTGAGCTCTATAGTTCGAATGGCAAGTCCGACGAGGACCTTGCTGTATCTGGGACGGCTACATGCGGTAAAGGGGCTCGTCAATTTGCTTCGAGGATGGCATGCGCTACAGCGTACGGAGGGGCGGCGACACGATCAATGGACACTCGTCCTTGCCGGGTGGGACGATGGCGGCCATGGTCAGGAACTCAAAGCCATGAGCCGGGAATTGAAGCTCGAGGACAGCGTGCGATTCGTGGGGCCCAAATTCGGCGAGGACAAGCACCAACTGCTTTCCAGAAGTCACGCGTTCATCTTACCGTCATTAAGCGAAGGACTCCCGGTCAGCGCCTTGGAGGCGTTTGCCTACGGACTCCCTGTTCTTGTGACGCCTCAATGCCGTCTGCCGCAAGCCGTGGAGACGGGGGCTGCTATCCAGATAAGCGCAACCCCTGATGGTATTGCCAAGGGATTGCGCCATCTGCTGGCCCTCGATGACGAGGCGCGTGCAGCCATCGGTTCTCGCGGGCGGCAGTTCGTCCAGGAGCAGTTTTCTTGGGCTACCGTCACGTCGCAACTGTATTCAGTGTATTCCTGGCTGATGAACGGAGGGCGGAAACCAGAATGCGTCGAACTCGCACGATAGGTATCGGCGTTTCCGGTCAAACTGATATGGACCGAAAATTTCCAACGACGACTGAACCGCCTGCCGATGCCGCGGAGATGCCGGACCATGCAAATCCGCATCCGCTGTCCAATCGCATCGTGCGCGTTGTCTGGCGAGTGGTGTGGCTGTTGGCTTTTCGCCCAAGTCCGAGAAGCCTTCATGGTTGGAGGCGGTTCTGGCTGCGGCTATTCGGCGCTCAAATTGGAGCCGGCGCCCACCCGTATCCATCAGCCAGAATTTGGGCGCCGTGGAATTTGGAGATGGGGGCCCACAGTTGTCTTGGGCCGGATGTAGATTGTTATTGCGTTGACCGGGTTGTGATTGGGGCATGGGCAACCGTCAGTCAGTATAGTTTTCTTTGCGCCGCGACGCACGACTATCAAGATCCCACAATGCCGCTCGTCACTGCACCGATTGTGGTGGGGGAACGAGCCTGGATAGCGGCGGATGCCTTCATAGGGCCTGGTGTGACGATCGGTGAAGGTGCGGTTGTGGGTGCCAGGTCGAGTGTGTACCGGAATGTAGAGGCTTGGACGGTGGTGGGTGGAAATCCGGCAAGACAGATCGGACGACGAGAAAGGTGAAGCTACTGATCAGCGTACTCTTTGCTGGGAGACGCGCGTTGGAGGAGACAGGAAAGTCTCGCAAAGAACTGTTCAGTACGGTAATCAAGTAGAACATCGATGAGCGTATCTATTTTGGTACTCACGCTGAATGAAGAGAATAACCTACCAGCCTGTATGGCTAGCATGGGTCGGTTCGATGATGTGGTGGTGCTGGATTCTTTCAGCAGCGACGGGACCGTGAAGATCGCTGAAGAGGGGGGTGCCCGGGTCATGCAGCGGCGGTTCGACAATTGGGCAGCGCACCAGAACTGGGCCTTGGAGCATATTACGTTCAAGCATCCATGGGTGTTTTATATCGACGCCGACGAACGGATGACGGACGAACTTGCGGCAGAAATTCAGGCAATCGCCGAAGATCCGACGAGATCGGAAGTGGCCTTCTACTGTGGCAGGCGAAACATGTTCATGGGGAAGTGGATCAAACATGCCATGCCGCCCGGCAGTATCATGCGTTTCTTCAAGCCTCCATGTATTCGCTTTGAACGTTTGGTCAATCCGACGCCGGTGATCAACGGTCCGCACGGCTATCTCCAGGGGCAACTGCTTCACTATAATTTCAGCAAGGGTCTCACGGAGTGGATCGAAAAACATAATAAGTATTCGCTTATGGAGGCGATGCAGGGGCTGAAAGAGCGTGCCGCCGGCTTTTCTGACGGAGGTTCTGTGCTCAGTAGAGATCCGGCCGTCCGGCGCAAGGCGCTTAAAGCTCTGTCGTTCAGAATGCCGCTTAGGCCGCTGTTGAAGTTTCTCTATCTGTATATCGTTAACCGAGGGTTTCTGGACGGTCGAGCAGGACTGACCTATTGTGTGCTCCAGTCAATCTACGAATATATGATTGTCATCAAAATGCAGGAACTCCAAAGACGTGAAAATGGCCTTCCTATTTGAGCCGGTATCATGCCGAGGATTATTTTCATCAATCGTTTCTTCTATCCTGACCTCTCGGCTACGAGCCAGATGCTTACCGATCTGGCGTTCTATCTCGCGACACGAGAGTTTGAGATTCACGTGATTACAAGCGCCCAGGCGTATGACGATCCCACTCGTGCCTTTCCTCCCTTCGAAGTAGTCCAGGGTGTCGAGATAAGACGCATTGCGACGTCGCGTTTCGGGCGTGCGCGATTGTTCGGCCGCTTGTTGGATTACGCGACCTTTTATATCGGCGCAGCCTGGGAGCTGTTCCGAGTGGCCCGTTCCGGAGACATCGTCGTGGCGAAGACCGATCCTCCGATGATCTCGGTTGTTGCGGCGATCGTTGCGCGATGGCGTGGGGCCGCGTTGATCAACTGGATTCAAGATCTCTTTCCTGAAGTGGCGGAAGCACTAGACGTTGTGAAGAATCGAATGTTTGGGGCGGTTCTGCGCGGTCTGCGCAACAACTCCCTGAATGTGGCCTGGTGCAACGTGGTAATCGGAACCGGGATGGCCGAACGGCTTCTTCAAGAGGGGATACCGAAAGATCGGGTCCGCGTGATTCACAACTGGTCCGACGGAGAGGAGATTTGTCCCATCGATCGACCGGAGAACGCGCTGCTCGCCCAGTGGGGCCTCGAAGGCAAATTCGTGGTCGGATATTCGGGAAACATGGGGCGCGCGCACGAGTTCACCACGCTATTGGAAGCGGCAGAACGGCTGAGTGCGAATCCAGACATCGTGTTCTTGCTGATCGGAGACGGCGCTCAACGAGCCTCGATCGTGTGCTTTGCAGAACAACGGGGTCTCAAGAACATTGTGCTGAAGCCATATCAGCCCAGAGAGCTTTTGAAACTGAGTCTCGGTGTTCCCCATGTCCATGTGGTGTCGTTGATTCCTTCCCTGGAAGGGCTGATTGTCCCAAGCAAATTCTATGGCATTGCCGCGGCGGGCCGGCCCACGTTGTGTGTCGGGGATCAAGCAGGAGAAATCCCGCGGCTTATAGAAGCCCATGCCTGCGGATGGACTGTGGCACCAGGGCATGCCTCGGTGTTGGCCGACCGAATCCTCGAATTGACTGGCAACCGCGAGATGGTAGATGCGGCCGGAAGAAATGCAAGGCGGGCCTTTGAGATGAATTTTGACCAACGGATCGCCATGCAACAATGGCACTCGCTGATCCATGAAGGCTTGGAGCAGGTGAGAGGAGCTGCACAATGACATCCAGACGGGAGCTGTATCTGTTGCCTGCAATCGCTGCGGCGTTGAGCGTGTTCTTGATCGGTGGCGAGCAATGGCATCATCCTGTTATCCCGTCGCTTCACGCACAGCCTGCTAAAATCTTCACTGTTTTCGATGGAACTTTATATAAGAACAAGCCGAATCTTTCGTCGTTCGGTGTCAAGCCCATCAAGATCATATACGGTCATGAGTTTTGGGAGCCGGGCCAAAACATGGAGCCGCTGCCGACAAGAGCGCGTGTGCGCGAGGTCGCATCGAGCGCGCAGGCACTGGGAGTTCCGGTCGTCATCGACATCGAACATTGGCTGACATCTCCCACTGTGCACAAAGTGTCGGCCGCAACTGCGCAGGAGAGCGTTGCCAAATATGCGGCGGTGTTGAGCTGGTTTCGCGAGGCTGTACCTGATCGTTCTGTCGGGTTGTACGGAATCGTTCCCATGATCGATTACTGGCGAGCCATTGAACGGCCTTCCTCGGCGTTACACCTGGAATGGGTCGCAGACAGCGAGCGGGCTCTGTCCCTCGTGGGTTTGGTCGATGTGCTATTTCCGTCGTTGTACACATTCTATGTGGACCAAAAAGGTTGGGTGGCCTATGCCACCGCTCAGCTGATCGAAGCGAGGCGTCTCGCTACGGGCAAACCCGTGTAGGTGTTTCTCTGGCCTCAATACCACAATTCTAACCCTTTTGTCGGGGAACGTTATCTGCCCGATGAGTATTGGAAGCTAGAGCTGGATACTGTGAGAAAGTATGCTGATGGAGTCGTTCTGTGGGGAGGCTGGGCCGACAATGGCCCTGCGATGTGGGATGACGAGGCCGGTTGGTGGACTGTGACCAAGCAGTTTCTTCGCACGCTGGAGGATCGCACTTCGCCGTCGACGGTCCAGGATCTCAAACGTAAGTAATCCATCATGAGCATTCTTTGCGAGAGGGTACGCGCATTTAGCCGGTGGCATCTGGAGGGCCCGTTGCTTCAACTCCTCCTGCGCCGGAGGTACGAGGGGCTTCTCGCTCGATTGAGTCATTGGCGAATTCCGGCCGATTTGTTGGGACCTGAGAGCATCTGTTATTGCGCAGGGGTGGGAGAAGACCTCGCTTTTGAAGTTGGCCTGCTGAAGCAATTCGATTCTACGGTTTATGCGTTCGATCCCACCCCGCGCGCGATCCGTTTTGCGGAAGACAGAATGCGGAATGCAGAGAAGTTTCATTTCAGTCCTGTCGGACTATGGTCTGAAGACGCGACGCTCAGGTTCTATGCGCCGACCAACGATCAGTATGTCTCGCACTCAGTTCTCCGCGCTGGAATGAGCGGAGAATATTTTGAAGCGCCTTGCAGGCGTCTGGCGACATTGATGAAGGAGCGCGGCCACGGTCGCATCGATCTTTTAAAGCTGAACATCGAGGGGGCTGAATATGAAGTGCTTCGAAGTATGATGGCCGATCATCTCCGCCCTAAGATTCTGGCGTTTACGTTCGAAGGTGCATCAGCATTCGTCGAGGCTATTCGCTGGACGCGCATGTTGAGCTGTTATGGCTATCAGTTTGCGGGGCTTGTCGGATGGGCGGCGACGTTCGTGCTCGATGAGCCTCTTGAAGCATGCAGAGGAGTTTCTCCATGACCGACACCGCCGTCAGTGACCATCTGAGAAAGAATTACGCGGATTACTATGCGGAAGGAGATTCCGAGTGGCGATGGCTGGGCGCGCTGGACAAAGCGGAGAACGTCATCGCTCTCTGCGGCGACGTTTCTCATCGGACTATACTCGAAGTCGGAGCGGGAGAGGGATCGGTCTTGAAACGGTTATCGGACCGTGGATTCGGCGAGGAGTTGTGTGCGCTCGAAATTTCTCCGACCGGCGTCCAGACGATTATGAACAAGCAGATTCCGCAATTGAAGGAGTGCAGGTTGTTCGACGGGTATGCGATCCCATACGAGGATCATGCCTTTGACCTGGTGATTTTAAGTCATGTGATTGAGCATGTGGAACATCCCAGAAAGCTTCTGTATGAAGCGGCCCGTGTAGCCAGGCATCTGTTTGTCGAGGTCCCCTTGGAAGAAACTATGAGAATGAAATCGGATTTTGTCTTCGACAAGGTCGGGCATATTAATGTGTTCACCCCCAAGACGATCCGATGGCTGCTTCAGACCTGTCCGCTGGAGATTTTGAATCAAACAGTTACGATTCCGTCGAAGGCGGTGTATCTCTACAGGAACAAATCCTGGGGGGGGGCTGCACTATCACGCGAAGGCATCGTTGCTAAAGCTCTTACCCCGTCTGGCCACGTCTCTTTTTACGTACCACTCCGCCCTGCTTTGTCGAGTCAAGAGCTAGGAAAGAAGGGGGCACGGCCTGCATGCTACTCTTTTCTCGAGCTTCTGAAATGATTCCTAAGGTCCAAGAAGCGTTGTGATTTCCGCACCGGCCAATTCGATAGCTCCCTGCGGCGTATAGTGTACGTTATCAAGCAGGACCTCAGCGATCCGGTCGGGTCGTGCTTCCTTCCATCCACGATCATCCATCAAGCGCCGGGAGTTAATCACCAAGACGTTCGGATCGGCCAGGGCAATGGCGAAGTGGGCTCCAGCGAATCGGTTGAATTCTTCCTGGATTGTGGGCGGCCACCCCGCTCGGAATGGATCGCTCATGAGGACAATAGGGAATGCGGGATCGTTCATCCAAGCGCGGAGCATGGTGATCAGCTGTTCCGTATGCACCTTGTACGTCTCAGCAGTGATCCCTCGACCGGCGTCATTCGCTCCAAGATGCAGCACTGCCGCATGGAATCCCAAAGCACGGAACAATGCGCCTGCGTCCCAGTGACGGGTTAGAAAGTCGATTGTGGTATAGCCTCCAGAAGCAAACCCTTGAAAGACCATACCTTGTGGGCACGCGTCGCTCTTAAACCGGACTCCAATAATGTCGGTCAGAGCCGTGTTTGAACTCCCCAGTAATTCGAGTTGAAGATACCGGTGCCCTGCATACGGAAGGGGCGAGGTTGTCATAGACTTAATAGCGTAGTTTGCAGCGGCTAAACCCATTGTGAGAGTTCCTTGCGCTGTGGGTAATGCGAAGTAGTCGCCAGTGATGGTATCGATTGGGCGAGCGATGTAGTGTACTTCCCCTGAGTCAGGATAAGTTGCGGCAAAGATTTCTGCTCGCACCGCTCCCCCCGTACAAAAGTAATTTGCACCGGTAGAAACCAGCGCCTCAGGGGCGACGCTCGCGGCATCCTGTCGCAAAACAGGTAACTGCCCGTACCACTGGCCGTTGACATTCCGATCACCCGCGTTCGTCGAATGGGCGGCAACCTGTATGTTTGGTAACAAGCGCTCCGGTGCGATGCGTGTAGGTGAGGCTCCCGGTGCAGCTGCTCCGCCTCGAAGAAGCCACTCACCCCATGGCGTGCCGCCTCCATAAGAGCCGTAAGCGGCGACAAAGGATTCGGGTACGTTTCCAAAGCGCCGCCACGCTTCGTAATTGAGGCGGGGAATATACGCATACCCCATTCCTCCTGGAGAAGCTTCTTCTGAGTCTCCCAACACGGCGACACGGACCACCCCGACCCTCGCTTGCGCCCAAAGCCTGGAGAAACGAGACGGGTCTTGCGCCCAGATGTAGAAAATCTAATAGGGCAGCTGGTTGGCTGTTAGGGCTTTGGCCACTGGGAGGTCCGTCGGTTCCAGAGGGACCACACCCGGTCAAAAAGGACAACCAAAGCAGCCCGGCCATGCATGTTTGCATTGCCGATGTGCCGAGCTGGCGAAGATTCTCAATCATTTCGTTCTTGAGCAGGCTTCTGGGAATTGGGAATAACCCGTGACCCTGTTTCTACGCTCTTGATTGTGGGGTGGCTTTTGTACCCTGCACGCAGGGAAAGAAACCGATTGAATTACTTTGTACTCTCTAGTTGGAATCAAGGAGCAAGTCAAGGCCTACACGATGCAGTTAACCGTGAGCATTTCAGACGACTAGTATGAATCTGGATTAGCGGAAGATGCGATCGGAATAGGCATTCCCACTATCCAGCCAGCCCCATCACAGGAAAATCTGAGGATCGGCCTAAAGTTCGCTTTCATTCAGGGCGACTTGCATCGGATGACATATGAAGGATCGATTGCGTGATCCAGCTCGGAGAGAAGTGGTCTTTGATCCATCAGTGTGCTTATTTAGCTTCATATAATCAGTAGTTCCATGAGTATTTTATCTCTTGTAGTTCTTGCCTGAGTGCGAGAAGCCCCTCCAATTTAACGATTAGTTAACTTAAACTTAAAGATCATGTGGCCCCTGCACATTTGGGTTTGGATATGCTGCAAGCCTCCCTACAAAGCAGAGTTCTTTGAGAGCCGGAACTTCGTCGGGAGTGATTGCCTATTTGGTTGCTCAGTGGAGACTGTACGTGAGGGTTCTTGATGTCTACCAGACCTGTCATGATCGAAACGACAATACAGCCCCAGCCTGAGACGCAGTGTGGAGAGCGGGAGGCCTCGCCTCTTTCTTTCAGGAGCTGGGCCGGCCTGATCCTTTCGCTCGCGTTGGCTATTTATATCTATTCGGACACACTCTCCTTTCTACTCGACAATTGGCTTTATGATGACAATTACAGCCATGGTCTTTTCATCCCGGTAATCAGCCTCTTCTTGATCTGGAACGCCCGCCGTGAGCTTTGGCCCCATGTTGGACGAGGCTCCTGGTGGGGGGCCATCATCGTCGCGGCTGCGGGCATCTTGTTTGTCGTAGGCGAGGCAGGCACCCTTCACTTTCTTCTTCACATTTCATTTTGGATGATACTGGCAGGCCTCACAGTCTGCGTGGTGGGCGTTCAAGGTGCCCGCACCAGCGCTTTCCCGCTGCTGTATTTGCTGACGGCCATTCCCTTGCCCGGTTTATTGCATCAGACACTCTCCGGACAGTTACAACTCCTGTCTTCGTCCCTCGGAGTCGGCTGTCTGCAATTGGTCGGCGTCATGGCCTATCAAGAAGGCAACGTCATTGACCTGGGGCCCATCCAACTCCAAGTGGTCGAGGCCTGCAGTGGCCTTCGCTATCTGTTTCCGTTGGTGTCCTTGAGCCTCTTGTGTGCGTACCTCTATCAGGATCGATTCTGGAAGCGCGCTCTCGTGTTTCTTTCCAGTGTGCCGATTGCGGTTATGCTGAACGGATTCAGAATAGGCATGATCGGAGTGTTGGTGGATAACTTCGGTTCTGCTGCTGCGGAGGGATTTGGCCACTTTTTTGAGGGGTGGATCTTCTTTGTGGCAAGCCTAGGGATTGTGCTTGGTGAGATATGGCTACTTGGCCATGTTTCGGCAGGTACTTCCCCTAAAGATTGGGGGCAGTTGCTCAGGCTCAAGAGAAGCGGGTTATCGGAACCAATGCCTGGCGTTTCAATGCGGGCAGATGTTCGGGTGTTGAGATTCTCTCCTCAACTCTGGTGTTCATTCGGGTTGATCGGAATCCTGGCGGTTGGTTCGTCGGCCTTGGTGAAGAGCGAGGAAATTATTCCATCACGTTCTGCATTTCTGGATTTCCGCATGCAGCTTGGGCCATGGCAGGGTGTTGCTCTGGCGATGGAGAAACAGTATTTGGACGTTTTGAAGCTCGACGACTATCTGCTCGCAAACTACGCGAATGATCGTCAAGCCATCAATCTGTATGTCGGTTATTATGGGTCCCAGCAAAAGGGCCGGACTCCTCATTCGCCTGCGGCTTGTATTCCTGGCGGGGGGTGGGCGATCAACTCACTTAATGTGGTTGATGCCAGGCTCCAGGCCGGTTCAGCTTTTCCGGTCAATCGAGCCGTGATTCAGAAGGGCGACGAAAAACAGCTCGTTCTATATTGGTTCAAGCAACGGGATCGTCTGTTAGCCCAGGAAGGGCTAGTCAAGTTCTACCTGTTCTGGGATTCCGTCATAAAGCATCGAAGCGACGGAGCCCTGGTTCGCTTGGTGACTCCAATCCTTTCGCAGGATGACGAGACTGCCGCCGAGCGTCGGCTTCTCGAATTCGCCGAACTCGTCTCCACCGAGCTGCCTCGCTTTGTTCCAGACTGAGGAGAAACGGGATCTATTTCTATATGTCGACGCCCTTGTTCTTCAGCTTTCTCGCCTCTCTTGTGATCAGCATGGCGCTGATCCCCCTGCTGACTGCCTCCGCCTGGCGGTTTCAGTTCGTCGATATGCCCGGCGACCGGCGCGCGCATCACGCGCCGATGGCCAAAGTCGGAGGGATTGCTTTTGCCGCCGCCACCTTTGCCGCGGTGCTGCTCTGGGCGCCGAAGGATCAGCTCATTCTGTCCAGCCTGGCGGGCGGTGCGGTCATTCTCTTGTTCGGTGTGTGGGACGACCGGGTAGATCTTCACTATAGTGTGAAGTTTTTCGGTCAGATTCTGGCCGCTTCAGTGGTCATCGGGTTTGCCGGGCTTCGCCTGTCGGCGTTGCCGTTTATGGGCGACGTAGTCATTCCCGAATGGGTGGCGATCCCGCTCACACTCATCCTGATCGTCGGTGTGACGAACGCGGTGAATTTAGCCGATGGACTGGACGGGTTGGCGGGAGGCTTGTCTCTGATCAGCTTTGCCGGCATCGCATTTCTGGCATACCAGGTGGAAGAATCCCAATTGGTATTTTTGATGGTGGCGGTTTTAGGAGGGCTGTTGGGTTTCCTGCGGTTCAATACCTATCCGGCGCGGATCTTCATGGGCGATGCCGGGAGCCAGTTTTTGGGGCACTATCTCGCGGTCGCCGCCATTCTGTTGACGGATCTGAGCAACGCGTTCTATAGCCCGGTGTTGATGCTGTTTCTGTGGGGTGTGCCGCTGTTGGATACGGCGGGTGTCATGGTGCAACGGCTTCTGGAAGGACGCTCACCATTCGTCGGCGACCGTAACCATCTGCATTATAAGCTTCTGGCGATGGGGCTCCAACACCGCCAGGCCGTGACGGTGATTTATGCCGTCCATGGACTGATGGTGTCCTCCGCCTATCTGCTTCGATGGGAATCCGATGCGACCGCCTTTGCTGTGTACGTTGCGTTCGCGTTGGCGATCTTATCCTTATTCATCACGGCGAAACAGCGCCCGGTTGTTCAGGGCCTGCAGCCTGAGCAGGCTAAGACTCTTGAGGCAGGAGAACCCGGAGGCTGGTATTCCACGCTGCCCGCACAAGTGCTCGGACTCGCCGTTCCGATTTTTCTGGCTTCCGCCGTCTTTTTACCGGCGGATGTGTCGGTCGATCTCGGGTATGTCGCGACCGGATTATTCGTGATCATGTCGGCAGGCTGTCTCATTGCGCCTTCAGCCAGGCCGATGATGGTCCGCGCCGGTCTGTATCTCGGCGCGACGTTCATCATCTATCTGCTGGAGCAGCCGATGCCCGCGGGGTGGTCGATCCTGCATGCTTCCCTGAACGGCTTCTTCGTCCTGTTGGCCGGGTTGATCATGTTGACGATCCGATTCAGTGGCAAACAACGGTTTGAGACGACGCCGTTGGATTACCTGATGATGTTCTTGGCGTTTGCGATCCCATTTTTGCCTGAGATGCGCATCGGGGACATCAACCTGAGCATCCTGACGGCCAAGATGATCGTCATGTTTCTCGCGTTCGAATTGATGCTCCATAGTTTCGCTGAACGACTCATGCAATTCGGTTTGGTGTCCTTGTGGGTGCTGCTGATTCTGGGATTGAGGGTCTGGTTGTAATGCCGGGCCTAAGGAGACGTGGTATGCGTGAATACGTACAGAGAACCGTCATTCTGCTGATCGGGCTTGTGCTTGCCGTCGGTGGTTGTGGAGGCCCTGAAGAACGGAAAGCCAGTTATCTGGCCAAAGCCGAGGAATATGTTCAAGCCGGTAATTTCCCCAAGGCCCGCGTTGCGCTTCGGAATGTGCTCAAAATCGATCCGAAAGATGCAGAGGCCTACTACTTGTTTGCCGAAGTCGAAGAGAAAGAAAAGAACTGGAAAAACGCCTTTGCCAACTATCAGCGGGTGGTGGAACTGGTGCCGGACCATGAACGGGCAGTACTCAAGCTTGCCAAGTTCTTTCTTGAAGCGCGCGCGACCGACAAGGTCCTTGAGATGACCCAGAAAGTGCTGGCAAAAACGCCCGGCCATGTTGAGGCTCAGACCCTGACCATCGCCGTACAGGCGCTCAAGGGCGACCTTGCGGGAGCCCTGCTTGCGGCGGAGGGGCTGGGGAGCCGGAATCCGACTGACCCGGACGCCGCTACGCTGCTGGCTACGCTGTATCTTACGCAAAACCGGCCCGCCGATGTCGAGCCTGTGATGCAACGGGCGGTTGAGGCGAATCCCGGCAATCTTCAGCTCATGGATTCCTTTGCTTCCGCATTGATACGCCTGCAAAAGCATGACCGCGCGGAAGAGGTCTTGAAGCAGATCATCGAGGCGGAGCCGAACAATCTGGATCGCCGCGTCCGGCTGGCCGGTTTCTACGACGAGCGCCGGCAGTATGACAAAGCGGAAGCTCTGTTACGCGAGGTGATTCGGCTGGATTCTGAGAACGAGCAGCGCTATCTGGCGCTGGCTAAGTTTCAGTACGCGCGTAAGGGAACGGCTGAGAGCGAAGCGGCTTTGATGGAGGCCGAGAAGGCGCTTCCAAAGTCCCCGGCAATCCGGTTTGTGTTGGGTGAGCTGTATGAATTGAATCGACAACCGGAAAAAGCGCGGGCTGTGTACGAGGAGGCGCGGAATGACTTTCGAGGCAAACCGGCCGAGTCCGAAGCGAAGGTCAAGCTGGCGGCGATCGATTGGTCGGCCGGCAAGCGGGAGGAGGCGGAGAAGCAGCTGGCGGATGTGCTCAAGGACAATCCACGCTCGTCCGATGCCCTGCTGTTACGGGGGAAAATTGCGCTGCAGCGAGGCGATGCGAGGGACGCAATTCAAGATTTTCGCTCCGTGTTGAAGGATCAGCCGGAGTTGGCGGAGGTCTATGTGTTGCTCGGCCGGGCCTACCTGGCGACATCCGATCAGGCCCTTGCGAAGGAAAGCCTGGAGAAGGCGGTTGCGCTCAATCCGAGGTTGAGCGAAGCGCAGATGGCCTTGGCTGCACTGGATTCCTCGTCGGGAAACATGAAGGATGCCCGTACCCGTGTGGAGGGGTTGTCCAAGCAGGATCCGAAGAACCTTCAAACCTTGAGTGTGTTGCTGCGGCTGCAGGCTGCGGAAAAAGACTGGGCTGCGACGGAAGAGACCCTATCCCGTGCCCGCGCAGCCGGAGCTGATAGCGCGATGGCAGATCTGGCTGAAGGCCGTCTCCATCAGGCACGCAAGGAGTGGGAGCAGGCTCGGACGGCCTTTGAACGCGCCTATACCAGATACCCCGAATCGCCTGAGCCACTGATTGCCCTGGTGCAACTCAGTCTGCAGCAACGCAAGCCGGCAGATGCCAAGAAACGCCTCGACGAAGTGCTTGCCCGCAATCCGAACCACCCCTATGCGGCCGGTCTGTATGGAGAAATCATTCTCATGGAGGGAGATCGGGCGGGAGCCGAGAACCGGTTTCGTGAGGCGATACAACGAAAACCGGATTGGGCTCAGCCCTGGCAGCATCTGGCCAGCCTCAAGCTGGCGCAGCGTCAATCAGAAGAGGCGCGGGAAATTTTGGAGCGCGGTCTGAAAGCGAATCCCAAGAGCGAGGAACTCCGTCTCCTTCTGGCGACGTCATTGACGGAGGCCGGCCAGGTTGATCAGGCGATCGTTGAGTACGAGGCATTGTTACAACAAAACCCTCGCGCACTTGTGGCGGCCAACAATTTGGCATCGCTGCTGGCCGATCAGAAGGGTGATCAGAAGAGCCTTGAGCGGGCGCTCGTTCTGGCGCAGGAATTTGAAAAGACCGCGCCGAACGCCTTCTTTCTCGACACGCTTGGGTGGGTCCATCACAAACTGGGTAACTCCGGTCAGGCCTTGCATTTCATTCAACAAGCGGTGGCTCAAGCGCCTGACCATCCCGTGGTGAACTATCATCTGGGGCTTGCGTTTTACAAGGCCGGTCAGGCGGCGGAGGCGAAGACTCATTTGCAGAAAGCGATCGCTTCTCCGAAGCCGTTTCCCGGACTTGACGAAGCCAGGTCTGTCCTGGCGCAATTGGAAAGTTAGCGATGAAGCAGCGGATGCGTATTGCGCGGTTATTGGGAGTGTCACTGTTGTTCTGTTCCCTTCTTGAGGGGTGCGGATGGCTGGTTCCGTCTCAAATGGAGGCTGTTGACCCGAAGTCTTTCTCTGAGGCGGCGTATCTGCTGGGCGCCGAGGATGTGGTGAAAATTTCCGTGTGGAAAGACGAGCACCTCACGCAGGAAGTCATCGTGAGGCCGGACGGCATGATCTCGTTTCCGCTGGTCGGGGACGTGCCCGCAGCCGGCAGAACAGTCGAGGAGGTGCGGCTTGAATTGGTCAAGCGCCTCGGCAAGTTCATGCCGAATCCGCACGTGTCGGTCTTGGCGACCAAACTCCACAGTTACAAGATTTACGTCACCGGGCGAGTCAACAAACCGGGCGAATTTCTGGTGGGTCACTATACCGACGTGCTGCAGGCTTTGAGCCTCGCCGGCGGTCTGACCCCCTTTGCGGCGGAGAATGACATCAAAGTCATGAGGAGGGAGAAGGGCGAACAGAAAGTGTACCGGTTCAGGTATGGAGATGTTCGGAACGGGACGGCTCTCGAGCAGAACATCCTGCTTCAGCGCGGCGACGTGGTGGTCGTTCCCTGATTGCGCAAAAGGAATCACTCCCTCACGATGCCGGTGAGGAGTCAGGGAGCCACGATGGTGAGACGAACGACCGTTTTCCTGGGAGTGATCATGGGAAGCCTGCTGGCCCTAGTCGATCGAGGAGAGATACAGGCGGCGGAATGGTCGGTTGAGCCATCGATGAGCGCCAGAGGCGAATATCATTCGAACCTGCTTCTGGCATTCGGTCCCCAACAGTCGACCTATGCCTACTGGCTGTCTCCGGCCGCACGATTCACCGGCGCGACGGAGTCACTCCGGGTGAACAGTCGGTTGGCAACGGATTTTGCCCAATACTTTGGCGGCAGGGATACCACCATCGTGAATGTATACGTCCCGCTTTCCGTCCAGTATCGTGATCAGCGGAGCACCTGGGGGTTCAACGGCGGCTTGACGCGTGACAACACATTACGGGGCGAATTGTTGCAAACCGGGGTGGTACTTGCCTTTGCCCAGCGCAACTTATGGTCTGCCAACCCGACTTGGACCTACAACATGACCGAGCGGCTGTCGGCCGAGAGTTCGTATCAGTATCAACATGCGATGTATGAAGACGGCGCCCAATTCGGTCTGATCGGCTATCAAGTCCATACCGGGAGCGAAACACTGTCCTATCAAGTTCGGGATACGGACTCCATCCAGCTGACCGGACTGTTCACTCGCTTCCTCGCGCCGGAACGGAATGACTTGGTTTCTGATACGTATGGGGCGCAGATCGGAGGAACGCATGCGTTGTCGGAACGGGTGACGCTGTCCGCCTCCGGCGGTCCTCGATTTGTGTCGAACAGCATCAGTCCCGGGGCTCAAACTCTGGGCGATAGAAGCACCGTGTGGGTGTTCAAAGGAAAGGTGACGGCGAAATACGAACGAACCCAACTCACGTTCGATATCGGCAGAGACATTTTCCCAAGCGGACTTGGCCTCTTGATCCGGACCGATCATGTGGCGGCGAGCGCGAGCTACGAAGTCACGGATAAAGTCGTGATCTCTATGAACGGGCAAGCATCGATCGTCGATCCGGTACAGACCGGCACACTGTTGTCCCCGGTTCAGGAAACACGATTTTTCACGGTTGGCCCACAGGTCAATTTTCGCGTCAGCGAATATTGGACCATCGAGACAGGGTATATCTATTCGCGGCGTGAACTCGAAGGACAAGACCAAAGCGGAGAGTCTCACGCCGCTCGATTTATGGTGACCTATTTTCCGCCGAAATTCTCGGCAAGTCGTTGAAGAGAGAGCAACAGATCAGGGTTGGCTTATGGATCAGACTCCCCTCAATCTCCGGCAGATAGGGCAGATTGCCCGGCGCAGGCGGGTGCCCATCATCGTGACGACGTCCGTCCTCTCCATTTTGAGCGTTGTCCTGGCCTACGCGCTTCCGGCTGTGTACAAGTCGATCGCCACCATCTTGATCGAAGAGCAGGAAATCCCGGCCGATATCGTTCGCTCGGCCATTTCGAGTTATGCCGATCAGCGGATTGAGACGATCAAGCAACAGGTCATGACTCGTTCGACTCTATTGAGGTTCGTGGACCAATATGGTCTCTACCGAGGACTGAGACAGAACAGCAGCACGGAAGAAGTGCTGGCGCGGTTTACCAAGGACATTCAAGTGGAGGTCATGAATGTCAAGGTCATCGACAAGCGTACGCAAACGCCGACTCAAGCGACGATTGCCTTCACGCTGGCCTACGAGGGGGAATCTCCGGAAATCACACAGAAAGTGGCCAGTGAGCTTACGAGTCTGTTCCTCGGAGAAAATCTCAAGACTCGGGAACGGCATGCTCAGCAAACCACCGATTTCTTGAGGAAGGAGTCGGAACAGCTTGCCCGGCGCATCAGTAATGTGCAACTGGAGATTGCCGCGATCAAGCAAAAAGCGGATGGTGCGCTGCCTGAGCTCACGTCGCTCAATATGACGATGCTCAATCAGGCGGAACGTGAATTGTCTGATGCCGACCGTGAAATCAGGAGTTGGGAGGAGCGGAAGACTTTCCTTGAAGGGGAACTCGCGACACTGAAGCCGCATACGCCGATCATTGCGGCCAGCGGAGAGCGGATTTTCGATTCGGGCGAACGCTTGAAGGCGCTGCGGGCGCAATATGCCAGTGCGATCGGCTATCTGTCGGCGGAACACCCTGACGTGCTCAGAATGCAGCGGGAGATCGAGGCGTTGGAGCGGGAAACCGGCCAGCATGCCTCGCCGGATGAATTACACAAGAAACTGACCGGAGAACAAGCGAGTCTTGCGATCTTGGTGGATCGTTACGGATATGAGCATCCGGACGTCATCCGTTCACGCCAGATGATCGCCTCACTTGAGCAGGAGCTTGAGCGGGTGGTTAAGGCCGGAATCCGGAATGCCGCGGTGAAACCTGAGAACCCCGCATATATCAATATCCAGTCGCAGCTCTCAACGGCGACGGCCTCTCTCCAGGCTTTGAAAAAGTCACGGGAACGCATCAAGCGGCATGTGGAGGAATATGCCGCACGAATCGAGCGGACGGTGGAGTTTGAGCCAACGTATCTTGATCTCCACCGGAATCGTGAAGAGGCGGCCCGCAAGCATGAGGAGATTATGTCGCGCTTGCTGGAGGCCGAGGTTTCCAAGGAACTGGAAGTTCAGCGAAAGGGCGAACGGTTTTCTCTCATTGATCCCCCGGATTTGCCTGAAAAGCCTGAAAAGCCGAATCGCCCCGTCATCGTGATCTTGGGCCTGATTCTGGCGCTCGGGGGCGGGATCGGAAGCGGTGCCTTGTTTGAGCAGCTCGATCGCTCGATTCGAGGAGGCGCACAGCTCAGCAAGATTGTCGGGCTGCCGCCGCTGGCGGGCATTCCCTATGTGCCCAATCAGGACGATCTCCGGCGTCTTCTCCGTCGCAGGCGCAGCATCGCGCTGGCGGGAGTCTGTGCGGCGGTGCTTGTGCTGATCTCGGTTCATGTGATGGGGTATCCGATGGACGTTATCTGGTACGCCGCTATGCGAAAACTTGGTCTGACCTGAGCGAAAGGCCGGCACAGTCACGATGATGGACAAGTTGCAGAGTGCGATGGATCGGTTCAAGGCGCAGCAGGCGACGCAGACGGCTCCCCGGTCGAATGCGCCGCAGGCTGTCGCCCCAGCGGCCATTGTGTATTCGCGAACCAGGTCGATTGCGATCCAGGAGGACGTGTTGCGGGGGCATCGTCTTCTTACCGGGCATGACTCGCCGTTCGCGGATGTCTACAAGATTCTCAGAACGCAGGTCCTCCACCGGTTGCGGGAGAACGGCTGGAATATGCTGGGCGTGACCAGTCCGCGGGATGGCGCCGGCAAGACGCTCACGGCGATCAATCTGGCGATCGCCACCGCCACCGAACCCACTCAAACGGTGCTGCTGGTCGACGCGGATCTCCGGGCGCCGCAGATTCACGAGGAGTTCGGGCTGGAGCAGGGCCCGGGGTTGACGGAGTTCCTGCTCGACGGCCGGCCCATCGAGGAATTGCTGCTGTACCCCGGCCTCGGCCGCCTGGTTGTGCTGCCGGGAGGACGCGGAACGGAACAGTCCGCCGAACTGCTGACCTCTCCGCGCATGACGGCGCTCGGGAAAGAACTGAAGCATCGGTATGCGTCGCGTATCGTGATTTTCGATCTTCCGCCGGTGCTCGAACGCGCTGACGTATTGGCATTCAGCCCTCAATTGGACGCCCTGCTTCTCGTCGTGGAGGACGGCAGGACTTTGGAACCGGACCTCCAGCAGGCCTTGCAGGCATTGAAAGGGAGCGCGCCCATACTGGGAACGGTCCTGAACAAGGTCGGGTACGATCAACTCAGCTTGTCGAAAGCCAAGCGCCTCGCCCCGACGGCTCAGAACCAGACAAGGTAGGTTGCTCATGTACGAATCCTTTTATCGTCTCCGGGCGAAACCGTTTTCGCTGATGCCTGATCCTGAATATCTGTATTTGAGCGGGCGTCATCGGTCCGGACTGAACATTCTTGAATACGGAATTCTGAATCGGGCGGTCTTTACGGTGCTCACAGGAGAGCCGGGCATGGGCAAGACGACGCTCTTGAACAAGATCCTCGAGGAGCACCGGGAGCGTTTTGTCGTGGGCGTCATCGGAACGACCCATCCGAGTGACGGGAGTCTCCTGCCTTGGGTCGCCGATGCGTTCGGGCTCGACATCGCCGGGCGGGATACGGTGAGCTACTTCCGAATGTTGACCTCGTTTCTCGGACGGAGCTTTGCGGAGGGACGACAGGTGTTGCTGGTCGTCGATGAGGCTCAAAATCTCAGCCTCCAGATGTTGGAGGACCTTCGGCTGCTTTCCAATCTCAACGATGGCCGCCAGACCGGGCTGCAGATTATCCTGGCGGGGCAACCGAGCCTCCGCGCCATGTTGACCCGCAGCGATATGCGGCAATTCGCTCAACGCATCACGGGGGATTATGCTCTTGAGCCGCTCACTGAAGACGACACCCAGGCCTACATTGGTCACCGGATTTCGGTCGCGGGCGGAGACCCGCAGCTGTTTACGGATTATGCCTGTTCGATCGCCTACCGGTTCAGCGGAGGGATCCCGCGTCTGATCAACCAATTGTGTGACCTGTCGCTGGCGTACGGCTTCGGGGAAGGAGCGGAACGGATTACGGCGACCATGATGCTTCAAGTCGCATTGGACCGTGCAGCCGGCGGCATCCTCCCGCATGTCGTCGACCCCAAGACCATTCAGCTCGATCCGAAGCGGCTCGCCGATGAATCCCAGCCCGCTCGATCGTCGCCTGCTGCCGTGTGGCAAGCTCCTGAGGTCTCGGCCCCCGCTGCCATGGAGCCGTTGCCCAAGGAATCAGCCGGCGGGGGGCCGTATCGACAGGGACTCGACTTGAAGAAAGGAAGGCAGTTTGATGAAGCGATGAAGCGGTTCGAGGCGGCCGGTCAGGATCCCCAGTATCGGTTCAAGGCATTGGCCCAGCGGGGGTTGTGCTTGAAGGCGATCGGGCGGCTGAACGATGCGGCGGACTCATTTCGCGATGCGCTCGCGGCCAATGGCGCCACCGCACCGGATCTGCTCAATGTCCGGTATCTCTTCGCTCAAACGCTCGACAGCCTGGGGGAAACCGATCAAGCGCGCGCTCAGTATCGGATGATTCATGACGTCGATCCTCTCTATCGGGACATTTCCGATCGAGTCGCCGCGATGGACCGGACCGGCCTATTCTTCTTCCGGCGAGTCGCCCTGCTCCCGCCGATGTCGTGGTTGAGGTCGCTCAAAGAGCGATGGTCTTAGCCCGCATTATCCACGAACACTTCTGCTGCGATCGCCGATCCACGGCTGCGTTCTTCGTCGCTCGTATCTCGTCCTTCGACTCTGCTCAGGACCGTGAGCCTGTCGAACGGTGAAGCGCAGGACAGAATGAGCGTTCTGTATCCGGAATTTGTGTTTGCGAGATACGAGATACGCTTCACGAGCAACATGATTCCATATGATGAGTTAACCCATCCTGGACGGCATCGTAACCTGCCTGTAATCACTCCCCTCTATCCTCCCCTGGTCCACGAGTGCGCAGTTCGGTCGGCAGGGAGGATACATGCGTCAGGGGTTGGATCGTCTCGGGAGCAGCCTACTAGGTATCGGTGTCATCTTCGTCAGCCTTTTGTCCGCTTGGGCTGGCCAAGCGTGGGCAGGGAAGCTTGAAGATCTCTTGTTGGAAAACAAGCAGATCACGGTGGATCAATGGGTACAGCTAAAGGCGGAGGAGGAAAAGCGGCAGGCGAAGGAGCAGGAAGAACGACGGGGATCCGGCGATATCCCGCTTCGCGAGCGCTGGTACGAGAAGATCAGTATCAGAGGCTATACCCAGCTTCGCTATAACCATGCGATCGACAACGATCTGCTGCGAACGAGCCAGGCTGATCGCTCAATTGGGGGCAATAATGAGTTCTTCCTCCGCCGTGCCCGGCTCATCATCAGCGGGCAGCCGCATGACCGTGTGTTCTTGTATTTTCAGCCTGCGTTTGAAAGCTTTGTCGGGGGGACCGAGCAGGTTGCCTCGCTGCGGGATCTCTATGCTGACCTGTTTTTAACCCAAAACAAAGAATGGCGTATTCGAGCCGGGCTGTCCAAGATTCCATATGGATTCGAAAACATGCAGTCGAGTCAGAACCGGCTGGCTCTCGATCGTAATGACGCACTGAACAGCGCCGCGCCGAGCGAGCGGGACCTGGGTCTGTTTCTCTATTACACCCCGACCACGGTGCGGGAGCGACTCAAGAGGCTTACTGACAGCGGGCTCAAGGGATCCGGCGATTACGGCATGCTGGGGATCGGGGTGTATAACGGCCAGGGGATCAACGTTCGCGACCGGAACAAGAACAAGCACGTCGTTTTTCATGCCACGTATCCGTATGAGTTCCCCAACGGCCAGATTGTCCAGATCGGCATGGACGCCTATACGGGGCAGACCAATGTTGTTGCTGCACCGGTGATTCCGGTCAACCCCGCGCCTAGCCTCGGTGCTCCAATCGTTCCTCTGTTGCACAATGGAGGAAACTATCTCGATGAGCGCGTGTCCTGGCATTTTGTGGTCTATCCCCAGCCGTTCGGGCTTCAGGGTGAATACACGGTCGGTCGTGGTCCTGAGCTGAATCAAGCCAGAACCGAGGTGACGAACGGCAGCCTTCGCGGAGGCTACATCCAGCTCTTCTACAATTACCAGTGCGACAGTTTCTGCCAGAACATCATTCCCTATGTTCGATATCAGGAATACTTTGGGGGAAGAAAGGCGGAGGCGAACGCTCCGCGGAATTCCGTCCGGGAGTATGAGTTCGGTCTGGAGTATCGTTTCAATCAGGCGGTCGAACTCACCGTCGCGTATGCCTGGAGCCAGCGGACTTCTGATAACGCCTCGACCGTTCCGACCTCCTGTGCCGATACCCAGCTTCCCTCACGCCCACCCTGTACGATCACACCGTACCAACTCCAAACGGGTAATCTCCTCAGATTCCAACTGCAGTGGAATTTTTGAGCGGTCGACGCCTGTTCGAGTGGTCCCCCGGAGTTCTTCTTATCGGACCGGGGTCGGTTTGGAAGCTGTCGGTGTAAGCGGCAAGCGATTCACGTGAATGATCAGTTCCCGCCGGTCCCAATGAAACAGGCTTGCAACGCTGATCGGATCGGCGGGCCGTTGGAATTCCGACGGCTCAAAAGAAAGCTTGCCCTTTTGTGGGGCAAGCGAACGAAGCGGGGTGAGCCGGTCGTCCATGGTATCCGCACTACTGGTGTCGCCGCTTGAAAGCGTCTGCGAGCGGTAATTGCTCAACACGACATGGAGTTCTTCCCCGTCGAGGAACAGTCCGCCGGACGTGACTTCCCGCTTCATTCCGGACAGCGGTTGGGATTGGTAGAACGTCACCAGCTCATCCGGAGTGGCCTTGCTCAAGGCCAGACGGAACAACGGCGCCCAGAACTCGATCTCACTTTCGCTGAATGCAGGATGCCGGCGCGGGATGCTGAGGTCGTCGTACAACGGTAATCTTGTCAGCGGCTCTTGGACGATGATCCCGCGGAGAGCAGCCGCCATTCGCTCGGTCGAGATATCAACCGGATGGCTGTGCCCTGTCTCTTGGCCCAGTGATGGATCGGTCTCAAGGCGGACAAATGACTGCGGAGTCTCGTAGACGGTGAGAGTCGGGATCGGCCCCGATGCGCAGCCGCCGAGGATCAGGAATCCACAGAGAGACCAGGTTTTCAGAAAGAAGGATGCCAAGGGTCTGTTCAATGGGGGAATAGCTCTCGTTAGACCGAGTTAGGAGAATCAGGAACCTGATCGCGGTTCAGCTCGGCTCTGCATGTCCGTCTGAGCCGCCTTTATCGATAGGGACCACTTTGACGTGATACGGACAATTTCCGGCAGCGCAAGAGGAAAGTATCCCAGATCCAACGCGAGTTTCTGGCCTTGTCGGCTGAGAGCAAATCGAACGAGTTCGGCCACAGCCGGTGTCGGGGATGCCTTCGGCGCCTTGGCGATATAGAAATAGAGGTTTCTCCTCAAGGGATAGGAGCCGTCCATGGTGCTTTCGAAGGTCGGCTCCACATACCGTCCACCTTTCACAGAGGCGATCGGAACCGGTTTTACGGAGGAGGTCCGATAGCCGATCGAGCTGAACCCGATCCCATTCTGATCGATACCAAGCTCCTGTACGACGGAGGCCGAGCCATGCGCGTCGTTCAATCGGGCGCTGAATGTTCCGCCTTTGCAAATTTCTTCTCGAAAAAAATAACTTGTGCCGGACTTCCCGTTCCGGCCATAGAGCCGAACAGGGGTCTCGAACCACTCGTCCATCAGTCCGACCAGTCCCCAGGAGTCTATCGAGTAGAGCACTCCGCGCCGACGCTCGCGGCAGAACATGGCGTCGAGTTCCTCCAACGACAAGCCGACGATCGGGTTCTCCTTGTGGACGAACAACGCCAGGGCATCGTTTGCGACGGGCACTTCGGCCGGTTCGTAGCCGTATTCCTTGATGAACTCGGAGATTTCCGGCGCTGTCATGCGGCGAGACATGGCGGCGATTTCAGTTCGATGTTCAAGCAACGCCGCAAGGCCCGTTTCCGACCCGTCTCCGGACATCGTGGCTTTCAGATGGGGATGCCTTTGGCGCAGGCCATCGACCCAGGCTTGAACCAGGGGCCGCATCGTGTCGGATCCGGAAATGATGAGCGTGCCCGGCGTCGATTCTCGATAGGTATAGGAAGGAATGCCGGGATCAAGCACCGGGCGAACTTGCCCCCAGGTCGACTGGTCAAGCCAGGCCAACGCGATCAGCACAATCGCATAGAATCCGGCAACCACCAGGAATCCTGGGACGATTCGAGAGAATCTCATCAGTAGCTTGCTCCCCGTAGTCAGTATCAGAGATCAATCTAAAGACGGATCGTTTCGGCCGGGTAAAGGAAATATTAACTCGATGTTAACTCCGCAGATCGTGGGAAGGGAGGGACCGATACGGGAGGCCGGAGTTTACCGACTATTTACACCACCCTGACGGTCAGTTTCACAATACGGCGCTACTATCACACCGTATGTTGACGTCAGCACCATCCATATCAGGCACGCGCGAATCCATCCTGATCTTCATGCGGTCCGAACCGTTCGCGCAGTCGATCAAAAGGACCTTCGATGCAGGCGGCTTTCAGAGCGCGACGGTGTGTACGGAAGGCGCCGCAGTCGCAGCTGTGAGAGAGGCCGGCCCGGCGCTGATCATCATCGATCGCCAATTCACCACCGAGTCGAGCCTTCGTCAGCTTCGCGCCGTGTCTGCGGCGCCTATCGTGGCCGTGCAAGTTGCTGTTGCCTCCTGTGCAGACGACGAGTGTGCCAGAGATTACGAGCATGATGTCGATCTCGTCGTGTGCAGTCAAAGCCCCCGCGAACTGTTGGCCCGGGTCCGGGCGATTCTTCGCCGGCGGGTCACGCAATGCGCATCGAATATGCACTATAACGTCGGGAAGATCAGAATGGATCTGGACCGGCATGAAGTGACGGTCAGCGGGCGCTTGGTTGAATTGACGCCGAAGGAGTTTCAGATTCTCCGGCAGTTCCTGGAATCCCCCAATCGCTTGTTCTCCCGCCAGGAGATGCTGAATAAGGTGTGGGGCGAAGGCTATGCCCTGGAAGAACACGCGCTCGACGTCCATATCCATTCGCTCCGGCAAAAGGTCGAGGCCAATCCTGCCGACCCCCGAGCCATCGTCACTGTACGCGGTATCGGCTACAAGCTTCGCGCCTGATTATCGACACAACGTTCTTTCCAGAAAAAGCCGAACGGGCGGCGCCAACGCGTCTCGCTCTCCCGCCTATGGAGCGGCAGTGAAAGGGGGGAGGGAAGCAGGCGGCGAGGGAGCGCGAAGGAGGAGGGGGGATTAGAATTCGTCGAGCGACACGGGGCGGAGCAGGTCCCGGACGGAAAGGACGCCCACGACTGTTCCACCCTTTGTGACTCCGAGATGGCGCGATTGATGTTTGTCCATAAGATCCGCCGCCTCGGTCAGCGGGCGGCGTTCTTCGATTCCGACGATTGGGCTGCTCATAATGTCTTCGACGGAAATGAAATAGGGGCTTCGGTCGGAGCCGATGACCTTCTTCACGATATCCGATTCAGTGACGATGCCGACGATGCGCGACTGGTTGGACACCAATACGCTTTCGACGTCGCAGGCCTTCATCAATTTAGCGGTTTCGACCACCGAGGTGCCCGTATCCACTGTGATCAGATCTTTCTTCATCAATTGTCCGACTGTGACCATCTGGACCTCCTTTGATTTTAGTGTGATTATTCACGGTGGATACTACCCGTCTGCCGTTGCGCCCCTGTTAGGGATGTATTACTGCTGGGTAAATACTGCTCTGTCCTGCCACGAAGTTTCTGAGAGTACACGAGTATGAAAATCGCCGTCGCAACCGATGCCTGGCTGCCGCAGATCAATGGGGTCGTGCGTACGCTCGGGCACACGGCGGATCAGCTCCGGCAGCTGGGTCATGATGTGCTCTTCATCACGCCGCAAGATTTTCGGACGTATCCCTGCCCGACGTATCCATCGATTCGTCTTGCGCTGTTTCCCAAGCAAGGTGTGAAGCAAAGGCTGGAAGAGTTTCGTCCGCAGGCAGTGCACATCGCGACTGAAGGGCCCATCGGCCATGCGGCGCGCGCTCTGTGCTGCAGCCTCTCGCTTCCGTTTACGACGTCGTATCACACCCAGTTTCCGGAATATGTCCGCGCGCGCCTTCCCCTTCCGATCAGTTGGTCGTATGCCTATTTGCGCCGGTACCACAGCCGCGCCACCCGAACGATGATCGCCACGCAATCGATGCGGCGCATGTTGCGTGAACGGGGATTCAAGAACCTGGAGATTTGGGCGAGGGGTGTGGATTGCACTGCGTTCCAGCCGGGGCCAAAATCGTTTCTCTCCGCTCCCAGACCCATCGCCATGTATATGGGCCGGGTGGCTGTCGAAAAGAACATCGAAGCGTTCTTGAATCTCGATCTGCCCGGCTCCAAGTATGTGGTAGGGGATGGACCGGATCTGGAGGCATTGCGGCGCCGCTATCCGGACGTTATTTTTACCGGGCAAAAGACCGGGCAGGAATTGGCGGCGCATATTGCGGCGGCGGACGTGTTCGTTTTCCCAAGCCTGACGGATACATTTGGTTTGGTTCTGCTCGAAGCCATGGCCTGCGGCGTGCCGGTCGCTGCCTATCCAGTCACCGGTCCGATCGATGTGGTGCTGGAGGGCAAGACCGGCGTGCTGGATCACGATCTTCGTCAGGCCATCCTCGGCGCGCTGAAGCTCGATCCGGCCGATTGTGTGGTCTACGCCCGGGAGCATTCCTGGCGCAACTGGACTGAACGGTTTGTGTCTCTGCTGGAGCCGTTTGAGGAGAGCAGGTGGGGGTAGCAGGTGTCGTCTTCTCCTGCCTCATCGCTCGGCCGTGTTCCGGCTTCCGGGGCACCGTCCGTTCCACGGCCGAGCGATGCATTCGTCACAATGACCAAGAGACCCTGTCCTTACTCCTTATCCATACTGAATCCTTTGTACATCACGCCGAGAACGGCGCTTAGCATGAGCACTCCAACGATCAACGTCATCATTCCTTCTCACCTCCCCTCCATGAATAATGGCACACGTCACACAGAGTTCGAACCGGGAACAGGCCGGACTTTCCGCGAATCGGAATCGCAGATCCTGGAATGGGCTTAATGTTTCGGACTCGCCTCGCTCACCGCATAGGGCGGCAAAAAGGCCCGCCATTCGCGTGCGGATTTCGGCACATAGGCCTTGATGTCGGTGAACGGATCGGTGATCAGCTTCACGAACCAGACCATGGAAATCCGGAAGTCGTGCAGCCAGGCGAGGTAGGCCACGCGGCCAAAGACCACCACCAACGTCAGGCCCCACCACTGCTGCGCGATGGTCGGCCATTTGTCGAGAAAGGTGGCCAACGCCCAGCTGCCGGCGGCGAGCATGTTGGCGATCGGGATCGCACTATAGGCCGTGACGATCATGGTCTTATTCGGGGTGTTGAATCCCAGAAGCAATTTCTCCTGGTCGTGGCAGGGCGGTTCCACGATGGCATGGCCGAATTGCCGGACGAAAAGGGCCGCGAGGCTGGCCGTGACCGCCGTCGTGAGATCGGTGAAGATCAGAAAGTAACAATAGATGAACACGCTGGAGCTGAGGAGGTGGAACAGCTGATTCAGGGGGTGACTGTGGGAAGCGACATGGTCGTCATGTTTGCGCCGCATCACTTCGGAGTAGAAGGTTCGCAGCGGTTTGGGGATCTGCACGATACTGCCGATCATTTCCCGTGTCAGCCTGGACTTCATTGCCTTTCTCCGTTCCGGTTGTTCGAGCCCCTCCAGCCACCATCCGTCGAGCATCATACGCGAGGCTGCGGCGACCAGTTTCGCCTCCAATGCATCGTAATGTTCCGCTGTAAAGGCCATGTTGCTGAGGCAGCGGCCCGTGCCGACCCAGCTCAGCGTCACGCCTTCGGCGCGCAGATAGTATTGCAGCAGCCAGTTGTACCGTCCCGGCTGCTGAAACAGGATGGTCCAGACCGTCGCCAGATTGACGATGCGCAGCGGCAGCGACCGTTCCGCAAAGTCCTTGTTGATAGAAGCCGCCCATGCGGCGCACTGTTCGTTCGCCGCATCATACTGTTGTGCTGTCTGAGGCTCGGTTGCCCAGCGCAGGAATTCGTTCATGGCTCCCATGACGTGCGGGTGGGCCGAAAACGTTCCGATGACATAGGCCAGCCGCATCGGGTGCTCAGGGTCGAAGCGGCGCATCAGGTCTTTCCTGCCGCAGCAGACTCCGACGGGCAGGCCCCCGCCGACCGACTTGCCGTAGACGACGAGGTCGGCCTGGACTCCGAAATACTCCTGTGCCCCGCCCGGCGCCAGCCTGAAGCCTGAGTACACTTCATCGAAGATCAGCGGAATATCACAGGCCGTGCAGACCTCACGGAGCTGTCTGAGCCACTCCGCGTAAGGGGCATGGGCATCTTGTGTCTTCCGGATGTCGCTCGTGAGAAGAATCGCGTCGCTCGGAGGCGGCGAGTTGGGATGGAACGATTGGATCGGATTGACGACAACCCCCGCAATGTCGCGCTTCATCCGGCGGATGGCGGCGAGGGAAGCCGGATTGACATCCTTCAAGGTGATGCAGTCCTTGATCGCGCGTTCGCTGCCCAGGCCAGGCTGCACGCCGTCCCACCAGCCGTGGTAGGCGCCGGCGAAACAGACGATGGACTTCCGGCCTGTGTTGAACCGCGCCAGCCGGATCGCAGCCATGACGGCTTCGGTGCCGCTCATGTGGAATGACACCTCGTCGAGCTTCGAGATGGACTTGAGCAGGGCGATGTTCTCGGCGACGATCGGGTGCAGCGGTCCCAACACAGGGCCCAGGTCTTTGACCAGCTCCCATCCCCGTTCCATCCATACTTTGTATTGATCATAGCCGGCGATGTTCACGCCGTACGAACCGGTCACGTCGAGCGACCAGTGGCCGTCCAAGTCGCGCAGCATCGGGCCCTGGGAGGCGGTTACGACCGAACAGAGATTGAACTTTTCACGCATGACCCGCGCGAAGGGAAAGGGAACCCGTCCGGCATCCGTGAACCGCAGGTCGGAGAGGCCTTCGCGTATCTCGTTGCCCCAGGCGATCGATTTCGGGTGGTGTGTCTGAAAATAGCCGGCCAGACGGTCGAGGGCATTGCGGCGCCTGGCTGCCGTCGTTTCATCGGCGCCGTCGGCTTTGAAAAAGGCCTCTTGTGTGTAGTCGTTGGTCTTGACCCAGGAGGAGAGTAGCCGGGAAAACGCAGGGGTGAACGATCGGGCTCGAAGGATCAACAGGGTACGGCGCAGCTTCACGAACAAGAGGATTGCCAAGCCGATTCCGATGACGATGCCTGCATCGGCCCATTCCACCTCGCATACTGATGCCTGGTTTGTGCCCACGCATGCGTTCCATCGTTCAAGGATATTACCGAACATCTGACCCTCCCTTCTCTGTGATGGGTATGTAATCGGCGCTATGCGACTGACCTGTTGGTTGCGGTGGCGACGAGATCCTCTTCGGGGAACAACTCCAGCCGGTTTCGATCTACGAGACGGGAATGTTTGAGGCTGGCGACGGTGTCCGCCCACCGCAACAATTCCAGGCTGCCGTCATGGTGTTCCACCAGCGCGCTGCAACTCTCTACCCAGTCCCCGCAGTTGCAATAGAGCACATCGTTCAGTTGGGCGATCTCGGGCCGATGAATGTGTCCGCAGACCACGCCTTCGACCCCGAGGCGAGCCGTCTCATACGCCACCGCCTTCTCGAAATTACTGATGAACTGCACGGCGTTCTTCACCTTGTGCTTCAGAAATCCCGCCAGCGACCAGTGCGGCAGGTCGAGTTTTCGGCGCATCCAATGGACGAGATAATTGGCTTTCAGCAGCCAGTCGTACAGCCGGGTTCCCAACATCGCGATGGCGCGTGAACTCCGGACCACACTGTCGAATTTGTCTCCGTGCGTGACCAGCAAGCGCCGGCCATCGGCGCCGGTATGAATCGCTTCTTCCACGATGTGCACGTTGCCGAAGGTCATGTCGTGAAAGTCCCGCAGCAGTTCGTCGTGATTGCCGGGAATGTACACGACCTTGGTGCCGTGTTTGGCCTTGCCCAGAATCGTCCGCACCACGTTATTGTGCGACTGCGGCCAAAACATCCGTTTCTTCATTTCCCAGATGTCGATAATGTCGCCGACCAGGTAGAGGTATTCGCAATGGACGGAATGGAGAAAGTCGAGCAGGTGATCGGCGCTGCAGCCGCGGAATCCCAAATGGACGTCGGAAATCCAGACCGTGCGAAAGGACAGCGCGCGGAATTCCTTTGGCTTATTCATCCGATCGGCCTCCACATAGAGATGACACACATCGCGATACCATAGGTCCAAGCGTATAACGGCCATGTTTCCAGTGGATTATGATTGCAGGGGGAGTCCTGTGAACTCTTGATGTGAAGACGGTGACAGGCGAAACAGATTCCTAACAAGCGGACGAACAATGGACATTAGGGACAAAAAGTGTCGGCGAAGCAGCCGACGGGGCCGCGATCGAGCCTGCCGCTCGATGGGTTAAGTTTTCGTTACAAGCTTGTTCCGCTGTTGACCGGCGTGCGCAGTTATCCCAAGATGTGCTATGCAAATAAGAGAGCCGCATGCTGCTTACATGATGCTGCATACAGGATCGGATGCTTTTACCGGATGACGCGCGCGCGAAGAAGCCGGTGACGCTGGTGCTTCTCCCAGGGCTCGATGGGACGGATGTCTTTTTCAGGCCGCTCCTGGCGGCGCTGCCGGAGTGGATCACGCCGGTGGTGGTGCAGTTTCCGACCGCCGGCGCGAACGACTATCCGGATTTGCTCAGGTTGATCCGGTGCGCCTTGAAGAATACGTCCGATTGCTATGTATTGGGTTGGTCTTTCGCCGGGCCGCTTGCGTTGATGTTGGCCGACGCTGAGCCGAACAAAGTGCGGGGCGTGATCTTGGCCTCTACGTTCGTGCGTCCGCCTCGGCGCATCTTCGCCCTGTTTCGATGGGCTGCCGTGACACCGACGGTGTGGATGATCCGGGCGGGCAAGCGACTTCCGGTCTGGCTCTTCCGGGGTTCAGCCGATCGGCTCAGGCAGGATAAGACCGAAACCTGGACGCGGGTCGGCACCGGCATGATTGCGGCGCGTATCAGGACACTGCTCAGCGTGGATGCGCGAGCGCTCTTGCGGGACTGCCCCCGTCGTGTATTGTGCATCGCCGGAAGTCATGACGGGATTGTGCCGCATCACAACGTCGAAGAAATCGTTCGCTTGCAACCGTCCGCCGCTGTGCGCCTGATAGCGGGACACCATTTTGCGATCTATACGAATCCGAACGCCGCCGCCGCGGCGATCACGGAATACATGAGGAGCCAGGAGGAATGAGGCACGTCGCCCGGGTCATCGGCGGCTGTTTGGCGCTCTGGCTCGTGATCGGAGCCGTTCCGGTCCTGGCCCAGCGGAACGAGATGCCTGCGGGGTATCCACAGTCGCTGGAGGCGGACGTCCAGTCACTGCTCAGCCGGTTGGGGGAGGGGAAACCGTCGCCGGCGCTGTTGGTTCAACTGTCCTCAACCTATTTCGATCTCGCCGATGATTTGCTGAAAGATGAAGCAAAACGGCTTGAGGCCTATGAGGCCGGTGCGAAGGCTGCGAAGCAGGCGTATGAAATCGACGACTCCAATGCCGATGCCCATTTCTTTCATGCCGTCAACCTCGGGAGCGCGGCGTTGCTCAAAAGCGTCGTCAACGTGGTGATGGTGGTCAACGAGGTCAAGCGCTGCGTGCTGCATGCGATCGAACTGGATCCCAAGCACGCGCCGTCTCTTCAAATGATGGGCGGCCTCTTGATCAAGTTGCCCTGGTTTCTGGGCGGCGATGAGAAGCAGGCGCAGGCCTACCTGGAACGGGCCATTGCGGCCGACGGAAACTACACGAAGGCGCGTATCCTGGTCGCGAAGCTATACCGAAAACAGGGTCGGGTCGCCGACGCGAAAGTTCAACTGGAGGCCGTGATTCGAGCCGGCCGCCCTCACTATCGCTATGTCTGGGAACGGACGTATAAGCCGGAAGCCGAGCGATTGCTGAAGGAATTGTCCTCTTGACGGATCTCATACAGCGTCCTACCGATCAATTCACACACTCACCTCCCCGCAAGTACAAAATAAACCGGATGCTGAGGCGATCTTGAGATGGTTGTTACAAGCGCCGGCTATCATATTAAGGATCTACTGTAACTAGAATGAATCGTTCAAGGACAACGGACTTCATGCTCGACGAGGAGACTCAACAAACCAGGAGTTTCCGGCGCGTCCTTGGCGAAACCCTCCTCCATGCAGGAGGAGGGGAAGGAAGAACTTCAATCTGCAATCCATCGGCCGGTGATCGGCACGATTCAGCCCCGCACCTGAACATGGTCCACTGGTGATGTGGACATACGTTGCGGCTATGCCCAGGGATGCCCGACGGCCAGGACCATTCTCTCTCTCTGCTGTTCTGCTTGTGGTCACGGTCTTCCTGAGCGGATGTTCCGTCAAGCGCCTGGCGGCCGATGTCGTCGGAGATGCGCTGACAGGGGACTCCGAGAGCTTCGCGTCCGACGATGATCCGGATCTCATCCGTGAGGCGATCCCGTTTGGCCTGAAGACCATCGAAAGCTTTCTGGCGAGTTCGCCAAGCCATCGGGGCCTGCTCCTTTCCGCTGCGAAAGGCTTTACCACCTACGCATACCTTCTTCAGGATGAGGCGGATCGATTGGAAGAACAGGACCGCGGTCGAGCCCGACTGCTGCGCGCTCGCATCAAAAGACTGTATTTGCGCGGCCGCGAATATGCATTCAGGGGATTGGAACTCGATCATCCCCGGTTCGAATCGCTGCTCCGGCGCGATCAGGCTTCCGTCTTGGCCAAGACCACGGGGGAGGATGCGCCCTTTCTCTATTGGGCCGGCGTGTCGTGGGGCGGCGCGCTCTCAGCCGGGTCGGACGACCTTGCGTTAGTTTCCGAAGCGCCGCTGTTCGCCGCCTTGGTGCGCCGGGTCGTCGACGTCCACGAACGGTACGAAGGGGGAGCCGCACACGAATTTCTCATCTCATATGAAACAAGTCGTCCGGGCGGGAGCGCCGGTCTGGCTCGTGAGCATTTTCGCCGTGCGCTGGCGCTCACGGATACTCCGCGCGCTTCCCTGTTCGTGGCGCTGGCGGAAGGCCTCTCGATCAAGGAGCAGCACCTCGACGAATTCAAAGCGCTTCTGGAGCGCGCATTGGCCGTCGATCCTGACCGTGAATCGAAAGGGCGGCTGGTCAACGTGCTGGCCCAGCGTCGGGCCCGGTGGCTCCTCGCGCGCATTCCCGAACTCTTTTTAGACATCGATCACAGGGAGGTCGCCCCATGAAACGAACGACCCTCGCAGGTCTTATTATGACGGCCATCCTCCTCGTGTGCCAGACGGTCTCAGCTGAAACCATCAAATTGGGAACATTGGCGCCGAACAATTCACCCTACTGCGACATCTTACGAGATCTCGGCGAGGAATGGGCGAAGATCTCGAACGGGTCCATTCGTTTGCGCATTTACGCCGGTGGCGTGGCTGGCGACGATCCCGACATGGTCAGGAAAATGCGAATCGGGCAGCTCGATGCCGCGCTCGTGGCCGGCTCGGGACTCTACGAGATCGCTCACGAGACCAAGGCGATCCAAATGCCGATGATGTTTCGCGACGACGAGGAGTGGGATCATGTGCGGACTCAGATCGCCGCCAAACTGGAAAAGATCTATGCCGCGAAGGGATTCAGAGTGCTCCTCTGGGGAGACGGCGGCTGGGTCTACTTGTTTACGCAGAAACCCGTCGTCCATCCGGAAGATCTGAAGCCCCTACGGCTGTTTGTGTGGGCCGGCGATCAGGACAACTTGCAGGCGTGGAAGAATTTGGGCTACCGCGCAGTTCCGCTCGCCGTGAACGAAATCCATTCCGCGCTCCACTCAGGCTTGATCAATGCCTACATCACCACGCCGCTTGCCGCGCTCTCGTTTCAATGGTTCGGCTTGAGCAAGGAAATGACCGACTTGAGGGTGGTTCCCCTCGTCGGCGCCCTCGTGATCGCGGAGAAAAAATGGCAGGCGATTCCCGTTGAAATCAGGGAGCGCCTTGTTCAATCCTCGCAAGAGGCCGGCAAGCGTTTCCTTGTTCAAATGAGGCAGCATAGCGCCGAGGCTGTCAAAGTAATGCAACAACATGGGCTCAAGATCCACACCGTGCCGCCCGATGTGCTGGCCGAATGGAACAAGCGGTTCCGGGCCAATTACCCCACCATCATGGGCGAAAACGTTCCCCCGGAACTTGTCGCTGAAGTGGAGCGGATTCGCGATGAGTACCGGGCGGGAAAACGCGCTCCCTAACTGAGAGAGATCGGACATCGTCAAGCTGGCGGCGGTTCCCTCGCCATGCGCATCGATGCGGAACGGATAGGACTGAGACAGGCACATGGCGACGGACAGTACGAGCCGGTTCAGCGGGTTCACACAGGCAACAGCCCTGTTTCGTTGGGGTGAAAACAGCCTGGCAGGGCTCACCTTGCTGCTGATGGCCGGTCTGCCTGTGGCAGAAATCGCGTTCCGTGTCCTCTTTAACACCGGGATTCCTGCTTCTTCCACCTATGTCCAGAATCTGACTCTCTGGGTCGGATTTTCTGGCGCGGTGCTTGCGGCGAGGGACGACGGCCATTTGACCTTTTTTCTCGGGAGAGATCTCTTCCCTCAGGGCACGCACAGTTACTGGGTCGCCTTGATCGCGATGGTCTCAACGGCTGTCGCAGCCAGCCTGAGCTGGGCCGCGCTGGAATTTGTGCGCGCCGATATGCAATCGCCGGTGGTCATCGCCGGGTGGTTGCCGACGTGGGCGGTGGAAGCGATTCTTCCGGCGAGTTTCGCCGTCATTGCAGTCCGGTTTGCCATGAAGCCGGAGACCGGTACCGGTTTGGCCCGGTGGTTTGCGTTGCTCGGCATCCCTCTCGCCGCAGGCATTGGGTTTCTTATGCCAGGGGACTCGCCCGAACTTCTGTGGGCCTCGCTTTTCGTCTTGTTTTTCGCAGCGGTTCTCGGGACACCCATTTTCATTATCCTGGGAGGTGTGACGCTGCTGCTCTTCCGGATGGAAGGCACGACCGCGGCGGCGATTCCCGTCGAAACCTACCGCCTCGTGGTCTCTCCGTCGATTCCGGCCATTCCCCTCTTCACGTTGGCCGGGTATGTCCTTGCGGAAGGCGGCGCAAGCCGCCGGCTCGTTCGGGTGTTTCGCGCATGGTTCGGCTGGCTCCCCGGCGGGCTGGCGGTCGTCGTGACGATGTTGTGCGCGTTTCTGACGACCTTTACCGGCGCATCGGGCGTCACGATTTTAGCGGTCGGGGGGCTCCTGCTTCCCGTCTTGATCGAGAGCGGCTATCGAAAAAGTTTCTCGATCGGACTGCTCACCAGCTCAGGCTCTGTCGGACTGCTGTTCCCGCCAAGCCTTGCGGTCATTCTGTACGGCGTCATGGCGCATGTATCCATACTGGATCTGTTCAAGGCCGGTATCTTGCCGGGTCTCCTTCTGGTGACGTCGGTGTGTCTGTTGGGGATTCGGGAAGCCTGGAGCAAGACCGGACCGCGGGTCCCCTTTGCGATGGGCGAAGGCATGACCGCGCTGTGGGAAGCCAAATGGGAGCTGATGACCCCCGTGCTCGTTCTCGGCAGTCTGTTCGGCGGCTACGGCACGCTCATCGAGACGGCGGCCATCACGGCTGTCTACACCATGGTGGTGGAGGTGTTGATTCACAGGGAATTGAATATCCGCCGGGATTTTCCTGCCGTCTTAATTAAGTGCCTCACGCTCATCGGCGGAGTTTTTGCGATCCTCGGCGTGGCGATGGGGCTCGCGAATTATCTGGTCGATGCGGAAGTGCCCATGAGCGCGGCACACTGGTTTCAAACCCACATCGAGTCGAAATTCGTCTTTCTGCTGGCGCTGAACCTGTTCCTGATTCTGGTCGGCTGCCTGTTGGATATTTTCTCGGCCATCACGATCGTGGTCCCGCTCATACAGCCGATCAGCCAGGTGTTCGGCATCGATCCCTTGCATCTCGGCATGATCTTCTTGCTCAACATGCAACTGGGATATTTGACGCCGCCCGTCGGTCTCGATTTGTTTTTTGCCTCCTACCGGTTCGGCGCGCCGCTGGCGCAGGTGTTCCGGTACACTTTTCCGTTTTTCGTGGCCATGCTCATCGTGTTGTTGCTGGTGACGTACGTGCCGTGGCTCTCGCTGGCGTTTATGTAAATTGGAAGAAGAGCGCGGCGGGCTGTTTACGATTGTTTTACGTCTTCCTGAATAGGGCGTAACGAGGGTCTGTGCTTGATACTAATCGCCAGCGTACTAGGCTTCGATCCGGAATCCACATTGCGAGGAAACGTCATGCACGTCCATGCGACCACGACCCTGTCCGCCGAAACGATCAAAGCGCGATTTGAGCAGGTTGGCTCGGCCGACTCTGCCTCAGCGACTCTCTTGAGATATGCCGGTGAGCGCCGGCCACCCAAGTTCTTCCTGCCCCGGATGCCGGTGACGCCTCCGGCTGCGGCGGAAGTCTCGATCACGGAGAAATCCAGCGGAGCCGACGTGGTGCTGCGCTTGATGTGGGGCCCGCTTCCCGCTCCTTTTCCACGCGCCCTTGCCGGGATCGGCCTGGTGCTTGGCCTGCTGATTCTGGTTCTCTCGGATCGCGCCGTGAGTTCGTGGCTTCTGGCTGCGGTCTTTATCCTTGCGCCCGTGACGGCCCTGCTCTATCAACGACAAGGGGAACGGGTCCTGCAAACGTCTCTGAGCCACATGCTCGACGGTGCCACCTTCAGGCCGAAGCCACATTAATCTGGGTTACTCGCGAGTATTCCTACCGCAACCGCCGATGGGCCGCTTCGTATTTCGGCCCTCGTATCTCGTGAAGCGTGAAGCGCAAACGAGAATGCCGGAGGAGAAAAGCGAAACAGGCGGATTCTCTGGAGTTGTGTGGGGTCGCCCGTGCGAGGAGACGGAGACAGGGAAGCCGAAGCCTGCTGCGCTATTGTCTCGCGGTCACGCAGGGCCTCTGAGCGTCGGAATCTCAGGATTGCTCAATCATCGTGCTGGTTCCAGCTTCCCGCCCGATCCAGCATGAGTTGTTGGGAGTCGAGCCGGGGTTCACCGGGCTGCGGCAGCACGCGCTCGTACAAACCCTTCTCGTTCATCCGCCGCAGTTGGGCGGTGTCGCGGAGATGAGGAAATAAGATGGTATCCCGGATGGCCCGTCGCAAGTGCGGCGTTTCGACCGGAAAGACTACCTCGATGCGTCCGTCCAGATTGCGCGGCATGAGGTCGGCGCTCCCCATCCATAATTCTTCTTCCTGGCCGGACCGGAAATAGAACATGCGGCTGTGTTCGAGAAAACGGCCGACGAGCGAGGTAACGGTAATGCGTTCGCTGATGCCCGCCACCCCGGGGCGGAGGCTGCAGATCCCCCGAACTTGAAGATCTACGGACACCCCGGCTTGAGAAGCCCGATAGAGGGCCTGAATGCAGGCCGGGTCGGTGAGGGCATTGAGCTTCAGGACGATGCGCCCCGGCTCGGATTCACGGTGCCGGGCCGTCACTCGCTCAATCCGGTCGAGCATGCCTCGGCGAACGCCGTCCGGCGCCACGAGCAACGCGCGATAGGGAATCTTTCCTGCATAACCGGTCAGGGCGTTGAACAGCAGCGCCACATCGGACGTAATGGCAGGATTGCTGGTGGCGAGCGCCAGGTCGGTGTAGACCCGCGCCGTGGCGGGATTGTAGTTGCCGGTGCTGAGATGGACGTATCGCGCGAGCCGGTCGTCTTCCCGCCGAACGATCAGGCACATCTTCGCATGTGTCTTCAGCCCGACCAGTCCATAGGAGACATGTACGCCGGCCCGTTCCAATTCTTTTGCCCATTGAATGTTGTGCTCCTCGTCGAAGCGGGCTTTCAGTTCCACGACGGCGGCGACTTCCTTGCCGTTCTCACGGGCCTGCATGAGCGCTTCTACGACGGGGGAATGGGGACCCAAACGGTAGAGCGTCAACTTGATCGCTACGACCTGAGGGTCTTCGGCGGCGGCGCGCAGGAAGTCCACCACGGGGAGGAAGCTGTCGTAGGGGTGATAGAGGAGCAGGTCGCGGTTCCGAATCGCCGCGAACGGGTCCTCCGGGGGTAGACAGGGAGCGACATTGTGCTGGAGGGGGGGATCTTTCAAGTCGGGCCGGTCCAGCTTCGTGAGCTCGAACAGATTGGCCATGCCCATGGGACCGGACAGGGTATCGATCTGGTCGGAGGCAAGGCCGAGATTTTGCGCCAGCATGTGACGGATCCCCTCCGGCATGGCAGCGCTGATTTCCAGGCGCACGGCGGAGCCGAAATGCCGCTGGCGGAGGCTCTCGCGGATGGCTTGCAAGAGGTCGGCGGCCTCGTCTTCTTCGATGTCAGGATCTGCATCGCGTGTGACGCGGAACGGATAGGCGGCGGTCACTGTGCAGCCGGGGAACAGCAGGTCCAAATTGGCTGCGACGACTTCTTCAATCCAGACGAACAGGCAGGGTCCCTCGCCGGATTCGGGATGCGGCGCATGGTCATGCGGCACCAGGAGGAAGCGCGAAAAGAGTCGCGGGACCTTCAGTCGTGCGAATCGCTCGTGATGGTCGCCGTAGTTGAGCACGATGGCGAGGTTCATGCACAAGTTGGAAATGTGAGGGAAGGGATGGGCAGCGTCCAAAGCGAGCGGCGTCAACGCGGGAAGAAGCGCGTCGGTGAAGTATGCTCGGAGCCGCGCGGCGGCCTCTCCGGGGAGCTCGGCATAGGGCACGACGTGAATGCCGGCGTCGTGCAGCTTCGGCAGAAGATCTTCCTGCCAGCACGTCATGTGGCGTGCCAGCAGAGACGCAAGAGCTTGCTTGACCGCCAGCAGCTGGTCTCTTGGAGTCAGTCCGTCCGGCGGAGCCTCGACTGCCCCGGTTCGCAGTTGCCAGTACAGTCCGGACATGCGGATCATGAAGAACTCGTCCAGGTTGGTGCTGAAGATCGAGAGGAACTTTAACCGTTCAAGCAACGGATGACGGGAGTCGAGCGCTTCTTCCAACACGCGTTCGTTGAAACGTACCCAACTGAGTTCGCGGTTGATGTAGAGGGACGGATCGGTAAGATCTATCACACGCTGCCCTTTCCGGATGATGACTCGCATAGCGGCCTGCCCGGTGGTCCGACACCGTTCATGAGTCGGCGCCTATCATATGCGCCCGCCCTCCTTGGCCTCAAGAGCCGCAGCCGCAGTATTTCGTTCTATTCCGGCCTGCAGGCTTGAATTCGGCCCTAGCTTTCCCAGTCCTGTCTTTCCGTTAACAGAATCTTAACTGGCAGATTGTCGCCTTTCTCAGTATCGTCTTGTCCCTGTAGCAGGATCGATGGGTTCGTTCAGGCGTGAAGGGAGCACTGTATGCGGCAGATGGCTGTGATAAGAGAGAAGAGAATGGTGCCTGACACCCTGTCATATCTTTGGAAAGCGAGTGCATGAATTCATTCTGAACCCCAACGACGAATTGGATGGAAAGGACTGCCATGCAAAAGATTGCGATAGTGTTACTCAATGTCCTTGTCTTCGGATTTGCCTGTATGCCTCGGGCATTCGGGCTGGAGTTCACTTATACGCCCATCGATGTGCCGGGAGCCTTTGCCACCGGCCTTTCCGGAATCAACAATGCCGGCCATATGGTTGGAGGATCTCAGCTTCCCAATCAGGCTTTTGTCTATTCTGATGGGAGCTTCAATTCGCTGGCTGTCCCAGGAGCTTCGACCACCGGCGCATTTGACATTAACAACAGTGGTCATGTCGTCGGATCGTTTTTTGACGGGACCAGCCCCACCCAGGGGTTCCGATACGATGGAAACTCGTTCACCTCGATTAACAGTCCGAACGGACAGTTTCTGCAAGCCTCCGGTATCAACGATACCGGTCACGTAGTGGGAGGGTTTGCAACCACCATCGGAACGCTGAACAGCCAGCAGGGTTTTCTCCTGTCCCCGAACGGGACATTCTCGATCCTTACAGTGCCGGATTCGACGTTTACAGATGCGATGGGCATCAACAATGCCGGCGAGATTGTCGGACGGTTCAGAGATGCCAGTTTTACCGAGCACGGCTTTCTCTATAGTGGAGGGATCTATAGCCCGATTACAGTGCCTGGCGCTCTGTGGACCAACGCGTCAGGCATTAATACGTTCGGTGACATCGTCGGTAGTTTCCATGATGGAACGACCATTCGCGGGTTCCACTATTCCAGCGGTCTCTTTTCCATCATTGATCCGGAATCTTCGGTTTCGACTACTGCCTGGGGCATCAACGATGCCGGGTATATCGTCGGCACGTTCTATGGTCCTGAAGGGGGTTACCATGGTTTTGTTGCTTCACCTGTCCCCCTTCCGGCCTCCTGGATCTTGTTTGCGACAGGAACGGTCGCCGCGCTGGTCCATACATTTGGACGACGTGGGCTGGGCGTGTTTCCAAAGAACAACGGGCGTGCTTTGTCTTAAGGATCTCAGAGAATGGTGTCTGACACCCTGTTATATCCGGTGGTCTGGCGATTCAGGCAGGTACAGTCAGGAAACGAGACGAACGATATGAACGACCAGCCGGAGTGGACCGCCGCTTGAAACCCAGTTGCGCATCTCTTGACGGTGGCTCGTCACCCAGCTCCGAATCGTGCTTCTCATGAGTCCCTCCTGGTTGAAGAGTCCTCAACACACTCGTTGGTTCATGTATAGCTGACCACTGCATCAAACCGATCAAGTTTCCATTTCGAGCCGGTAAAGTACTCGTTAAGAATCGTTTGCAAGGAGCGCGTCGAACGATCGAGCGGAATTGTACAGATGGGAGGAGAAAATGCGGGACATCTCACTGTTCCAGAGTCTTGCGCGGGTTTTGGACGGGGACAGACACCACTCGCAGATGCCCAGGAAGGGTGTCAGTCCCCAGGGCTCCACCCGCTCGTCTCGTGTGGCGTCTCAGCGGTTTCGTTACGAACAATCATGCATAATATGGGTTAGTGTCCGGCCATGGGGAGAAACGAGACGGCGATTGAGACCGTGATCAGGACGATGATGATCCATTCGAGCATTTCCATCCGTCTGACCCCGGCGCGGTCGGACATTTTCCCGTAGATGCTCTCCAGTGTTTGCAGTTTGCGTAGGATACTCGCGTCCCAGGCCTCCAAGTGAAAGCGCTGAGACGCCAGGCGGGAGACGCGGGCGAGATATTGATCCCCGAGCAGCTTCAGCGTATTCGTGACCCGCTCGAACAGCAGGGCGCTGTCGACTTGCAACTGTGCGATGTGCGTCGCGCCCTTGTCGTGGGAGCCCGGCAACGGGAGCAGCGGCGATTTGCGGGACAGTGCCTCATAGGCCTGATCCAGCGCTTGGTCGAGCTGCTTGTCGAGAATCCGCATTTCCAGCAACTCGACGTTGGCGAATTTCAACACCGCACGGACGTCGTCCATGTCTTTGCCGAAGAGCACGGCGGCGTGCCAATCGATGAGGGCGGTATCTTCCAACCCGAAGGAGATGCGGCAGGACATCGCGTCCTTCGTTTCTTGATCGGAGAGCGGCGCGCGTTCGCCGCGGAGGATATGAGCCAAATCCGCTTCCCGGCTTGCCCACAGCGAAGCGCTCTGAGGTTCCGAGCACGATTCGATCGAGAAGACGATGTAGTCTTCCACTTCCCGCGCGATGCGAGGCCGTTCGATTGTCGGCTGAATGGCCCGGACGAGTTGCTCGACGCGCGTGCGGGATTCCGTCAGCAACTGTTGATGTTCATAGAGTGACTCGCTCAGCTCTAGCAACCGTTCAAAGGGTCCGTTCAGCGCGAATCGATATGTAATGGTCACGGCTCCGAAGTCGTAGACCATGATCTCTACGGATGGACTCGATTGGTACAAGCCGACGATCAGGACACCGCCTTCCTGCGTCAATCAGAGAGGGGCCGGACGGTACTCAAAATACTGTGGTGCTCTGGCCTTATGCCGAAGCCGTCCCCGTTCGGTTCCGGCTGTAATCCGTCGCTCCGCTTCTTCGAGATTGATAGACAGGCCGATGTCATAGGCGAAGAGCGCATAACAGGTTCCCTGATGGATGGTGAGCGAGGGTGACGATACGGGGTTCATGATTCCCATCTCCTTGAGCTTGAAAATGTGGTTTACATCATACCATTGGGGTTTGGGCGGACGGCAGCAGACCCGGAGAGGCGACATGCCCGAACGCGCAGTGGCATGGTCAGGGATAGATTGTTCAGGGAGGGAGAAGGAACCGCTCGCTCAGCCAGCCTGCGCCGGAGTCGGGCTTATTCTCGCGCCGGGACGTCGGACAGGGGACGAGGCGCCGGCATGCAACTCTCGAAACTTTCTTGCGGCGGCTTGCACGGCGAGCCGGAGAAATTCCTGTTCGGTTACTGCGTGAGGGATCCGGATGTCGATATGGGAAACATGAGGGCTGAAACCCATGAGAACCTCCTGCCACTATGAGCTGAAAGCTATCGTACATAGACCGGGAGCATCGCTCAACGAACTCCCGGTTAAGGTTCTGTTAAATCGTGCGATGGCCGACATGTCAGAGGTAGCTGTCGGAACATTCACGATCGGCGCTGAAATGTTACAGAGTTAAGACAATGCCTCAACAATTCAGTGATTCCAGCCGAATACAATCTGCCATCATGTTGGATCGCCGAAGAGGGGTTGTATTGTCTCTTAGGACAAGAGAGAAGGAGGTGAATTCGTATGGTCAGTGAACTACGAGGTGCATTCTTTCTCACGCTCTCGCTTGTGTTCTTTCTGGTCATCACCTGCGTGTTGCCGTTGGGAATGATCATGAGGCCAGGCCGGTGGAGTGAACGATCAAGCCTGGCTGGCTGAGAGCGTGCGCGAAGACCGCCTATTCCAAAACGCTGTCCACGGCATTTGCCGACTCATCCCGGCTGAGGCATACCCATTCGCCCTGCAATTTACTCGAGGTTAATCGCTTCATAATAGTAAGGTAACGCCAGGGGCGATGCAGATATGAGATTATTGTATGCTTGGCTGGTATATGCTGTGCCGGTAAACTCCCGGGCGATCCACCATCCGATCGACTGACAGAGACATGACGATCGGTCATGTTCCGGGTCCTCTCGTCTGAAGGCAGTCATGCAGCGATTTTTCGATACAGAGCTGGAAGATCTCAAGAAGCAGCTTCTGCTGATGGGCGCACTGGTCGAATCTCAGCTGCAGGATGCCTTGCAGTCGTTGGTCATGCGCAATTCCGATCTGGCGATCCGCATCGTCGAACACGACGTGGCGATCGACAAGCTGGACGTTGAAATCGACGAGGTGTGCCTTCGCCTTCTGGCGCTTCATCAGCCGGCGGCAGGCGATCTCCGATTCATCACCACAACGATGAAAATTTCCACGGAGCTTGAGCGGATGAGCGATTTGGCCGTCAATATCGCCGAACGGGTGATCGAGCTGAACCGGGAACCTCAGCTCAAACCCTATATTGATCTTCCCAGAATGGCCGAATGGGCGAGCCAGACGGTGCGAGAGTGCCTGGACGCCTTTGTGAATCGAGACGCCGAATTGGCTCGAAAGGTGTGCCGGGACGACGACTTCATCGATGGCTTGACCGAACAGCTCTTTAGGGAACTCCTTTCCTTCATGCTAGAAGATCCTCGAACCATCACGCGGTCGGCCCGCCTGACGTTTATCGGCAAGTATTATGAGCGGATCGCCGATCATGCGACGAACGTTGCCGAACTCGTCGTCTATATGGTGGAGGGCAAGATTATCCGGCACATGGTGTCGGAGAATTGAAAGGCGAGCGGGTTGCGGTCGATCCACGCCCCAGGACAAGGAGGTTCCACATGCGGTGGTGTGCGATGTGCATGCCTGTTGCCTGGTTGCGGTGGACCTCAATCTCATGGGGATTTCTGGTCCTTCTCTCCGCGTGCGCGTTTGCTCCTCATCAGAACGAATGGATCATAGTCGGCCACACCACGAGAGAAGAAGTGGTTGAAGCCTATGGCGAGCCGGACCTCGTCATGACTGCGGCAGAGGGCGAAACGGTCGTCTACCGGCCGCGGGCCGTGAGCCATTCAAGGCCTCCCATGGAAATCCCGAAAGCGCAGGCGGGTCCACGAGGGCTGGTGGCGACCAAAATGGAGCCGATTGTTCGGAGCTATGGCTCCATCTCGGCTGACGGGGGACTTCGGGGAAGATCGGACCGCGAGATGCGCATTCGCTACGATGCCCACGGTGTCGTGCAGGAACTCATCCAGTAGGTGCTCAGGCGATCTCGTTGGCCTGCGAAGCCGGCCGATGACCTTCACCCGCCTTTCGATTTATCTCCGTCTCAGGTCGGGCGGATTTTGTCCGTTGTCTGCTCTCCGTCGATCGATAAGTGTCAGCCTCTTCCTTCGTGCATCATCTCCTCCCTACGCGGCTGCTTCGAGTATGTGATGGTGTACAGAGCCGCTCGTAACGGATCGTTGCGAAAGTGCTGATCGTGGGAATGCGGAGAGTGACCCGGTATTGGAAGCCCGTAGCGTCCTAACTGCCTGATCGCCTTTCAGAAGGGGCGGGGTATATTTAACTGCGCCGTTACGAATTCTTGAGAAAGGCCAGATTGATGCGTAACCGACTGATGTGAAGCTGCGGCTGCTTGTAGGAATTGTACCGGTGTCCCCTGGTGTTCACAACGATCGGAAGGAGATTGCGATGTCGATGATCGATGATGAAGGAGTCAGTAATCAATCGGACAATGAGCATTTCGAAGATGTGTTGAACGCGCGCCTCTCTCGGCGTGGATTTTTGACCGGAGGGATGGCCACGGCAGCTGCGGTATCGTTGGGTGGTGTTGAAGCGCTGCTCAAGGCCGTGCCTGCCTCTGCCCAGGAGATTGACCAGGAAGCCACACGGGGCAGGTTGTCCCTAGGATTCGAGAGCGTGCCCGTGTCTTCAGACGATACAGTCGTTGTCCCGAATGGCTATACAGCCGAGGTACTCATTGCCTGGGGCGATCCTGTTTCGAATGGTCCAGCGTTCAAGCAAGATGCGAGCAATACCGCCGCTGAGCAGGCGCGTCAGTGGGGTATGCACAACGACGGACTCGTCTATTTTCCTGTCGTGGGGTCACAACGCGGCCTCATCGTGCAGAATAACGAATACACCGATGATGGGCTGCTGTTTCCGGACGGTGTGAATAACTGGACTCAAGAGAAGACCAACAAGTCGCTCAATGCCCACGGGGTCTCGATCATCGAAGTCACCAAGCGGACGGGATTTCCCTGGGACTGGCGACGCAGGCGCGGCAAGTGGGATGTCGTGCGGCCCTCTCCGTTTGCCCGACGTATCACCGGCATGACCCCGATCAACATCGGCGGACCGGCAGCCGGCGACCCCCGGTTCGTGACCAGTGAGGATCCGACAGGGACACGGGTGTTGGGCACGCTTAACAACTGTGCCATGGGCTATACGCCCTGGGGCACGTACTTAGCCTGCGAAGAGAATTTCAACGGGTACTTCCGCAAGAATGGTACGCAAACGGCGCTGGAGCGGCGCTATGGTATCACCGCTGCCGGATTCGGCTACCTTTGGCATACGACCGACAAGCGTTTTAGGACAGATGAAGAGCCGAACGAGCCGAACCGTTTTGGATGGGTGGTAGAGATCGATCCGTTCAGGCCGAATTCAACGCCAGTCAAGCGTACGGCACTCGGTCGAATCAAGCATGAAGGCGCCTGGGTGCAGGAAGCCCGGAACGGCCGTGTCGTGGTCTATATGGGCGACGACGAGCGGAACGAGTATATCTATCGGTACGTGTCCAACTTGCCATGGAAGCAGGCACGTTTTCAAGGTATCAATCCACTCGATGACGGTATTCTCTACGTCGCGAAGTTCCATGCGGACGGAACCGGAGAATGGCTGCCGCTCACTCCGGATAATCCTCGTCTCGCCGGGTGGTCGTTGAACGATATCCTGATCAATACGCGCGGGGCGGCGGATGCCGCCGGCGCGACCATGATGGATCGTCCCGAATGGATCGACACGTTCCCGAACGATCTGACGGCCATCGCGACGTTAACGAATAACAACCGGCGCGGCTCGAATCCTCCGTCGGTCAATAATCCCGACGGGTCTACGGCCTCCGGTTCTGCCCGTCCGCCGGTGGACGCGGCCAATCCGCGCGCCATCAACAACTACGGCCACATCATCCGTTGGTACTATCGTCAGGATTGGACGGAACCGACCTTCGGTTGGGATCTCTTCGCGCTCTGCGGCGATCCGGCAAACTCGCTGCATGGTTCCACGATTGTCGGCGACAAGTACGGATCGCCGGACGGCATCTATGTCGATCCAAGCGGATTGATCTGGATTCAGACCGATGTGTCAACTTCCACGATCAACACCGGCGCCTATGCCGGTTTCGGCAACAACCAGATGCTGGCGGCGCATCCTGAAACCAGAGAGACCCGACGCTTTCTCGTCGGTCCGCCTCAGTGCGAAATCACCGGGGTGTTCATGACTCCGGACCGGCGCACCATGTTCGTCGGCATCCAGCATCCGGGCGAGCGTCCGGACGACTTGCCGGGCGACCCGCTGAACCCGAAGCAATTCAGCTCCTGGCCTGATGGTCCCGATGGGGGACGTCCGCGTTCGAGCCTGATCGTCGTCACGAAAAACGACGGCGGCATCATCGGCAGCTAGTTCACGTGTGCGCGGCTCCTCGGGCGATTCATGTCCGGGGGGCCGCGCGTTGTTTATTTCCATGAAACTGCGGCACAAGCGCCGCGTACGGCTTACACTATGAATTACCAATCCGATGTCTCTCTCGTTTCACCGGTCCTCGATCGTGCGATCCAGCTCCGCAGGCAGATGCTCGTAGCCGGACTGTTCAAGCATGTCGCGGAGGTTCAGGATATCGAGGGAGGATACGCATTCAGATTCAAACGTGCGGATCTCCTGGCGAGACGGATTGCGGATTATCTGCTCTTCGAGGGGCAGCATTCGCCGCAGCTGAGTTTCATGCTCATTGTCGAGCCGAACGGCGGGCCGCTGTGGCTGGAGGTGCGGGGGATGGAAGGCGACAAAGAACGCATTCGAGCCGCGTATGCTCCGCTCTACCCCGTTGGCGCCAGGTTTTCCTCTGGATAGCAGGTTCTGACGAAATAGAGGGTCCCGCCGGTCTCCTACATCCAGACAAGCCGGTTCTGTTTCGAACGATCGCTTGCGTAGGTGGGCGTTCGAGGGCGCCTCGGGAAGGCATGCCGCCGAGGCTTGCGGTTGCGAGCGATCACCTGATCGACGATGTCTCCGCAGTGAACACATCGCAAAGCCATGACCCGCATCCCTCCTTCGGAAATCATCTCAGGCACTCTCATGCCGGCACAACGGGTACATTGCATTGGAAACCTCCTGTTAGTGTGAACGGCGCCAGGAGTTGTTCCGCCCGAGGCTTGTTCCTTCTCCTGGCAGGAAGGAACAAGCGCGAGGGAGCCAGGTGCTGAAGGGGCGGGCAGCCGGGTTCCGATGGGCGGTAAAGGCTGGCCATGGCGTCAGTTCCTTGCGGCCCCATGCTCGATCAGCGTGAGACAGGGGACACAAAAGAGCGCGTCCGGCTTGACTGAAAGACGCTCGAAAGGAATCTCCTTATGACATCGCCGGCACCGGCCGTAGTTGTTGGTCTGCATCAGGCGCAAGGCTTGTTCGATGTGGCGTAGCTTGTCGAAGGTCCAGACCTTGACCTGAATGGCAAGGTCCTGCCCGAATTCCGTAGAGGCTTGGTCGACAGGGTCCGAGTGCATTTCAGGCTCCTCGTCGGTGAGCAATGAGAGATGGACATCGGTCAGCAGCATGGCCCGTTGCTTCGTTAATTCGGCCCAGAGTTGCAGCCGCTGTATCGTGGTCGCCGGTTCTGTGCAGGTCCGGCCTGGATCTTGTGCGAGAGGTCTGCGACGAGATTGCCGTGGGTGCGCAGTAGTCGACATAGTGGCTCCTTTCTCTTTTCTCTGAGATGGAACTGTAGCAAAGGTATGTGCAATTCTTTGTCATGAAGCGATCAATTCTCTGTAACGGAGGATCAAGATCGAATGTAGGCCGAGCTTGATCAATCAATGAATATTGATGTATAAAAATGGCATGACAACAGCCGCTACAAGAAGCCTGGGGAAAACAGTCCGCCTCTTCCACGCACTGTCGGATGAGACAAGGCTTCGTCTCCTGGAACAGTTGAGGGACGGTGAGCAGTGTGTGTGTGAGCTGACCGATACGTTTAAGACGGGCCAATCCAGATTGTCGTTTCATTTGCGGGTCTTGAAAGATGCCGGTCTCGTAACGGATCGTCCTGAGGGCAGGTGGATCTACTATTCGTTGAACCGCGACGCCTTACGCGAGGTGGAAGATCTCGTCGCATGGCTGAAAGACTCGTCTTCGAGGAATATGCCGGCGCGGCGCTGTTAGGGGGAGTGTTTTTTTGTCTCATATATCAACAGTAGTTGATGGATGGCGGATGCGGAGAGAGTGCGGGGAAGTCTCTCGCCGAAGAGTCGGATAAGGCGACAGGAGGAATGATCGATGGAAGGGATTATCACACAGGCATTTCAAGCTCAGCCTCATGCGAAGCGGCTGAATCTGTTCGAGCGGTATCTTACTCTGTGGGTCGGGCTCGGCATGGTGGGAGGTGTGTTGCTCGGACAGTGGGCTCCAGCGGCCGTTCAAGAACTGCGAAGCTTGGAATTCGGCGAAGGCAGCCATGTGAATGCTCCCATCGCCGTGCTCATCTGGCTCATGATCATACCCATGATGATGAAGGTGGATCTTCCGTCCCTCCGCAACGTGGGGCGGCGCCCGCAGGGATTGTTGATCACACTATTTGTGAATTGGGTTGTGAAGCCGTTGTCGATGGCGTTCGTCGCCTGGCTCTTTTTCCGGGTGCTGTTTGCTGCGTGGATCGTGCCGTCCGAAGCCGATCAATATATCGCGGGTTCGATCATTCTGGCTGCGGCTCCCTGCACCGCCATGGTGTTTGTCTGGAGCCATCTCACCGACGGCGACCCCGCCTATACTCTTGTTCAGGTGTCGATCAATGATCTGATCATGCTGGTATTGTTTGCCCCGCTCGTCGGCGTGCTGGTTGCCGGCGCCTCCGCGCTGAGCGTCCCCTTTCCCGTCCTGTTCTATTCGGTGATCGCATTCATTGTCATTCCCTTGCTCCTCGGCACGGTGATTCGGCAGTGGCTCATCGCCCAACGGGGCAGGATCTGGTTCGAACAGTCGCTCTTGCCTCGATTCGCTCCCCTCACCATGACGGCGTTACTAACAACCCTGGTGCTGATCTTCGCCTTTCAAGCCGACAACATCATCGATAAGACGTGGCATGTGGCTCTCATTGCCATACCGATCCTTATTCAAGTGTACTTCAATGCATCGCTGGCCTATGGGTTGATGAAGTGGCGGAAGGTGCCGCATTCGGTGGCCGCGCCCGGCGCGCTCATCGGCGCAAGTAACTTTTTTGAGCTGGCGGTGGCAACGGCAATTGCCTTGTTTGGACCTGAGTCCGGCGCGGCCCTGGCGACGGTGGTGGGAGTGCTCGTTGAGGTGCCCGTCATGCTGTCGGTCTGTTCCGTCTGCAACCGGACGCGCCACTGGTTCCCCGCGGAGGAGCCCGCATGAAGCCTGCCGTGCTGTTCTTGTGTACCGGAAATTCCTGCCGCAGCCAAATGGCGGAGGGGTGGCTGCGCCATCTGGCCGGAAACCGATTTGAGGCGTTGAGCGCCGGGACAAGCCCGGTGGGCCTCAATCCTCGCGCAGTCATCGCGATGGCGGAGGCGGGGATTGATATTTCTCGACAGTGGTCGAAGCACATGAACGACGTGCTCGTGCCGCATCCGGAGTATGTCGTCACCGTATGTGATCGGGCGAAAGAAACCTGTCCGGCGATTTGCGGCGGAGCCGCGACGTTGCACTGGAGTTTTGACGACCCGGCCGAGGCGCAGGGCTCCGACGACGATCGCGCGAAGGTGTTTCGCCGTGTCCGCGATGAAATCGCTGAGAAGATCAGAGATTGGCTGAAGACAGAAGGCCGATTGCCATAACGTCGGCCGTCCGGCGCGTGGTTATCGGCAGGCCATTCGTTCCCAGCGCTGGGAGCGCCGGTCTTCGTCGAAGTAGACGCGGTACCCGACGCAGCGGGAGTTTCCTGCCAGAAATTCGTAGTCCCACACCTCGTTCCCAAGGGGAACTTTCTTGAGTCGCTGGGGGTAACCAAACCGGCGGATCAAGTCGTCCTGTGCGATCTGGCCGATGCGGGCTTCGAATTCTTCGACTCGTGGTTCATGACTGCATGATAGAAGAAGGGGCAGAAGTAAGCCCGGAAAGAAAAGGAACAGTCTCAATACGCGCGTCGTCACCACAATGGCCGGCGATGTCCAGTTGTTATTCTAGCGCAATGATGCGGCGTCGGTGGGATAAAATCAAGCGGCAGCTATAGGTGAGGAGGGTCTGTGTGCAGGGCGTATCGGAGAAGCCTGAGGCGGGGCAAGGAACGTTGCGTGGTCTGCCAGGCTCTGTTCAACGGCGATTTGGCACCAGGCGGTCAATTGGCGACGATCCCCGGCCGAACTGTCGACAGGACTCGAAAACGACAGTCGCGCATGGGTGGTAGGCCGAGACAGCACATTCAGAATGGAAGAAACGAGCGACTCGCTGCCGAGAAACGCGATGTCGGTATCGAGCGCGCCATCGAGTCGGCGATAGCTGATGCCGATGGGCCAGACCAGCGCTTTGGCTTCGATGGCTGACTCGAATAGCCCCGAATGGAACGCGTGAACGGAGCTGCCGTCGGTGGTCGTGCCTTCAGGGAAGATTGCAATGCAGTCTCCGCGTCGAAGCGAGGCGGCCGTTGATTTCATCACGCGGGCCAACTGGTGCGTGCTGGTCCGTTTGAGAAACAATGTGCCGGTTCTGAAGGCGATCCATCCGATGAGCGGCCACGATCTGACCTCCTCCTTGGCGACGAATCGAACCCGTTGACAGGCGTTGAGCAGCAGAATGTCCATCCAGGAGACATGATTGGCGACGAACAACACGGACTGCGTTCTCCCTGGAGGCGTCTGCCCCTGCATGGTCATGCGAATATCGAGAATATCGAGGACAGTGCGGCACCAACGCTCAATGATGCCATCGTGCCGAGAGGACTCGATGCGGGGGAGCACCAGCCAGATCAGCATGAACGCCTCGGACAGCTTCCCAAGGAGACGGATGCCCCGCCCGATCCTGGTCAGGCAGCCGGTGCGTGTGATTGACATCGTGCTCCCAAGAAATGCCGGGCGTACCGCGCATCCATTCGTGAAAGCGGCAACAGCATGAATAAGTCGGCGGTGTTAAATTGTTCATCCCATCCGGGTTCTCCGCACACGTACGCGCCAAGGCGCACATATCCTTTCACTAATGGAGGCAGGATTGGTTTCCCGACGAGATGGCATGTGCCGATGGGATAAGGCCGATGGGGGACAACACGCCAGTGACTGGGGCTCATGGACGTCGTGCAGAGGTTGAGATAGGTTTCAGTCGCCAGGGTGCCTCCGTCGGCAAGGCTGATGCTGGCGCAGCCCATCAAGTATTCGTATCCGCCGGAGACCATATATTGAGCCAGTCCAGCCCAGAGCAGGGTGATGACGGCGCCCTGCCGATATTCGGGATGGATGCACGACCGGCCGACCTCGACAAGCCGCGGCGTCAGCGGTTTCAGATTCGTGAGATCGAATTCGGACTCCGAGTAGAACCGGCCGAGCTCTTTGGCCTTCCAGGAGGTCAAAATACGATAGGTGCCGACGACCATATCTCGCCTCACGTCACGCACGATCAGGTGATCGCACAAGGAATCAAATTCATCTTCATCGAGGCCTGCCGTGCTGGTGGATAGCTGCGCGCCGCATTCCTCGGCAAACACCCGGTGCCGAAGCCGTTGCGCCTCGCAGACTTCATCGGAAGATTTTGTCAGAGAAACAGCCAGCTTCGAGCGCTGCGCGGTCTCCATCGTGAGAGCGTCCATGATCTTTCCTCCTTTGCAAGTAGATCGGACTCCCTCAAGCCTGGCAAGGCCGTGTAACGAATTCGTAAGATCGCGGTGAATCGTCCGTTAAGTTTTGATTAGAATTTCGTGCGTGAAGCGGAGCGGTGAAGGACGAGTGAGCGGATGAGAACGAAGCGCGCCGGGCTTTGTGTCGGATCCGGTTAGCTGGCCGGTGGTTGATCCGACAGCTTGTATCCTAGCGATTTGATCGAAATGATGGCGTCGTTGAGCAGCGGGATTTTCATCTTCAACCGGCGGACGTGCACGTCCACAGTCCTCGTGGTGCCATAGTAATCGTAGCCCCACACGGCGTTCAGCAGGACATCGCGCGTCAGCACGCGCCCAGGGTGGCGCAGGAGGTGTTCGAGCAGGCCGAATTCCTTGGCCGTGAGCGATACTTCTTTGCCCTTTACAGTAATTTCGTGCCGGGCCGGGTCAAGCAGGAGCGGGCCAAAACTGAAGGACGAGTGTTTCTGGTCATCCGTCCGTTCGAGCCGTCGAAAGAGCGCCTTGACTCTGGCAATCAGCGCTTTGGGGCTGAACGGTTTCGTCACATAGTCGTCGGCGCCGAGCTCAAGGCCGATGATTGTGTCAGACTCCTCGGATTTGGCCGTCAGCATGATGATAGGAAGGAGCGCGGTATCTGGTGCGTTACGAAGTCTCTTGCAGACTTCAATCCCGTCGATTTCTGGAAGCATCAGGTCAAGAATCAGCAGATCTGGAATCCCTGATTTAATGACCGTGAGGGCTTCGACCCCGGATTTTGCGACGCTGGCCCGAAATCCGTCTTTCTCCAGATAGAGCTTCACAAGCTGGGCGATATCGGGCTCGTCTTCGACGATGAGAATTTTTTTCGGTGTTCGGGTCGACATGGCATCACTTTCATCGAATGCGTCTTGGCAATAAGCCAATTCACCGACCAGGTAAGCGTATGATATCCAGCTTGTGTTACGAGCGGATTACGAGTGCGTAACGTATTGTAACGAATGATTGGGCTGAAGAAATCTGTCTGTTACTAACATAAGTAATTGGTAGACATTAGACAGTTTTAACTGCTCATTAACATAGGATTAATCTCGCAATGTTACGTTGCCTCCCGTGTGCGGTTGGATTCGATGCCGCCACTTATAAAAAGGAGGAGCACTCATGACGTGTCAAAAGTGCAAAGGTCTGATGATCGAAGAACGACAGCCGGAATTGTCGCCAGGCCTCATCGTCCATCGCTGTATCAATTGCGGGTTGATCGTCGACCCGATGCTGTTAGCGAACCGCCTCAATCATCTGAAGGAGAAACAGTCCTTGCTTCATGCGGCGTGAGACTGTCGTCCTGTCCGGCCAGGTGGGTGGTTAGCCTACATGATCGGACCGGGCGGGGGGTGGGCGTTGCGCGCGCGGCTAGACCGAAAACTCTGCCCAGAGAAACGTATGGTCCGAAGGGTCTTTCGCTCGCCGCGGCTCGACGTCTACGTCAGCCCGCACGCATCGATCTGCCAGTGGTTTGGTCGATAGAATGTGGTCGATACGCCAACCTTTATTTGCTTCCAGTGAACTCGGCGCCCGATAATCCCAGAACGTGTATTGTTGTTTGGTCGGATAGAGTTTCACGAACACGTCTTGGAATCCCCATGCGAGAGTCTTCTCGTAGGCCTTGCGGGCGTCCACGTGATAGCAGACGTGGTTTAAATGTTTGTCCGGACTGTGTACGTCCATCGGTCTCGGTGCCACATTCATATCCCCGCACCAAATCGCCGGGGCATCCGGTAAGAGGTGTTTCTCGAAATACTTCCGCAGTCGCTCATACCACCCCAGCTTGTAGGCGTATTTCGGCGAGTCGATTTCAAATCCCTGCGGCACGTAGGTGTTCACAATGGGAATACCGTCGATGACGACCCTGAGTAAGCGCGCGTCCTCCGGCTCTCCTCCATCATCGAATCCGTAGAACACCGCCTCAGGTTTCTTTCGACTGAGAATGGCCACACCGTTGTACGACTTCATTCCACGATAGGTGATTTCGTAGCCGGACGGGGTCAAGGCCAGTAGAGGGAATTCGCTGTCCTGCACTTTCGTTTCCTGGAGGCAAAGAACGTCTGGCTTCTGGCGGTCGAGCCATTCCATCACGATGGGCAGGCGTTTGCGCAGAGAATTAACATTGAAGGTAGCGATTTTCATGGAATGCTCCACAATCTATTCGGCGGGCGCATCCTAACAAAAACCGGGTAAGTCAACAATGCTCATGCAGGCTTGCAGCCCAAGAACTGATAATGCCGGACTCTGACAAAGGTTGTGATGCCGGGGGCCAAGGAAGGTCGGCCAGCGAGATTGCAGCGCTCGAAAAAGCGAGAAGATATACACTGCGTATTTGTGTGGGCCGGTGGCATTAGATATGGATTGTGGCGAATAAAGAAGAGCTTCCGATGGTTTCTCTGAAATCAATTCAGGAAAAGCGTTTCACCTGTTCCGCCAAGGTATTAGCCACAAGAGTTAGATCGAACGGCCAGGCGTAACGGATTTCGACCCCTGGATATTGGGGTCGCAGATGATCCAGAATCTCAGGAATCTCCACCTCAGAGTGTGACCCTCCCGGGGTAAACATGGTCGTCGCGACGGTAATGCGAGTTGCCCCCTGATTGATCAGGGCTTCAACCGATTCCTCTAACGTCGGTGCGCAAAATTCATTGTAGGCCACGGCAAAGAGCGCGCCGTTCAGTTGGGCTTGCAGGCGTGCCGCTACTGTTTCGAGACCAGCTTGATAGGGATCTGTCTCCGCGGTTCTCGGCCACTGGCGGATCTTGGTATCCAGCTCAAGCTCTTCCGCCGAAGGCGGAAGCTTCGCGGCACGCCGCTGACCTTCCAAGCGTTTCAGTTTTGTGACCAATTCCTGAGGGCATCCCTTGGGAATGCCGCCGTGACCGACCAGAATGATTCCGTGCTTTTGCATCGCCATGAGTCCTCCAAACAACAAAGTTGGGCCCGGAATTCCTTAAATGGAATTCCGGGCCATTTACTCTTACACGAACCGTCTCGTTGACGGTGTTAGCACTAGTAGCCGGTCTTTTGGCCCGTGGCTACCTGGC